>Ga0209294_1000110_pt1 | contig 12372 bp, 8 predicted proteins | sample LowerColdCreek_FD_184128 | JGI IMG/M metagenome (GOLD analysis project Ga0209294, IMG submission 184128) | Groundwater microbial communities from Cold Creek, Nevada to study Microbial Dark Matter (Phase II) - Lower Cold Creek (SPAdes) (version 3) | ecosystem: Environmental > Aquatic > Deep... | reverse complement strand
AGACCCACCTGCTGGCGCCGCTGCACGACCGCTGGCTGCAGCAGGACGCCCGCTCGGCCACCGTCTTCGCCAGCACCCTGCCGGCCGGCGGGCAGCGGCAGGCCCTGCTGGAGGAGGGCTTGCTGCGCTGGGTCGCCCAGGATGGCCCGGCCGCGCGCGACTGGCTGCGCTCCTACGCGCCACAGCCCGAGCTGGACGCGGCCATCGCCCGCCACGCCGGCAGCGACGAACTGGCCCGCCATGCGCCCTACGAGGCGATGGACCTGGTGGCCCGCATCGCCACGCCCGAACGCCGCTTGCAAGCTTGGCAAGCACTGACGCGCAGCCTGTACGACATCGACCCCGAGCGTGTGGCGCCGCTGCTGGAGCGTGCACCCGGGCTGAGCCCGGCCGACCGCGCGCGGTTGCTCGGCGAGCTGCCGGCCGCACCCGGCTGAACGCCCGGCCATCACCTGCCGGCATACCCGCTGTGATGTCGGTCATGGCATCGCCGGGTTGAGGAGCGGCCGGCGGGCTCGTGTGCGCTGCAACAATCCGGCCCATGAACCTGACCGCCCGCGTCCTCGCCGCCGGCCTGGCGCTGCTGCTCGGCGCCTGCGCCAGCGGGCCCACGCCCACGCCATCGGCAACCACCCCGCGCCAGCCGGCCGGCACGCCCGCGCCCGTCGCCCCGCCGCTGCTAACCCCGTCCGGCGCCATCCGCGCGCCGCAGATCGACCGCAGCTACACCTCGCAGAACCAGGACAGCCGCAGCCTCTTCATCGTGCTGCACTACACGGTGCTGGACTGGGAGAAGTCACTGAGGGTGCTGACCACCGGCGGCCAGGTGTCCAGTCACTACCTGGTGCGCGACAACCCGGCCATCAGCTACGCGCTGGTCGACGAGAACCGCCGCAGCTGGCATGCCGGCGCGAGCTTCTGGGGCGGGCATGCCAACCTGAACTCGTCGTCCATCGGCATCGAGATCGTCAACGCCGGCTATGTCGACGGGCCGAGCGGCCGCGTCTATGCGCCCTTCCCGCAGGCGCAGATCGACGAGGTCATCGCGCTGGTGCGCGACATCCAGAAGCGCCATAACGTCAAGCCCGAGCGCATCATCGGTCATGCCGACATCGCCCCCGGCCGCAAGCAGGACCCCGGCCCCAACTTCCCGTGGAAGCAGCTCGCCGACGCCGGCCTCATCCCCTGGCCGGACGGGCCGCTGGTGACGCTGAAGATGCTGGAGCACGAGGTGGCACCGCGCGACGTGGCCTGGCTGCAGGAGCGGCTGGCGCGCATCGGCTACAACGTGTCGCGCTCGGGGCAGATGGATGCGCTGACCAAGGAGGTCGTCGCCACCTTCCAGATGAAGTACCGGCCGCGCGACATCTCCGGCACGGTCGACGCCGAGACGGCCGCGCTGATCGACGTGGCGTCCACGCCCGGCGCGATGCGCGTCAGCGGCGCGGGCGAGGGTGAAACCCGCCCCTACACGTCGCGCTGGTAAAGCCACAGCTACCGGATGCTCGCCTTCCTGCTCAAACGCCTGGCCACGCTGGTGCCGACGCTGATCGGCATCACGCTGGTCGCGTTCGGCCTGATCCGCCTGGTGCCCGGCGACCCCATCGAGGTCATGATGGGCGAGCGTCGGCTGGACCCGGAAGCCCACGCCGCGCTCGTCCAGCGCATGGGCCTGGACCAGCCGCTGCCCGTGCAGTACGCGGACTACGTCGGCAAGCTGCTGCAGGGCGACCTGGGCCAGAGCCTGGTGAGCCGCGAGCCGGTCGCCAAGGAGTTCGCGGCGCTGTTCCCCGCGACGGTGGAGCTGGCCACGGCGGCGCTGATCTTTGCGGTCGGCCTGGGGCTGCTGCTGGGCGTGAGCGCGGGGCTCAAGCGCGGCTCGCTGCTGGACCAGGGCGTCATGGGGCTGGCCACGGTGGGCTACTCCATGCCGGTGTTCTGGTGGGGGCTGATCCTCATCATGTTCTTCTCGGTGCAGCTGGGCTGGACGCCGGTGTCCGGCCGCATCGGCATCGAGTTCGACCCGGCGCGCGTGACCGGCTTCATGCTGATCGACGCCTGGCTGAGTGACGAGGAAGGCGCGTTCAAGTCGGCGCTGATGCACCTGATCCTGCCGGCGCTGGTGCTGGGCACGAGCACGCTGGCGGTGGTGGCGCGCATGACGCGCTCGTCCATGCTGGAAGTGCTGCGCGAGGACTATGTGCGCACGGCGCGCGCCAAGGGCTTATCGCCCACGCGCGTGGTTGTCGTGCATGCGCTGCGCAACGCGCTGATCCCGGTGCTGACGGTGGTGGGCCTGCAGACTGGCAGCCTGCTGGCCGGCGCGGTGCTGACGGAGACGATCTTCTCGTGGCCGGGCATCGGCAAGTGGCTGATCGACTCCATCGCGCGGCGCGACTATCCGGTGGTGCAGGCGGGCATCCTGATTTCGGCGTTGACGTTCATCGGGGTGAATCTGATCGTGGATGTGCTGTATGGGGTGGTGAATCCGCGGATTCGTGGGGGCGGGCATTGAGCGCCGTGCTTGAGAGGCCACTGGACCCACCCGGCCCGCTGCGCGAGTTCTGGCTGGGCTTCACCGCCAACCGGGGCGCCTTCGTCGCCCTCATCGTCTTCGTGCTGATCGCCCTGGCCTCGCTGCTGGCGCCGCTGATCGCGCCGCACGACCCCATCGAGCAATACCGCGACTTCATGCTGACGCCGCCGGTCTGGGCCGAAGGCGGCAATGCGCGCTTTCTGCTCGGCACCGACGAGCTGGGCCGCGACATGCTGAGCCGCTTGCTGCATGGCGGCCGGGTGTCGCTGGGCATCGGCCTGGCATCGGTGCTGCTGTCGCTGATGCCGGGGGTGTTGCTGGGCCTGCTGGCAGCGTTCTTCCAGCGCTGGCTGTCGCCGGCCATCATGCGGGTGATGGACATCGTGCTGGCGCTGCCGGCGCTGCTGCTGGCGATCTGCGTCATCACCATCCTGGGGCCGGGTCTTGTCAACACGGTCATCGCCATCGCCATCGGCGCGCTGCCGGGCTACGTGCGGCTGACGCGTGCGGCGGCGCTGGCCGAGATCGGGCGCGACTACGTGACCGCCAGCCGCGTGGCTGGCGCGGGCGTGTGGCGGCTGATGTTCATCACGGTGCTTCCCAACTGCATGGCGCCGTTGATCGTCAACGCGACGTTGTCGTTTTCTTCTGCCATCTTGGAGACGGCGGGGCTCGGCTTCCTGGGGCTGGGGGTGCAGGCGCCGACGCCGGAGTGGGGCACGATGCTGTCGTCCGCGCGGGACTACATCACGCGGGCGCCGTGGGTCGTCACGCTGCCGGGGCTGACGATCCTGGTGACGGTGCTGGCGATCAACCTGATGGGCGACGGGTTGCGGGATGCGCTGGATCCGAAGTTGAAGAAGGTCGCCTGATGCTTGCTCGTTGCGTTGGGTTGTCGCCAAGGCCCAGCCGGGATTTCGTCCCGGCGGCCGACTCACTTTCTTGGGCGCCCAAGAAAGTAAGCAAAGAAACCGCCCCCGTTCCGTCGCCCCTTCGCTGCGCTGCGGGGTCCCCTGCGATGCTCGGAACCCGGGGCCGCGCCGAACTCACTTCGCTACGCTGCGTTCAAACAAGCGGCGCGAAGTCAGAGCTTGAAGCGCGCTGCGCGCGCGCCCCGGGCTCCTGCGCTTCTCGGCTCCTCCAAGGGGGAGCCCCGAAACAGCCAACAGCCGAGCAGCCAACAGCCAAGCCCACAAGCCGGCTCGCGCCGGCTGTTCTTCACCCCCCCTTTGAGCCCGCCGAGGAGCGCAGGACTTCAAGCCCGTTCGCGCAGCGAACTTCAACTTCTGACTCGCGACGCTTGTTTGAGCGCAGCGTAGCGGCGCGAGTTCGGCGCGCGGGCTTGAAGTCCGAGCACCACAGGGCAGCCCGCTGCGAAGCTAAGGGCCGGGCGGTTCGGGGGCGACTTTTTGCCTTCTTTTTGGGCGCTCAAAAAGAAGGTCGCCCGCCGGGGCGACGTCCCGGCATGGGCCTCGCCACTCAGACACAGCAGTGATGAGCCTCCTCCACATCAAGAACCTACGCGTCACGTTCGGCAACTTCCCCGCCGTCGATGGCGTCGACCTAACCCTTCAAGCTGGCGAACTCCTCGGCATCGTCGGCGAATCCGGCTCCGGCAAGTCGGTGACCATGCTCGCGCTGATGGGCCTGATCGACCCACCCGGCAAGGTCACCGCCGACGCCATCGAATTCCAGGGCCGCGACCTGCTGAAGCTCTCTGCACGAGAACGGCGAAACCTGATCGGCCGCGACGTCGCCATGGTGTTCCAGGACGCGCTGACCAGCCTCAACCCCAGCTACACCGTCGGCGCCCAGATCGCCGAGGTGCTGAAGGCCCACCTCGGCCTCAGCGGCAAAGCAGCAAGACAACGCGTCATCGAACTGCTGGAGCAGGTCGAGATCCCCGACGCCGCCAACCGCGCCAGCGCCTACCCGCACCAGCTCTCCGGCGGCATGAACCAGCGCGTGATGATCGCGATGGCCATTGCCTGCGGCCCCAAGCTGCTGATCGCGGACGAGCCGACCACCGCGCTGGACGTCACCATCCAGGCCCAGATCATGGCGCTGCTGCTGAGGCTGCAACGCGAGCAGGGCATGGGGCTGATCATGATCACGCACGACCTCGCCGTGGTCGCCGAGATGGCCCAGCGCGTGGCCGTCATGTACGCCGGCCAGATCGTCGAGACCGGCCCGGTGCCCGGCCTGTTCGACGATCCGCGCCATCCGTACACCAACGCGCTGCTGGCCGCGATTCCCGAGCACAACAAGGGTGCGAAGCGCCTGTCTGCGCTGCCCGGCATCGTCCCCGGCGCGATGGACCGCCCCACCGGCTGCCTGCTGTCACCGCGCTGCCCGCGCGTGCAGCCGCGCTGCGTGGCGGAGCGCCCGGCGCTGGAGCATGGCGTGCGCTGCTTCTTCCCCGTCGAGGTGGCCGCACATGTCTGAACTTCTTCTTGACGCGCAAGACCTGGCCCGGCACTACAGCGTCAGTCGTGGCCTGTTCCAGCCCAAGGCGACCGTGAAGGCGCTCAACGGCGTGAGCTTCACGCTGGCACCCCGCAAGACACTCGCCGTCGTCGGCGAATCCGGCTGCGGCAAGAGCACGCTGGCCCGCCAGCTGACGCTGATCGAGCCGCCCACGCGCGGGTCACTGAAGATCCGTGGCACCGACGCCGCCACGGCCGACCAGGCCACGCTGAAAACCCTGCGCCGCGACGTGCAGATGGTGTTCCAGAACCCGTTCGCGTCGCTGAACCCGCGCAAGACCGTGGCGACCACGCTGGCCGAACCGCTGCTCATCAACACGCCGCTGAGCGCCGCCGAACGCCAGGAGCGCGTCGAGGCGCTGGCCACCAAGGTCGGCCTGCGCCCCGAGCACCTGCGCCGCTATCCGCACATGTTCTCCGGCGGCCAGCGCCAGCGCATCGCCATCGCGCGGGCCATGATCCTGAATCCGGGCATCGTCGTGGCCGACGAGCCGGTGAGCGCGCTGGATGTGTCCATCCAGGCCCAGATCCTGAATCTCTTCATGGACCTGCAGGACGAGTTCGGCACGGGCTATGTGTTCATCTCGCACAACCTGTCGGTCGTGGAGCATGTGGCCGACGAGGTGATGGTGATGTACCTCGGCGCAGCGGTGGAGATCGGCGAGAAGCGCCGGCTGTTCGCCGCGCCGCTGCACCCCTACACCCGGGCCCTGATGAGCGCGACGCCGGCCCTGCGCAAGGCCGACCGGCGCGAGCGCATCGTCATCCATGGCGAGCTGCCCAGCCCGCTCAACCCGCCCAGCGGCTGCGCCTTCCACAAGCGCTGCCCGCTGGCCATGCCACGCTGCAGCGAGGAAGTGCCGCTGCTGCGCGAGGTGGATGGCCGCCGCGTCGCCTGCCACGCCGTCTGAGCTGAGGCTGCGGCCTCGACCGGGCCGAGAACGCTGTCAGGCGTCGCGGGCCACGCCCCGGCGCAACGGACAAACGAACCGGCCCTTGCCGCGGGCATAACCACCGCACATGACACGCGGCCATTCCGTGATGTTCGCAGTGTTGTTGCGGTGCCGACTTCGCGGGCTCGGCCTGCACTGCAGCGCGACCTGCGCCGCAAGAATCTCCGCAATCGGCAACGCGGAGAGTCCACATGAATTTCAAGCCCACCCCCATCGCCTGCGCACTGGCCGGCCTGCTGCTCGGCCTGCAAGGCGCCGCCCTGGCCCAACAGACAGAGACGCAGGCCCAGAAGGACGCCAAGGCCAAGCAGCAGCTTGAAGTCGTCGTCGTCACCGGTATACGCGCCTCGCTGGAAACGTCGCTGGAGACCAAGCGCAACGCCTCGGCGAACGTGGACGTCATCACGGCTTTGGACGTGGGCAAGATGCCCGACAAGAACCTGGCGGATTCGCTGCAGCGCGTCGTCGGCGTGGCGGTGCGGACCGACTACGACGAGGCCGAGAAGGTCGCCATGCGCGGCGCCAATCCCGACATGTCGCTGATCCTTTTCAACGGCCATACCGTCTCCGGCGGAGACTGGTACCTGAGCGACCAGGCTTCGAGCAGCCGCTCCACCAGCCTGTCGCTGATGCCCTCTTCGGTGCTGCAATCGGCCACCGTCTACAAGACCTCGCAGGCCAACATCGCCGACGGCGGCCTGGCCGGCACGATCAATGTGATGACCCGCAAGCCCCTGGATGGCAAGAAGGGCTTCAGCGGCGTGGTCAGCGCCGGCGCCGTGTACGCCGACCTGCCCGGCAAGAGCAGCCCGCAGCTCAACGCCAGCCTGAACTGGAAGAACGAGGACAGCACGCTGGGCTTCATCGGCCAGGTCTTTGCCGAGAAGCGCTACGTCCGCCGCGACACGGCATCGCGCTTTGCCTATGGCGCCAACTCCGGCTGGGACCAGATCAACACCGCCACCATGCTGGGCATCACCGACGCCTCGCTGGCCGGCACGGGCCTGAAGGCCGCCGACCTGAATGGCGTGCGCATACCGGGCTCGATGTCCACCGAGTTCGTCGAAGGCGTGCGCGACCGCAAGGGCGGCATGTTCTCCGGCCAACTCAAGCCCACCAGCAATACCGAAGTGGGCGTGACCGGCTTCTACTCCAAGATGAAGGCGGAAAACTTCGGCCGCGCCACCATGGGCGCCATCTACCAGATGCTGGCCGGCCAGACCGGCCCGCTGGGCACCACCACGGCCACCAACGTCAACGGCCAGCGCGTCTACGCCTCCATCAAGAACCCGGTGATCGTCGAGGAAGAGACCGTCTACGGGCACAAGCTGCGCGTGCTCAAGTCGGCGGAGATCTCCTACGCGAACGGCCTGCCGGCACAGTACGTCGGCGACTCCGAAGGCTTCTACCGCAGCGGCGCCTATGCCAGCTCGGGCTTCCTGGACCTGGACGGCAAGTGGATCGTCAGCGACAAGCTGACGCTGAAGGGCCTGCTGAGCACGACCAAGGGCATCGGCCACACCGACATGGACCGCGGCCTGACCTACTCGCGTTACGGCCAGGGCATCAAGTACGACATCACAGAGCTGGAGCAGGCGCCAGACTTCAGCTGGATCAACGCCGGCAGTGGCACCACGCCCCTGGCCAGCACCGCGCCCGCCGGCACGCCCGGCTACCGCCTGACCGGCCGCAGCGGCCTGAACCGTTACCACACCGTCGACAGCGAGAAGAGCATCGCCATCGACGGCGAGTACACGCAGGACAGCGGCATCTTCAGTTCGATGACCTTCGGCTTTCGCAATGCCGACCACCGCCGCCAGTACGGCCTGTCGACCGTGGCGCTGAAGTCCCCGTTCACCCAAGCCAATGCGCCCGACCCGGCGCTGGCCGTGCCCTACCCTGGCGACTTCGGCGACAACCTCGGCGGCAACTTCGACAACTCGGGCTTCTATTTCTCGAAGGACACGCTGACCGGCCTCTTCGCCGACCTGGCCAAGCCGACCAATACCCAGTGGGAGCGCCGCATCTCGGGCTCCATTGACCTGCGCGAGATCCAGAGCGCGGTCTACCTGATGCAGAACCTGGATGGCGACAAGTGGTCGGGCAACGTCGGCGTGCGCCTGGTGCGCACGGCCGTCACCTCGCGCACCCCCGTGCCCATCCCGGCCGGCGCCTGCCTGCGCATCGAGCCGGGCAAGCCCTATGTGCCTTGCGCCAAGTACCCCGACGCCATCATCGACGTCAGCGAAGGCCAGTCCTATTTCGACAACGTGCCCTTCAACGGCGCCACCGGCACGATCTACCGCAAGGAGACGACCCGGCGCGTCTTCGACAACATCCTGCCGAGCCTGAACCTGCGCTACGAGGTCGCCAAGGACGTGATCGGTCGCCTGGGCCTGTCCAAGACCATCGGCCGCCAGAACTACAACCTCTACGGCGCCACGTACACCAACCCCAGCTGCACCTCGCAAGGTTGCACGGTCACCGGGCCCAACCCCAACCTCAAGCCGCTGAGCTCGCGCAACCTGGACATTTCGCTGGCCTGGTACTACGCCAAGCGCTCCATGCTGTCGATCTCGGCCTTCAGCTCGCTGATCGACGGCTATGCCAAGACCGGCGGCACGGCGTCGGGCCAGTCGGTCGACCTGTACGACGGCGGGACCGGCACCACCCGCACCTACCTGATCAACAGCTCCACCCAGCAGAAGGCCCGCATCCGCGGCGTCGAGCTGAGCTGGGAACAACCGATCGGCTGGGGCTTCGGCTTCCAGTCCAACGCCAGCTACGCCGAGACGCGCGTGGAAGACGGCCGCCCGATGAATGGCGCGTCCAAGCTCGCCGGCAATGTGGGTGGCTACTGGGAGAACGACGTGTTCAGCGCCCGGCTGGTCTACAACTACCGCGGCTCGTACGTGTCGAGCACCACGGCACCGGCCCCGACGGCCAACAGCCAGGGCAACTCGACCATCGGCGGCGTGCTGATGCCCAGCGCCCCGACGATTGCCGCGCCGGTGTCCAACGTGGCGTTCTCCGCCAACTACAAGATCACCGAGGGCGTGCAGATCAACTTCAGCGCCACCAACCTGACCAACCCGGTCCGGGCCACCTATCGCTACAGCGAGGCGGAGCAGCAGAAGGTCGACGCCAGCGGCCGCCAGTACTACCTGGAAGCGCGCTACAAGTTCTGACCGGTGTCGGGCCGCCTACGGCCGGCCTGGCCGCCGCCAGCGCCTCGGCGGCCCTGGGTGCCGGCGGCTTCTCGGGAGGCGACGCCGTTTTGCGGCCGGAGCGCCCGATGTCAGGCCTTGCCTGCCCCAGGCAAAGAGCCACCCCGCGGGGTGGCTCTCGCACAAAGCTGTGTGGGGTCAGCTCTTGGCGCTGAGGCATTCCTTCATGAAGGCCTTGCGCTCGTCGCCGGTCTTGCCCTTGGCCTCGGCATTGCAGGTCTTCATCTTCTGCTGCTGAGGCGTGACGCCGCTCGCCGCAGCCGCAGCGGTCGGCTTGGCGGACAGGCATTCCTTCATGAACGCCTTGCGTTCATCGCCCTTCTTGTCACCGGCGTCCTTGTTGCAGGTCGCCATCTTGGACTGCTGGGCGGTGGGCGCCGGGTCGGCGGCCTGGGCGGACATGGCCGCCAGGCCGAGCGCAAGGGCGAGTGTGAAGCGTGTCATCTGGAACTCCTTCCTCTAGGAGGGTGATGGGGCCCGGTGATTCAAGCATGGCCGCCGGACGCTGCCAAGCGATCAAACGCCCGGCCATCAGCCGACTAGAGGATGCGGCGCGGGTGCGCCAGCGCCTCGTGCGCGGCGTGCAGGCGCCGCACCAGCACACGGATGAAGCCACGGTCGAAGCGGTGCTGGCACTCGGGGCTGAGCTGGGCGACAGACTCCGGCGTGAAGCAGATCGTTGTGCACTCGTCCGTCACCTTGATGTCGGCGCTGTGCAGGCGCAGGTCGGGGTTGGGCGCCAGGTAGGCCATCTCGCCGACCGACGTGCCCTGGCCCAGCGTCGCCACCAGCCGGCCATCGCGGAACACCTGCACCGCCCCCTGCGCAATGATGTGAAAGCTGTTGCCTTCCTGCCCGCGCTTGAAGAGGGCATGGCCCGGGGGATAGCGCTTCCAGCGCGCGCGGCGCACCACTTCCCAGAGCTGCACATCGCCGAAGTCGGCAAAGAACTCCAGCGTGCGCAGCATGTTGAAGCGTTCCGAGTCGCGCACCTCGCCGAGCCGGTTCAGCGGCACCTGCTGGCTGGCCACCAGCGCCGACAGCGCCTGCGCGAAGCTCTCCCAGTCGGGGAAGCGGTCGTGCGGCGCCTTGGCCAGCGCCTTGCTCACGACGGCGTCCAGCGCCTCGCTGACGCCCTGGCGCTGGCCGACCAGGGGCAGCGGCGGCTGGTGGTAGATCTGGTGCATCAGCGCCATCTGGTGCGGCGCGTCGAAGGGCGGGCGGCCGCCGATCAGGTGGTAGAGCACCGCACCCAGCGCGTAGATGTCGGCCCGGCAGTCCACGTCGGCGCCCTCGATCTGCTCGGGCGGCATGTAGGCCAGCGAGCCGACGCGGTGGATCTGCGTCGAGTCGGCATGCAGATTCAGCGCCGAGCCGAAGTCGCTGACCTTGACGTCGACCACCTGGCCGGCGATATCCAGCACCGCCAGCAGGTTGGCCGGCTTCACGTCGCGATGAATGACGCCCTGGCGGTAGACATAGCCCAGCGCCATCGCGCACTTGAAGCCCAGCTCGACGATCTGGTCCAGCGCCAGCAGGCGGTCGCTGCGGCAGAAGTGCTTCAGCGTGACGCCGGGCACGTACTCCATGACCAGGTAGGGCGAGGAGTCCTCGGCGACGGCGTCGAGGATGGCGACGACATTGGGGTGGTGCAGCCGCCCGGCCAGGGCCGCCTCGGCGCTGAAGAAGCGGTTGCTGAAGTCGCTGGCCGGCGCGTCGGGCGGCGGCGCCCAGCTGCGCATGCGCTTGATGGCGACGTCCTGGGCCTGGAAGGGGTCGCGCGCCAGGAAGACGTCGCTGGTGGCGCCCTCGCCCAGGCGCTTGAGCACCTGGTAGCGGCCGATGTGGGCGGGCAGATCGTCGGCAGAAGGGGTCACGCGCGGCATGATACGGGCCGCCCTGGCGGCGGCTGTCCCTGTTCATTGCGTCATCCCGTGGGCCTGCGGCGCGCAGCCGCGCGCTCCCGGAAGGTCGCCTCCTAGAATCCCGCCCCATGATCCAAGCCAAGCAGGCGCTGCTCAACGCACTCGCCGACTCTCTGCAGCAAATCGCCCCGGGCTCCCATGCCGTGGCTGCGTTCGAATCTCCCAAGCAGGCCAGCCATGGCGACTTCGCCTGCACCGCCGCCATGCAGCTGGCCAAGCCGCTGAAGGCCAACCCGCGCGAACTGGCCACCCGCCTCGTCGCCGCGCTCGAAGCCCAGCCCGCCTTCCAGACCTGGGTGCAGGCGCTGGAGATCGCCGGCCCCGGCTTCATCAACATTCGCTTGAAGCCCGAGGCCAAGCAGGCGGTCGTGGCGGAAGTGCTGGGCGCGGGCGCCAGGTTCGGCCACCGCGCCGCCACCGGCAAGCACGTCATGGTGGAGTTCGTCTCCGCCAACCCGACCGGCCCGCTGCACGTGGGCCATGCCCGCCAGGCCGCGCTGGGCGACGCGATCTGCTCCGTCTTCCAGAGCCAGGGTCACGACGTGACCCGCGAGTTCTATTACAACGACGCCGGCGTGCAGATCGCCACGCTCGCCAACTCCACGCAGATGCGGCTGAAGGGCTTCAAGCCCGGTGATGCCGAGTGGCCCGAGTCGGCCTACAACGGCGACTACATCCAGGACATCGCCGACGCCTTCCTGAGGAAGGAGACCGTCAAGGCCGATGACCGCGAGTTCACCGCCTCGGGCGACCTGAACGACCTCGACAGCATCCGCCAGTTCGCCGTCGCCTACCTGCGCCACGAGCAGGACCTGGACCTGCAGGCCTTCGGGCTGAAGTTCGACAACTACTTCCTGGAAAGCAGCGTCTACGCGGGCGGCCAGCTGGAGAAGACCGTCGAGCGGCTTGTTGAAAGCGGCAAGACCTACGAGGAAGACGGCGCGCTGTGGCTGCGCACCACCGACTACGGCGACGACAAGGACCGCGTCATGCGCAAGCGTGAGGGCGGCTTCACCTACTTCGTGCCGGACGTGGCGTACCACATCAACAAGTTCGAGCGCGGCTACACGCAGTGCATCAACATCCAGGGCACGGACCACCACGGCACCATCGCCCGCGTGCGCGCCGGCCTGCAAGCCGTGGGTCTGGGCATTCCTCAGGGCTTCCCCGAGTACGTGCTGAACAAGATGGTCACGGTCATGAAGGGCGGCCAGGAGGTCAAGATCTCCAAGCGCGCCGGCAGCT
>Ga0209294_1000109_pt1 | contig 12453 bp, 10 predicted proteins | sample LowerColdCreek_FD_184128 | JGI IMG/M metagenome (GOLD analysis project Ga0209294, IMG submission 184128) | Groundwater microbial communities from Cold Creek, Nevada to study Microbial Dark Matter (Phase II) - Lower Cold Creek (SPAdes) (version 3) | ecosystem: Environmental > Aquatic > Deep... | reverse complement strand
GATCTTTTCAGCGAGGTCTCCCGGCAAGAAGCCGAGGCGCTCACCGGCCTCGACCGCCGGGCGCGTCAGGATCACGCGCTTGACCAGGCGTTGGGTGAGGGCGGACGCCGCCATCGCCATCCTGATCGCTTTGTATTTATTGTTGAATGCCGCGCAGTTGCTGCGGGAAAGTATGGTGCATCTGCTGGATGAAGAATTGCCGGAAACAGAACGGCAGCAAATCTTGCAGCATCTGCTGCAAATGCCCGGTGTATTGGGGGTCGAGCAGTTGCGCACCCGTCGTGCTGGACCGCGTATTTTTATTCAGTTGCGGCTGTTGTTGCCGCAGGACTGGAGTTTACAAAAAGCGCATCAGGTGACCGATCTGGCGGAGCAGCAAATCGCGGCGTTTTACCGCGATGCGGAAGTGATTATTCACCCGGACCCGTTGCCACACGCTGCAACCACTGATTAATCAGACTAAACACTTGCAGCCGCTGCGCATCGGTGCCTGCCAATAGTTCATGCCGGGCACCGTCGATGCTGTGCAGCTCGATGGCGCAACGCGCGGCCAGCTTGTTTTGTGCCTGATTGTCTACCACTGTATCGGCACCCGCCTGCAGGATCAGCATTGGTAACGCCGGTACAACACCGTGTTGGATCTGTCGGCAAGCTTGTAGCGCATGATGCAGCCAGCGCCAGCTGACCCCACCAAGCTGATACGCCGGATACTGCTGATATAAATCCCGAAACCACTGATAACGCTCCTCACTGAGTGTCAGGGCATTACCGGCACACGGCAGATTTTGATAGGGGCCCTGGCCCGGCACATACCAACCCGCCTGACTGAAACGCTGGTTCGCAGACTGCATCAGCATAGCGACGAAGCGGGTCAATTGCGGCAATGGGCCGGTCGGAATACCAAACATCGGTGCACAGAAAATGGCGGCATCCAGCAGCGGTAGTGGCGTCATTTGCAGATATCGATACAGAATGGCGCCCCCCATCGAATGCGCCAATGCCAGCAGCGGCAAGTCGGTCTGACTACGGATCAGGCTGATGGCCTGCATCAGATCATCACTGTAGCGGCGAAAATCTGTTACATCACCAAGCTGCGGATCGGGCTCAGGCCGCTGTGCCAGCCCCTGACCGCGATGATCGATCACAAACACCTGATAACCACTACACAGTGCGTCCTGCGCCAGTTCGGCGTATTTATGCGCAGCTTCGATCCGCCCCGGCACTATCAGCAACGCCGCATGGGGTTTACGCCAGCCTGGCAAACTGGTTCGGCTGTACAGACAAAAACGGCTGCCGTCGCGGCCATAAAGCTCTGTTTTGACAAATTGCTGCCAGCAATTTTGCAGTTGCTGCCGAACGTTGTTGTCATTGAGTGCGTCAGCCTGCAGCTGCGCCTGTAGCGGCGGAAAATACTTCAAAGAGACAGCTCCTGCTGTGTGGGCATTTGCAGACAAATTTTCAAACCGCCAATCTGGTCAGCCTGATAAATATTGTGGGCGGTGATCTGACCCTGATGCTGTTTCATCGCCTGTGCGGCGATGGCCAGGCCAAGGCCTGTGCCACCTGCACCAGCGGTGCGTGCATCTGATACGCGGTAAAACGGCTCAAAAATCGCCTGCAGGGCGCTGTCCGGAATGCCGGGGCCCTGATCACAGACGCAGAGTTGCAGTTGCGCGGCATCCGCCTGCAGCCGCAGTGTGATCACGGATCCGGCCGGGCTATATTTAATCGCATTACGCAGCACATTCTCCACCGCACGCGCCAGCAGTCGGCTGTCAGCCTGTAACCAACACTGCGGCGGTGCTTCCAGTTGTATTTGTTGTCGTTTCTGACTGGCTTCCAGTTGATTGACCTGGATAATTTCTTCCAAAAGTTCGGTCAAATCAAGGTCCTGCAATTGCAGTTGATACTGGCCGGCATCGAGTCGGCTGAATGTAAGCAGCTCATCGAGCATACTGTCAATTTTATCCAGCTCCTGCGATAACCGTGGTAGCTGACCGCCACCGCCTTGTCGTTGTTCCAGCGCGATGGCCAGCTGCGCACGAGTCAGTGGTGAGCGCAACTCATGCGAGATATCTCGAAGCAGGCGCTGTTGATTTTGCAATAAAGCGCCGATTTGGCTGGCCATGGTATTAAAGCCACGCGCTAACTCACCGATCTCGTCATTGCGAGCTGCGGCTTGTTGTACCCGACTGGTTAAGTCACCGCTGGCGAATTGCAGGCTCTGCTGCTGCAACTGACGCAGTGGTCGGGTGATCGTCAGCGCCAGGCCAATACTGGCAAGGGCTGACACCAATAAAAACAGCAGTGGGATGGTCAATTCCGGTAATTGGGCGAGGCCCAACATCCCCGGCCGGTCGGGGCGGGGTTGTTGCTGATATAACACCAGCGGCTGACCATTCAGACGGACAAAAAACGGCCCGGCCAGGCTGATATGGCGATGCAAGAACAAACGTGGTTTTTCAAATTGCGATAATTCGGTCAACCAGCTTTGGTCAAAACCGCGTGGCAGAATGTGCTCGTTCAGAATTCGCTGGCTGACCGGGTCGACCAGTAACCAGCGATTATTCTCGCGCCGGTTCAGTCGCTGCAATAAATCTTCAACACTGTCAAAACGTTGCAGGCTATGTAGCATGCGTTCGGCATGTTCATGCACACCAGGTGGCAGGCGGCGGATCACCGTGTCATCGAGAAAAGCTTTGGCCAGCAACCAGGCGGCAGCAATCGTCAGCAGCAGCACCAGCCAGAACCAGCTGAAGAGCCGGAATGCCAGAAAACGCCATGGATTGACCCATTTCAGTTGCATCAGGACTCCAAAAACAAATAGCCGCTGCCTCGCAGCGTCTGGATTTTTTCGTGGTCGCTACCCTGTGCCAGCTTCTTGCGGATGTTACTGACATGCATATCCAGACTGCGATCATATTGTTGCAGCACCCGACCCATCACCTCTTTGCTGAGCTCTTCTTTGCTGACCACACGACCAGCATGGTGCATCAGATATTCCAGCAACTGAAACTCGGTGGCGGTCAGTACAATGGCTAAGCCCTGACAGTGCACCTGGCGATTTTGCCGGTTCAGCGTGACCTGATTCAGTTCTAATAACGGAGTTTGGTGCTGTTGTGGCTGCTGTGCCAGTTCGACCCGACGCAGGATAGCCCTGACTCTGGCGCTGAGTTCACGTGGATTAAACGGCTTGGCCAGATAATCGTCGGCGCCCAGTTCCAGACCGAGAATACGATCAATGTCATCGCCGCGGGCGGTCAGCATCAACACCGGGCAATAACTGGTCTGGCGCAGCTGCCGCAATAAAGACAGGCCATCCAGCCCTGGCAACATCACATCCAACAAAATCAGCTGATAAGCACCGGTTTGCGCCTTTTGCAGGCCTTTGATGCCATCTGCAGCATGGTCGAGGCTAAAACCATCCAGCGTCAGATAGTCGGTGACCAGCTGGCTTAATTCCGCATCGTCATCAATCAGCAGGATATTCGGGTGTTGCATCGGAAACCTTCTTAGCTACTGCAATAGGGCCATCACTGTGGGTGGTGTGCTCAGTGTAAGCAGCAGACATGCCCGGACAAGTGTCTTTACCAAACCTTTACGGCGGCTTTGCGTTGCTTTGCAGCCAGTCGCTTATGCTTGCATCATACAAAACAGACCGCTGTTTGTAATGCCCGAACCTACTGGAGAGACAAAAATGAACACATTGAAAATAGTATCAAAATTAATTCCTGCGTTATTCGGCGCCGCGTTGTTGCTGTCTCAGCCCGCCTTCGCCGGTCATGGTCCGCATGATGGACAAAGCCCTGAGCTGCGCATGCTGAAAGGTCTGGATTTGACGGACGCGCAACGGCAGCAAATCCGCACCCTGGCGGCAGCCAGTAAAGCCGACAAAGCTGATTTGGCAGCACGGCAACAGCAGCACGATGCGCTGCAGGCGTTGATCAAAGCGCCGCAATTTGATGAAGCTGCAGCACGTATACTGCTGGAAAAACAACAAGCCAGCATGCTGGAACATCAGCTGAAAAGACTGAAATTGCAACATCAGATCCGTGCTGTATTGACTGACGAACAAAAAACCAAGCTGGACGAGCGGATGGCAAAAATGCGTGACCGGATGGCCGAGCGCACAGGTAAAGACGACTAAGGGAGAAGTTATGTCGCAGTCCAGGTGCCGGCGCGCCTGAGATGTCAGTACTGTGATGAGAAGAACCGGGCCTGAGCCCGGTTTTTTGCGTTTAAAAGCGCCGCCCTGTGGCTATTCCATATCCAGTTCTTTGAGCTTGCGTGTCAATGTATTGCGGCCCCAGCCGAGGCGTTTGGCCGCATCTTGTTTATGGCCATGGGTAAACTGCAACGCCTGCTTCAGCACAATCCGTTCAAACTCCGGGCCTGCTTCGGCCAGAATATCTTCGGCACCGGTTGCCAGTTTTTGCGTGACCCATTGCGCCAGTAAATCCTGCCAGCTGTGTTGCCCATCGCTGCTGCTGGCCACCGGTTTTGGCGCGCTGGTCAGCTCCGGTGGTAAATCAGATAACAGGATTTGTTTACCTGACGCCATCACGGTCAGCCAGCGGCAGGTGTTTTCCAGTTGCCGTACGTTGCCCGGCCAATCCAGCTGTGCCAGAAACTTTTCGGTTTCCAGTGCCAGATCTTTGGCTTCTACATTCATCTCGCGTGCCGCTTGTGCCAGGAAATGCCGGGTCAGCTTTGGAATATCCTGTTTGCGATCCCGCAGCGATGGGATATGGATGCGGATCACATTGAGGCGGTGGAATAAATCTTCACGGAATTTCCCTTCGGCAACCAGTTGCTCGAGGTTTTGGTGGGTCGCCGCAATGATCCGCACATCCACACTGACTTCCTGATGGCCGCCGACACGATAAAACTGGCCATCGGCCAGGACTCGTAGCAGGCGCGTTTGCACGTCGAGTGGCATATCGCCGATTTCATCAAGAAACAGAGTGCCACCGTCGGCTTGTTCGAACCGGCCTTTACGTAAAGTCGCGGCGCCGGTAAAGGCGCCTTTTTCGTGGCCGAATAATTCCGATTCAATCAGATCTTTGGGGATTGCCGCCATATTCAGCGCGATAAACGGCGATTCTGCCCTTGGACTGTGTTTGTGCAGCGCGTGCGCCACCAGTTCTTTACCGGTGCCGCTTTGGCCATTGATCAAGACACTGATGCTGGAGCGGGACAAGCGGCCAATCGCCCGAAACACTTCCTGCATCGCCGGTGCTTCGCCGATGATTTCGGGCACATGTGAGGGCGTGCTGGTGCTGACGCGTGGTTTTTTCGCGTGGGCATGTTCCAGGGCGCGGCTGATCAGGGCCACCGCTTCATTGACATCAAATGGTTTGGGCAGATACTCAAAAGCGCCGCGTTTAAACGCGTTGACGGCACTGTCGAGGTCGGAGTGCGCCGTCATAATAATTACCGGCAGTTCCGGCGCCAGTTCCTGCAGCTTGCTCAGCAACTGCATACCATCGGTGCCTGGCATCCGGATATCGGATACCACAACCGCAGGTTGATCAAATTCCAGCCGTTGCAGCATCAGATCGGCCGAGGCGTAACTCTCGCAGACGATACCCGCGCGTGACAGGGCTTTTTCCAATACCCAACGGATGGAATTGTCGTCGTCAATGATCCAGACATTCTGCGTCATGGGTTAAGCTCCTTCTGCGCTTATCGGTAAATACAGGGTAAATTCGGTGCGGCCCGGCCAGCTGTCACAATCAATCCAGCCGCCATGCTGGTGGATCAGCGTTTGTGAAATGGACAAACCAAGGCCAGTACCGCCGGGCTTGCCACTGACCATCGGATAAAACAACGTATCTTTAATCGCCGGCGGAATACCGGGGCCGTTATCGATGACGCGGATCACGGCGACCAGCTTATGGCGGCGGCCATGAATAGTGTGCTGATGTAAAATCCGGCTTTGCATCACAATCTGGCCACCTTGGGTCAGCACTTGCTGGGCATTGCGGACAATATTCAGCAGGGCCTGCTCCAGCAGTTCCGGATCTAACGAGAAGTCCGGAATGCTCGGGTCATAATCGCGGGTAAACTGCACGGCATGCGGGTTGTCCATCTGCGCCAGCTGGCTGACACGTTCGATAATTTCATGCAGGTTAGACACGACTTTATGTGGCGGCTTGTAGGGGCCAAGCAAGCGGTCCACCAGATTTCGCAGCCGGTCGGCCTGAGCAATAATCAGCTGGGTATATTCTTTTTGTTCTTCATTCAGCGACTCTTCCAGTAACTGCGCCGCACCGCGTAGTCCGCCAAGTGGGTTTTTGATCTCATGGGCCAGACCCCGGATCAGTTCGCGCGCCGCCAGATGCTGGTGTTGCTGCAGGCTTTCCATGCTGATCTTGCGTTGCTGATCGACCTGCCGCAATTCCATCACCAGACTGGGTTGTTCGGTTTCCAGCCAGGTTGCTGTCATATCCAGCAATAAATGCCGGCCATCCGGCATCACGCAATGCACGTCACTAATGCCAAAACCCTGTTTTGTATTTAACGTACTGACCAGTTGGGCAGCACTGAGATCGCTGTATTGAAACAGTCCGGGAAAATATTGCTGTTGCAGACGTTTTTCACCAATACCAAGCAAGGCACAACAGGCGGTATTAAAACAGGACACCTGTAACTGCGCATCCAGCACCAGCACGGCGGTGGTCAGTTGTTCGGCCAGATTAATGCCTGGCAATTCAAGAGCGATATGTGCGTGTGTCACGGCAAATCCCTTATTGCACCAAAATGGTGCTCATGGCGCTTAGTCTAGCGGCTAAGCTGTGCCGTGTTGCACTATTTTGGGGTAATTGATGATGCTCGGTGCAGAAAAAACGTTGTTACGGAACTGGTAGCAATAACCTTGCCGTTTTGGTCGCTTAACTCCAGCATCAGCTGATGTTCGCCCCGGTCAATGTTATGCAGGATAAAATTAGCATTGCTGCTGGGGCCGGCGACCGCCTGTCCGTCCAGATAGAGCCGCACCCGCAGGCCTTGGGCAAACAGTGGTTTTACCTGACCGGATACGTAGATAGTGCCGTTATTTTCACGCACCGTGCCTTCAGGTTCCGGTTTGGTAATGAATACTTCGAACTTTGGCGTGTGATCGATACTGCGCTGACCGATTTCGGTGGGGGTGACCGCGGGCATCCGATTGCCTTCTTTCAGTTGTAACTGCGATGCGCCTGGTACCGGATTGTCGGAAAACACCGGGACGTTATTTTTGTCTACCGTGACAAACACTGGTTTGTCGTCGTTTTTTGCCTGTGCCAGCACCGGCGACGCCGACATTGTCAGCATGATCAGTACAAATAGCGGCCAACCGGTCATGTTCATCACAGAGTCCAATCTGATCAAATGGCTGATAGATTTACTCTAACTGGCTTTTCCGGCTTTGACCAGTACAAAAAGCCCGCAGAAGCGGGCTTTGGTATTGTGCAAGTCACACTTTATAAATCAGTGTGTTAGCGCTGAAAATTACACGCTGTAATACAGTTCGTATTCCAGTGGGTGCACAGCCATAGAGACGCGTTTAGCTTCAGCACGTTTCAGAGAGATATAAGCATCGATCATTTCATCTGACATGACGCCGCCTTTGGTGAAGATCGCACGGTTAGCTTCCAGTGCATCCAGGGCTTCGTCCAGTGAACCACAGACTTGTGGGATCAGTGCTTCTTCTTCCGGTGGCAGGTCATACAGATCTTTGTCCATTGCATCGCCTGGGTGGATCTTGTTCTGGATACCATCCAGACCAGCCATCAATTGAGCAACGAATGCCAGATATGGGTTCGCAGCCGGATCCGGGAAACGTACTTCAATACGACGTGCTTTCGCGCTTGGTACCAGTGGGATACGCACAGAAGCAGAACGGTTGCGGGCAGAGTATGCCAGCATTACAGGCGCTTCATAGTGTGGTACCAGACGTTTGTACGAGTTGGTAGACGGGTTGGTGAACGCGTTGACTGCTTTCGCGTGTTTGATGATACCGCCGATGTAGTACAGCGCTGTTTCTGACAGACCGGCATATTTATCACCGGCAAACAGGTTTACACCGTCTTTTGCCAGTGACTGGTGGCAGTGCATGCCTGAACCGTTGTCACCAACGATCGGTTTTGGCATGAAAGTCACTGTTTTGCCGTACATATGAGCAACGTTATGAACAACATATTTCAGTTGCTGAATTTCGTCGGCTTTTTTCGTCAGCGTGTTAAAACGGGTCGCGATTTCGTTCTGGCCGGCCGTCGCAACTTCATGGTGATGCGCTTCAACAACCTGACCCATTTCTTCCAGCACCATACACATAGCGCTGCGGATATCGTGGTGTTGATCTACTGGTGGAACCGGGAAATAACCGCCTTTAACGCCTGGGCGGTGGGCTTTGTTGCCATCTTCATATTCAGCATCTGAGTTCCAGGCTGCTTCTGAAGAATCGACTTTAAAGAAAGAGCCTGACATGTCGTTTTTGAAACGCACATCGTCAAACATGAACCACTCTGGCTCGGGGCCAAACAGCACAGTGTCAGCGATACCGGTTGATTTTAAATATTCTTCAGCGCGTTTGGCGATAGAACGTGGGCAACGGTCATAACCTTGCATAGTGCTTGGCTCGATCACGTCACAGCTGATCAGAATGGTGGTTTCTTCGAAGAATGGATCCAGCAACATGGTGCTGGCATCTGGCATCAGGATCATGTCTGAGTCGTTGATGCCTTTCCAGCCGGCAATTGAAGAGCCGTCAAACATTTTGCCGTTTTCGAAGAAATCTTCGTCAATCTGGCTGGCAGGAATTGTAACGTGCTGCTCTTTACCTTTGGTGTCAGTAAAACGTAAATCAACAAACTTCACGTCGTTTTCTTTCATAAAACTCAGAACGTTCGATGCAGACATGCATTCCTCCGGATTCAACTCAAACTAAGGTTCAGGTGCGGCTTGCCGCCGGTTTGCGCTTGTAATGCCAAAGCTGTGCCAGAATCCTAAATATATGATTTTAAAATATATCTAGTGCGATTTCTGAATAACAACCAAAGAAAATGCACCACCATAGTGCATAGATGCTCGCATTTGGTGCATTTAATCTGTTTTTGCTCTGCTTCTGTGCAGTGGTCGGCGGCAGCGATAACGATAGCAAGAATTCGGCTGAATTCAGTCGGGTAAAGTAAAATAAAATCGGCGTAGACATACATGGGACGAGACAGCAAAACTGTTGGTAAAAGAGGGAAATCAGCGCAAGCGCGCAGGAGTTGCTGTCAGGATGGCAGAGCTTTTGCTTAAGTTCGAAGCGACGTCACTGGCCGCTAAGCAGCATTCAGCTTGGGGCTGATGAAAAAAACAGCAAACGCGGACCAGATAAATTTCCCAGTCAGTCGTAAAGCAGGTAAAATACGCGCACCAATTTTTCGGGTACTTGCGGTGGGTGACTACAAGCGGGTACACATTTACACTTCACTAAGCGAGCACCAAATAAATGTCTTATGATATCAGCAAGTTGCGTAATATCGCCATTATCGCGCACGTTGACCACGGTAAAACTACACTTGTTGACAAATTACTGCAACAGTCCGGCACTTTCGATGCCCGCGCTAAATTGCAGGAACGGATGATGGATTCAAACGCGCAGGAATCTGAGCGCGGAATTACCATCCTGGCTAAAAACACTTCTGTACGCTGGAACGGTTATCAGATCAACATCCTGGACACACCAGGCCACGCCGACTTCGGTGGTGAAGTTGAGCGCGTTCTGTCGATGGCTGACTCAGTATTATTATTAGTCGATGCGGTTGAAGGCCCAATGCCACAGACTCGTTTCGTCACACAAAAAGCTTTCGCCCACGGTTTAAAACCAATTGTTGTGGTGAACAAAATTGACCGTCCGGGCGCACGTCCGGATTGGGTTATTGACCAGGTATTCGACCTGTTCGACAACTTAGGCGCCACTGACGAGCAATTAGATTTCCCAATCGTTTACGCATCAGCCATCAATGGCTGGGCAACGCTGGATTACAACGAGCCAAAAACAGATATCAATGACTTGTTCGCTGCAATCATTGAGCACGTGGCACCACCAAAAGTTGAACTCGACGGCGACACGCAGATCCAGGTTTCTCAATTAGATTATTCCAGCTATCTGGGCATTATCGGTATCGGCCGGATCAAACGCGGTACATTAAAAGTAAACCAGCAGGTTACTGTATTAGGTGCTGATGGTTCAAAACGCAATGGCAAAGTCGGTCAGGTGTTCGGCTATTTAGGCCTGGAGCGGATCGAAACTCAGGAAGCAAACGCAGGTGATATCATTGCATTCACCGGTTTAGGCGAACTGAAAATTTCTGACACTATCTGTGCCCCGACCAATCTGGAACCATTACCAGCATTGCAAGTTGATGAGCCGACTGTGACTATGACCTTCCAGGTAAATACGTCACCATTCGCCGGTAAAGAAGGCAAATACGTTACTTCCCGCCAGATTTTAGAGCGTTTAACCAACGAGCTGAAACACAACGTAGCGCTGCGCGTAGAAGAAACTGAAGACGGTGACAAATTCAAAGTATCAGGCCGTGGTGAATTGCACTTAGGCGTATTAATTGAAAACATGCGTCGTGAAGGTTTTGAACTGGCCGTGTCTCGCCCTGAAGTAATCATGAAAGTGGTTGATGGCGCGAAAATGGAACCAATCGAGAACGTGACCATTGACGTGGAAGAGCAGCATCAGGGCTCTATCATGGAGAAAATGGGTGAGCGTAAAGCCGAAATGACCAATATGCAGCCAGACGGTAAAGGCCGCATCCGGATGGATTTCCAGATGCCAAGCCGTGGTCTGATCGGTTTCCGTACCGAGTTTATGACACTGACTTCAGGCACAGGTCTGATGTACAACAGCTTCGATCACTATGGTCCATTCAAAGGCGGTTCTATCGGTCTGCGGATGAACGGCGTGCTGATTTCTAACGCGATGGGTAAAGCCGCTGGTTATGCGATTTTCTCTCTGCAGGAACGCGGCCGGATGTTTATCGGTCATGCTGACGAAGTGTATGAAGGTCAGATTATCGGTATTCACAGCCGTAGCAACGACTTAACAGTCAACTGCTTAAAAGGCAAACAGCTGACGAACGTCCGTGCTTCCGGTACTGACGAAGCGATTAACTTAGTGCCGCCAATCCGTTACACACTGGAACAGGCGCTGGAGTTTATCGATGACGACGAACTGGTTGAAGTGACGCCACAGTCTATCCGGATCCGTAAACGTCACCTGACAGAAAACGACCGTAAACGCGCCAGCCGCGCTTAATTCCGGTTGTTAATGATAAAACCCGCGCCTAGGCGCGGGTTTTGTTTTTTGGGGCAAGGCGCTGGCGATGCCTGCCAATGCTGTGTATTGTGCAGCGCAGTGAAAACGTTACTTATTTGTAGCTTGGAGCTTTGCCACAATGACCTCACGCCGGTCGTTTTATAAAAACAAAACTGTGCTGGTGGTGGATGATTCTGACCAAATCCGCAGTTATTTCAAAAGTATGCTGCTGTTGATTGGTTTTGATGATGTGACACTGGCGCGTGATGCGGAGATGGCGCTGGCTTGTTGCCGGCGTGTTCCTTTTGACTTTGTTCTGTGCGATTTTCATTTAGGCGCCGGGCGTGATGGCTATCAGCTATTTGAAGTGTTGCGCACCGAAAAACTGCTGAAGGCCGATTGCTGTTTTCTGGTGGTGAGTGCAGAACGCCAGCGTCAGGCAGTGTATGGCATTGTCGAATATCAGCCGGACGACTATCTGCTCAAACCCTTCAGTTATGCCGAGCTGGAACGTCGTATCACCCGTGCTTATCACATTAAACAAGCATTAAAGCTGGCGTATCAGGCGATTCAACAAGGCGAATTTGCCGACGCAGTGCTGGCCTGTGATCATGTGGTTGCTCATCGCAGCAAATATGCACTGCATGCGACCCGGCTCAAAGCGGAACTGCTGGTGCGGTTGGAGCGCTTTGACGAGGCCGAGCATTTATATGAGTGGGCACTGACTGTCCGCGATTTTGCCTGGGCGCGACTGGGTTTAGCGGTGATCTATGGTTATCAGGGACGCAGTGACGAGGCGGAAGTTGCGTTACAGCTGTTGTCCGGACAAGCAGAAACGAGAGTTGAAGCACTGGACTGGCTGACCCGCCTGTATATCAGCCAACAAAAACCAACTGCCGCGTTGGCGTCGGTCGAACAGGTTGCCAAAACGTCTCCGCGCAACTATTTGCGCCAACACGTGCTGGCCACGCTGGCGGTCATCGACAACCGCAAAGACCTGGCGGTGCAGGTGCACCAGCGCTTGCTGACGGCTGCCCGGTATTCAATGTATGACACTGCAGACAATATGCTCAACTTTGCCCGCGCTTTGCTGGAGCAGGCGAAGGATCAAGAACCTAAAGTCCGGACAGAGACTATGCGCCGGTTGGATACAT
>Ga0209294_1000100_pt1 | contig 12971 bp, 13 predicted proteins | sample LowerColdCreek_FD_184128 | JGI IMG/M metagenome (GOLD analysis project Ga0209294, IMG submission 184128) | Groundwater microbial communities from Cold Creek, Nevada to study Microbial Dark Matter (Phase II) - Lower Cold Creek (SPAdes) (version 3) | ecosystem: Environmental > Aquatic > Deep... | reverse complement strand
TCAAGGATGTTTCAGAGAGAATCACGGTAGGAAATGGAAAGACCATGGAGGCTACAAAGATTGGAAGCCTAAGATGCAATGTGGAGCAAGTAAATGGAAAGACATTCCAAGTTGTGCTTCAAGAAGTCAAGTTTGTACCAGAGCTTTGGGTGAACTTGTTTAGTATTAACAAGGCCCTCAAGAATGGTTTTAAGATTGGGAATGATGACATTATCATCCATCTATCAAAGGGTTCAACTACATTTTCTTTTGACAGAGTTCTGAAGACAAAGAATGGATTTGTGTCAGGAGTATGCCTAAATCCGGTATCCATCGAGTTGGCAGGAAATGTAGTCGACAGCAAGAAAGCTGAAGTCAAATTTGATATAAACAAGCTCCATAAAGCCATTGGACATTGTGGAGAAGAATCTTTGAAGATATACAAACAGTTCCACGGTCCTTGAGCTTTCCTTGGATCTTCTTCTTTGTCGTCACAATCCCCATCTCACCGAACACTCTTAAATTATGAGCGCAATGTGACTTTTTACCAAATAGAAGCTCTTGAGGGGACTTCTTTGTTGCTCTCGTTGCTAGTATATTTGAATAGAAGGTGGCAGTGGAAGCACATTCAGCCCAGATTCCACTTCTCATTTCTTCTTTAAGCCCTGCCCCATTCAACATGGCTCGAATTCTGCCGTAAAGAGTTTGAAACTTCCGTTCCACCTTCCCATTTCTCTGTGGAGTTCTTGGCCCAGAATATTCAAAAGTAATACCTAAGCCTTTGCCTTTACATTCATCTTCCAAAGCTTTGTTTTCTCCAGCGTCATCGCATCGTAGAATCTTAACCTTGATGTCTAGATCCTTTAATTCAAGAATCAAGCTTGTGATCTTTTCCTTTAAAATGCTCTTCTTATTCAGGAAGTAACTCCAACAATAATTTGTGCAGTCATCTATTATCAAAGCCCAGAACTTAGAACCTCCAAAGCTTTCACCTTTAATTGAGATGATGTCAATGTAAAGTCTTTCTCCAGGATTCTTGCTACCTTGTAGCCACTCTTTGTTAGTGTTCTTCTGCTTTGCTTTTCCAATTGCACAGTCTTCACAAGTTTCGAGCTTTCCAAGCAGTTTCCAATCGTAGGATTTCGCTGTTACTACCGAACTGCACAATGGAAGATCAGACAATTAAGACTTATTTGGAAACAATTGAAAAAGTAATCCAATTGTATAAGTCTGCTGACTTTAAAGTTATCCAGATCCGATGCGATAACAAGTTTAAGCCGTTAAAAGAAACGTTGAAGGATAAATATGGCATAGAAGTAAATCTAGCCAATCCGAATGAGCATGTTCCAGAAGCCGAAAGGAATAACAGAGTTATTAAGGAGAGAGTTAGGGCGACATACCACAGATTACCATACAACAATCTACCAAAGGTTTTGGTTAAGATGATGGTAACCAAAGCAGCTAAGAAATTAAATTTCTTCCCTTCGAAGAGTGGAGTATCGACATACTACAGCCCACGGATGATAGTACATAAGAAACCGTTGGATTACAATAAACATTGTAAATACACAACAGGGATATATGTTCAGTCACATGAGTTGTATAAGAGATGTCAGATCTATCTTATCAAAGTTTTATCGAAGATAGGAATAGAATGAAGATAAGAGAGTAGAATTGATCTCCCACGAGAAGCAATTCAGTAATTAGAGAAGCAAAAAGACTGCGTGTGTCCGTAAAATATGAGCTATTATTCCTTTTACACTAGATTTAATCGTGAATCAATTTCGTGGATACACCGTAAACGGTAAACTGTGAAAACTGTGAAACTCCGCTCACAAATTATATTCTTCAGTGACATCGCATTTAGTCGACTTTGATTTGATTTGATTTAAGGTTCAACTATCAACTACATGAAGAGCCTAAACCCTTAAATACGAATACTGCGAGAACGACAGAGTGCATCTATTTAAGATATAATGATAATTATCAAGTTGGACATGAGCTGTTGAATCTCCGAACAAACAAGATAATCACAATAAGAAGCATCACAGAGATTCCAATCACAAATAATATTATTGAAATGGTCGAAAATTTGGCAAAAATCGAAAAGATGCCAAGAGGTTTAAAAATCAACGAATCAACCGAAAACGACTTCGAATATGATCAATTGGCAGGAGTGAGTGATTATGATCTGGAAGATCATAAGATTGCAGGAGTGCAGGATATAAGTGACACAGATAGTGAGACTGATGAAAATGAATCGAATGAATCAACAGATGTCATGGATCCAAACGAAATCGAAAGTATCAATAAAAGAAGGACTTATTTTGATGCCAATGAAAATGAGGAAGTTATCAATAACAACAATGAATCATTCACAATGAGTGAAGATAATAAGGAAGAAGAATCAGATGAAGAAGAGGATTCTGATGATGAGGATGATGAAACACCTCAGCTGAACCCAGATGATCGAATTATTTGGAATCCCGACGGCACAATGAGTAGGATCACAAGATCCGGGAGAACTTCCAAACCACCGATTAAACTGTCATTGCAACAACTGGGAGTAGAAGAAAAATATTAAGAAGAAATCGAATATTCAATTCCTACCGCGAAAATCATTGCTAAAACTATGGATTATATGAATAATGGAGTCAACATTGAGAAAAAGCAAGTAAATCATCAATTTGTACAGACTTACAGTCTGATGAAAGGGATGAAGCATTTTGGAAACAAAGGAAAAGAAGCTGCAATGAATGAAATGAAGCAATTGCATGAGAGGAATGTGTTTGAACCCGTGAGAATTGAAGACTTAAACAACAATGAAAGGAAGAGAGCCATGGAAAGCTTGATCTTCTTAGTTGAAAAAAGAGATGGAACCGTGAAAGGAAGAGCTTGTGCAAATGGAAGCGTTCAAAGACCCTACATTGATAAGGGTGACGCTACAAGTCCTACGGTATCCACGGAAGCGGTATTAAATACATCTGTGCTAGAAGCAAAGCAAAATAGAGATGTTATGACAGCAGACACACCAAATGCATTCGTACAAACGGAAGTTGATAACAAGAAATTCGGAGAGCGAATTATAATGAAAATAAGAGGACCATTAGTTGATATGTTGGTCGAAATTGCTCCAGAAGCTTACACAGATTATGTCAGAGAAGACAATGGAAAGAAAGTTGTTTATGTTAAAATGCTTAAAGCATCATATGGGATGCTACAATCAGCTATATTTTACTATAAAAAGTTTAAGGCTGATATTGAAGAAATCGGATTCAAAATTAACGAATACGACCCTTGCGTGGCTAATCGGATGGTAAACAACAAACATCATACAATAGTATGGCATGTAGATGATGTGAAATCTTCACACATCAATTCAAGAGTTAATGACGAATTTTTAAAATGGCTACACGTGAAGTATGGTTCCGACAATATTGGGAAAGTTAAGGCAACCAGAGGAAAGGTGCATGACTATTTAGCTATGAAGCTAGATTATTCGGAGGCCGGCATTTTAAAAGTGGATATGACAGACTACGTTAAGTCAATGATCCAAGAATTTCCACAAGAGTTAAATGGAAAAGTGAAAAGTCCATGGAATACGAATTTATTTCATGTGGATCCGAAATCGAAATTATTGGATGAAACACGATCCACAGTTTTTCATACATTCATCATGAAAGGTATGTTCCTTGCAAAAAGAGGAAGACAAGATATTATGACAGGAATCGCTTATTTATCAACTAAGGTAACTAATTCAAGCGAGAATGATTGGTGGAAATTGAAAAGGTTAATGATATATCTCAAGAGGGAATACAGCAAATGATGTATGCAGATTGGAAGCTGGAGATACTCAAACTATTCAATGGTATGTGGATGCCGTGTTTGCGGTACACACAGATTTCAGGAGTCATGCAGGAGCTGTCATGAGTTTAGGAAAGGGTATTATTTCCAGTGTGTCAATCAAACAAAAGGTAAATACGAGAAGCTCAACAGACGCTGAATTGGTCGCAATCGACGACGTCGTATCCAAAATTATTTGGACAAAAAGATTCATTGAGAATCAGGGGTTTCAAGTAGAAACAAATATTGTCTACCAGGACAATCAAAGCAAAATGAAGTTGGAAGAAAATGGGAAGGAAAGCTCTGGAAAGAGAACAAGACACTTTAATGTCAAATATTTTTATGTGACGGATTTGATTAAGAAGAACGAACTAAAAATTGTTTACTGTCCATCGGATATAATGATCGCAGATTACATGACCAAGCCGTTAGTGGGATCAAAGTTTAATACTTTTAAAAGGCAATCATGAATACCGACGTTAAGCAGGAGTGTGTTGTACCAGATAAACTCGACGATAAAAACCTTAACCCAAAGAAGGTTAAATTCAGGAACGAGTCAGACAAAAAGGAATCTAGGAATTCCAAGAGAAACTACCATTCTTTCGCCTGTACAAGTGTTCATTTAATCCTAAACAAATTGGTACCTCGTGTGAAAAGCACCATTCGTTTAGACATAAAGTCCAAAACGTGGTGTACTACTTTATTCCTAATTCCAAGTCATCAGCTTAGACCGTATCACCTATTCTATGGTACCGCAGTCATTGATTCATTCGCCAATTTGTGCACATTTTTGTGGGCATGTTTTGCACATCTATTAACGACGACTCTTCTTTGATTAAAATATAGTATCATGTCATAATCAAACGCAAAAAACTGGAGGGTGGCATGTATTGTAAATTTTAAAAGCGTAACAATTAGCATGATGTTGCTGCCAGATATGATGACAATGGATTGCTTTCTCCAAGCGGCTACTTTGCCTAGTTTGGCAACTCAAATGACCCTGGTATGTTTCCTAAGATTAAGAGTGGACCAATTCAATCCTTCTGCTTGGAAGCTTGGGCTTTATGCCGTAATCGTGACATCTTTGTAGGATATCTAACTAGACAGCCCGGAACCATTTTTACGAACCCAGCTTCGTTTTCTTCGTTCAGTTAGTAAAGTTGTTGTAAACATGACCTTAAGAACTTACCCTATGGCAGAGCATAAAAATGTAGGCAAGGTTCATCGTTCCGGAGTCGGATCCAAACTGTACCATAATATCACAATACCTACTGATTTGGCATTTGCACCAAATGATTGTTATGGCGTCTTTTTCCCCTACAGGTTGTGCTTAAGAAATTAGAAAAATGTACTTCTAATTCAAGATTTTCCATATTATCACGATCCGTCATTGGGTGTGAAGTTGTAGCCTTTATTTTAATATGCTTATTCCTTCATAATGCCATTATTAAAAATCTTATTTGTCTTATTGTCTTCTCTACGTTATCTAGCCCTTATTTTGACATCAAAGTTATAGTTCTTTCGTACGTTTATTCATTCATCGTACAAGAGTAGTCAAAGCGATTGGCTGGCTTGCTGAGCGAAAGGAGTCAAATAACATGAACTGTTGTGTCCTACAGCAGACTAACTGTTAAAAAATCAAGCTTTCACAGTATGTTGAACTTGATTAATATTTGTTACTTCTCTGAAGTAACTCTGGATTGGAGAAATCATGAAGAGCCCCTTTATCCAAATGTTCACAGTTCCAAGGATATTGCAAATGAAGAAGTGAAGTTTTTGAATTGTTTCAAAAGTGACTTATTTCTAGCACAAGTAATCTGCAAACCTCTTTGTATCAAGCACAAAAGTAATCTTGCAAATGAATTCAAAGGTGAAAAAGAATAATAACGTTTGCGATACTTTTCACTTTATTTACTTTGTCTGTAAATCATTGTTTAAACTTTGCTGTTGGGTCATAAATCCTCCGAGTATTACTTTTCAAATCCCTTGCTTAGTGACGCTTAGTTTGATCAAATAACTTAACTGTTTCATCTTAGAAGCATATGGAAGATTAAACTGGTAATTGTCACTTTAACCTGTAGCCTTATCTATGGTTCAGCCTTTCGTACGTCCTACGGTTGTTTATGAGTATTGAGAAAGATGACGACGAAGATCGGAGAATGCGAGAAATCAGCATGTTCTCAGCAATGGCATCCGGTGTGAATGAATCATCGCTGGCGGCGAACCAAGCACAGATATCATTGGATTTGGAAAAGTCCGAAGGCCATGGTACCAGTCCATTTCTTTCCAAAGTAAATGATGCGATTGAAGATTCTGGAACATTTGCAATACTAAGTGATCATACTAGCACTGTCATCAATAACAGGAGAAGTCGAGATTTCGTCGTCTCAACTGCAGAATCGTTCCTTCCCTTCCATAACGGGTGCAAAGCAATTCGCTTCAAGCAAAATGGGAGAAGAAAAGGATGCACAGATGGAGACAACTAATGAAGGTGATAAGAAGATTTTATGATGAATTCAAGGAAATGCCATTACCACGATCAGTAACAGACATGAGTCACGGCAGGTACACTCCTTGTAAAGTAAGGTCAGATACCTTCCGAGGATTTTCATTTGTTCATGAAGATTTTCCTCTACCGGACTGTTAAATCAGCAAATTTAACTGTAGAGGAGGTAAAGATGTCACTGAAAATCGAAATATCATCTCCCGAGACTAAGCCTAAAGAATGGTCTTCAGTTCCATCGAAGGAGTCGAAGGTAATGAAAAGCCTTCCTCAAATGCAGAAAGCTGAAAGCTGGTCTCAACTATGCATTTCTGATAAGAAAGGTATGCTGGAAAAGAAAAGGTTGTCATCAACCAGCCACAAATTCCAAAATCTTTGCCAGCTGTTCAGAGAAGTGCTATTCAGTCAGGGCTGTCTCAAGGAAAGTTACAGACTTCGTCTTCACAACAACACACGATGATCTCAAAATCAAACACTCCTCAAAAGACGTATCAACCGGCTCCAGGATCATGGGCAGCTATGGCTCAGTCACGTGCTACAGCAGGCGTGACAGAACCTTTACCATTGTCCTCAGCGTTGCTCAATGAACAGACAAAACATTCTTCAGATAATATGGCTTAATCAAACAAAGCTGTCCCTTCTAAATCAGAACTAACTGTGACACATTCGAGTCGAGAATCGTTTGACGAATCTCCAACACCCTCAGGAGACTGGAGGAATCATGCCCTTCGACGAAACTCGCCCGCTATATCTGTTGGAGGATCGCATCAATCTTGTGGAGCGGAAACGCCATCCAACTCTTTCTCAAATGATTTACGAAAAGGTTCTTTCCCTCCTGTGAATCGCACAAATACAGCTGCAAAAGTGACATCAATTCCTCCAACAATCGATGAATTTCCTGCATTTTCTACGAAAATATCGAAGAAGAACGTATCAAATGGTGTCCAACCACAGGGAATATGGGCTTCTCGGGTAAAGAAGTAGTGCAATCGAAACTTAATATAATGTAAGAAAATGAATTAGATGACTCTATATCTTGTTTGTAGAAAGCAGAAGTATGTTTGATATCATTCGTTATATTCTTTAAGCTATCAATGCGTTTCGTTGGAAGCCAATCGTGGACTACGAAACTCTGTCACGAATTCCTTTTTTCTCGGATCTTGTACTGCTGTAGCCACTCTTCCATACTGTGAAAATGTGGTTTCCTCACCCTTGATTTGTTTGGATGCTGTTATATTAGACTTTTGATTATTATCGTTTCTCTGTTCTTCCTTATCCAAGAACAAATTTTTCAGCATATCACAAACATCATTAATATCATCGGGATGATAAGGAGGTTTATCTGGTGTACTTCCAGCAGTACGCTTGGATGTCATCACGGGTGTGAGTATCATAACAGGCTCCAATTTGACATGACGACCAGGTGAAGGGCGTCGTTTTTTGTTGGTTTCTTGATTACAACTTCTCGTTGTTGTATGATTCTTCTTCTTTACATCAATCGATGGATTTGACCTCAAAATTACAGACGGTGAAATTAGATTTGAGTTATGAGAATGAATCTGCATTAGGTCTTTTTCGTAGTGATACTATGTGATTGTTAAAGTAGTTCCAATTTTGTGTGTTGTGGCCGGCCACCAAAAATCGTTGTATTTTGTTCTTCGTTTTTCGAAACAACAAACAAATAAAGGCACACACACACGATTTTTCATGTGACTTTTTGCGATGAATGAATCCCACGCACGTTCATAGATATGGAAAGACTTGTTCCACGTTTTCACGATTTTGGTGTGTTGTTTGTTTGTTGTTATTTTGTTACATGCGGAGATTTTGGAACCAGTCGTGGGTTTTGTCAAGGTGAGTTTCTACTGGTGAACTCGACGGATTACTGTGTCGACACGTAAAAAACGTCAAATAAGATTTGTTGGGAATAGTGACTGAACCAACTAGTGACTAAAAATCTAGTTTGGCTGGACGGTCAGTATTCAACCACATTTTATGACGAGATATTGTGAGGCCAAGAATTGAGACTCTATCGAAATTAGATATAGATCATAATTATAATTTTATCTATTCTGCTTCATGAGTTTTCCCGATTGTTAGGATAGGTGTAACTCTCAAGTGTTGTCTTATAGACACAGATACCTCATCGCAAAGACATTCGTGGTTTCAACAAGATTGACATCGAACGAAAGATATAGTATGTTAGAGGATTCTTCCAAGATCAAGACTTTTCTCGATCCTGTCATCCTCGTTCAAGATGGAAAGGATGGTTTGGTCGGTGCGATTGACCAGGGAACCTCCTCCTCAAGATTCTTGGTTGTATCGAAATCAGGAAGAGTCGTTGCGTCGGCTCAGATGGAACATTGTCAATACTTTCCAGTGGGAGAAAGTAAGGTGGGATGGCATGAACATGATCCAATCGAAATATGGAATAATGTAGTTCGTTGTGTGGATACTGTAGATCAACTTTTAAAACGAGAAGTCATTGGAGCTGACAATCATGATGGAGAAATCCCATTTCGCTTGAGTGCAGTGGGACTTACGAATCAACGAGAAACTACCATTGCTTGGAACGCCAAGACTGGGATACCCTATTACAATGCTGACGTTCGTACCTCACATATTGCAGAATGTCTTTCCAAAGGCGAAATTCATCGATTTCGAGACCAAACTTGACTTCCCATTTCCACCTACTTTGCTGGAACCAAAGTCAAATGGTTATTGGATAATGTGGAATCCTTACAAAACGATATTCTACACCCTGAAAGACGTCAAGATGTCAGATTCGGAACGATAGATACCTGGTGAGTGTCTATGAATAATATCTTGTCTTGAAAACGTGACAGGACTTTAAGTTTTCGGAACTTTGAAAACTCATCCTACTTCTATAGGCTAATTTATCAGCTAACAGGGAAAAAATCACCACATACCATGGCTGCAAACGTCGATGGTATTTTCTGTACTGACGTTTCGAATGCCTCTCGTTGGTTATTTCTGGATATTCATAAAGTTCTTTGGGATCAACGTTTGATTGATATCATTTCTTTTCCACATTTCAAGCTTCAATAATGTTCCCCTAGCCGGTGTCTTAGGCGATCAGCAAGCTGCTCTATTTGGTCAATGTGCGTTTGAACCAGGAGAGGCTAAGAACACTTACGGCACTGGCCTTTTTCTCATGATGAACACAGGATCAAGCATTATTCCATTCACGCATGGTCTCTTGACGACGATTGCATATCAGGTAAAAGACTCCTCCGTAAGGGAAGTGTCAGTCATTCTGGTTCTACACTCCAATGGCTTAGGGATCAATTACAAATCATTGACGACTTTCCTGATGCAGAAAGACTAGCCACCGAACATAACGATGGACTATACTTTGTACCTGCATTTGCTGGACTCTTTGCTCCCCATTGGCGATCTGATGCGAGAGGTTGTATTGTTGGTATGACGGCAACACATCATCGAGGACATATTTGTCGAGCGACATTGGAAGCAACAGCCTACCAAGCAAAAGAAGTATTTGATGCAATATATGCGGACTCCAACGTTCATCTTAAGGCATTGAAAGTAGATGGAGGTGGTATCGCTAGCCAATTATTGATGCAATTTCAAGCCGATTGCATCGGTGTCCCAGTAATTAAACCCCTGGTTCAAGAGACCACAGCCATGGGAGCTGCTTTTGCGGCAGGATTGGCTATCGACCTATGGAAGGATTTAGATGAAATTCGAGAGTTGTGGCATGTTGCCAAAGTATGGACACCCCAAATGCCCAAGGATGAGCGTGATAAGAACTGGCATGGGTGCAAAAAGTATGGGATGGGTGGATGACGAAGACAACGTAATTACATATCCAGCTGAAAGAGCTGCTCGCACTTCTCCAACTGAAAGTAACGGATGCGGTACAAAAGTCGTGCTTGCAGTCGGTGCTGCGGCGCTTGTGATTGGCTTAGTTATTTGGAACACGCACTGCATGCATTTTTTAATAATCTCACTGAAAATATGTGCTGCAACAAAGTGAAAGCTGCAGTCAAATTAAGTCAATTGAATTAGAGAATCTGTACTCTCGATAGTCTAAAACTTATTGCTGAATCTTGCTATCGTATCGAAAAAATATTTTGGAGCAACAAATTCTGACTAGCTCCATTGTATGTCTTGTGAGAGGAAGGTAAATATTGACTTGAAATTTCATAGTGAAGTCTCATCATCCTCAGATAATCCAAATGTTTCCAGTTTTGGGGATAAATCTCAAGAATGATTTTGACAAAAAAAGCCATATATTATTATTTTGTTTCAGCAATACAACTCACAATCTCAAAACTTGAGGAATTTGCCTTAAGGATATTTCAAGCTCCTGTAACACAGGCAATTAAGTTCTTCTTTTCATTATTGTAGGATCTTTTCCATGGAAAACAAGGAATACTATTTGTTTTTTCGGACTGTACATATGACTATGAGCATGGACTTTTGCTAGATAGTACCCTTGTTTCATCGTGATGAGGATACCATAATTTTTCAGCTCGACATTTTACGACAAATAGAAACCCAACCATATTCATATTATACACTTTGCTGTCCGATATTTGTTCAAATAGGCCATAATATTAAAAGCAAATATAAAATCGAAGGCATGCGCCTCCTCCCCCCCCCCAGAGGAGGGAGAAAAAGGATGAAAGCGTTCAAACTTTGTAATAGTAAATGACTTATTAAGATTCTACTATAAACGCTTGTAAATGGTTTGAAGTACATTAGGCCTTTTCCAATGAGAGATAAACACTTAATTGAGATAACCATATTTTAAATTGAACAGTGATGTGAGACTGGAACTTTCTTTGTACCAAGGCCACTTCATTTTTAATATCAAGTAACAAATACATTGGAAAACAATTATTGGGCAGCTCGTAATCAATTCAGAATGAAGCTTTCCATTAAAACAGTCCTGAAAATCTTGCTATAAGGACCAAAGAGTGAACATTCCAAATGAGCTGAATCCAGGAAAAGTATGCATCCAGCGTTAGGATCATCAATTGAAACCCTACAAAATAGATCCGATCAAATTCAACAGAGCTGCCCCACCAAAGCATCTTTGCATAGGCCACAACAACGATGTCGTTGTTGCTTCGTAGGCTGTCTTTTTGTGTGTTTCACCGCTACAAAATGGAAAAAATAAAATCTTTTGGAAAAGAGTCCATTGAGATAGAGAAATAATGTACAACAAATTGCATGATAGCACCAATTTCCTTTTGCATCGATCACTGCGAACGTATCATAAAATAAATGTGGGCGTTGCCATTTGAAAAATGACATAATTGGTAAATTCCATACTTCAAATCCGTTTGCGCAGTAGATGTACGTAAAGAGCGAAGAGCGTAGTTTAGCAGGTCGTTGATTGATTCTGCCTTTAATCAACTTTTTTGTAGTAATGTTTCTTGTGAAATCAAAGTGACATAACAACCCGCCTCTGTCCAATCGTTATTGTCTTGAAATACATCCTCAAGTTTTGCAATCATTCCTATTACCAAAATCCTTCTTCGACGAGTAGAGTGATAAGCTTTGTTCTCGTTAAAGCTGTTACACTGTATACTTGAGCTTATCAACGGGACAAGTCCGGTCCAATTGGATGAAAACTGAATTTGCGATTACCAGAAATACGTGGTGATGTTGCGCTTATCATCATGTTTGGCCATGATGTCATTGATTGATTTGAAGTGCACAAAGCAACAAAAATAAAGGCTTGAAAGTATTTCAGGTCGATCGGTCGATCGGTCGATCGGTCGATCGGTCGATCGCAATCGCTCCATGAATTAGTGTTCTAAAATTCGGAGTAAGTGTACGGTACCATATACGTATTCCGCCTGTATCGGTATTCAGTATATCATCACCTGTAGAGGATGCTTAGCCGTTGAAACACTCGCAATGACTCCTAGTTGTTATATAATAAATATAAATGTTTAGTATTCGAACAATTTGGTAACCTCGATTTTGGCTTAGATTTAGTTTTTCCGGTCGTCCTTCTTCTTTGTTTTCGAATATCAAGAGATTCGCTTCCTCGATTTCTGTTTATGATCGAACAACTCAATCATCCGATGTCGGAATTCCTTTCAAAAACCGTCATAATCGGAGTATCTACAGATTTTCGGTTTCCATACGACACTACGACATTCATGCCAGACGTTCATTCCAACATCCACGAAAACCCACCCGTTCATGGAAACGAAACCGTTCACTGACACGCACACGCACACGCAGACAAACAAATTAACACAAAATTATAATACAAATAATACTCATATTTTTTGTTGTTGCACAAATTGTGATATAGTAGTCACAATGAGCATGTTGTACACATTGTGATATAGTAGTCACAATGAAACATGTGGTACACATTGTGATATAGTAGTCACAATGAAACATGTTGTACACATTGTGATATAGTAGTCACAATGAAACATGTTGTACACATTGTGATATTGTAGTCACAATGAACATGTTGTACACATTGTGATATAGTAGTCACAATGAACATGTTGTACACATTGTGATATTGTAGCCACAATGAACATGCTGTACACATTTTCTTTACTTGGATTACCTGATCCTAGGAATGAAATGTTTTTTATTCTATAAATTAATATGATGCTTACCTGCA
>Ga0209294_1000098_pt1 | contig 13214 bp, 18 predicted proteins | sample LowerColdCreek_FD_184128 | JGI IMG/M metagenome (GOLD analysis project Ga0209294, IMG submission 184128) | Groundwater microbial communities from Cold Creek, Nevada to study Microbial Dark Matter (Phase II) - Lower Cold Creek (SPAdes) (version 3) | ecosystem: Environmental > Aquatic > Deep... | reverse complement strand
GTGATGCTGTCTGCGATGCCGTAGCCTGCCAGTGTGGTGGGCGTGCTCGTTATCGTGCTCCATGCCTGATTGTGTGAGGCTGCAGCAAAGGTGCTGCGTGGTAGGGAGAGCACGCGGCCAGCTCCATTCCAGCTCAGCAGGTCCGTGCTATTCGGGGTCAATGCCTGCAGCACTGCACCACTGCTGCCCTTGTATTGCAGCAAGAGGTCACCGTTTACGGGGGACTGCGCAGAGCCTGCGATGAGGCCGCAGAGCAGCAGATACAAGACAACGAGGAGGGGTAGTTTCATGGTGTTGTTTTGGGGGGAATTATTCGGCGCGCAGCACGCGGGCGATGAGCACGTCTGTGGTGGCATCTCGGAACTCGACGTAGAGGCCATCTGAGCTGTTGCTCACTTTGGCCAGGCCACTGGGCAGAGAGCCCCCACCGCCGCCGGTGATGGCTATTGTCTGCAGCGTGTTGTTGTGGCTCACAGAGCTGCTGGTGGGGATGCGGGCCTTCAGCCAATCCCAGCTTTCGTCTAGGCTCACTGCACGGGCTCGGAGAGTGAGGCCTAGCTCCAGGCCCTTGGCTCTCAGCGCATACTCTGTGCCACTGAGCCAGCGGGTCTGCACGTCCAGTCTTGCTCCAGTGGCCAGGCTCTGCAGCTCCAGCTCGGTGAGCTCTACCAGTGCGGTCTGCGCGGTGATGTCCGTCCAGTCCAGCAGCAGCACACTATTGGCAAAGAGCTTGATCTGACCGCCGGGGTGATACTCCGCCACGCTGAGCCGCAGAGCGGTGATGCTGCCACCTGTGGTCACATTGCCTGCGTAGGTGTCCACATCCAGCCACTCTTGGTCAGGGTTGAGTATGGTCTGGTTCCAGTCCTCTCTTTCCGTGCTGCCCAGCATCACGGGCGGGAGGTCGCCAGGTGCGTAATAGCTCGGCTCCAGTGTGCAGGTGAGAGACTCCGCTGCGAAGAGCGCAGCGCCGATGCTCCAGGTGATCTGCATGGCCATGCTCACACTGGTGGTGGAGCCAACAAACTGGTCGCGCAGAGGCTGGCTATCTAGCGCTGCGCTGAAGACATAGCGCTGGGTGCTGCCAGTGCCTGCAGGCTGCCAGGTGGCCACGTAGAGAGGGTCTGCCAGATACTCCCCCAGCGGCTTGATGATCAAGCTGCCAAGGGCACCTGGGGAGAGGCTTGTGACCTGGCCGAAGTCATCCAGAAAAACCACGCTGAGCTCAAAGGTGCCGCCCACTCTGAAGTGGAGACGAGGGGCGATGTTGCCAGGGTAAACGGGTGCCCCCGTGGCTGCGGAGAGATAGACTACATTGCTCACTCGCTCGAGTGGCTGTCAATGCGTGGCGGCTCAGGTGTGCGCAGGGGTCCAGTGCGGTCTGTGATCTGCATGAGCAGCTGGCCGCGCATCCCTGCGCGCAGTGCGGCCTCATGCTCTGCAGCAGCACGCACCGCAAGGCATGGTCGGTCGATGAGTGTCAGCGTATGCAGGCAGCGGTGGTGAGCACGCCACCAGGCAGAGAGCAGACGCTCGTCCGGGTGGAAGGCATCCGGCCAGCTAGCGGCCTGCACGGGTGGGGTAATCTGCAGCATGTTCGCCATGCTCAGTATGCCAGCACCTGCTAGGCTCACAGAGCCGCGCACGGGGTAGTATCTGCGCCCACGGTGGTAGGGAGCACGCAGCACGTCCCAGCCCTCTGCAGCCCATGCGTGCAGGCGCTGCATGTCCTCCTGCTCGATGTTGTCCATGCCTCTGAAGTGCAGGCAGGCGGGCCGCTGATTCTCTGCCAGCAGGCAGGCGTAGTAGCGCCAGAGGTGCTGCGCCCAAGGGAAGATCCTTGGCTGGGTGACCAGGTATACATCTCCCAGCTGCATGGCCAGCGCAGCAGGTAGGCTGGCCTCGTCAGCGAAGAGGATGCAGTGCGCGCCCCACTGCGTGAGCTTGTGGCCTATTGGCCCTGCACGCTGATAGCGTGCCTCGTAGTCATACTGGCCCAGCCTTGCCGCATACTCTGGCTCACGAAAAAGGCAGGCACAGAAGGCGTGCTGCGTGTGCGTGTGGTCTACCTTGCGAATGAGCTCAAAGGTAGGCGGCTGCCACGGCAGCGGCGGCGGCGGCGCAGGTGGCAGGGCGCGTCTCATGCAGCACTACTCCAGCGGCGTCACGCTCAGCTCTGCTATGTCCAGCGCTACTGCCAGTGCAGTGCTGCCGTTACTCCTCCACAGAGTGGGCGTGAGCAGGGCGTGAGTGCGGGGCAGCTGGGCGGTGATGGTGCCAGTGGCGATGTGGGCAGTGCCTAGTCTGGCCACCTCGTAGCTCACGTTTCCGGTGGCCACGTCGTGCACCAGCTTCACGCGATACATGGTGCCGCGTGTGTGCGGGAAGTTGCTGCCAAGGTCCACCGTGGTGCCGGTGCTGGTGCCTGCTACAGAGTAGAGTCGAAGGTTGGCACCCACGCCGCTGGTGTTGCTGCAGAGGCCGATGGCGTCTCTCAGTGAGGCAATGCTGGTAGTGCCTGCCCATGCTGGAGTGAGGGCAGACATGCCCACGAAGAGCCGCGCATCCGCCACGTCTGCTGCATCGCCAATGCCAATGCGTGCCTCCATGGTCCAGCCTCCCAGCTGAGGGATGGTGGACCGTGCCCACTCCATGCGACCATGCCTCATGCCGGCCATGCTGTTGGCTGTGGCTGCACTCACGTAGGCCATGCGCCGCACACGCTGCAGGCTCCAGCTGTCTGCTAGCTGCAGCTTCAGCAGCTGGGTGCCAGTGCCAGAGTTGGTGCGGCTCACTGTGGTGCCGGTGGAGTCCAGCAGCTGCAGGGTATTGGCAGTGAGCACGGACACATAATACCAGGTGCCTGCTGTGTAGCCTGTGGCCAAAGCACCGCCTGCGCCTGCTGCCATCTGCACGGGTGTGCCAGCGGCCAGTCCGTGGGCGGTGAGATTGATGGTGCTGGTGCTGGTGTAGGTGACGGTGCGGCCTGCGTCCAGTAGGTCAATGCTGCGCGCTGTGGCAGTGCCAGCCAGCACCGTGGGGCTGATGCCCAGCAGGGTGGGTGTGGTGCTGCCACTGGCTGCAGTCCAGAGCAATGGAGAACGGTGAGCGAGTGACGTGCCACTGCCACCGGCAGAGAGCAGCGGCAGCTTGAGGTTGGCCCTCACAATATCAATGTCCGGGTCGCTGATAACCTGCACCACTTTCTTGATGACCACACCGTCCAGAGTGGTCACGCGAGCATCCACTGCCGCAGTGGCGCTGGCCGCTGTGGCACTGGCTGCTGTGAGTGCGGCAGTGGTGGCCTTGGTGGCTACCTCTGTGGTCAGCGTGTCCAGCTCGGTGTCCAGGGCTGCTAGTGCGCTCTGCTGCGCGGCGTCGATATTCGTCCGCGCCTGTGTCTTCTGCAGCGTGGTCAGTGTCTGCGAGGACACCAGCACAGCGCCTGCCAGTGAGGCTGTGAGCTCACTGCGTGTCACCAGGTCAGTGATCTCATTGGGATCTGTGGGCGCTCCCTCATCTCCGCGTATCACGTCATTGGAGACACGCAGCACAAACTGCGGTGTGCTCCTCCAGAGAGTGGGGGCTGCCAGGTCTCGCCAAGTCAGCTCCCCCATGAGGTCCACCACTGCTCTCTCCGTGGGTATGCTGGCGCTCCAGACATTGGCCGCAGTGCGGGTCAGCTGCAGCACACGCTGCCCGGATGCCAGCAGCACACTGCCCGTGAGGGTGACGCCCACTGCACCTACTACGGTGACTGCGCCCACATCCCCCGCCATGACGTAGAGCAGGGCTCCGTCTGCACCCAGCCCGGTGGGAATGGTGAGAGTGGCAGCGTCGTCATGCGCCAGCACTACTAGCTTGGAGAGGTCTCCAGCCTGCAGGGTATAGGCTGCGCCAGACTGCTGGCTGAGAGACACACCCTCTGTGCCAAGGAACATGGCAGACAGCTGCAGTGTGCCAAAGGAAGGCCGGGCCACGTAGCACTGCTCTGTGGGCCACCAGGCGAAGTCTGCAGCAGAGACGATGAGGTCGTCTCCGTAGCGAGTGAGAGCCTTGCCGCCGAATCGAATCTCTGCCGTGCCCGGCAGCTGCACAGCAGTGGCTGAGCCCTGCTGCCCGCTGATGAATTGCACCTCTACGCTCTCTGCATCACGGCGGCGAAAGTCTGCCACCAGTGAGCCAGGCACATTGGAGCCAAGGCCAGACACGAACACACCCTGCTGAAGGTCGAAAAAGAATCTCACGTGGTGCGGCGGTGAGTCAAAGGGGAGCTACGCTCAGCAGGGAGCTTGGAGCAGGGAGCTTGGAATCAGCGCAGCCGCTGCACTCTGCAGCGCACTGAGCCTGTGATGGTAGTGGTGCCAGGAGTGACCACGTCCCATTCAATTTTGTCAGCGGGGACCGTGACCCATTGCAGCTCCTCCGCAGGGTTCAGCGTGTAAATGGGGACAATCACACTGCCAATCAAGACTCCACTGAAAGCAGCGGTTAGTTTTACGCTTCCCACTCCTGCATTTGAGGAGTGTGGCGAGAAAGGATTGAACTGCAGCGCTCTGCCCACTCCTTGGCCTTCATTTTCCGGGAATGATGAGGAGGTCACAGCTGCACGCAGGCTGTCCTTTTTGCCGCTCACTATCTTATCACCGGGTGACGCTAGTCCGCCTAATCCACCCCCTTCTTCTGTGTATAGCTCGTAGTCCACGGCTTCCATGGCTCCGCCTCCAATGATACTCCTGCTCTCACCGTATGCTGCAGTGTAGGCCTCAAGTGACCACTCAGTGTCCACCACCGCCCACGTATCGAAGAGCGGCAGTGCTAGCATGTTGGCAATGGGCACAGGTATCGTCATTGGGCGCTCTGGTAGAAGAGGATGCTCTCCCACATAGCCCCGGCGAAGATGGTGCCTGTGGCTGCCTGCACGACACCGGCAGGAGTGAAGGAGGCTAGCAGGCAATACGCCGTGCCATCCTGTGCTGAAGAGGCGGGGAAACGAATCAGCGGCTCATTCGTGGGAGGGGATGACAGCACACCGATGGGCCAGGGCAAGATGGGGGCTCCTGTGGTCTTGCTCCACTTGGTGCGCACCACTACATATCCCGTGGTGAGGGTGGTGGGGTAAATGGGCTGGGGCGTCTTGTCCAGTCGCTGGCCATTGATCTCTGGCATGATGTAGCCGAAATTCTCTGAGCCCTGCAAACCGATGGATGATGGTGCATAAAAGTAGCCGGGGGAAATGCGGACACCACCACCCGCGAGCTCTACTTTGAAGGCTCCAGAAGAGGCCACTCCCGCGCCTGCACGCAGCACTAGCTGCCCGTCTCCGCTCTGGCTTATGTCGATGCCGTCGCCGGTCACTTGCAGCTTACCCAGTGCCCGCCGGATGGCACGCATGACCCAGCGCTTGCCAGCCAGGCCGCGCTCTTGTGTTGTCAGTTCCTGTCCTCGAAATGGCTTCATTAGAAGGTGCGGTCAGCGGTCCACTCGTAAACCCACTGGTTGCGCCACAGACTCACATCTCCAAAGGGCTGCGAGGACTGCACGGTGAAGGTCCAGCCATTGGGCCAATGCCAGGTGAGGTCATCGCCAGTGAGAGTGATGATCCGCACGGGTGGTGCATTGGGCGGAGTGAGGGTGCCCGGTATCAGCCCGGTGGGTGGTGGTGAGTAGGCCAGCCAGGTGTCTGTGACGGTCACTTTAGGCAGGCTCAGCACGCCCTTCCGGTAGTCGTTCCAGCCACCGGGCAGGGTGACTTTTACTTTGTCGCGAGATACCTGGGCGGCGTTGCAATTCACCTCACGGGAGACGCGGCGCGGGCCTGCATTCAGGCCCACCAGCTGGGCAGTGCAGCGATACACGCCCAGCTCTGCGTGCAGTGGCTCGGCACTGGCCTCGGTGCAGATTTTTCCATTGTACCACTGCCCCCGGGCGAAGTGCTGCGGATTGGTAGAGAGCCACTGATCTGTCTCGGTGTCCCAGTCCTGTATTTGGCCGCGTCTGGATGGGAAGCCGTCCACTCTGCGGAACTTCCCTGCAGCCAAGCCTTTGCTGCTCACGTCATACTCGTAGCCCTCATCGTCATCGCCTTCGCGCACCACTTCCTCGATCACAAAATTGCTGTTTTCCGGGTGTCGCATGCCCTCTCTGAGATAGTCAGAAGTAGGTGCCCAGAAGCGTTGCTTGGCAGAGTCCAAGCCATTGCGAGCCCGGGTCACAGAGATTCTCTCCAGGGCAAAGGGAGAGCTGGGAAGGTGGGCGATACAGGGAGACATTTAGTTGACGTTGGAGAGGTGTTTTTCGATGGCCTGCAGGGTGCTGAGCATCTGCCCAGCCTCTGGCACCATCTTGTTTTCGCGCTGCTGCTGAGCGCGGGCATTGGACGCATTTTGGCGGGCGAATGCCTTGCCGATGGGGATGACGCGAGAGCCATCTGGGTTGGTGAGCTGCAATGCACTCAAGCTATTGAGGCCAGGGAATTGGCGGCCTGCTAGACCCTCGAACTTGTTGGAGCTGATGCCCCCAAGGATTTTGCGACGACCCTCAGAGCGGCGTTCGATTGCATCATTCGCGTCCTGCTCCCGCTGGGCAAAGACAGCAGCGGTCTGCGGTGTGACACCAGTCTGGCTCACTATTTCAGCGGTGCGGTCTCGCAGGTCAAAACGCTTCTGCAGCTCATCTGCCTTCTTGTCTTTTCCAGCAGCACGCAGCTCTTTTACCTCCAGCCTTTCATCTATGGTCCTCTGAGCAGAGAGCTGTGTCTCTCGCGTGGCTGCAGTGGCCTTTTGGCTGGCCTTTAGGTTAGCATTGGGGTCTGCCAGCAGGCTGCGGGCAGTAGCCTCGCGGATGAGCTGCTCCTTTGTTGTGTCTTGTAGGGCACTTGCCCTGATGCGGGCTATCTCTTTCTCCAAGTCCCTGGCTCTTTCCAGAGCAGCTACCTTGTCTTTGGCTACCACATCGCCGCTGTCCGCATCTTTCCGCAGAGCTGCGATTTCGCTCTGCAGCTTGGACTCCAGCAAAGCCTCTTTGTTGAGCTTCTCGGCGGCTACCTTGAGCGCTATCTTCTTCTGCTCCTCAGCCTTCTTTTTCTCCTCTGCGATGGCCGCGTTTTTCTGGCTGGCCTTCTTGTTTGCGTCTGGGTCTTCCAGCTGGCTACGGGCTGTAGCCTCGCGGATGAGCACCTCTTTGGTGGCCTCCTGAAAACCAGTGGCCTTGATGGCTGCTATCTCTTTTTCAAGATCCCGCTGCCTCTCCAGAGCTGCTAGTTTATCAGCGGCATCCGCATCGCCAGCCGCTGCGCTCTTGCGAAGCTTGGCCATCTCTGTGAGAGCCCTAGCTTCAAGCTGTGCCTCTTTGTTCAGCCGCTCTTCTGCTGCTTTGAGGGCAGCTTGTCTCTCTGCTATTTTTTGCCGCTTCTGGACGGGGTTGTCTCCACCGAAGAGCTCACCAGCAGCAGTGTTGATGTCGTCGAAGAAACTGCCCAGCACTCCAGAGAAAGAGTTATCTCCCCCGTCTAGGCTGATCTTTGCTGCAGAAAGCGCGCTCTGCGATGCCTGTAAGTTAGCCAGGGCATTACTCAAGCTGCTGATCTCTCGCGTGGCCTTGCCTGCTGCAGAGGTAAAGTTGTCTGCATCCTCGATCATGGCGCGGAAGCCTTCAGCACCATTTTTGGCAGTAGTGAACAATAGCCCGCCCAGCGCTATCACGCCGCCTGCAATGGCTCCAGCTGAGCCAAAGACACTCAGCATCTGGCTGCCCTGCTGAGTGAATACAGTGAGCGCTGAGGTGCCGCCCTGCAGCTGCACGCCGATGTCCTGCAGCTGCAGGGAGACTCCACCTAGCCTCTTGCTCAGCGCAGAGCCGCTGCCTACGCGGTCCAGTGCTGTGCCTGCAGCGGCCACCTTGCTACTGGCGGAGGCTACGTCATTGGTGAGCTTCTTGGTGGACTGGGAGAGGCGGTTGAGCCCTTGCTCCACTTCCACCCCGTCGAAGCCGAAGGTAATTGTCGCTGCGTTGGCCATTGGCCTGCAGCTGGAGTCAATCAGGGCAGGCGCAGGAAGTCGCGCAGCTCTCTGGCGGTCATCTCTGCGCAGCGGTCTGCACAGGCGCGCAGATACGTGGCAATGGGGGTCTGGTGACCAAGTGTGTCATTGAGTGCCTGCGCTGCCCTGCGCCACACATGGCGCTGGCTGCTCTGGATGCTGATGGTGATGCGGGTGTGGAATTATTTTTCCAGCACCCACTTTTTCACTTGCTGCCACCACCTGCCCACGGGGCTCTGCTCAAGCCGGGGCCATATCATTGGCTGCCCATCGTGAATGCGCCTGGCATGAATGAGGGCGTAGCCTTCCGCTAGTGAGGTCTGCCAATAAATCTCACTGCGGGTCAGGCTGGGTAAGGCCGCTGCCAGTAGCACCGTGTAGGTGGCCACCGCCAGCGGCTCTGCTAGTTTCCCTCCCGTAAGGAGTAGGTGTTGCCTCTGCCGGGACGCTCCACGGCTCGCGTGGCCTCTGCGTCAGTGACGATGCGGTTAGCCAGGCTGATGGCCTCCATTCCTTCTCCCTCGGCAATGTTGGCATGGCCCCACAGCTGCGAGGCCTCCAGCATCCGCATGGGGAAGGGCATGAGTGCCTGTAGCTCAGCGGGAGACTGGCTGCACAACCACAGCACTTTCTCTGCATCGTAAAGGACGAACTCAGGCCTCGCGCTGCGGAGCTCACGGGGAAGAGGTGCGTCCAGTGCCTGCAGCTTCTCTAGCAGGCGGTCCCGCATGATGCTGAAGGGCTGCAGCAGCTGGCCGCGCCAGTGGTAGCCAGCGGTGTAGGCATCCTCTGCGGTGGCGCGGTGGCTCTCTTTTTGTGGGGCGTCCTCATCGTCTGCGATGAGCACCTGGGGGGCGATTGGCTCGTCTGTCATGCAGTGACGAGGGGCCGTCAATGCAGCGCAGACTACAGCCGGAAATGGCGCTCTACTTTGTCCATCACTCTCCCGGTGGCATCGGAGGCTACCAGAGCACAGAGAGCTGCTCCTACGTAGGGGCGGAGGTGAATGATGCGCGGGCCAGTCTCGATGAGGTGCCGCAGGTAGCGGTAGCGCCATGCAGCGGCCACAGCGATGCTCATGGGGTGCTGGGGCTCTGTGAGCTGCACACTGAGCATACGTGTGCCCAGCTCATTGCGCGGCTCTGCACGCTGCACCAGTGCTGCAGGTGGTGGTGTGCACGGCAGGCCGGTGGCGTAGTCTGCAATGGGTAGGCCAGTGGAGCTGAGCGTGAAGACCTCCCCGGCATAGTCCAGCGGAGCGAAGCCACACACGGTGAGAGCTGCTGCAACGGCTATGTCCCGCGTCTGGATGCGGCCACTGTGCAGGGCGTGCATGGGGTCCACACTGCCAGGCTGCAGGCCCCAGAGGCCGTGCTCTGTGCGCGCTGCAAGGCAGAGGCTGCTGTGCTTCCCACGTATCCACTGCCGAAGGTGCAGCACGGCATGCACTGCCAGCATGCCCACTAGCAGAGGGGGGCGTGGTGCGGCATCCCGCGCGGTGAGCACTCTGGCCTGGGCTTCCACATGAGGGCCGAGGATGTCGTGCATGACGCAGACTCTGCCCGTGCTGCCACCGCGCACCACCTCCTCTGTGACCTCGGTGCGTATCGTATTGCCAGGCAGGGCAGAGAGAGCTGCAGCGGTGATGGTGTCACCAGTGACCCAGCTTCTCTGCCCTGCTATGGACTTGGTCTGCACTACTCAGTGGCGCTGCTGAAGTTGGCCAGGCTTGGGTAGAATGTGGTGGGGATGGTCATGTCTGGATCATTCTCTTCGTCGATGACCAGTGTGGTGTCCTTCACTACCACCTTGCTAGTGCTGGTGCTATCGAAGCCGAAGATCTCCACATTGTTGGTTCCGTTGAAGTTGACCAAGGTTTTGGCGATGCCGGGATGCACTACAGCGAGGCCCTCGAAGGCACCGCCAGAGGTGAGCACCGGCTGGCCTTTCAGCTCGATGTCGAGCATGGGTGTCTTGCTGGTGTGCCCGACGATTTCAGAGGCGGCGTTCTTGGTTTCCTTGTGCGTCCTCTTCGCGGAGAAGGTGATGGACTTGGTGAGGAAGCCAGTCTCTGCGACGGGCTCAAGAGTAGCGGTGCCGTGGTGGATTTTTGCGGTGATGGCCATGCCACTGAATCCGAGTCAAAGCAGCACTACACAAAGCAGCGGAACTCTACTGAGCTAGCATAGCGCACTGCTACGTCACCGGGCTCGCGCTCGATGTCTGGGGCCACGGGCTGGAGCTTGTAGCAGTGCCAGCCTGTGCGCTGTGGCTCAGGCAGAGCAGCGAGGAAGGCCAGTAGTGCGCCTGTGTCTCTCATGCGTAGCTGCAGGGCCTCATGCCATGCAGGCAGCTGGGTGAGGTCATACCGCAGCAGCAGCTCTGCGGTAATGGTGACAGTGCGGCGACTGCCTGCCTCCACAGTCTCCCTGCCAGTGATGGCAATGCAGGGCATGGTGAATTCCTCTCCGCTGTCTGCAGTGCGGCGCGGTGCCTGCTGCACCGTGGGCACGCCTGCTGCGAGGCTGTCCGCATTGCTGAGGTAAGATGCTACTATGGTGGTAAAAGGGAGGATGAGCATGGCTATATGGCTTTCATTGCGCGGGCTTCACGCTTGTGTTGGTAGTCGCTTTTCATGTTCATCCGCTTCCGTTTTTGCGGTGTGGCCTGCACGTATTCGAGAGAGATATGCCCCTTGCGGAAGAGGGCGAAATTCATGCGCTTCATGTCTTTGCTCTGACCTGGCATGTCCTTCCACGTGTAGCCTAAATGCGGTTCATCCATGCAGGCAGGAGGAGCGTCAAAGGTTGACCTTCTTTAGCACTGCACGCAGGGCGTAGGGTAGCCTGCGGTGCATCTTGCCCTGTCTCATCCTCTTCACGCCCTGCACCACACGATCAATGCCAGCGTGCCTGCCGTAGCGCACTGCATTGCCTGCTGTGAAGGTGTAGGCCATGCGCCTGCTGTCTTCCTTCACTGTGCCTCTGCCTGCTCCATGACGGGCTATCCACGCGGGCACCTTCACTCCTACTTTCTGAGCTGCTGGCAGCCATCCAGAGGCTAGCCTGCCTACGCCAGAGTGTCTCTTCTTAGTCATGGCCTTCAGCTTCTTTTCGTCTGCGTAGTAGGCCTGCTTCCGGCCTCTGCCAATACGCTTCCTGCCAGTGGCCTGCTTGCGGTCCAATCGCTGCCCATAGACTGCCCACACATCTGGATGCTTTTCTACCGTCTTCACACGCACAGGTTTCTTCATCGTCCTACCGAAGACCTTCTTGATGGTCCGATAGCCTTTGATGACCACCGGAGTGAAGACGGTGAGCACGTCTGTGGTGATGGTGCCCTCTCCCCTTCTTTTGCTTGTGAGCGTAGAGCCAGGTGCCGTGATTTGGATAGCGTCTCGAATGCCCCCTTTTGCCTCAATGCGAACCTGCTCCTCCATGAAATCAGAGAAGACTTGAGGGAAGGCGCGGAGCTTGTTTAGCAGCTCCACTGTGTCTGCCTTTACAGTAATCACGGAATGCAGGTGATGCGCCACTCATGCGAATGGCTCTCGCTGCCGCTGATGTTTTGCACCACCCACTGTCTGCTCTGTGCTGCCACTGTGGTGCCAATGGCAGGCGCAGTGGCGAGCAGTGTCTTGCTGACCCACACGGTCAGCACGTCACGCGAGTGGATGCCAGCCAGCTCAAGCTCTGGAGGTGCGGAGTTGATCAGCAGGGCGCAGGCGTAGCTGGTGGTGGCAATCTGCACCGTGCCTGGGTGCATGGCAGTGTCCCAGGCCTGCTGCTGGCCTCTGAGCTTAGCGAGAGAGTCTGCCAGGGTGAAGGCCATGGTGCTAGGCGAGCTGCTCCTGCAAGTAGCTGCTGACGTCTCCGAAGGTGACCCACTTCTCCGTGATGTCGTCCTCTACAGCGAGGCCGAATTCTTCTTCTATGGCCATGACTAGCTCAACTTGATCCAGGCTGTCCATGCCTAGCTTTTCGAGGGTCTGCTCCGGGTAGCAGTCGTCCTTGTCGGTGCCGAGTTGCTCTTCGAGGATCTTGGTGAGTTTGCGGTGGATGTCTTCTTCGCTCATGCACCGAAGACTCGGAGTAAAAAGCGAACGCACGGCAGACCGAGGTCCACCATGCGCTGCTTCCCTTTTTTCATGGCGCAGCGCACTCCAACGCTGCGCTGTGATGCGCGTGTTAAGTGGGCTAGTCTTCTGCGGGTGCGGTGATGTTCATGGCGTAGCGCGAATTCAGGGCTTTCGCGGCGATCTGCACCAGCACGTCAGCGAGCTGAGCGTTCGTGATGTTGATGGCATCGTAGCGCACTCGCTCTCCACTGAGCTGCACTTGCTCCTCTGCTTGAATGCTGAGGGTGACGCGAGAGTCTCCAAGGTCTGCCACGATGTGGCGAGCAACACTGGTTCCATCTGGGTGGCGGGTTTCGGTAAGGGTGAAGGCCATGCTGTGCGCGTGCTGTTAAGCCTGTACGCAGTGACCCCGCTGGCACACAACTACCAGCGGGGTCTAGCAACACGACAGGCAGCGCAGCCTGAAGCGAAAGGGGTTGGTTAAGGGGCGGGTTTGTCTGCCTTCTTCTCTGCCTTCTTTTTGGCAGCGGCTTCAGCAGCGGCTTCCTCTGCGGTTTCCTCTGCGACTTTGGCAGCGGCTTCAGCAGCGGCTTTGGCAGAGGCTTCAGCAGCGGCCTTCGTTTTGGCAGCCTCGATCCTGTCTGGATCAGGATACATGCAGATGCCTGGTGGTGGTGCTAGCAGCTCCACCACGGGATGGAGTGCGGCATCCAGCGCTTGTTCACGCGCAGCGCGTGCGGCGTCTGCGTCGTAGCCTGCGTAGAGGACGGTGGGAGCGGTGTCCCGGCTGAAGCTGGTGTGGCCCAGGGTGAGGTGAAGCTGTGGCATGGAGGTGGTGGGAAGTAGTGAGTGGGGGAGGCTTCAGCAGCGGCCTGATTGCTCTCCCCCACTCGGTTCTCATGTGGGGTAGTTTATGCGGTGCGGAGGATCTGGCCGCTGGGCTCCATGGCGAGCTGCTCTACGTCAGCGATGGCACCTGCGGTAGCTCCGTAGAGCACTGCGAAGGTGATGTAGCTGTCCATGGTGCCGGGCTCGAACCACTTGTAGCAAATCATGCTGAGGCCAGTGTCTGGGTCTGTGACGACCTCACCTGCTGC
>Ga0209294_1000097_pt1 | contig 13240 bp, 22 predicted proteins | sample LowerColdCreek_FD_184128 | JGI IMG/M metagenome (GOLD analysis project Ga0209294, IMG submission 184128) | Groundwater microbial communities from Cold Creek, Nevada to study Microbial Dark Matter (Phase II) - Lower Cold Creek (SPAdes) (version 3) | ecosystem: Environmental > Aquatic > Deep... | reverse complement strand
CGCCTTGAAGCGCTCCAGCGCGGCCCGGAGGTTGCCGAGCACCTTGGCGCGCTCTGTCGACGTGCTCTCGCCGTGCAGCGGGAGCCCTACAAAGAGAAGGCGCGCCGCTTCTACGTCGCCTCCGGTTCGCTTCAATAGACCGCCGATGAACCGGACGCCGATGTCCGCGTTACGCTCGGGGTCGAGCAGCGCGCTTGGGTGCTCCAGGTCGGCGACGTGGTAGCAGGCGAGCAGCTGAAATAGACCGTAGGAGTGCCAGCACGCTGGATCCTCGCGGCCGGGGTTGTGCTTGAGCCGTACTGCCTTGAGCACGTTTCGATCGTACCGCTTGCCACTGTCGCGCGTGGACCAGTTCAGATCCCCCTCAGCCGTCGGAACGAACTTCGACTCGCACCATGCGAAGGCGAGCGCGACGTCTGCCGGCACGCGATGCCTCTCGGCCGCCTGGAGGATGATCGCGATCACGTCGTTCCGTTCGGCGAGGATGCGCATTTACAGCGGCCCTTTCAGGTCGCGTCGTGCCTGCCGAATCGCGCGGATCGTAGCTGGCAGGCTGCTCTCGTCGGTGGTCAACTCAGCGGCCGTAGGAAGCGTGATCGGCTTGCCCGCGATCGTGACTGTGCGCCCGAGGAATTTCTCGAGCTGCGTTGGCAGCTCGAAGCACACTCGATCTCCATCGTCGTCGCCTTCTTCGACGCAGTCCGTGGTGTCGAGAGCGGCGCCGAGCTCTGCAGTCAATGCGAGCTGCGGAACTCCGTCGAGCATGACGGTTGCTCGGCGCGGCAATCCTTCGAGCCGCGCCAGTGCCCTGCGCGCTAGAGCGGCTTGCGCTCTTGTGAGGACAACGAACATCAGGGCGTCATCCCGGTGTCTTTTTGGATGTATTGGTGGTGCACGGTTCGCTCCGCGGTGTTCATGACCCGATGAAGGATGTACAGGAACCGAAACCGATAGTCCGCGGCCAAGCCAAGGCCGGTGTGCACGCCAAGGTGCAACGTGGCCGAGGGGTCTGCAGAAGACGGCGACGCCAGATCACCAGACCCGAGCGCGGCGCTTTTCAGGAGCGCTTGAAGATCCGGGTTGAGGTTCGCGACCGACTTGCGAAAGTAGAAGTAGCCGGCCGCGCCTGCGGCAAGGCCGATGGCGCCGGTGGTGATCTGACGGGAGAACACGCCGCTGCCGTTGGCCACCGTGATCCCGAAGCCGCCGGAGCCGCCGGGAATGTACGAGGAGTGCAGTCCGATCTGAGTGTTGGCCGTGTTGAACGTGCCGACGAGCGAGCTGTTCACGGCTGCCGAGCCTGCGACGTGGCCGTGCAGAAGCTCCATGTCGTTCGCGTCGTGGCAGAACTTCCACAGGCCCGGAGCTCGCGTGCTCACGTAGTAGGTCGGACCTGCCGGCAGAAACGTGCCGGTGAGTGCGCCGGCCATAGTCGCGTCCGCAGTCGGCACGGCGATCTGACGCGCGGATGTCGCTTGCGTAAGCAAGTGGGCGCTGTCGATGTAGTCGACGAACGACTGCACCTTGCCGCTCACGCCGTCGACTGCGTAGTACGAGCTGTCGATCCAAACGTCCTGTGTTCCAGCACCGGCGTTCGCAAAGAACGTAGCGCGGAAGACGTGCGGCCGTCCGACACGCGCCGCGGCCGGTGCAGGCATGCACCACAGCCCCTTACGCTCCGCGTGCCGGCGATGCTCCTCGCGCCGCGCTTCGTTCTCCAGCGTGCGAAGCACCGCCTCGTCTTGGCGTACGGTGGCGGCCTGGTCGAAAAGCCGCTCCCACTCTTCGCGCGCGCCACCGAACAGCATTGCTTCGCGCATGCTGGGAGTGGCGAGCGTGCTGACTGTTTGGGAGATCAGCATTTAGACGAACGCCAGATCGCCCGAGGCCAGCCAGGTGGTGGACGCGATCTTGGTGAGAGTGACGATCGAATACTGGCCACGAAGCTTGGCCACGAAGCCAGGCGGGAGCCGTAACGTGTCGGTGGTGATGGCGAGCGAGACTTGACCCGCGCCGAGCTGCGCCACCTGCGTCACTGCGCCGACGGGGATCGCCACCGACGCGTTCGCGGGGATCGTCTGCGTGACCGCTGCAGCGTTGTTGGACGTGATGAGCTTTCCCGCGTCGGTGAGCACGAGCGTGTCCGTCGTGCCGGTGTGCGCGCGGATGGTCAGCAGTGCGTCCGCCTTCGAGCTCGCGTCGTGGACATGGTCCTCGCGCGCGTAGTTCTCCGAGACGCCGGGAGCGTTGGCGCTGCCAACGGAGAGCGACGTCGAAGCAGGGTCGACGATGAAAGTCAGGTTTTTCCAGACCGCGCCCTCTCCGCCGTCATCGTCAACGAGGACCCAAAGGGTATTGTCCTCGGCGACGAGCGCGACGCGGCCGACGTCGGCCGGTGACAGGTCCAGCGTTGCGCGTTCGGCATTGGTCGCGAGTGCCCACGAATGCACGATATGGATACCGTCGGCGACCGTGAACAGGGTGTGCAGCTTGTCAGTCATCGAAGGAACCTCAGTGTTCGAAGGTGGCGCGCTCGCCGCCCGCTAGCGACGTGGCGATCGAGCCGTCCACGTCGCTGATCGCGTAGAAGGTCTCAACATCACCGCACGGGAAGGTTGCGCGAGGACCGAGAAGAGACGTCGCGATCGAGCCGTCCACGTCGCTGATCGCGTAGCAGCTCGCTGGAGCGCTGACGCCGCGCCGTCGGCCGCGCGGGCGCATCTCGAGATCGGGTGACTCGAGGTCGAGCACGTCAGAGCTCCAGGTAGAACTTGACGGTGATCACAGCGACGGCGGCGCCGTCGTTCCACACGCGAAAGCCGTTGGCACCGGCGAGCTCGACGGGCATCGGGTCCGGATAGACCGCGTTGGCTTCGTCGCGGACGATGTACCGCCCGGAGCCGTAGCCGGTGGCGATCGTGCTCTCTTCCATGTATCGGATCGCGGCCGGTGTGACCGTGCCGAGCACGGCCTCGACGTTGCCGCCTTCGACGTCGACCCAGCGCGCGTTACGCGGCGTGAGCGCGCCAAAGTGGGTGCCTGGCTGCACCGTCGCAACGAGCGAGCTCGTGAAGCGCGCAGCGTGCTTGTGCTCGCCCTCGAGGATCGTTCCGGCGATGTCGAGTGCAGGGAGCGGACTACCGCCCCCGGCGTGCGGATGAAACGCGAGGACTGACACCTGCGCAAAGTCGCAAGGCGGGATCGCAAACGCACCGGGGCGGATGTCCGCCATGATGTAGTTGCGCGCTGCGCCCGAGCCGTACTCGATGAGCAGGATCCCGGTCCGCCCCACCACCATGTTCGTGTATTCGTCGCCGCCAAGATTGCTCGGCAGAAAGAACGCGAGCGGATAGTTCGGGTTGTTCGGAAGCGAGGTCAGCTGCCCGGTGATGAGCAGGGTCAACGGCTTTGGTTCGTGATTCGTCTGGTAGGTGCAGAGCACCTGCGGCGCCCGCGTGGTGCGCGTGGAGGGCGTGTTCTCCAGTGCGAAAGAGACCCGTCCGGTGCGCCCTTGCATGTGGCCCATGTGATGACTCTCCGAACAAGAAAACAGGAGGAGCGCGAACATCAGCGCCCGGAGCTTGGTGCGCAGCACTCAGCCGATCGGGATGACGGCAGTGAGACGCTTTCGGCCGTTCGGATCGCTGACGGTCATGATCTGCGCGTCCGGAAACTGCGCGCGGATCTTGGCCTCGGCGCCGAAGCTGATCGCGGCCGTCGGGTCGTTGCCCTCGGCGCCTTCGATCTTCTCCACGGCTTCGACGACGGTTTGCGCGCCCTGGTCGCCCGCGTCGGCCGCCTCTTTCATCTTCACCGTGATCGCAGCGGCCTTGATGTCCTCGGGGTCGACACCGGCCTTCTTCGCCGCGGCCGTGGCTTGTGCCGGCGTGATCTTGTTCGCGGCGAGCTTGGTCACGAGAGGCGCAGCCTTCGCTTCCTTGCTGCCCTTCTTCGCGGCCTTCTTCGCGAAGCTGACACCCTTTTGCGCGACCGTCAGACCGGCTTTGAAGGGTTGCGGCACCGCGGCTTTTACCGTGTTGTAGATGCCCTTGACGAGCTTGTTTTTGACGACCTTCGTCGCGCTCTTTACGACCTTCGTCGCGGCCTTTTTCGTGACCGCTTTGATCTTCTTGGCGATCTTTCCGGAGACCTCGGGTGGGCCACCGAGCGAGCCGAGGTACGCGTCGAGCTCGCCCGATGCCACGATCTCGCCGCGTGCTGCCATGCGCCGAGCGTGCGCGCGGAGGTTCACGCCATCGATGGCACCGACCTCGGGCGCGCTCGCGACCAGCTGGCCGTTATCGAAGCCCATCACCATGCGAAACGGTGCCGTGTGCGCGTTCTTGATCGCCCTGCCGATCTTGCGACCGATGCGGCCCGCGACCTCCGGATCGCCACTCGTGCCGATGGACTCGAAATAATCGCCGACGTCGGTCATGTGCGCTGCTCCGGAGGTACGTAGGGAATGGTTGCAACAGGCTTGAAGAACGGCCGCGGTGGATTGGTCACGCCGTACGCGATGAGCGCACCGCGCGTGCTTCCGCCGTAGATGCCATCGGGCGCGAGTGCGGCTTGCTTCTGCCACACTGCCAGCTGCGGATGCGAGTAACCGGCTGGGCCCTTCTTCGCGAGGTGAGAAGCGATCGCCGATGCTCCAGCTTTGGCCTTCGCGGGGTCATAGCCCGCGGGGATCTGGGGTCCTTGAGACTTGGGCTGAAGCACCGGCGAGACATTGTTGGTGGTCGCGTTGACGCGATTGATCGGCACCTCGACGTCGACCATGGGTCCCATGGGTCGAGCGGGCGCTGCAGCGGGCGTAGCCGCCGGGACGGTGGGAAGCGGCGGCGGTGGCCGGAACGGGGTCGCTTCTTTCTGCGTGGGCGCCACCTGGACGGCCGCGGGCGGCATCAGTGCGGCCTGCGCGGCCGTTGCCGCATACAGCTCGTCCGTGGTGTTGCCGGGGACCGTGGCGGCCGGCCTGGGCGCCGCTGGCGAGCTCGTCGACGTCGCGGCCGGCGAGCTCGCCGCCGGCGGCGGTGGCGCGTCTTGCTCGGCGAGCTCGTCCTCGAGGCTGGCAGGCCGTTGCGGTGGCTTGCCCGGACGGATCTCCATCAGCTCGTCATCGATCGGGGTCACGGTCCCGTGAACGACGCGCGGCTTTTTCTTGCCGCCCATCATGAGAAACGCGAGCGCACCGAGCGCGATCAGAGTCGTCGAGTTCATCCGGCTCCCCTCATGCCCAGCTTTGCCGACGGGTCCTCGGTGCGGCCGTCGGCGTGGACGGCGAGGATGTGGCGCAGCACCGGGTTGATGAACTTCACGTGCACCTGCCAGCCGTGATCGCCGAGCAAGTGGCGCTCGGCAACGAACCACGTTGCGAGGTCTTCACAGTCGCCGTGCCCGAGTGCGACCGTCTCGTGCGGGAGCTGCCAGACTTCCGACCCCGGAGGTTCGCGCTTGTACCGCACGCCGCTCTGATAGAGCAGCGGGAGCGCCGTGCCGTTGGCTTTCTTACGCGCAAGGTTCGCGATCGACGCGAGCATGTGGCCGTGTAGATGGCCCAAAAGCTCTGCATCGGTGTACGCCCGAACGCCTGCGCGAAGTACAGCCATGGGCGCTCAGGTGACCGGCTTCTGGAGCTCGTTCAGGCGCGCGAGCAGCTCTTCCTGCTGCTTCTTCATCTCGGACAGCTGCTGCTGCAAGCTGGCCTCGTTCGCACTCGGAGCGGCCTGAGCCGGCTTCTCACCGTCGCGCGCTTCGTCGGCGAACTCGGCGCCGTGCACCTGATCGAGCGCGCTGAAGAACGCGTGATCGTCGGGCTCGGGCGCTTCGACGTCGGGCGGGAGCACCGGCAGAACGCGCTCCAGCGACTGCTTGATCATGGCCGCCTGCGCGTCGTTGGCGTGGCGCAACACGCGCCGAACCTGCTTCAAGAGGGTCGCGGCCGTGGCCAGTGCGATGCGTTCGTTCTGCGGCTTCATGGAGTGCCCCCGGAGGTTTCAAAACTTGGCCGGTTTAGCCGCCGGCTCGGCGTAGCTTTGTGCCGCGCTTCGAGCGCGCGCGGCCAGCGCTGCGATCAGAGAACCGACCAGCCGAAGAAGCCGCCCGACAACACGACGGACGAACCGGTCGAGTTGTAGACGGTCAACGTGATGCCCGTTCCGGGCACCGCGGTGTAGCCCGAGAGGTCGTTGTTGATCGCCTGCTCGGAGAACGCGTTGCCGCTGATCGGGTTGCGCGCGATGTTGAGCGGCTTGGTGCCGGTCGTGATCTGCGAGACGTGCAGCGCCTGCGCAGCGACAGACAGCATGAGCTTCTGCAGCTGGAACAGCTCAGAGAGCGTGACCGTGACGTCCAGGGTCTGCAGCGTGGTGACGGTGGTGATCGGGATGCCGCAGATCACGCGGCGAAGCGTGCCCTGTGCGCCCTGCTGCACGCCGGACGGGACGCCAGGCGCGACAACGCCAGGGCCGCCGGGACCACGCGCGCCGCGCGCGCCGATCTCGGGGCCGTACCCGATCTCTTGAGGTGAGTAACCGGCACCGATTCCGCTGGCCTGCAACATCTGATCGAGAATGGACATGGTTGAATGCTCCGAATTGCGCACGGGGGGTTACGCGCGCGAATCGGTGCACCCCCATGCACACCGCACTGATCGCCCGCACTCAGACCGCGACGTGAGTGATCAGCTCGCGTCGTCGTCGTCGAAATCGCCCTCGGTGCGGACGCTGCCCGTCTCGCCCGCACGGCCGGCGGCCACAGCGAGCAGACCGACGCCGCCGTTTTTGGCGTGCTGGCCGAGCGAGCCACCGAGCTTGGAGCCGAGCAGTGCGAGGCCGAGGCCCCACACCAGATTCGCGTCGAACCCGCCGACGGTCGGGAGCGTTGTCCCGCGTGCCTTGAGGAGACCGACCACGAGGGGGGCGCCGATGGTGGCGAGCTGCCCCTCGAGGCCGGTGCCGGTCCGAGCTCGCGCACGCATGCGCTTGATCGTGGCCTCTGCCTTGACCAGCTTGGGCGACGGACCCGACCGACGAACGACGATTGCAGACCCGCGACGCGCAGCTGTAGCCATTGAAGAGACGTCTTTCTCCTCAAGGACCCCGGCGGGTAGTCTCGGCGAATGAACAAGTCCCGGTCAACTACGACGACGCTCGGCGAACGTTTGGAGCGTTTCGTTTTGGAGCATTTGCCCGCGCCGCTGCAGCTGCGCCGCGTGCAGCTGATCAGCCAGCAAGAGGAGCTCGTGCGATCTGCCGAGATCGCCCACAAGCTCGGCGCCGAGCTCGCCGCGTGGCGCGAGTGGTCCACGCGCCTCGTGCTGGCCGAGAGGTGGGCAAGGTGCGCAGCGGAGCACGAGCGCGGCTCTCACTGGCGCGTGCTGCTCTCGGCCTACGCGGTGGCCGCCATGCTGACCGACGACCTGGGCGAGCTCGAGATCGACCTCACCGAGCGCGCAAAAGCGGCCGAGCAATTCGGCGACGATCCGTCCACGGGTGAGAAAGTGGCTACCCCAGAGCAACAGGTAGGCGTGGTGTTCCGGGCCATCCTGGAAGAGCTAATTGCCGCAAAAAGGCACGAAACCCGGCACTACTACGACCCCGTGACCGTGGACGGCAGACCCCCGCAAGCGGAGCTGCACCGCATCTGGGATCGCCAAAAGCTTGCGACGGGCGCGCGTGATCTGGTGATCTCCGCGACGAACCAAGCGATCACGATTGCTACCACCCGTCTCGGTCCCTCTCCGCAAGCAACGAGCTCTCACTGAGGCTGGCGTGTCGTCCATCGGACGAGCGAAGCCCCCCCGAACACCACTTCGGCGAGACTCCTAGCGCGCGGTACCTGACTGGACGTCCTTAACCCCGTCTACAGGCTTGCTGCGCTACCGAACGAACTACGGGAAAACCGATCTGTCGTCAACGTGTTGGCCATCGACCTCGAGGCCGACCACGTGAGCGACTGGCGTGCACAGCAGCGCGCGGAGCGCGAGCGGGCCGAGGCCGAGGCGCACGCCGCCAAGCTCGCCGCGACGCTGCGTCAGTCGATGCTGGCCTACGAGCCGGACGAACAGCTGGTTGAGGTCGTGGTCAACGGGGTTGCCGAAGCCAAGGCGGCCCGCGAAGCCCTCGAGGCCGAGCATGCAAAGCGCGCCACCAAGCCCCAACGGGTCGTGCTCTCGAGGCGCCGCTACGAGCCCGCAAGCCCCTCTGCGCTCCCGCAGACGGCCAAGCCCCCCCCGCACGTGAAGCCGAACCCCCAGCGCGAAGCGGAAGCCGCCAGGGTGGCGCACACGAGCGCGCTCAAGGCCGGACGTCGCGAGCTCGTGCACCTGCCGGCCTGGTCGCGGACGATGGCCCAGAGCATCGCGACCAGTAAGAGCGCCGCAACGCGCGAGCTCTGCCACGTCCCGCGGGCGATCGCCGACAGCATACGGGCCAGCGCGCGGCCGTTCGGCGAGCTCGACAGCTGCGCCGGCCGGAACGTCGTCGCGCTGGGGGTCGTGTTCTGGTGGCTCGGCAAGGCGCTCAACGGCCGGCTCTCGGGGCTCAGCCGCAAAGCCTGGGCGAGCCTCACCGTCGGCTCACATGGGAAGCACTACTCGCCGTCGGCGCTGTTCCACCCCTACCACCGACACGACGAGAGCGAGCTCGACCCGAACCGGCGAGGCATCTACGGGGGGCGCATCGGCACCGGCGACAACACCGGCCTCGTGCGGGCGATCGAGAGCGAGGGATGGATCCACGTCATCGTGCCCGACGGCGAGAGCGTACCAGGTTGGATGGTCGCACCGAGTGGGTGGGCCTTTGTTCAGGTACTTGTGTCCGACGGTGGGCCGCCCGATGATAGCTCGTAGGTGGGCGCCTCCTCGCGGATGCACAGCCTACCCCTCCGGCGGTGACCAGCTCTTGACCGAGACGGCGACATCGCAGGGAGGGGTTTGTCCGTCGCGCGACCGAACGGCCGGCCGAACGGTCGAGCACGCACTCGCGAGCCTCCTCGAGGCGTACAACGGCCGCGCGCTGCACCGAGAACACGGATCCGAGCTCGCACGCGCGGCGTAGACGGCCGCCGGATCCGCTGGCGCTGCAACGGGAGACCCCTTCCGGACCGACCAGCCGGACCCCCGCATACAATGGTTGTGCGTGCTGTTCACGACCTCTCTAACCAGCTCTCGGATCTCATGGTCTGCAGACGGAGAGCACGAGCTGTGCCGATTAGAGTACCGGCCTCCGGAAGGCGACTCGCTCGCGTCTGCGCCGCGCGCTCGGCGAGCTCGGGGCGAGATGGATCGCGGCGACGCGCTGAGGCGCGCTCGGCTTCGATGGTCGCGGCTCGGCGTAGGCCGAACCCTGCGGCTATGAGGGCGGAGGGGTCGAGCGCGGTGGCGTGGTGAGCGCCAGCTGAAGCAGGTAATCGGCGACGCGCGCGAGCGACGCGCGCGCCTCCGGTCCGATTCCGATCGCGCCGCCTTGCTGCGCCGTGTTGTTGAGCAGCATCGCGGCGAGCTCGTAGTCGGCTTTCGTCGGTCCGTTCATGCGCCCTCGAGTCGCAGCTGTTTGCCGTCTTTGCCAGCTCGCCGATCTTCGGCGAGCTGAAGGATCTTGCGCACCGTGCCCTCACCCAGGCCGGTGGCCTGTGCAATCGCTTGCAATGAGTGCTTTTGGGCGCGCAGCGTCTCGCAGAGATCGATCCGGGCCGGCGTGATCACGGTCGGCCGGCCGAGGTTTTTTCCGCGAGCTCGCGCCGCCTCGAGGCCGGCGATCGTGCGTTCGACGATGAGTGACCGCTCCGTCTCGGCGAGAGCCGACCAGAGTGGGAGCAGCATGCGGCCCTCGCGGGTGCGCGTGTCGATCTGCTGGGCGAGCGCGCGAACGTAGACCCCCTCGGCCGCCAGCGCATCGCAGCACCCCACGACCTCGGAGAGCTTGCGGCCGATCCGATCGAGACGGACCACGGTGAGCACGTCGCCCTTACGCACCTCGCCCATGAGCGCGGCCCAGCCGGGCCGGTGCCCGATCGAGCTGATCTTCTCGACGAACACGCGCGAGCAGCCGGCCGCGCGCAGCTCGTCCAGCTGGCTCTCTACCTTCTGCTCTTGGGTGCTGACACGCGCGTAGCCGATGATCTGCGAGTGCCCGTCGCGGAAGCGGTGGATCTGGTAGCCCTTCTCTCGCGCGACGTCGGCCGCGCTGGCGCCCTCTTTCCCAGCTGTACCGCCAGCCAGCTCGCGCACTCGCCGCACAACCGGACGCGACGCTCGATCAGCGCCCCCGGTGGCCCCATTACGATCAGCTCGATCAGACCCCATAGCGCTCCTTCGCCGCCGTAGTGCGGGCATTGTTCGATCTCGAGTGCACCGCTCGTATCTCTCACTTCTGGCGCTGCGGACACGTGAGTGCGTGCAGCGTGCCAGGCATGACCATGCCGCGCGCTTCACACGTGCACGTGAGATCGGGATTGAGTGCGTTCGCCAGCTTGAAGCCGGTTCGAAGGAACCGCGCGCTCAGATCCGACGGCATGATCGGCGCCGCGCTGCACTCGCTGCAGTGACACTCGGGGCCGTGGCTCTCGTCCTCGCTGGAGTCATGGATCCACGTCTCGCACCTGGGTTCCGTGCGCGCCTCGCGCCGTTGGGCGATCGGAATCTGAACTCCAAGGATCCACGTGCGGACGGTGCGCACATGCGAGAGCAGTTGCGCGAGCTGTTCGCGCCCTTCGCCCGTCGGTGAGTTTGCCGCGTCGAGCAGTCGCTCCAGTTGAGTGACGTCGCGGCCGAGTACGGTGGCCGCGTAGCGCAAAGCGTCTTCTGTTGGTGGCTTCATCGGTTCGATCCTCCTCGCGCGACAAACGTACAGAGGCGGACCCGACGGCGCAATCATTTACGCGCGGTATTTCGCGGGAGACTTTTCGCGGAATTCGGTCGTCGGCCGGGAGGCGCGAGAGCCGGTCGTTTTCCGCGCGACGTCGTTGCACACTCAGATCCATGGATGGACTGGAGATGACCGACTCTGAGCGCGCGACACTGCGTGTGTCGCTCTCGCGCTTCAAGCTGGAGCTGGAGCGGCCCGGGGGGTTGCTGGGCGCTGGCGCCAATGCGGACGCGCTGCGCCTGCAGCACCTACGGAACGTGAACGCGTTGACGTCTCGCCTTTTCGAGGTGAAGGCGACGGACGAGCGCTAGGCGTTCGCTGGCTTGTTGGGCTTGATCTTCGCTTCGTTGATCACGACGCGCAGATCGTTCGGCTTCGCTGGCTTGCTGTCCGCCGGCAACACTTGGATCCGTGGCGGTGGCGAGAGCCACTGCAGCACCAGGCCCGCGACCACACCGCACATCACGCCTTCGATGAACTTCGAACCCATGGCAGCCCTACTTTCGTTGCCCCCGCACCCATCGCGGAAACGGAATCCCGAGCACGCGCGGGCGGCCGTGCCTATCGCGCCAGAACAGCGGCACGCGGGCGTAGGCGACGCGCTTGATCTCCTCGTGCTGCTCGTCGAGCTCGACGTCGAGAGGGGCCGTCACGGCGCCCACGGCGGCCCACCACAGCGCAACGCGCGCTTTCACCGGCCACCACCGAAATCATCCGGGGGCCGGTCCGAATCTTCGCGCGCCGCCTGGCCAAGATCGTCTCCGCTCGAGCGCGCCGGAACGGGCGGGGGGGCCGCTCGAGCGGCCGGGCTCGAGCTCGGCGAAAAGCCGGTACGGACGCCGGGCCGAATGTGCACCTCGCCGAGCGGTGGAATCGAGAACTGCGCGAGGTCGCCGATCGGTCGGATCGATAGCAGGGAGGTTTTGTACGCCTCCGCTTCGACCTTGGCCTTACCGAGCTCGCTGCGTGTCTGCAGCACCTGCCGGCGAGAGAAATACGCGACCAAGCCCGCGGCGATCAGAATGATGTACTCGCCGAACGGACCGAGCGCGGAAGCGAGCGAGATACACGCCTGCTCGCACGCGTTCACGGCTTCGCTCCGCGCATCATGTGCGACTGCAGCGCGTGCGTTGCGAGGTTGATGATCTGCGCGTTCTGGTCGTTCTGCGGCTTCTCTTTCTCGAGGTCCTCGAGGAGATCCGTCGCGGCCTCGAGGTCACGCGCGAGCGTTACGTTCTCTTCTTCGAGCTGCTGAATGCGCGCGCGCAGCTCGTTGTTCGTGTCGCGTAGGTCCGCGTTGCACTCGGCCTGTTGCGTGTTGCTCACCTCGAGAGCACGGATCGCAGAACCAAAGCCGCCGATGTGCAGCTTCGCCATGAACTCGAGGTGCGTCTGCGTCTGAATGAAAGCGTTCGCGGGCTCGCCCGTGTATGCCATGCCGGGGGCCATGTCCTCGGGATGGACGCGCATCGGGAACGCCGTCCAGTACTTGTCACCCTCCGGATCGAACCACACCGCGCGAGCGGTCAGAAACTCGCCGCACTCATTGGCGATGCTCAGCAGAAGCGCGTCAATGTCCTCGGCCAAGATCGGTTGCACGGCCGAGCGCGCGTAGCTCTGTACGTGCGACCACTCGCCGCCCTGCTTGGTCTCGATGCGGAGATCAGTCCACTGCTCGCCGCTCGGGAGCTGGCCGAGCCAGCGAGCGAGACGCGCGACGCGATTGTCTCCGCTGGTGAGGGATCGCTTGGGTGCCATGGTCAACGCCTCCGCGTGCTCGTGAGTAGAAGAAACACTGCGCCGACCAGAAGTAGCATGCTCGCCGCGCCGTCGGCCGCGCGGCCGACCGCCTCCCGCGCTCGCCGCGCCACCTGGTCGACCACGCCACCGAGCACGCGATCGAACTCGTCCGAGGTCTCGATCAAGTCCTCGGCCATCAGCGTCACGAGGCCGATGTCAGGGGTCACGGTGGGCTTGCGGGCGCACTGTTGCCAGGCGAGGTGGTACGCGATCGAGAAAGCCTTGTACGCGGGATAGAGCGCTGTGTCCGGCGCCGTGCGGCCTACCTCGCTTTGAAGAAACGCGTTCCACGCATCGAACAGCTTAGAGGCGAGCACGCTGTTCTTGTTCATCCCCCAGAGGTTCACGATCGCCACGTTGAGAACGCGCACGGAGCGGTTTCTGAGCGGACGAAAGCCCGGAACGTCGGGGAAGCCAGCCATCAGCTCTGTCCGCCCTTGTACGCCTTGAAGCGCTCCAGCGCGGCCCGGAGGTTGCCGAGCACCTTGGCGCGCTCTGTCGACGTGCTCTCGCCGTGCAGCGGGAGCCCTACAAAGAGAAGGCGCGCCGCTTCTACGTCGCCTCCGGTT
>Ga0209294_1000094_pt1 | contig 13295 bp, 16 predicted proteins | sample LowerColdCreek_FD_184128 | JGI IMG/M metagenome (GOLD analysis project Ga0209294, IMG submission 184128) | Groundwater microbial communities from Cold Creek, Nevada to study Microbial Dark Matter (Phase II) - Lower Cold Creek (SPAdes) (version 3) | ecosystem: Environmental > Aquatic > Deep... | reverse complement strand
CGCGGAAGTTGCTGAACACGTACTTACCACTTCTGCTTCCGCTGCGGTTGAACCAGACGTTCTCCCACTCAGCTACTGGGTCGGTGCTGTGGAACATATTCACGCTGAAGGTCGGTGTCCGCACCTCAATGAAGTTCTGGGTGGTTGCCACGCCACCGTCAGGTGCCCATACCAGGTCGTTCAGCTTGGCGTTCAAACCAAGCTGCTTCAGCCGCTTTACCGCCAGCTGCAGCTGAAACAGCTCGTCGGCGTCGGTATCGCGGTGGATCTCACTAAGCTTCACTTCCGGTCCGTTGAGATGACGGCTGGAATGAAGCGGTGCTTGGAGCGGTCGATCTTGCCAGTGGTGTGGTCGACGTCACCGCCGTAGCTGGCTGCCTGCCGCTCGATGCGGCGGTGCAGCTCCTTCATCGCCTTTTGGATCTGCTCCTTGCTGTAGGGCTTGGAAGGATTGGTGGCGTCAAGAAGATCGAAGTCCTCGTCGGCGTCGGATTCGCGGTCCTCCTCGGGTGCGATGGCTACTGACGGGTGGGCATTGCCGTCGGCGACCACCATGCCGTGCTTCTTAGGGGTGAGCAGCTCATTGACCTTCATAGTGACGCTTCCATTAGTAGTGTATGTCGTGCGCGATGAGCTGCTGCAATTTTTGCGTTGTGTTCGGGCGTACGTTTCAGTTTCTTACCAAATTTCGCTGCTGCCATTTTTGCACGTGTTTCATCGCTTATGATATAATTGACTCGCCCTCGGCCGCCAACATCGATATTGGTCAAGATGCCAGTACCATTGATTCGACGACCGTATTGCTCTACTAGTTTTCGCTCCAAATCATATGCGTCCTGGGCATTCTCAAACATTTGCACGATTTCAATTCGCGGTTCGCCAACCTTCAGAATGACGTTTTGCAAAAGTTTGTTCTTGCAGGTTCCATTACGGGCTTCCCAAAGATGGAACTGCAAACGACGCCCGCTACCTTTCCCAACGTAGAAAGGCAGATCAGTTTTCGAATCCACATACTGATAGACGTAGTGTGACATCAATGCAAATTTTCAAGTTTGTACTTGATCTGTGACACCATTCCCTGCAGCTCCTCGAACTTGTTGACGATGAAGTCGTCCTGCGGGATGCGGTCGTGCTGGGTGTCAAGGAAGTCATCCAGCTGTCGCACGAACTCAACGGGGTCCTGCTCGCTGAAGGCGTTGGGGTCGCTGAGCTCGATGTGGTCAGCGGTGCCGTAGCGACCCATGTACATCTCCATCAGGGAGTCGGTCATCTCAGTTAGCCCATCATAGAGCTCTCCAAGCGCCAGGTGCTGTGAGAAGGACTTCACCTTCCAGTGCCACATGTGCGCCACGTTGCGCGCCTTCAGCAGCTGGCTGACGAGGTTGGCCATGGCAGAGGTAGGGGGTGCAGTGGTTGGATAGTCATCCATTGGAAGGATTCCTTAGAAGCGTCAGCTATTTACGAGAGGAAGCAGCGGTAGGTTCGCAACCACGAAGTCACGGATCCCATTCTTGTCGAAGGCGACGTCAGAGGCCTGCAGGTGCGGGTGAAGGGAGACGTCAATGACCTGCGTTGCCACTGGTCCACCGTCGATGGTGCCGCTCCCTGGTGAGCCAGGCTTCTGCAGCTGCCACATGTACTTCCCATCAGCCCCACCTCGGCGCACCATGTACAGTCGTCCGTAGACGCTGTCGTCCAGCAGCCGCTTCACCTGGTAGATGGCCTTCGTGGGTCGAACATCTAGCTTCTCGAGGTAGTAGCCGTTGCGCAGCATGATCTTCTCAGGCAGCGTCTTCATGCCCTGTGGAATGGACAGCCCCTTGGCCTCGGCGACATGGCGGTAGATGTCCTCGTCGTCGATCTTGACCTTGGGTTCGTAGTCTGACATGAAGTCAATCTTGACGCCGTGCTTCTTCAGTTCATCGGGGACCAGCTTGGAGCCCTTGCGGTACCAGATCTCCAGCTCACCGCCGTGCTCCAGCTGGTGGTCCATCTCCTTGGTATCAAGGCTGTAGCGGTGGTACCAGTCGTTGGGCTGCACGATCGCATTGAGCGCGTGGATGACTGCAGTCAGGTGATCCCGCCCATGCACCGCCGGCCACCGGCCGCTGGCGGGGTAGAGCACGACGCGCTTGTATTCCTCGGGGTCGCTGGACAGCGCGTCCTCAAGAACGTGATCCTTACGCAGCCGCTTTATATGGCCCGTAAGCCACTCGCTGAAGCCCTTGACATCGTGCACCTCAACATCGGTGGCAGTATGGCTGCGTGTGATTTCACCAGATGCAGGTACTGACATGTCGTTGGGGCGAATGAACCACAGACCAGCGCCGTCTCTTCCGCGCCGTACTCCTGCGCGAATGCCGAACTGCCGGTCCGCCATGATCTTGGTGATCTCGTAGATCGTAGAGAACTCATCCTCCTCTACCTTGCGGGCCACGAAGGGGCCGTCCAGCTTGAGGTGCTTGGGCCAGCCCTCGGTTTCCTCGTGCAGCTTAGGTAGCGGCTCGTCCTTGAAGGTGGCGCCGTTCTTCCACTTCTTGAACCAAGCTACGGCCTCGCGCTTGAAGGTCCCGTAGCGCTGGCGGTCAAAGGGCCCCTCATACTTGGGGTCCATGGTAGAGAACAGCTCGTAGTGCTTGTCCCACAGCTTGCCGCCCCAGTCGCTCTCCAGGAAGTCGTAGGCCTGCTCGAGGTTTGCTTCCGTCTTTACGCCACCCTTCATCAGCCCTGCGTTGTGCGCCAGCGCCACGATCTTGTGAATCATGGCGCGCTCAGCGGTGTCGTTCTTGTTCTGGCCCTGGTCGCTCTCTGGAAGCTGCAGCTTAACGGCCATCGATTTCATGGCGTTGATTGCCCACTGCTTGAAACCTGCGATTCTGTTTCCGTTTGGTGGGGGGACCGTGATCCCAAGTCCCTGTGTAAAGTCCCCATCTATGCCTGCTGTGAAGGCCGCGCCGCCCTCATGCGGACCACCGCGGATCTTTGAGGCGCTAAGCTGGGCGTTAAGCTTGTCACCCATGATTGCCTCGACGTGATACATGACGAAGCCGTCTTCCTCCTGTGACTTCACAGCGACGTATGGTCCATACAGTCGAATCGCCTTTGGCCAGTGAGCGAACATCTGTTCTTCTTCAAAGAGCATCCATTCCTTGAGGGTGATAGCCTCGCTCAGCCCCATCATGCGCTTGAAGGTGTTGACCACCTTGCCCCAGTACCAGGAGCCACGGCGCTTGCCCTTGTGGACCGCCTTCTTGGCCTCCGCCCAGCGGTGCTCAGCGGTCTCAATCGAGACCCCTGCTCGCTCGGCGCTGTTGCTGACGAACTTAGTAGGCATCGTGGTTCTCCAGGAAAACTGGCTTCATGCCATACTCCTTCAGCTTCTTGGTATCAGGCTTGACAATGAGTGGGTCAAACATCAGCACCATTGGTGCGTCATGTGGGTTGTTGCCTTTTAGCGCGCCGTGCATGAGGAGCGTCCAGCCTTCGGCTGGGCCTACGCCAGGTTGCTGCTTGATCATGACATCCTGCATGGCCTTCTCAACGAAGCGGTTGTCGACGGTGGCCTTCTTGAAACCAGGCTGCACCGACATGCCCTTGAACTTCTCAAGATCGTAGATCTGGAAGCGAAACTGTCGGTACTCCGGACGGAAGTTGTAGTTGTTCTCAGGGGAAGGGACACCGCTCTTTGTCTCCTTGATCGGCGGCAGCCAGCCGGCTTCAATCAACCGGTTCTTGGCCCACCACTTCAGCTTGAGGTGGTTGTAGAGCTGACCCTTTGAAACGATGACATCGAAGGAACGCGAGCCTTGGACATCTTCGCCATCTAGCCTCATCTTCCAGTAGGCATCACCGCTCGGAGATATGTAGGCGTCTACCTTACCTAGCTTGTCATCCTCAAGCATGCGCCTGACATCATAGGAGACGAGGTAGGGCTCTGAGTTTCGATGCAGGTAGTAGCCTTCACCGAGACGGATGTACTTGGGCAGGTCTAGGTATTGCTTGTGACTGCTGTCAGGCTTCACTGCTTCCAGGAAGAGCACCTTGATGCCGTGCTTCTTTAGGATACGATAGGCGTTGCTGAGGTCGACAGCGTCTTTGAGGTACACGGTAATAGGTCGCGCCGTTCCTTCAGCTGGAATATCTGAAATCGACCAGGTGTTTGAGCCAAATGCTTGATTGAAGACCAGCGACGCAGCTGTCCACCCCGTCCATGTCGCTCCATCTACCGGGCGTACGTTGATCTCGCGCTTGGGCGTTGGCTCAAGCTCGGGCTCCCAGCCTCCAAGGTCATCGTTCTCGAGCAGCTCAAGCACCTTCACGTCAGTCCCTCACGAAGACCATGTCGACGCTGTCATAGTTCTCCTCCTGGTCGAAGAGCCTGTAGCCGTTCGGCGTCAGCTGCGCGACCTTCTTCTTGAACCACTTGTCAGGGTCCGCGCCCTTTGGAATAGCGGCGCTGGCAATCTTGATGTCGGCACCGCCGTTGTAGAGGGCCATCAGCTCAAACCACCGGTCGTTCTTCATCCACATCTCAGCGGCAGAGCCCTTCTTTTCCATCATGTCCGCGAATTCGTCCCCCGTTAGCGAGCGCTTCTGCTTCTCACCTGCCTTGCCCGTCTGTTTGCCGACCAGCTTTAGTTTGAAGTCACCCAGGTCGGTCTTCATGTGCAGGTGATGGGCGATCTCCTTGCCGGGGTTGGCGTCTACCATGTGGTTGTGGTGCGTAAGTGCCGCCGCCTTGTCCTTGTAGTAGCGCCTGGCGTCATGTGAGCCGCTCTCTTTGCCGTCTTTGTTGAGGCGGTGCAGCCAGACATTCGTCGGCTTGGTGGACCACATCTCAGCTACCGCAACTCGCTGCTTAGTTCCGGTTGCGCTAGGAATAAGGGACCGCACCCAGCGACTGAAGTGCCGGATGTCTAGCGCGTTGTCGTCGTGCTTCTGGTGCGTCTTGTTCGTCGGTCCGTCGTAGAAGGTGACGCTCACCGCCGGAAATGGGTCACCCTGCTGGAAGGCCTCGCCAATGGGGTTCTCGTCCAGCAGGCGGCCGATCTTCCAGTTGATGACATCGCTCTCACGGGGCAGGTGCTCCATGTAGTAGCCATCTCCAAGCAGAACGTACTTCTGCTGGGCTATCTCAGCCAGCTTCATCTAGGTTTCTCACCTGTGCGCAGGGACCTTGCCAGTCGGGCGGACTGGTTCGCGTGTCGTCTTCTTAGCCGTCGCGGTGGCATCGGCCAGCGCCGCCAGCTCACGGCTGTGCGAGATGAGCTTGCCATCCTTCGTGGTCACCTCAATGTCGTCGTCATCAGGCCGCCGCGTCAGCGACTTTACGACGTCCTTGGCCATCTTCTTGAGGCCTGACCCAAAAATTTCATTGATCTTCACTTGTGCTCCTTTGTTTCCGCGTCGACCGCGATTAGCTTCATGATGTCCTCGCGGCTGGCGACAACGGTTCCGTTGGGGTTTCGATTGGCATATGGGATGAATGCCGAGGTCCGCTTGCGGTCACCCTTCACCTTGGCGCGGGTGGCGGCGGCGCTAAGCGCGATGTTGAGGTAGCTGGCGGCGACCTCAGCGTTGCGCGCAGCATACCGTGGCTCGACGATCTCGGCATACTGCATCTGCTGATTGAAGGTGTCGAACGCAGTGGTGTAGACCTCGTCGATCTTCCGGTTGATCTCGGTGTCCTCTTCGTCGATCTCAGGCGACTGTGTTGGGGCAACCAGCTCGGCGAGAGCGCCTTCGGTCACCGCGTCATAGGTGGCGACGTCAGTCATTCCCTGTGCGGTCTCAAAGAGCGTGTCGAGGGGGTTGGTCAGCTTGGGTTTCAGTGCGTTCATACGGCTCTCCCCATCGCCGGTGCCTGCGCCTTGCGCATACCAGCGAACATCGTCTTCTCTGTGATAACTCGAAACTTGGCACCCATCGCGTTGGCGAACTTCGTAGCTGCCTCCCACTTGGCCTCATTGACGATGAGCGCCTGCTTGTCACGATCAGACATCCTCGGTGTAGGCACCGTCTGTGAATAGGGCTTGATCTCGACGATCTCCTTGCGGACTGACCCGTCCTGGTGCTTGTAGTAGACGATGACGTCTGGAAAGTAGCGGTGCGGGCGCTTGTCCAGCGGGCTGACGTAGGGAATGGCAAACTCCTCTGAGCCCCACCGCAGCACCGCGCCGTTCTGATCCAGCCACTTGAAGAACAGGAGCTCCCAGGATGAGCGAAAGATCACGTTGTTGGGGTTCCCAAGGTACTTTGCTGGGTTCTTTGGAATGAAGCGACCGTGAGCTGCCATCAGATCTCTCCTAGCTCTTCCCCATCAGGTATCGGGTTGGCGCTCCTATAGAAGTCAGATGAGCTCTCCGCTCTTGATGTGTCGATAGAGGCTACGTTCCCAACAACAGTGGAATCAGAAAAGAGAGACCCATGGGCACGAGCGGACGATTGATTCACCGTGCTTCCCAATCCACTGATCTGGTCGCGCTTCGCCGCCCCGATCAAGCCGCTGACTGGCTGCGCCAGCGACGAGATGGCGGCTCCTGAGATGGAGGTCCCAATATCCCCCGCGATGCTGCTTACCACGTTACCAGCCGCTGTAGTCAGCAGCCGTCCGCCAATTGAGTTGGCGAACCGCCCATTTCCGGCAATAGTCCGAGCGGCTTTGTTTACCACGTCAGAGGTTACCTTGGTGACCACGCGACCGGCGGCGTTGGAAAGAATCTTCAGGAAGGGATTACCACCACCATCAGAGCGACCGATTGGGGTCCCATTGGTGATGCGATCAGTTGAAGGTACGTTGCGCAGGATATCAGCGGTGACCCCCGAAGATGTACTAGCGAGGTTGGTGTCTGCCACTGACGGTGCTCGCGCTGGGACAGTCACATTGGTATACTCTGGTCCGCCGTCGTTGGTGATGCCGGCGTTCTTCGTCATCTCAAGCCAGTCGTAGTCAAACTGCATCGTCAGCAGGTTGGGGTCTGACAGCTCGTGAGACAGGTCATCTAGGTCAAATGACACGATGCGCGGGTTCACGAAGTCGTAGTGCACCGACCCGACCGCGCTGTCCTTGTTTGGCCCAGTAGCTGAGGCATCTAGGAAGATCTGCTTCACTCGAATAAAGCGAATGGCGCTGCCGGCATCGTTGTTGATCATCGCTCGATGGGCTACGTCATCCTGACGAAAGTCCTCCAGGTTGGAGAACTCCATGCCGCTGCCAAGCTGGAACTTGCTGGTGTTGGGTTGAGAGAAGACCGCGTTGTCGCGCTTCAGCGAATCGCGGGTAACTGGAGAGTAGATCAGCATCATTGTCCGAAAGAAGTCGAAGACGTTGTTGCCGGTGTCGTCCATGAAGGTCACAGTCAGCTCGCGGTGCCTGATCTTCTTGAGAACCTTGGTACGGTAGTTGTAGAGGTTGATGTCGTCCTCGTACTCGAAGTCCACCTTCGGCCGATCGACCGTCTTGATCATGAACGTGAACTGGTTGCGCTGCAGAAACGCAAACTCGGGCTGGCTGATGACGGCGTCGGTAAAGAAGAACTGGACCTTGAAGAGGAACTTGAGCTTAGGACGAAACTGCGTGGCACCTGCCAGCGCCGCCGCGTAGGAGGTCGCGTCCCAGCTACTCGCCTTTGGAACTTGATTTCGATTGAGCGAGATTCCACTTGCCTGGGGGCGACTGAGCCCCAGTGCACCGCGCGCGAAGTCCTCGACGGCGTTGCCAAACTGGCGCGTCGCCTCCCGCTCGAGCGAGACGCCGGTCGACTTGAGAACGCTGCTGATATCGAGCTTGGCCACTTTACGGTCCTGGGTTGCTGGGTATTTATGGAGCTAGAAGCAACAAGGGGGACCCGCGGGTCCCCCTTGAGATAGGCGCTAGCTGGTCGATTAGACCTGAACGTTACCGCCGAGGGCTGTGCCGTAGGAGAGGCCAGACTCGATGTGACGGGCGTGGTCGTAGCGGATGTTCATGACGATGGTGGCGGCCTCTGAGGTCGAGTAGTCGCGGTCACCGAAGTCAGCTGACTGCATCAGGCAGCCTTCTAGGATCCAGGTCTGCACGATGCCTTCGTCGCCGTCCAGCTGCTCGATCTTGCAGCCGAACTTGTAGTCCGAGCCAGTCGCGGCGGTGTTGAGCCAACGGCCGTCGAGGTCGACGCCGATGAGGCGCTGCTGCGTCTCAAGCTGTGACTTGACAACCGTAGCGGCGAGGCCGGTGATGTCGTCTTCAACCGTGACGCTGATTGGTTCCCAGGTGTGCTTGCCGGCGATGTACGCCACAGAGTTGTAGCGGTGCAGCACGACCTCCTCAAATGAGAGGTTGGGCAGCGTGATCGTCGTTACCTGCATCGACATGTTCCGCGAGTCAATTCCAGGGATCAGCTGACCCATGTTCAGGAACGTGATGCGGAACTTGTTCTTAAGCCGCGGGTGCAGGATACCTGAACCGACAGCTGGAATTCCGAAATTTGAAAGGGTTGCCATGTGGTCTCCTAGGCTGGAGTTGTTTTACTGCGATGACCTATTTATGGAGCGGGCTGATGGGGGTCACTCCCGGGGGACGGGGAGCCTACCTTCTTTCCATTCGCATAGAGGGCCTTGAAAGGGAAATCGACTAACCCGTTGGACCGCTCAGGCCGCAGGCCAAATGCCAGCTTCTTGAGGTGCTTGGGCTCCAGGTGTCGAGCGCGCATACCACCGGTGAGAATGAGGTGCACCGGCACCGGCACGTCGCCGATAAGCTCCTTGATCGCCAGCATGCGGGCTCGACCTTCATGGCCGGTGACGCGTGGGTAGTCGTCTTTATCGTCCACTGGCTGCATATCAAGGTTGAACCACGGGATCCCCATGGCGTAGCCTTCCTTGACCAGCTTCATGATCTCGCGCTTGGTCTCCTCGCGCTGCCCTTCATGCGGCAGCGCGAGCTCAAGGAAGGTAGACGGCTTCATCTCACCGACGAGGCCGTGGTAGTAGACTGACTGGTTGAGGGGCACGGCACCAAGGCCATCTTTTGCCGAGAAGGTCACGTTCCCAACGCGGTAGTCGCCCTCAGCGTGCTCAGGGCCCCAGTCAGGGGCGGCCTCGATCTTCTTGGCGTAGATCTCATGCTCCTCATAGAGGAACTGCTTGAAGGTCTTCATTTTGGCACCACCCGGAACCTTATTGTGAGCACCCTGCGATCATTTCCGGTGTCTAATGACGAGCTGTCATAGGCGGCGAACCTGAGCTGTGGCACCGTCTTCACGGCGTTTGTGAGTATCTTCTGAACCACCTTCTCTGGAGCGACGTGATCCTTAGGAAATGTCAGCGAGACGTTGTAGCGCAGGCCGTCCTGTGCATGCCAGTAGTCCTGTGAAAATGTGAAGGAACGGCTGTTTGATGTTAGCCGTCGCACCTCGTCAGCGATGGCGCGCATGTCCTCACCTGAAAGGACCACTTCTTCCTTGCGTTCCAGAAACTGCTTGAACGTGTGCATCTGCTATTTAGAAAGATGGGAGGCCGCGGCCTCCCATCTCATTGAAGCAAGGACACCTTAGATGTCGGCGCTGGTGTTGACCACGCGGATCGGGATGTAGATGAACTCCGCTGCGCGTGTCGGCTTGATGGCGACGTCGAGCCAGAGCTCGTTGCGGTCGATCCGTTCCGGCGTGTTGTTCGACTGATCGCAGTACGAGGCGTAGTCGGTGAGACCGCGCTTGATCAGGATGTCGTTCATGATGCTGTCCGCCGCCGTCTTCAGGTTGTCGCGAGTGATCTGGTCGTTCGGTTCGAAGACGAACGGCACCGCTCCCTTGCGAAGGGCCCGACGCAGGTACTGCACGAGACGCACGACGTTGACGCGGTCCAGAGCCGAGGCAGCTGGTGCCGATGTCTTCTGGCCCCAGACCAGCAGACCACGACCTGGGAAGAAGACGATCGGGTTGATGTTCTTGTCGTACTCGTACAGGATGTCACGTTGACCCTGGTTGAGGTTCAGCTCGACGAAGGTGGTGGCTGAACCGGCACTGCCGGTGTAGTAGCCAACTCGATCGACACCGGTGACGACACCACGCGAGACACCAGCTGGAGCAAACCAGACGTAGGTCGCGTTGTCGCTGTAGGTGATGGTCTTCAGCGCGATGCCGGAGGCCGCACCCATAACGAGACGCCCGTCGACGTTGGACTGCAGGCCCCATGGGAAGTAGTAGGCCACGTTGACGTTGGACTCACGGTCGTTGGTCAGCGCCCACTGAGCGGTCTGCTCAGCGGTCAGGTAGGACGGCGTATCAGCGACGACGAGTGCTTCCTCGAAGACAGCGGTGCTGAGCGCGATCATCTCTACCGCCACTTCCCAGTAGCCTGGGCAGACGATGATGTTGTACTCGTAGAGCGGCGACCGCACCTCGGTGTTGCTGTTGATCGTGGAGCGCAGGGCGGTCGTGATGGCTACCCGCTTCGCGGCGTCATCCGCACCTAGCGGCGCGGTGATGACCACCGGGTTGACATCGATGGTGAAGGTATCCGCCGGCGGGTATACCCCGGGGAGGGTTGGGAATTCGCCGACAAACGGCACCGCTCCTGGGTTGATGATGAAGCTGATGCGGGTGTTGTTGAAAACAGAACCGGTGGCGCCTGAACCGGCAGCACCAGAAACGGTACCTACAACGTCGAAAGAGGTCGGCGAGGTGAAGTAGACAGTGAACGTCTCATCGACAGCCAGCGGTTCAGCCGCCAGGCTGCTAACGGTACCTTTGCCTGCTTCGGCGGCGGTGGCGTTAGGAACTGCCGCGTAGACCAGTGAGAAGGTGAACTTGTCGCCAGTGACGAAGGGAATGCTTCCACTGGTCACCACGAAGTTGACAACAGGTGATGTAAACGCAACGGCGGTGTTGCCCGTGCCAACGTTTCCAGACAGAGAGCCCTTCACGGAGTACTCAGTGGCGGTGGTGAACGTAACGGTGATCGTCTGTGGTTCAACCGTGGAGTCGGTGCCTGTCACTCCGCTAAGCGCGCCGTTGCCGAGACCTGAGAAGGTCAGCGACCCGCTCTGCAGGCCAGGGGTGCCCAGGCTCATGAAGCTGCGTGAGGCATCCGTCAGGTCGATGTCAGCTCGTACGACGTAGGCACGGTTGCCGAGGTCGAGGTACTGGTGAAGGGCTAGGAGCCCGTACTCGTTCCGCGCGTCGCCGTGGTACTCGTTGCCTGAGGTATCCGACCAGAAGTACGGGACGCCGTAGAGCTCGAAGGCCTGCGTGCGGGAGGTAACTGTACGGACAATCTCAGCTTCCAGGGTTCCCGCTGCGGGGGTAATTCCGTCCTGCTGGACCTTACCTGTGCGGGTCGCGAGAAAAAACAGCGGCACGGTAGGGGCCGAGACCGGGATGAAGAAGCTTTCGTTCGTTACGGTGACGCTTACACCTGGTGAAACCAGTGTTGCCATTGTCGTTCTCCTTGATTGGCAGCTGAAAGTCAGCTGCTCTGGTTGTTCATGAAGGTATTTATGGGAGCGTCTGGTTTCAGGCTCGGGGGAGAGGCACTTTCAGCTGGCAGCCAGCTTGCCAGCCCAGCCCACATTCAGGTCGATGTACCGCAGGCCATTTGCCTTGTCGTCGCTTTCCAGCTCAACAGCCACGTTCCAGCCCAGCGCCTCCTTGAAGGCCCGCTTGGTTGCCGCCTTGGCCAGCGCCACCTGTAGCTTACCACCCTCTAGCTCGTCGTCACCGTAGCGGGGGTCGTTTTTATCATACATGACGCGGATGTCGCATGGAAAGGTGGTGGCCTGCTCAGGTGAGGTCCAGAGCACGGTGTGCTTACCAGTTAGCTTCAGCAGCTGCTCGATTCGCGCCTTAACCGCCTCCTTCTCATCCGTGGTCACCTTGATGCGGTGGTCCTCCTGCAGCAGCTCAGCTAGCTTCATGATTCAAAGACCGTCACGGTGATGGCGTGGGCGCCTCGTTGGCTGGGATGATCGCCGACCTTGACCTCACCTATCGTGGTCTCGGTGTTGCGAAACTGCTTGAAGAGGGCAGGCAGCTTCTTCTTGATCAGCGCCGCGGTAAACTGGAGCTCGTCGGCGTCCGCTCCCTCAGGGGCGTCAAACCAAAGCGTGACCTTGCCGTTGTGTGGGTCGACGAGCAGGTGCGGCTTCAGCTTGAAGATACGCTCAAGCTCGGCCTTCAGCTCCATTCGCCCCTTCATTCGGTCGCTTGGCTCTGAGATCTCGGTAAGCTTCATGAGGTCGGCGTGGTTGGGATATCGGGGTACTGCTTCGGTTCGAAGGGTACCGGGCCCTTGGGCTCAGGGAAGAAGTAGTCGGGGTGGTTGGTCGGCACGGTGGTGTCGTAGCGCTCCTCGAAGAACTTCTCGTCGAAGCGGGTGATGTTGCCGCTCTCGTCAACCTCGTTGACCACCATGCTGCCCATGCTGCCTAGCTGGATGATGACCTTGCGGACCAGGTCGTCCTTGACCCCCATTGGGATGCTGAGGTAGATCGGCATCTCAAAGGACAGCGTCCAGTTGACGAGGCGCCGCTCGGTGCCCGACGGGTAGTTGGCCTCATTGGCGATGTCGGTCAGCTCGACGCGCGTCAGCTTTGTCCAGTCAAAGGGGCCATCTGACTTCTGGATCTGCAGGTCGGGGTTGAAGAGCACCAGGATCTGTTCCAGGATCTGGAACATCTGGTCGGTGTTGGAGGCCCAGATAGACAGCTCCATCTGCGCGTTGTATGGAACTGGCATGACCCGCTTGATGACCGTCAGGTCGTCAGGAAAGACCCCGCCGACCGGCATGGTGACGCGCTGGTCCAGCAGGCCAGGAGTGCGGCGACGCTCAGGGGCCAGGGACAGGTTGGTCAGGTGCACCGCCATCGTGGGCAGGCTGAAGACCCGGTTATCCGTGTTGCCTGCCATCAGGGCGGCCACGACGCGGTCCTTGTGCCCAACGACGGTCGTCACCGTGATGTACTGCTGCTCGTCGCACTCACCTTTGCCTGTCAGCACGCGCAGCCCATAGAAGATGCTGACGAACTGCAGGATGTAGCGCCGAAGCTGGTTATCGTAGAAGTAGTGATTGATCATTCGGTATTTACGGCAGCAGTCCGTCAGAGTCGGGGACCCAGAAGGTGATGTAGGTTCGGCCAGATGAATCTGGCGCGTCATCATGGTCATCCACCATGGATCGACCAAAGTCCTTTGCTAGCTCTCGCTTCAGCAGTCGCTCCACCATTCGGCGATAGAACCCGTGTTCCTCATTTGCTGGAGCGGGAACTGACAGCCGGTACCTTAGCCCACGCTCCTGCATAACTGAGCGATGAAGGTGCA
>Ga0209294_1000093_pt1 | contig 13332 bp, 5 predicted proteins | sample LowerColdCreek_FD_184128 | JGI IMG/M metagenome (GOLD analysis project Ga0209294, IMG submission 184128) | Groundwater microbial communities from Cold Creek, Nevada to study Microbial Dark Matter (Phase II) - Lower Cold Creek (SPAdes) (version 3) | ecosystem: Environmental > Aquatic > Deep... | reverse complement strand
GTCGTGGTGCTGCAAACAGTGCTACAGGTGGCCCGGGTGGTGCACCTAAGCGTAGAGTAGCCAACTCTCGCCCTGCCGCTGGTGGAAGAAGATAATAATAATTTCTAGTTCTTATATAAGTGTGTTACGCAATTTTTTGGGTCAGCATTTTGCTTACCACCCAACATGGTTGCGTGGCACACTTCTAGTTTTAGTGCTTAATTCATTATTACTTAACACTGTAGCCTAAAAGCTACCGTTTAATTTTAACTACTTGCACTAAGTATCTATTTTAATAACAAACCAATAAATAATAAGTATATGTCAACAGCCACTATTACAGCAGCTGAAATAAACAAGTTACGTCAGGCAACTGGTGCCGGCATGATGGATTGTAGAAAAGCATTAACCGAAACAAATGGTGATTTTGAAGCTGCCATTGATTGGTTGCGTAAACAAGGCCAAAAAGTAGCTGCTAAGCGTAGCGACCGTGAAGCGAAAGAAGGTGTTATTATTGCAAAAACATCTACCGATAATAAAATTGGATACATTGTATGTATTAGCTGTGAAACAGATTTCGTTTCTAAAAATGCTGATTTCGTAGCCTTTGCACAAAGCATTGCAGATGCTGCTGTAGCTGCAGATGCAAAAACTGCTGAAGAAGTAAATGAAGCATCAGTAAACGGCGTAAAGGTTGCTGATATTATAAATGACAAGTTAGCTTCCATTGGTGAAAAAATTGGTGTAGCTAAGTATGAAAGAATTGAGGCGCCTTATGTTGCTTCTTACATTCATGGCGCTTATAGAATGGGTGTGTTAGTAGCGCTTACACAAGAAGCTGCTGATGCTGGTAAGGATATAGCAATGCAAATAGCTGCTATGAATCCATTAGCAGTTGATGCAAATAGCATTCCTGCGGAAACGATTGAAAGAGAAAGAGCAATTGTTGTTGACACGATGAAAGCCGATCCTAAAATGGCTGGTAAGCCAGATGAAATGATTGCGAAAATTGCAGAAGGGAAGCTAAATGCATTCTTTAAAGAAAATACATTATTAGCTCAACCTTTTGTAAAAGATGGTGGTGTTACTGTTGAGGCTTATTTAACAAGTGTAAATAAAGATTTGAAGGTTACCGCATTTAAAAGAGTTGCTTTAGGTTAATTTTTAAAACTCTATAATAAACTATAAAGAGGCGGCCCTTGGGCCGCCTTTGTAATTTACATTCCGTATTGTAATTTGGCTATTCAAATGTTTGTTTAAAACCTAAATGTGAAAATAATTGTTTGATTTATTGAATACGCAAGTATAAAATAAATTACAGCATAAATCGGTATATTGAAAAGCTAAGTGTAGTAATTGACACAGCATTCGAAAATTATATTACAATAGGAAGATAATGATAAAACATCTTGAAGATTTACTTCACCAAAAGACAGTAGGCACACAAAGTGAAATTTTATACGCACAGTGGAATTATGACAAGAAAGTTATTCCCGTTGCTTTGAATGCAGTTTCAACTTTATTTCCTCATTACAGCCTTCACGACGAGTCGCACTCAATAACCATAATCAACAATATTGTAAGAGTTTTAGGCAAAGAAAAATTAGATAAGCTTTCCGCAATTGACATTTGGTTAATTCTTGAAGCAAGTTATTGTCATGACATTGGTATGGTTGTTTCAAGTGACAAACTTATTGAGGCGTTAAAATCAAAAGACTTTCTTGATTTTTTTAAAGAAATTCAGCAAGACAAAAAAAATGGATTACATGAATTTGCTCTACAATTCAGCATTGAAGACGAAAAAATAAAATACAATTCAAAGGAACTGAATTTACATTATCATGACGGTATTAAATTCATATTGGCTGAATTTTTTAGAAGAACTCACTCTGATAGATCTAAGGAAATAATCACAAATCCAAATGGAGAATTAAAATTATCTTCTCCGAGAGGAGTAATTCCTCAAAGAATTTTCAAAATCTTGGCAGACATATGTTCAAGTCATACAAAGAACTTCGAAGATGTAATGAAACTGCCATTTAGCGAAGTAGGAATTGACATTGAAAATTCACACCCAAGATTTATTTCATGCCTTTTGAGAATTGGCGATTTGTTAGACTTAGACAACAATCGCTTTTCAGAAGTTATGCTACGGACTTTGAGCAAAATCCCAATAGACACTTTGAATCACAAAGCGAAACATCTTTCTATTGAATCATTCAGGGTTGATAATGAAATTATAGACGTTAGAGCAAAATGTTTTGACTACGATACGGCTAATGTAACTCAACATTGGTTCAATTATTTAAACTCTGAAATCAGCCAACAAATGATTAACTGGAACAATATCGTTCCTTTCAAAGAATTTGGCTATTTGCCAACAATTGGTAGTCTAAAAGTTGAATTATCAGACTACGATTATATTGATGGAAAAAAGAAACCCAAATTTTCCGTTGATACCGACAAAGCAATGGAATTGCTTCGAGGTGCTGGAATATATGAAGGTGCATATCAATGTATAAGAGAAGTATTGCAAAATGCTGTTGATGCTACATTATTAAGAATATGGTTAGAATATAGGGACGAAAAAGATTTTGATTTATCTACTCCAAGTTCTACTGATTTTATTCGCATTAAAGACAATTTTCCTATTCTTATCAACATAAACGAAAAGAGCGTAATTGGTCAAGATAAAGTTTGGGAATTTAATATTACTGACAAAGGAACCGGATTATCGACATTTGATTTAGGTTTTTTAATGAACACTGGAAGTTCATCTAAAAATAGGAAAAGAATTAGTCTAATTGACGAAATGCCTTTATGGCTTCGTCCCTCTGGAATTTTTGGTATTGGTTTTCAAAGCATTTTTATGCTGACTGAACAAGTCAAATTAGAAACTAAGAGTTTTTTTAATGAAGAATTTCAAATCATTGAACTTAATAGTCCAAACTCAGCTAAAGACGGAGGTATTTTAGTTCAAAAGATAAAAACTAATCATAAAATAAAACCTGGAACTAAACTTTCTTTTGAACACAAAACAAAAGCAATTCCTGAAAGATGGTCAATAAAAGGCGAACAAAAGAATGCAAGTAGAATAGCACATAATTACGACCCTTTTTCTCATGAATCTCTTGATATTGAATTAGGAAAGGTGTTTGATGAAATTTTTGACTTTACATCAAAAAGCCACATACCTATAAAATTATTCTTAAATGGTAAAGAAATTGAAACCCAGAACAACAAAAACAAATTCAAATACTTTGAAAAAGAAAATTCATTAGAACTCAACATTCATTCAGGAGAGAAAGAAACTAATTGGCGTGTGATAACATATTATAAAAACCAAAAAGCAGAAAATAGTTTAAAAACAATGTTTTTAGGTTTTGAACTTAATATTCACAAGGACAAAGCTTCAACTGTTTTAGAGTTGAATAGAAATAAAATAAGACCAGAATATCATGGCGAACTTATCCGACAATTTTTCACAAGTTCATTCAAAGTAATCACTGAAAACTTTAATAGTTTATTTAAAAATGACGAGTTAAAAAGTTTAGGAAGTATGTTTCTAAACTATTACCAAGAACAATATGACTTCTTAAATAAGTTTGATGTTAAAAAGTTCAATCAATGGGAATACTTGGAAATTAAGATAGGCGATAGAAATTACAAAATAAAAGAATTACTTAACAAAATTGACAGTATAAAACTAATCTATGACAGAAGAATAAATTCTCATTTTGGAGATGTTTATGAAGTCAAAGACAAGGAACTTTCAATTAGTTTAAGAGGTGGTTCGCCTTCCTATGACTATACAACTTTTATTTTGAGCAAATTTAGTGAGGTAATGACTTCAATTAAAAAAGTTGAAGACGTTGAGGCAAACGTGAAACAGATTATTTTTTCAAAAAATGCACAAGGTAATCCAGTTGAAGAATCAGAAATTAAACGTATTCTAATAAACACTAAGAATAATTATTACTCATCAAGATGTATAATTCCTTGTGTCGAGAAATACTTTAAACTTCGTCTAAAAGACGATGCACACGAAGCATATGTTTATCATTATAGTTTTGATTATTATTTGAGTTTACAATATCCAAAAATGTTATCGCCATACATTTCTGTTGAGGACGGAAACAATAAGACAGAATTGCAACTTGCACTAAATGACAAATTGTATGATTGGGTTTTTAAAAATCGAGATGACGAAAAGACAACATTAGAAGAAATAAAAGAACATTATCAGAAGTTTATTGACGAATACAAACTTGACGACTTAGAGTGAAGCCTAATCAATACAAAAAAAATATAAAAAAAAATGAAAAAAACGTTAATCGTAATCGTCTTATATTTTCTTACCACAATTACATTTAGCATTGGTCAAACAAAAGAAAATCATTCAGGACACAAAAAAAATGAGGAAACTATTAACAAACTAGAAAGTAATACTCAAGTTTTCGAGGGAAAGCTTCGTAAGCTAGAGTTAGAAAATCAAAATCTCATAAACCAATACAATAATATTGCAACGCAATACCAACACACAAATGATAGACTTAATAATTATTTATCAGTTACAGGAAATGTAGCTTCAATTTTTGGAATTTTAATTGCTTTAGCAGGAATTTATATAGGGTTTGAGAGTTTAAAATCGCAAAGGAAAAGTAGAGAAGCATTTAGAACACTTGAAGATGCTAAAAATTATGTAAACGATAAGAAATTAGAATTCGACAGCTTGATTACTGATAAAAAGCAATTATTACAAAGCGAATATGATAAATTAATTCAACTTATTAAAGACAAACTATTAAGTGACATTACAATTGAAACCTCTAAACTTAAAGTATTAGCAGAGAAAAAAACGGAAGAAATTCAAAATCTTTCAATTGAACAAGAAACAAATAAGACAATTGAATTATTAGAAAAACGTCTTGAATTTTTTGAAAATGTAGGAATTCCTGACGATCCTGAAATTCTCTTTTCAAAAGCTAAATTACTAAGAGAGAAAAAAATGCATCATGAAGCAATTAAACTTTTAGAAAAAATTGTTGAAAAAATTGAAAATCATCCTCAAGCATATTGGCATCTAGGATTTGAATATGCCGAAATAGATGAAAATGAAAAATCAATAAAAAACTACAAAAAACATCTAGAATTAAAACCTAATGATTCATCAGCTCTAAATAATATTGCCTTGAGATTTAAATCCAAAGGTGAAAATTTAGAAGCATTAGAATTTTTAAATAGAGCCATTGAACATTCAGACAAAAAGGAACTTTATTACAATAACAGAATATCGGTATTAATAAAATTAAATAGCTCGTTTAAAGTTATTCAAGATTATATAAGTTTAATATCAATTAATCCAAACAAGGTTGAATACTATAACGAATTGATTAAACTCCTAAAAAAGGAAAAAAGAAACGATGATGTAACAACTTATTTTGACAAAGCTATAAATAATTTTAGGGAAAAGAATATAGAATTATCTAACAACTACAGTTTTTCAAAAGCTATATTCCTTGGGGACATATCTAAAGAGCAGTCAGCAATTGATATGTTTCAATCATTGATTGATGCAAACTACAAAGTTGAAGATTGTTATATTAGAATTGCAGAACTAAAAAACAAAATAGGCCTAACTAACGAAGCCATTCAAATATTATCCAATGGCATCTTAAGTAATCCATTATCTTCTTATTTATACATTTATAAAGCATTTATAGAATCGAGTAATAATGAAAATGAATCAAAAAAAACTATTGAAAATGGTGGAACTTTGATAAATAAAGAAAATTATTTCTTCATAGCTGGTAAATTTTTCTTTAATAAGGACAACAACAATTTAGCAAAATATTGCTATGAAAGAGCTATTGAACTTATTGAGAAGAAGCTTATGAGTGAAGAATTTGAAGAAAGTGATATAATGAATTACTATGAAACTTTAATTATTCTTCAAAAAAAATTGACAGATTTTAATGAGAAATACAGGAAACAAATTGTAAGCGAACAGTATTTAATTATATTGACTGTATTAGATATAGCTGAAAGACTTTACAAAAATTATAATTTAGAAGAAAGAGAAAAAGCGACAATTGAAATAAAGAGCTTAAATATTGAAGCAAAAGACAAAGACTTAATCAAATGGAATTTTGAAGACATAATTGTTTTTATTGATAAAACTGAGGGTGGTGAATTAGCTTTATATATGAAAGAAGTCAAAGATTATTTAGAAATGAATAAGTCAAAAGATGACTTTCAATAGAACTACAGCAGCAAAGCTATTTTACATTCTTCTGAATTAATGGAACACTGATAGCTTTATTCCTATGATACAATAAAACAATACTGAACACAAAATTCAAAAATATTGACTCAAAGGCTATCATAAATTTTAAAGAGCTACACAACGTTCAAGTTAATCAAAAAATAAAAAGCTATGAAAAGAAAAGTTATAATTATCTACCAAATACCTAAGTGGGGATAATACATAAATTTCTTAAGTAAATGAAGAAGACTAGATATAATAACTAGCAACTTCTTACAAAAAGCATTTGCCTACAAATCAATAGTCAGCCAAAATCTAAAAAAGTCATTTACTTCACTTCATCTAAATATTAAACCAACGAAGCAGTTAATATATTAGCGTCTTTACTTTCCAACAAAGAACTACCCATTAAAAATTCATCTACTTTTCTGGCACATTCTCTCCCCTCACTTATTGCCCACACTACCAAGCTTTGCCCACGCCTCATATCGCCAGCGGTAAATACTTTATTTATATTGGTTTGATAGCTTTTTTCAGTAGCTTTTACATTTCCCCTTTCGTCTAATTCTACACTCATTTTTTCTAACATTCCCACTTGCTGCGGATGTACAAAACCCATAGCCAGTAATGCTAATTGGCAAGGCATTTCTCGTTCACTCCCTTCAATTTCAACAAATGCAGCAGGCTTACCATCTATAATTTTCCATTCTAAATCTACCACCTTTATTGCTTTTAATTTTCCATTTTCATCGCCCAAAAATGCTTTTGTAGCTATGGCCCAATGCCTATTAGCACCTTCTTCATGTGAAGAAGTAGTTTTTAAAATCATCGGATAAGTTGGCCAAGGCATCGTATTATTTCTTTCGTTTGCTGGCTTTGGCATAAGTTCAAATTGAGTAACGGTAGCAGCCCCCTGCCTATTACTTGTACCAACACAGTCGCTTCCTGTATCGCCCCCACCAATAACAATTACATTTTTATTGGTTGCTAGTAATTCCGCTGAAAGCATATTACTCTCTATACAATTTGCAGAATCGGTGGTTGCTAAGTTTGCAACCCTTTTATTACTTTGCTTTAGAAAATCCATTGCAAAGTGAACACCATCCAACTCTCGGCCAGGGATATATAAATTTCTTGGAGTAGTAGCACCACCCGCCAAAACTATTGCGTTATAATCTCGTAATAAATCGTTTACACTAATATTCACCCCTACATTGGCATTAAATTTAAAAATTATTCCTTCCTGCATTAATAATTCAATTCTACGTTGCACCACCCATTTCTCTAATTTAAAATCAGGAATTCCGTAGCGTAGCAATCCGCCGGCTGCATCATCTCTTTCAAAAATTGTTACCGAATGCCCAGCACTATTAAGCTGAGCTGCTGCTGCCAACCCGGCCGGCCCACTACCCACAATTGCTACTTTCTTCCCCGTTCTAGTAATCGGTTTTTTGGGCTGTACATAACCCTTGCTGTAGGCTATTTCTATAATATGTTTTTCTATTTCTTCTATGGCAACCGCAGGTTGATTAATACCTAATACACAGGCACTTTCGCAAGGAGCTGGGCATATGCGACCCGTAAACTCAGGAAAATTGTTAGTAGCCGCCAAAATATGATAGGCTTCCTCAAAATTATTATTATACACCGCATCATTAAACTCTGGAATGATGTTGCCCAAAGGGCATCCATTGTGGCAAAATGGAACCCCACAGTTCATGCAGCGGGCTGCCTGCTCATTTAATTGTTGTGGTGCATATGGCTGCACAAACTCTTTGTAATGTTGTAGCCGTTCTGTAACCGAAAGTTTGGCTGGTAGTTGCCTAGTGAATTCTATGAAACCTGTATACTTACCCATAACCTTTTATGTTTAGATATATAAAGTAAAAAATTTAATCTCTAGCGTGCTAAATAGCAGTGCTAGCTTGCAATTGGCTGGCCAATACTTTTTTATAATCTTTTGGAAAAACTTTTATAAAATTTTTGAGTTGATTGTCAAAATCATTCAACACAAATTTTGCTACGCTACTATTTGTAAACTGAGTATGCTTGGTTAGTGCTTCAAATAAATAGGCAGCGTCGGTGTTGTTTAGCGGATCTAAATCAACCATTTCAGTATTGCAATTTGTAGTAAAACTGTTGTTAACATCGTACACATAAGCAATACCACCACTCATGCCAGCAGCAAAATTTCGCCCTGTGCTTCCTAATATCACTACCCTGCCACCTGTCATATACTCACATCCATGGTCTCCAACACCTTCTACCACTGCACTAGCCCCACTATTTCTTACTGCAAATCTTTCTCCTGCTTTTCCCCTAATATAAGCTTGCCCGCTAGTGGCACCATAAAAGGCGGTGTTGCCAATAATGCTATTTTCCTCTGCTATAAAACTTGCCATTTTATCAGGGTAAGCAATTAAGATTGCTCCGCTTAGCCCTTTACCAAAATAATCGTTTGCATCTCCTTCAAGCTCAAGTGTTACTCCCTTAGTATTAAATGCTGCAAAACTTTGCCCTGCTGTACCAGTAAACTTAAAATGAATAGTATTATCTGGCAAACCGTTAGAGCGGTAGCGCTTAGTAATTTCATTTGATAAAATAGTACCAACGGTTCTATCGGTATTTTTTATAGAGAAGCTTGCAGCTACTTTTTCTTGCTGCTGCAAAGCAGGTGATGCTGCAGCAAGTAATTGCCAATCTAATACTTGCTCCAATCCATGATCTTGCTGTTCTTGCTTATACAATCCTACAAACTCAGCGGCGGGTTGCTTGTATAAAATTGCGGACAGATTTAGCTTCTTATATTTCCAATGATTAATATTTTCTCTAAGTGTTAAGTTTTCAACTTTTCCAATCATTTCATTAACGGTTTTAAAACCGAGTTCTGCCATAATTTCCCTCAATTCTTCTACAATAAATTTGAAGAAATTAATTACATGCTCAGGATCGCCAGAAAAGCGTTTACGCAAGGTTTCGTTTTGTGTGGCAATACCTACGGGGCAAGTGTTCATATGGCATTTACGCATCATTATACAGCCTTCTACAATTAATGCTGCGGTAGCTACACCCCACTCCTCGGCACCTAATAATGCAGCAATGGCAATATCCCTACCCGTTTTCATTTGCCCATCTGCTTGCAGTGTAACCCTACTTCGTAACTTATTCTTTACAAGCGTTTGGTGAGCCTCCGCCAAGCCCAACTCCCACGGTAAACCAGTATGCTTTATAGAACTGATGGGTGATGCACCTGTACCACCATCATGGCCAGCAATTAATACCACATCAGCCTTGGCTTTTGTAACACCAGCTGCAATAGTACCTACACCAGCCTTCGACACCAGCTTAACGTTAATTCTTGCAGTTCTATTTGCATTCTTTAAATCGGAAATTAACTGAGCCAAATCTTCAATAGAATAAATATCATGGTGTGGTGGTGGAGATATTAAACCTACGCCAGGTGTAGCATGCCTTACCTTACCAATCCACTCATCTACTTTAAAACCAGGGAGTTGACCGCCTTCTCCGGGCTTTGCACCTTGTGCCATTTTTATTTGTATTTCATCAGCCTCTGTTAAGTATAAACTAGTTACACCAAACCTTGCTGAGGCCACTTGTTTTATTGCACTTCGCATGCTATCGCCATTGGCTAATTTTTTATAGCGTAGCTCATCTTCACCGCCTTCACCCGTGTTGCTTTTACCGCCAAGTCTATTCATTGCAATTGCCAATGTACTATGAGCTTCATGAGAAATGGAACCGAAGCTCATTGCCCCTGTAGCAAAGCGATGATAAATATTTTCTGCAGGCTCCACCTCATCAATATTAATAGATGGCAATGTGGGCATAAATTGAAACATGCTTCTTAAAGTGCATGCCTTTTCGCTTTGATCATTTACTAATTTGCTATACTTTTTAAAAGTAACGAAATCATTAATTTTAGTGGCGTGTTGTAGTAAATGGATAGTTTGTGGATTAAATAAATGAAACTCTCCCTTACGCTTCCATTGATATACGCCACCCACCGGAAGTCTATCATTAGGTAGCTGCTTTTTACTAAAGGCAAAACTGTGTTTTGCTAGCGCTTCTTTAGCAATTTCATCTAAGCCCATACCTTCAATTCTAGAAGTAGCACCAGTAAAATATTTATCAACTACATTTTTATCAATCCCTAAAATTTCAAAAATTTGAGCTCCCTGATACGATTGTAAAGTGGAAATACCCATTTTACTAAATACTTTTAATAGCCCATCATTCACTGCTTTTATGTAGTTTCTTTTCAGTATTTCTGGGTCTTTAGTAGTAACAATTTTTTGGGTTACCACAAGATCTCTAATAGTGGATAATGCCAAGTAAGGGTTAATAGCAGTAGCACCAAAACCAATAAGGCAGGCAAAATGATGTACTTCCCATACATCACCCGCCTCTACAATAATACCAACTTGACCGCGGTATCCTTTTCTAATTAAATGGTGATGTACTGCTGCAGTTGCTAGTAAGGAGGGAATTGGAGCATGATCACTATCAATTGCTCTATCACTAAGTATAAGTACTTCAAAACCATCTTCAATGGCATCTATGGCATAGCGGCAAAGTCTGTCTAAAGCTTTTTGCAATGAACCCGGCTTACCACCAGCTCTAAAATAGGTTTGCAAAGTTTTTGCTTGAAAAATACCTGTATCAATACTTCTTATTTGTTCTAGCTCATAATTATTTAATACTGGATGCTTCAATGCTACGCTATGACAAGCCAATGCATCTTCCACCAATAAATTACCATTATTACCTGCAAATGTTGCAAGACTCATTACCAACCTTTCCCGAATGGGATCAATGGGCGGATTGGTAACTTGTGCAAATAGTTGTTTAAAATATGCTGATAAATGTTGTGGCTGATCACTTAACACTGCCAAAGGAGTATCGGTGCCCATACTACCAATGGGTTCTTTGGCATCTAAAGCCATTGGGGTAATAATGGCATCAATATCTTCAACGGAATAACCAAAAGCTTTTTGGTATTTGAATACCTGCTCATGTTTCATATGGGTAAATGTTACCCTTGGTTCTGGAAGTTCTTCTAGCCTAATTTTATATTTATTCAACCAATCTGCATAAGGTTTTTGTGAGCAAATTTTTCCTTTTAACTCATCATCACTAATAATTCTACCTTGTTCCATATCTACCACAAACATTTTACCTGGTTGTAGTCTTCCTTTTTCAATAACAATTGATTGATCTAAGGGAAGTGCGCCAGTTTCGCTTGCCATAATTACACGTCCATCATTGGTAACGCAGTACCTAGAAGGGCGTAGCCCATTTCTATCTAAAGTGGCGCCAATAATTTTTCCGTCGGTAAAGGAAATAGAAGCTGGCCCATCCCAAGGTTCTTGAAAAGCGGCATGAAACTCATAGAAAGCTTTCTTAACACTATCCATTTGCTCATTACCATCCCAAGCTTCTGGAATTAGCATCATCATAACGTGGGGCAAACTACGGCCGCATAGGGTAAGTAGCTCTACCATATTATCTAAGCAAGCACTATCGCTTTGCCCTTCAAAAATGATAGGCAACAACATATCCATTTCTTCTTTGGAAAAATAGGGGGATGTAAATCCCTTTTCACTTGTTTTTAGCCAATTTAAATTGCCTTGTAAAGTATTAATTTCCCCGTTATGGGCTATGTATCTAAATGGCTGTGCAAGCTTCCAAGAAGGAAATGTATTGGTAGCAAAACGTGAGTGTACCAAGCCGAAAGCACTTACCAATTTTTTATTTGATAAATCAGTAAAATAGTGCCGCACCTGCGAGCTAGTTAACTGCCCTTTGTACACAATAGTTTTATAAGATAGAGATGCTACATAAAAGCCAACTGCATCTTGCTTAACTGTATTATTAATGGTATGCGAAGCATAATTTTTTAAGATAAAAAGTTTACGCTCAAAAATTGCTGAGTCGGTTATATAATCGGGGCATACAACAAATACTTGCTCAATATCGGGCTCAACACTTAGTGCCGATGCACCAATATCTGTAGTATTAACTGGTACTTTTCTATAAGCAAGAATTTCTAATCCTAGCTTTTCGGCACTTCTTGTAAAAACTTCTCTACAAGCCTCTTTTAAACGAATATCTTGCGGAAAAAATAACATACCTACCCCGTATTTACCGTAGGCAGGTAAATGAACACCCAACTTTATACATTCATCGAAGAAAAACTCATGTGGCACTTGTAACATAATACCAGCACCATCACCAGTATTATTTTCGCAACCGCAAGCACCGCGGTGCTCCATATTTTCCAAAATAGTTAAAGCATCTGAAATATGCTGGTGAGATTTTGTGCCCCTAATATTGGCTACGAAACCAATACCGCAACTATCATGCTCAAAAGAAGGGTGATATAACCCTATGTTACTTGCCATAAAACAACGTTTTAATAATGAAATTATTCATATCCTAATCATAGGAAAAAGCAAGCAATCGTAGCTTTCTAAAATACGCAAACGTTTTGGTTTTTCATAGGGTTGGATATTAAATTTTAAACCACTGCTACAAGGAAATATTCGATGATTATACAAGATAACCGAACATGGTATCGTTTTTATTAATCTCAGTATAATCTATCTGATACATTTTCATTCTTTGAATAAGTGCAGTATAATCGTTACTAAATATTAGCTCTATACCAACCAATGCAGGCCCTGTTTCCTTATTAGTTTTTTGCATGTACTCGAATCGGGTGATATCATCATTTTCGCCTAAAACATTGTTTACAAATTCTTTGAGTGCGCCTGGCCTTTGTGCAAAGCGAATAAGAAAATAATGTTTTAATCCTTCGTACTGTAAACTCCTTTCTTTTATTTCAGGCATTCTATCTATATCGTTATTTCCTCCACCAATAATGCATACAATATTTTTACCCTTAATAACATTAGTATAATTATCTAATGCTGCAATAGCTAAAGCACCTGCGGGCTCTAGTACAATTGCTTCTTGATTATAGCGTTGTAAAATAGTGGTACAAATTTTACCTTCAGGTACTAGGTACATTTCATCAATTACGTCTTTGCATATTGGAAAGGTAATAT
>Ga0209294_1000091_pt1 | contig 13458 bp, 13 predicted proteins | sample LowerColdCreek_FD_184128 | JGI IMG/M metagenome (GOLD analysis project Ga0209294, IMG submission 184128) | Groundwater microbial communities from Cold Creek, Nevada to study Microbial Dark Matter (Phase II) - Lower Cold Creek (SPAdes) (version 3) | ecosystem: Environmental > Aquatic > Deep... | reverse complement strand
GCGTCGATGTTCGTCGCGCCATGCAGCGCAGCGCCGATGGCCAGGATGCCGGAGCCGCAACCGTAGTCCAGCACGCGCGGCCAGGCCTCGGCGTGCGTCGCGATCCAGCGCAGACACATGCGCGTCGTCGGGTGTGTGCCGGTGCCGAAGGCCAGCCCCGGGTCCAGTCGCATGACGCGCTGGGCTTGCGGCGGCGCCTGGTGCCAGCTCGGCACGATCCAGAACTCGGGCGTGATCTCGACTGGCGAGAACTGGCTTTGCGTCAGGCGCACCCAGTCCTGCTCAGGCACAGCCTGAATGGCCTGCACATGCACGTCCGTCGCCCAGTCCTGCGCCAGGATCAGCGTCGCCGCTTCGGTGGCCTCGGGCTCCGACGGGAACAAGGCCTTGACGACGGAGCGCTCCCAGCCGGCGGCGGGCGCAGGCATGCCGGGCTCGCCGAACAGGGCTTGCTCGGCATCGGTGTCGGCGTCGGCGTCTTCAACGGACACCGCGAGGGCATCAATCTCCATCAGCGCATCGCTGACGATCTCGACGTCGGCCTCGCGGCAGACCAGGGCCAGTTCGAAGAGGTTGCTCATCGCCGCATCAGCGCTTGTGCGCCGCCATCCAGCCTTCCAGGTAGTGGATGCTGGTGCCGCCTTCGATGAACTTGGCATCCGCCATCAACTCGCGGTGCAGCGGGATGTTGGTCTGGATGCCTTCCACCACCGTCTCGCTCAGCGCGATGCGCATGCGGGCCAGCGCCTGCTCACGCGTGTCGCCGTGGACGATGATCTTGCCGATCATGGAGTCGTAGTTGGGCGGCACGAAATAGTTTGTGTAGGCATGCGAGTCCACGCGCACGCCGGGGCCGCCGGGCGCGTGCCACATCGTGATGCGGCCCGGTGAGGGTACGAACTTGACCGGGTCTTCCGCGTTGATGCGGCACTCGATGGCATGGCCGCGCATCTCGATCTGGCGCTGCGTGAACGGCAGCTTCTCGCCAGCCGCGATCTTGATCTGCTGCTGCACGATGTCGATGCCGGTGACCATCTCGGTGACAGGATGCTCCACCTGGACGCGCGTGTTCATCTCGATGAAGTAGAACTCGCCGTTCTCGTAGAGGAACTCGAACGTGCCCGCGCCGCGGTAGCCCATCTTCTTGCAGGCGGCGGCGCAGCGGTCACCGACGCGCTCGATGGAGCGGCGGGGGATGCCGGGCGCCGGCGCTTCCTCGATGATCTTCTGGTGGCGGCGCTGCATGGAGCAGTCGCGCTCGCCCAGCCAGACGGCGTTCTTGAACGTGTCGGCGAGGATCTGGATCTCCACATGGCGCGGGTTCTCCAGGAACTTCTCCATGTAGACCTCGGGATTGCCGAAGGCTGCGCCCGCTTCGGCGCGCGTCGTCTGCACCGCGTGCACCAGGGCCGCTTCGGTGTGCACGACGCGCATGCCGCGTCCGCCGCCGCCGCCCGCCGCCTTGATGATGACCGGGTAGCCCACAGATCGGGCGATCTTGATGATTTCCTTCGGGTCCTCGGGCAGCGCGCCCTCGGAGCCGGGCACGCAGGGCACGCCGGCACGGATCATGGCCTGCTTGGCGGAGACCTTGTCGCCCATCAGGCGGATGGACTCCGGCGTCGGGCCGATGAAGGTGAAGCCGCTGCGCTCCACGCGCTCGGCAAAGTCGGCGTTCTCGCTGAGGAAGCCGTAGCCGGGGTGGATGGCCTCGGCGTCGGTCACCTCGGCCGTCGCAATGATGGCCGGCATGCTGAGATAGCTCTGCGCCGATGGCGCGGGGCCGATACAGACGGCCTCGTCGGCCAGGCGCACGTACTTGGCGTCGCGGTCGGCCTCGGAGTAGACGACGACGGACTTGATGCCGAGTTCACGGCACGCTCGTTGGATTCGCAGGGCGATTTCGCCCCGATTGGCGATGAGGACCTTCTTAAACATCGAGTGACCTCACTCGATCACGAACAGCGGCTGTCCGAATTCGACGGCCTGGCCGTTCTCGCACATGACCCGGGTGATCGTGCCGCTCTTGTCGGCCTCGATTTCGTTCATGATCTTCATCGCTTCGATGATGCAGATGGCTTCACCTTCCTTCACCTGCTGGCCGACGTCCGCAAAAGGCTTGGCGTTCGGGCTGGATGCGCGATAGAAGGTGCCCACCATCGGCGACTTGACGATATGGCCGGTTTCGGCGGGCGCTGCAGCAGGGACTGCGGCGACGGGCGCGGCTGGCGCTGCCGCTGCGACAGGTGCGGCCGGCGCGGCGGCGTAGACCGGCTGTGCGGTCACAGCGGCAGCCGGGTCGGCCTTGACGATGCGGACCTTGCCGTCGGCTTCGGTGATTTCCAGTTCGGAAATATTGGATTCCGAGACCAGGTCGATCAGGGTCTTGAGCTTGCGCAGGTCCATCATGGCTCCAGGCTATGTTGTTGTTGTGGAGAAAGGAAAGGAAAACCGCCGGCCGCTCTCAGGCGCCGGCGGCTCCCAACGAGTCGAGGGCGTGGCGGACGGCGAGGCGGTAGCCGTTGGCGCCCAGGCCGCAGATGACGCCCACCGCCAGATCACTCAGATAGCTGTGATGGCGGAAGGGCTCGCGGCGGTGGATGTTGGACAGGTGAACTTCGATGAAGGGCAGGGCCACGGCCGCCAGCGCGTCGCGGACGGCGACGCTGGTGTGCGTGTAGGCAGCCGGGTTGATGACGATGAAGCGGGTGCCGTCGCTGCGCGCGGCCTGGATGCGGTCGACCAGCGCGCCTTCGTGGTTGCTCTGGAAGCTCGCCAGCGTGGCGCCGGCATCGGCGGCGATCGCGCTCAGTTCAGCGTCGATCTGGGGCAGGGTCTGCGCGCCATAGACCTCGGGCTCGCGAGTGCCGAGCAGGTTGAGGTTGGGGCCGTGCAGGACAAGAATTTGCATCAAACATGTGGCGGGCGCTGGGCCGCTAGGCTCTAGGGAACCGCCACTAAATTGAGGAAGGGCGAACTTTACGCGTTTTGCCGCCGGTTTCCGCGTGGGATAGGGGTATTTCTCGGTCTCGCAGGGTGAGCAGCCCGCCGGCCTCAAGACGCCAGCAAGGCGCGCAGCTCCGCCAGGTGCGTGACGCCCAGCCGGCGCCAGCTGATCTCGCCGGTCTCGTCGAACACGACGGTGAACGGCAGGCCGCCGGCCGGGTTGCCCAGTTCGCGCACCAGCCCCAGGCCTTCGGCGCCGGCCAGCGCGACGGCGAAGTCCAGCGGCGTCTTCTTCAGGAAGGCCTTGACCGGATCGGCCTGGTCCACCGCCAGGCCCAGCACCTGCCAGCCTTTGGCCTTGGCCTCGCCGTAGAACTGGTTGATCTCCGGCAGCTCCTTCACGCAGGGCGGGCACCAGGTGGCCCAGAAATTGACGAGCAGCGGCTTGCCGCGCCAGCGGGCGACGTCCAGCTCGGCACCGTCAACGCCGGCAAAGCGCCGGCTCCAGAAGGCCTGGGCAACGGGCGAGGCGGCGGGCGGGTTGAGCTTGCGCCAGGCGAAGGAGGCTCCCAGCGCAGCGGCGCCCACGCCGGCGCCGGCCAGGATGAGGCGGCGGGTCACAGGGCTCATGCGGTCTCCAGCAGGGAAAGCAATGCGGTCAGGTCGCCGCGTTCGGTCAGGCCGCGTGCGTCGGGCTTCAGCGCGCCGCGCAGGTCGTCGAAGTCCAGGATGGTCAGGCACAGCGTGACGCGCTCGCCCAGGGCCAGGCAGGGCGCGTCGAGGATGAGCATGTCCACCGGCCGGCCCTTGCCGCCCGTCGTCTCGGCCACGTCGAAGTCCACGCCGCGGTCCAGCAGCGCGATCTCGGCGGCCTTGCTGTCATCGCAGTAGAGCTGCAGGTGGACGTTGGACAGGCGCGTGGCCGTGCCGCGCCAGACGGCGCCGGTCAGGTGGGGGCGGAAGTCGGCCAGCCGCGCCATCCATTGCGCGGCCAGCTCGCGCAGCGCGCGCAGCTCGGCCGGCTGGGTGTCCGCGTGGAAGATGGCGATGTGTTCGCGCACGGCGGCCTCGACCTCGTCGTTGCCCGGCAGGGCGGCGCGCGGGGCACCGAGGTCGCGGGCGGCGCGCAGCTTGGCGGGGCCCCAGTCCATGCCGTCGTCGACGATGAGGCGGGCGGCCACGGCGGCAATCTCTTCGGTGATCTCACTCATGGCAGTCGCGCATCGTTCATGCGTCCGGTGATGACGCCGGCCCGGCCCATCACGTAGGCCGAGGTCGGCTGGCGCTCGAAGCGCTTGGGCGCCGGCAGCATCACCGCCAGCCGTGCGGCCTCGAAGGCACCGAGCCGGGACACGTCCATGCGGAAGTAGTGCCGGGCCGCCGCCTGCGCGCCGAACAGGCCTTCGCCCCACTCGACGCTGTTCAGGTAGATCTCCAGGATGCGCTGCTTGCTCAGCAGGCCTTCCAGCATCAGCGTCAGGACCAGTTCCTGGCCCTTGCGCAGCAGCGTGCGCTCGCCGGAGAGGAACAGGTTCTTGGCCAGCTGCTGCGTGATCGTCGAGCCGCCGATGACCTTGGGCGGCTTCTTGGCCTTGCGTGCCTCGGCGCGGGCCTGCGCCTTCTCGTTCTTCTGCCAGGCGCCTTTCAGGGCGTCCCAATCCACGCCGCCATGGTCCGCGAAGCCGTCGTCCTCGCTGGCGATGACGGCGCGCTTCAGTGTCTTGGGCAGTTGCGCGTCGTCCACCCAGGACTGGGCCCAGGCGACCTGCTGCTTTTCGCCCAGCAGCCGGATGGCTTCGCTGCGCTGGAAGCTGGTGGACTGCGGCGCGAGCACATTCATCAGCGCAATGCGGCCGGCGAACCAGAGCTGCAGGCACAGCACGGCCAATGCCAGCACAGCGAGCAGGCGGCCGGCGTGACGCATCACAGCGATGCCCTCATCGCTTTCAGCACCGGCGCCGTGTCCGGCCGCACGCCGCGCCAGAAGAAAAACGCCTCGGCCGCCTGTTCGATGAGCATGCCCAGGCCGTCGCGCGGCTCGGCGCCGTGGGCGGCGGCCCAGTCGAGGAAGCCCTGCGCCTTGGGGCCGTACATCATGTCCAGCGCCAGCGCGCCACGGGCCAGCACGCGAGCGTCGACCGGCGAAGCTGCGCCGGCCAGGCTGGTGCTGGTGGCGTTGACGACGATGTCCTGTGCGGACGGGGCATCGGCCAGCGTTGCAGCGGCGAGAGGCACGCCCAGGTGAGCATGGCTGGCGACCAAGGCCTGCGCCTTGTCGACCGTGCGGTTCACGACCGTGATGCGCGCGGGCCCGGCTGCGATCAGGCTGCCCAGCACGCCCGCTGCCGCGCCACCGGCGCCGACCAGCAGCACCTGCAGGCTGGCCAGCGAGCGGCCGGCGTTGCGCTGGATGTCGTTGACGAGGCCGGCGCCGTCGGTGTTCTCGCCGACCCAGCCTCCCGCTGAAGCCTCGTCGAAGCGCAGCGCGTTGACGGCGCCGCCCAGCTGCGCGCGCTCGGTGCGCACCGCGGCCAGCGCAAAGGCGTCGAACTTGAACGGCACGGTGATGTTGCAGCCCTTGGCACCGGCGGCGACGAACTCGCGCAACGTCGCCTCGAAGCCGTCCAGCGGCGCCAGCAGGCGTTCGTAAACGAGCGTCTGCCCGGTCTGCTCCGCAAACATCGCGTGGATGTCCGGCGAGCGGCTGTGCGCCACCGGGTTGCCGACGACGGCATATCTGTCAGTCATTGCGCTTGTCCCTGCAAAGTCGTTTCCAGCCCATCGTCACGCGTGAACTTGAAGCGCGACGTGATGACCAGCACCTCGGCGCCGCGCAGCATCTCGCGGCTGAAGTTGCCGAAGGGCGAGGCCGCCTGCACGATGGCGATGGCGCGGCGGTCCAGCGTGGCGTTGCCGCTGGAGGCCAGCACGTCGGTCTCGATGACGCGGCCCTTGTGGTCGATGTGGATGTTCATGGTCAGCTCGCCGTAGAGCTTCTTGCCGCGGGATTCGGGAAAGTCCCGCGTGCCACGCTCCTCAATGCGGCGGCGCAGGCCGTCGTAGTACTGCGCGTAGACGACCTCGCGCGTGGCCGGGCTGATGTAGCGCTTGCGCGGCCGGGCGCTTTCGTCGTTGACGCGCTTCTCGATCTCGGCCAGCAGGTCCACCAGCTGCCGGCGCTTCTCGGCCTGGGCGCGCTCGGCGGCGTCGGCCTTCTCGCGGCGTGGGTCGGGTGGCGGCAGCAACGCGATGTCACGGCGCAGCTGGGTCAGCAGTTGCTGCTGCTGTTGCTGCAGCTGGGAGATCTGCGAACTCTGTTCTTCAGCGGCGTCGCCGACCTCGCTGCGGCGCGCGGGCGGCAGTGGCGACGTGGCCCGGCCCACTTCCATGTTGCCGCCGCCCGCCAGGTTGGCCTGGGCCAGCGCTGCCGCCTTGACAGGCGCCTCGTTGGAGCGCGTGTTGACCAGCACGACCTCCAGCGGCGTGTCCTGGAAGATGCGGTTGAAGGCCTCCGGCGCCGCCACGCGCAGGCTGAGCAAGGCCGCATGCGCACCCAGCGAGAACGCCAGGGCGATCTGCAGCGTGCTCAGCTTGCGCATTTAGCTTTGCGCCACCGGCTCGGGCTCGCTGGCGCCGTCGTTCAAGTCGATGGCCAGCGCCAGCGGTGCCGCTGCGGCTTCGAGCTCGTCCTCGTCGCCTTCCGGCTCCTCGGCGGCCGCAGCCTCATCCAGCCGCTCGACCAGCGTCGCATGCACGTCCAGCGTCATCTCGTCCAGGCCGGTGATGCGCACCTTCACATGGCTGCCGCGCGGCAGGTTCTCGCAGCCCAGCGCCTTGAACACCAGCGGCAGGTCGTCGGCGCGCACCAGGCCTTCCTTCATGACGGTGGCAGTCAGCTCGGTCGTGGCGTTCTGCTGCAGCCAGCGCAGCGTCCAGAAGCGCTCGATGCCGTTCTGGAAGCCGTTGTAGGCCGCGTAGGCCGCCTCGAAGCCCGAGATGATGGAGAAGAGCTGCGCGTCCTTGGGCTTGAACGGCGCGGCCAGCGCGGCCGTGCGGCCGTGGCGGGCGCAGGCAATGATCTGCCACTGGTTGACCAAGTCGACATAACGGCGCAGTGGTGACGTCGCCCAGGTGTACTGCGCCACGCCCATGCCGGCATGTGGCAGCGCCTTGGTGCCCATGCGCACCTTGATGCCGGGCGCCAGGCTGGCCTGGCTGCGGTAGATGCCGGGCAGGCCCAGCTCGGCCAGCCAGCCACCCCAGGCGGAGTTGGCCAGGATCATGGCTTCGGCCACGATCAGGTCCAGCGAACTGCCGCGGGCGCGCACGCCGATCTCAACCGACTCCGTGCCGTTGGGCGCTTCCATGCGCTCGCCCACCAGCCTGAAGTTGTAGTCCGGCCGGTTGAAGTTCTCCGGCTTGCCGCGCACCACCTCGCGCTGCGCCTTGAGATGCTTTGCCAGGCGCCAGGTGAACGCAAGCTCGGGCGCGAAGGCGTAGTCGGCCGGAGCCTCGCCCGACAGCGTGGCGTCGGTGACGATGCCGTCCAGCTTGTCGTGGCGCAGGTTGGCGGCGATGTGCACGCGCTCCAGCTTGGTCTCGCGGCTCTTGATCTCGAAGGTCGCTTCGTCCATCGTGAAGTAGATGGACACCGCTGGGCAGTCGCGGCCTTCGATCAGCGTGTAGGCCTGCACGACCTCGTCGGGCAGCATGGTCAGCTTCCAGCCCGGCATGTAGACCGTGGACAGGCGGTCGCGGGCGACCTTGTCGACGGCGGAGTCGGGTTGAATGGCCAATCCGGGTGCTGCGATGTGCACGCCGAAGGTGACCGTGCCCGTGCCCAGGCCTTGCACCGACAGCGCGTCGTCGATCTCGGTCGTCTGCGAGTCGTCGATGGAGAAGGCCTGCGCAGGCGACAGCGCCAGCTCGTCCTTGATCTCCGGTGCGGTCAGCGCGGGGAAGCCCGCACCGTCCTTCGAATTCGGGAAGTTCTCGAACAGGAAGCGCTTCCAGTGGAACTGGTAGGCGCTGGTGATGGCGCCCGCGGCCTGCAGCAGGTCCAGCGGCGCCTTGTGCGAGCGTTTGGCAGCTTCGACGACGGCCTTGTATTCCGGGCCGTTCTTGTCGGGCTTGAAGAGGATCTTGTAGATCTGCTCCTGGATGGGCGCCGGGCAGGTGCCCGCCGCCAGTTCATCGGCCCAGGCCTCGATCTGCGCCGCCTGCTGGGCTTTGCGGGCTATGCCCAGCAGCGCGGCCTTGACCGTCTCCTCGGGCGCCTTCTTGAACTGGCCCTTGCCGGCGCGGCGGAAGTAGTGCGGCGCGTCGAACAGGCGCAGCAGCGCGGCGGCCTGCTGCACCGTGCCCGCCTTGGCGTCGAAATAGTCCCGCGCCAGGTCGGCAAAGCCGAACTCGCCCTCGGGTGCGAACTCCCAGGCCAGGTCGAGGTCGATCTCGTCGGCCAGTGCGCGTGCCTCGGCCAGCAGCACGGCGGGCGCCGGCTTCTCGAACTTCAGCAACACGTTGGCGGACTTGACCTTGACCCGCTTGCCCGAGTCCAGCTCGACCTGCAGCGAGGCATCGGCCTCCGACATCACCCGGCCGGCGTGAAATTTCCCGGCGTCATCAAACAGCGCAAACATATGGCGTGGATTGTCGCTTCAGCCGTGCAGGTGCTTCAGCAACCCGGGCAGATGGGCTTCGAAGTCGGTGAGACCATGGTCGCTGCCGTCCACCACCTCGCCGTCGCAGCCGGCATAGCGGGCCAGCATCTCGCGCCAATCCAGCAGCTCGTCGCCCTTGGCGATCAGCGCGTAGTAGCGCAGCGGGTTCGTCAGCCGGGCCGGCGGCGTCAGCGCGGCGAGTTCGGCGACATGCTGGGCGGTGAAGTCGAACGTCAGCGTGGGGTCGTGCCAGGCGGTCAGCTCGCCGATCTGGCGCGCCAGGTCGCGCGCCGGGTTCACGGCCGGGTTCAGGACGGCCACGCGCCATTGCCGGTGCGCCGGCTGCTCCGCCAGCGCCGTCGCATAGAAGCCGCCCAGCGAGCTGCCGATGACGGCCGAGCCCGTGGAAGGCCATCCGGCCACAAGTCTGGCAACGAGTTCCATGGCGTCCAGCGGCGAGGGTGGCAGCTGCGGGCAGGTGAAGGTCAGCCCCGGCTGGTCCGCCGCCCAGGCCGCCATGCGGCGCGCCTTGGCGGAGGCGGGTGAGGAGCGGAATCCGTGCAAATAGAGCAGGTGGGTGAGGGCCATGACGGAAGTTTTGATGTGAAGATTTGTGCTCGCCACGACGGTGACAAAAGCAATTGACGCGAGTGTCGCCGCCGTCCACAGTGATCGGTTTTCTCAAACCCTCGGACGCTTCGAATGACCCGGATGCCCCGTACTGCACTCGCGTCGGCCGCGCTACTCGCGCTGGTCGCCGCTGCCCAGGCCCAGACCCCGCCTGCCCCCGCGCCCAACGGCGCCGCCTCTGCGCCGACCGGCGCGGCTCCCGCTGCCCGCCCGCCGGCCGACCCGACCGCGCCCAAGCCCTTCGCCGAGGTCATCCGCGGTGCCAAGGAGCAACCGGGCCTGTTCCCGATCTGGCGCAAGGACGACAAGACCTGGATCGAGATCCCCAAGGACCAGCTCAACAAGCCCTTCCTGTTCAGCGTCAACGTCGCCAACTCCATCGGCGAGCGTGGCTTCTACGCCAGCCAGATGATCGGCGACGAGATGGCCGAGTGGCGTCGCGTCGGCAACCAGGTGCAGTTGATCGCGCTGAACAGCAAGTTCCGCAGCGACACCGACGCCAACAAGCTGGCGATCGCCCAGGCCTTCTCGCCCAGCCTGATCTCCGGTGGCCCGGTGGCCAGCGCCGAGCATCCGGACCGCAAGTCCGTGCTGGTGGACGCCAGCGGGTTCCTGCTGCATGACATCCCCGGCTACTCCACGCGACTGGAGGCCGCCTTCCGCCTGCCCTACGCGCCGGACCGCGCCAACTCCTTCATCGAGGCCACGCGCGCCGACGCGCAGGTCACCACGCTGACCGCCCGCGTGCACTTCGCCACGCCGCGCATCCCCGCGCCGCCGCTGACCCCCGCGCCCGTGCCGCTGCCGACGCCGCCCCAGGCCACGCCGGACCCGCGCTCGATGTTCTTCAGCTTCGTCTACAGCTTCCGTGCGCTGCCCGCGCAGCCGGCCGCCATCCGCCATGCCGACCCGCGCCTGGGTCATTTCATGGAGAGCTACAGCAACCTCGGCGACGACCTCAAGGCCAACCCGCGCGTGCATCTGGTGGCCCGCTGGCGCCTGGAGAAGAAGGACCCGGCCGCCGCGCTGTCCGAGCCGGTGCAGCCCATCGTCTACTGGATGGACAAGAACATCCCGGCCAAGTACCGCGAGTCCGTCAAGGCCGGCATCCTGGAATGGAACAAGGCCTTCGAGAAGATTGGCTTCAAGGATGCCATCGTTGCCAAGCAGCAGCCGGATGACGCCGACTGGGACAACATGGACTCGACGCATGCGTCGGTCCGCTGGTTCACCGGCTCCGACGTCGGCTTCGCCATCGGCCCCAGCCAGCGCGACCCGCGCACGGGCGAGATCCTGGACGCCGACATCGGCATGAGCGACGTCTTTGGCCGTGGCACCCGCCGCTTCGCCACCGACGACGTGCGCCCGGGCGGCCATGCGCATGACCATAACGAGCATGCCGGCTGGACCGGCGCCCGCAGCAGCCTGGCGCTGACCGAGCAGCAGTGCACCTACATGGTCGACCAGGCCAACGAGTTCGGCTTCGCGCTGGACCTGTTGGCGCTGCGCGACGGCATGGACCTGAACGGCCCCGAAGCCGAGGCGCTGGCGCAGGCCGTCGTCAAGGACGTCATGATGCATGAGGTGGGCCACACGCTCGGCTTCAAGCACAACTTCCGCTCGTCCACGACCGTCACGCAGGCCCAGCTCAAGGACAAGGCCTACACCGAGGCCAACGGCATCTCCAACTCGGTGATGGACTACAACGCCTACAACCTGCCGCTGGCGGGCGAGCCCAAGGCCAGCCTGACGAACACCACGCTGGGCGCCTACGACTACTGGGCCGTCGAGTACGCCTACAAGCAGATCCCCGCCGAGCAGGAAGCTGCCGAGCTGGCCCGCATCGCCGCCCGCTCGACCGAGCCGCAGCTGGCCTACGGCGACGACTTCGACCAGGGCGTGGGCGGCCCCTTCGACGGCTTCGACCCGCGCAGCAACCAGCGCGACCTCGGCGACGACCCGCTGGCCTACGCGAAGAAGCGCCTCAAGCTCAGCCAGGAGCTGTGGGAGCGCGTGCAGACCCGCAAGCCCCAGGCCGGCGAGGACCCGTTCCGCGCCCGCCGCTCGGTGGCCGACGCCTTCCGCCAGCTGGGCATGACGGCCAACAACGTCAGCAAGTACGTGGGCGGCATCCAGGCCGAACGCATCGTGCCGGGTGTCACGCCGGGCCAGGCCTTCAAGCCGGTGGACAACGCCCAGCAGCGCGAGGCCTTGCGCTTCATCGCCTCGGGCCTGCTGTCCAGCAACTCGTTCAAGTTCAACCCCGAGTTCGTCGCCGCGCAGACGCTGGACTACAACGAGTGGGCCGACCGCGGCCAGCCGCTGTCCATTCCGGACGCCGTCGCCGGCCTGCAGGGCCGCGTGCTGGACCGCCTGATGTCGCCCGCCACCGCGCGCCGCCTCATCGAGCAGGGCAGCTTCCTGCCCGAGGCGCAGCGCAAGGGCGCGGTGTCGCTCAGCGAGGTCTACGGCACGCTGCAGACGGCCATCTTCAGCGAGCTGAAGACCGGCGCGGAGATCGACCGCATGCGCCGCAGCCTGCAGCGCGAATACCTGCGCCGCCTGCAGGCCCAGCTGAACCGCTCGACGAACGGCGCCACGGTCTACGCCGATGCGTTCTCCCTGGCCCGTTACCACGCCAGCCAGCTCGCCAGGGAGCTGCGCGTGGCCGCGGCCAAGCCCGGCCTGTCCGTCGAGACGCGTGCTCACCTGGTCGAGACGCAGGACATGCTGGACAGCATGCTGAAGGCGACGCTGACGCGCAGCTGATCCGTCTGTCTTGAAGCACAAGGCCGGCAGTGATGCCGGCCTTTTTTGTTGTCACTACGATGGCGGCCCCAAGAGGAGGAGACCATGCCCGACAGCGCCCAGTTCAACCAGTTCGGAGCCGGCAAGCTGCCGGGCTATCTCGGCATCAACATCACGCATGTCGAAGGGGGCGAGGTGCATGCCGAGCTGCCCGTGCGCACCGAGCTGATGGCACCCAACGGCTTTCTGCATGCCGGCAGTGTCGTCACGCTGGCCGACACCTGCGCCGGCTATGGCTGCGCGGCCAACCTGCCGGAAGGCGCGGTGGGCTTCACGACCGTCGAGCTGAAGTCCAACCACCTCGGCACCGCCCGCGAAGGCACCGTCACCTGCGTGGCCAAGGCCGTGCACCTGGGCCGCACGACGCAGGTCTGGGACGCGGTTGTCACGCACAGGGACACGGGCAAGACGATGGCGCTGTTCCGTTGCACGCAGATGGTTCTCTACGCGAAGTGAAGCGCCCTCTGCTCGGGGGGTGTGTCCCAAATTCATAGGGCATGGCGGCCTTAGCGCCGGGGCAGACTCGCGCGTCCGTCGTCGAGGTGTTCGCGCATGAAATTCCGTCCCATCCTGGCCCTGCCGGCCGTCACGCTCATGCTGCTGCTGAGCGGCTGCGGCAAGTCGTCTACCACGCTGGGCGAGGGCGGCTCTGTCATCAGCGGCTCGGCCGGCCCGGCCGGCGCCAACAACGCCAGCCGGGAACTCGTCAAATGCACGGCGCCGGTGGCCACCTTGGCGCTGATCGAGAACCCCAACGGCTACAGCTATTCCAGCAGTTACCAGCTGCCCTCGAGCCCGGTGCCGCTGGTGCGCCTGCTGGCGCAGCAGAGCGGCTGCTTCCGCGTCGTCGACCGGGCGGCCGGCCTGAAGGCCACGGTGCGTGAGCAGGAGCTGAAGGAGTCTGGCGTCCTGCGCCGGCAAGGCAACACGGTGAGCGGTGGCAAAGGCTACGAGGCGCAGTACAGCCTGACCCCGAGCCTGACCTTCAGCGAGCAGGATGCCGGCCGCCAGATCGGCGGCATCCTGCAGGCCATTCCCTACCTGAACAAGCTGGTCGGCGCGGCCGAGCAGGTCAAGCTCAAGCAGGCGCAGGCCGCGCTGCTGCTGACCGACAACGAGACCACCGAGCAGGTCGCCGCGTCCACCGGTTCGGTGGAGGTGGCGGACCTGGGCGTGGGCGGCGCCATCGTCGGCAAGCTGGGCGGCGCGGCCGGTGCGGGCTGGAGCAACTCCAACGAGGGCAAGGTCATCGCGGCGGCCTTCATGGACGCGCACAACCAGCTCGTCGTGCAAGTGCGCGAGCTGCAGGCCAAGGAGCTGCCGCCCGAGGTGGCCAAACGCAAGGCCCAGGGCGGCTGAAGGCTTCCAGGAACGCAGGCTGCAGAGAGCATGGCCACGGCTATGCTGGCGCCAT
>Ga0209294_1000090_pt1 | contig 13461 bp, 28 predicted proteins | sample LowerColdCreek_FD_184128 | JGI IMG/M metagenome (GOLD analysis project Ga0209294, IMG submission 184128) | Groundwater microbial communities from Cold Creek, Nevada to study Microbial Dark Matter (Phase II) - Lower Cold Creek (SPAdes) (version 3) | ecosystem: Environmental > Aquatic > Deep... | reverse complement strand
AGCTTCATCTCACTGCCCTCCTGTGGACTTTTTTCACATACACATTCCCCTGGGGCTTCCTCTTGGCGTCCACGGGCAGGCAGGTGTGCTGTGCAGGCCCACAGTGCAGGCAGGACAGCACTCGAGTGCTACCCAGCAGTCCAGCCTCACCACTCTTCCTTGCTCCGCATTTGTTACACTTGTAGGAGTAGCTGCAGCCCTCTGGTGGTGTCTTCTTCAGCTGTCTCATAGGTAGCCTCCTCTGCTGTTGATTTCCTCTGCGCGGAGCACGTCCGCAGGGCGATACAGCACCCTCTTCCCCATGCCTGCTATCTTGCGGATGCGCAGCCTCTGGCAGCGCTCACGCACCGCCCTTTTGTAGTAGCCTCTGCTGTCCACAGGCAGCCGCCAGCGGGTCGCTAGCTCCTCCGGGGTCAGGAGTCCGTCCGTGCTCATCTGCCGCCTCCTTCGGTCAGCATCTTCGTCAGCAGGATGCTCTGATCCTCCAAGGTCAGCCTGCTGGTGGTCAGCAGCTTGATCTCGGTCACCGCGCCCACCTTCGCCAGTGCCCTGGCTAGCACCTCGCGGGCTATGCTCACAGCTTTCCTCTCATCCTCCGCTATGGAGATGATCTCTGCCTGCTTCTTTTGCAGTTGAGCATCCAGCCACTGCAAGCGCACCAGCCAACTGGCCTGCACCTGCACCTGCGGCACCTCATACTCCACCATCCGGCCATCGGCTGACCGTGCCTGCACCAGCCTCATGGGGACTATGGTCATGGCATCGTGCCTACCAGCCAGCAGGCCAGCGTCCTCCATGCAGGATGCCCACACGAGCTTCTCCTCATGTCGGATCAGCCTACCGTCCTTCCCTCTTAGCGCATACACCACCAGGGTGTCCTGCCTCTCCGGTATCGCGCTCATGCTCTGCGCCCTCCTACGTAGTGCAGCTGCTCGCTGCGCAGCCGGGTCAGGGTTGGCTGGCTCAGTCTCCTCTCTGGTGCCGTCTGTTGCTGGTAAGGCATCGGTCTCTCGGGCCGTTTGGGACCGGAGAGTATGTTGAGCAGCAGTTCCATGCCTGCGAGCACCAGACCTCCCAACAACCAGGACCAGACGATGCCGATGATCACATACGTCACGAGGTTCATCTGGCACCTCCTTCCTTCAGGCCAGCTGCGCGTCTTCTCAGTGCCTCCCGCAGCCTACCTGCGGGATCTTGCTCCGGGTGCAGGCAGAGCCCTACCCAGGCTGCTGCCATGCCCTGCTTCCGTCTTCTCACAGGGTCCGGCCTTTCAGCGGGCTCCCCCACCACTGCCAGTGCTCGGCAGCTGGTGCCTGGCTGCATGCAGCCAGACACCTTCTGAAGCAGGCAGTGGCCATCAGTGGCCACCACCTGCTGGATGACCTGCATCAGCTCAGGTCTTCTTCTCCCCTCATCGGGGAGGGCATTCATTCGGTTCGCTATCATAGAGGTATCTGCGGTTGTGTGTCGCGTGTTGCTCCGGGCGGGGTCCTGCCCTGGGCGGTGGCCGTCTCTCCCGTGCTGGCTGGCCTGCTCAGCACGGGCTAGGATCTTCTGTGGCGGTCAGCCTGTTCCCAGTGCCGCCCTCCGGTGAGAAAAAGGCAGGCTTCTACGGGATTTCCCGCTGGGGTCCCTGCCAGGCGCATTCTTTGACTGAGAGTCTCACGGTCTCCCGCCCCATTGCCCTCTGCTACCACCAGGCGCAGACCCAGACCTGCGGCCTGGGGAAATTTTTGGCTCACCGCACGCATAGCGCATGGCCCTCCACTGCGGTTTCTACGGGGCCTACTAGCCAGCTAGCTCCCCTCTTCCCACCCACCACGGCACGCCACTCGTAGCCCACACCGTCATAGACGGTCACCGTGCCCCGCAGCCACCTCCTCAGTGCCTTCCCCCAGCTGCTGCGTCCTGCTGGGTCCAGATTCTCTCCCTGACCTGTGAGGTAATGCCCGCCAAGCCCCAAGCTGCGAGCCGTGCCCGCTAGCTGACCCACCGTCACGCGGTGGTAGCCCTGCGTGTGCCCCATCTGTGCCAGTTGTGCCACCGCCAGCTTCTGGAACTCCAACCTCTCGGCGTTGTGAGTAGTCGCCACACCAGTTGCCAGCCGGGGCACTTCTCCGCGCCCCTCCAGGCACAGCCTCAGCACCATCCGCGCCTCAGCAGCCAGCAGCTTCCCCGCCAGCACATCCCGCGCAGCCTGGGCCATCATGCCGCTCCAGTCTGGCTCAGATGCAGCAGGGGCTGCACTATAAGCTCCCTCTTTCCTCAGCGTAGGCAGCAGCTCCTTTGTTACCCAGCGGCGGAAACGATAGGGCAGCGTGCCTGGGCGGATTGCTGCATCACACCGCAGCACGATGGTGTAGAGACCTGACTCATTGCACACCGCCATTTTCTGCTGGCCTCCGTGGGTGTCGGCAAGAACGACCCCCCTTTCATCCGCATCCAGCTTATCTAATGTATCACGGTAGTTCGTGATGCCCAGCACCACGCAGACATCTTTAGCGATAAACCAAGGCTCTCCGTCTTTCGTTACTGCTCGGAGTTGATAGTCCTCAAACTGGAAATTCTTATTCATCGTCGCTCCTAGTTTCTGCTTTCTTCACCGTCATTCCGTGCGGCTGGGTCACTAACCCGTCTTCTTTCCACGCCTTCAGCGGCTACTCGCTTCGCAGCCTCGTAGACCACTCGCGCCAGCGGCTTTCTTTGCTCGGCACTCAAGTCCAGCAACTCTCTGAGCTCCTCAGAACTCAGAGCATCTGCTAAGGGAATCTGTATAATCGTGCCGTTCATTTTTCTCGCCGTGTTAATTATGCGGCTAATAAATCACACGATGAGTTAATGATGCAAGTTCAAATTGCACAGCGTGTAAAATTTTGGTAGTTTTGGGCCATGAGTCCCACACAACTCCGCACCCTCCGAGCCGAGCGCACCCGCGCCGAATATGCTGCCCAGCTAGGCTGCTCAGCGTCCGCTATTGTCCAATGGGAGGGCGGCACACGGCCCATTCCGTCATGGGTCGAGGAGAAGGCCATGCGCGGTGCTCATGTATCTCTGCCAGTTGATGAGATGCGCGACATCATTGATCTCGCACAAGAATCAGGCAGCTCTTTCGAGGCTATCTTGGGCGACGCGCTCCGCGCTCATCTTGCAGCGCATCGTGTCGGCAAAGCTACCCATGGCCACACGAGCACCAGCACTGGTAGCGTAAGCGACGCCACGCAACTAAATGAGCGTGCATCGGAATATGGCCGCCGCTAAGGGTGTCGGTTTATCCCACACCCTTTTATGCAACAAATCGACGTCTCCAAACTCCTTCAGCTCATCGGCGAAATCGGAGCCGTAGGGCTGTTTATCGTCAGCGCCATCTTTGCTTGGTTGCTAATGCTTTTGCCCTACTTCGTCTACGGCATCTGGAAGGCATCTCGCCGCAGTGCTGATGCGCTGGAGCGCCTTGAGCATAAGCTGCGGAAGTAATCCTCACCTCACCTCGCCATGCTCCCTGCCAAACTGCTCTACCTCGTTGTCTGGCTTGTTTTGGCCTACGCAGTCTCCCACTTGGCTGGGCAGCGTGGCCACAGCCGGGTCGCGTGGCTGCTGATCTCCCTCCTCATCAGCCCCCTGCTGGCCTTCATCATTCTGCTCTGCCTGCCTGACCATGCGGCGAGCCAGCAGCGCGAGGCCGCCGAGCTGCTACAGCTCCGGGAGGCTCATCGGCGCAGGCAGGCGGAGAGGGAAGCCCAGCTCGCTCAGCAGCGCTCTGATCCTCTGCCACCAGGTGCAGAGCCTCACTTCCGGATTTCCCTCTCGGGAGCCGAGCTAGGCAGCTGGCCTCTCTCCGCCATCCGGCAGCAGGTTGCGGATGGCCACATCACCCTGGAGGACTACTACCTCGATCCCTCCACACGCGAGTGGCTGCCTCTGGCCTGCCTGCCTGAGCTAAGCTAAGCCTGCAGCTGGGTAGACGCCCACTGGGCGCGGTGCGCTGGCGTATTTGCCTTCCCGGTGGCGTCCAGCCAGGCGATGTAGCCTGCCACTCTCAGTGGCACCAGCTTCACGCGGTGCCCAGCACTGCGCAGGGCATCTGCCGCAGCGTACGTCATCCGCTGCTGCTGCTCTGCCGTGGCATCTGGGCCATCCTCGGGCCTCAGCCCTCGCAGATCCGCATCCGTCTCGTAGATCGAGAGCCCCGTCACTGCTGCTGGGCCATAGACCTCACGCAGCTGCTCGGCATGGGCCAGCAGCTGCGCTATGATTTGTTTCTCTCTCGGGTCTTTCATCGGGGCTGCCACATTATTTGCTCCAGCCTTTGTAGGGCAAGGCTCTGCACCACGTCCACCCCTCTTTCCTCCCAGTATTGGTAGCTGCGGAGAGTCTTGCCCAGGGCATTGGCCATCTGCTGCTGCGTGGCATTCAGTCGCAGCCTCAGCTCTGAGACCTCCGTGCCCAGCAGCGGCTGGATCACGGGCTCTGGTTTCGGCTTGCTGCCAGCCCTCTTCGCTGACAGCTTTGGTGTAGGTCGGGATTTGGTCATCTCGGTCTGTTCTGGGAGCCGCTGGCGTAACGCCAGCGGCTCCTCTCTTTGGGACTAGGCTTCTCCTTCGTCGAATTCTGCCAGGAAACTCTCTGCGTCATCCTCGGAGTCGAACAGGTAGCTTGTCTCTATGCTGGCCAGCTCAAAGCGGTGCTCTGCTGTGCGCCCCAGCCCGGCATTCCATTCGTCCTCCAGAGTCTCCAGCGGTTCGTCGAGCGACCAGTCCTTTTTTATGACCTCTACAAAGCTCATTTCTCTTTCGGGCTTCACGAGGAAAACCAGGGCGCTCACCGGGTGCAGCACATAGTTGTCTTCGTCGTAGCCTAGGTAGTAGCCGTGGTAGCCTGACCTCACCCACAGCATGTAGGGGTCTTCCTCTCGCAGCGCGCAGGCTATCATTTGCCTCGCCGCTACAGCTTCAGCTCTTTGGTCTTGGTGACCAGAACCACAGGGGGCGGAAAGTATGGAATGCTGTTTCATGTTCGTCCTTCGTTGAAGATGCTCTAGACCGTTTCCGCAAGACTCAAATACTTGGCAAATGCTGCCTGTGCCTCTGGGGAGATCACCTGCTGCCAGCTATACCGCCCCTTCCCCTGCCGGGTGGAGACCTGGGCTTTGTGGGCTGCTGGGATCGCGGTCAGCAGCACCTTCTGCGCGCGGGTGTCCGTGGGCATGTCCACCCTCACCGCGCCCTTGCCTTTCAGCGGGGCAGCGGGCTGCTGGGGCAGCTTGGCAGCGATCTTCGCCAGCTTCTTCCGTAGGGCCTTGCCCTCCTTTTCTGTCTGCTTCGCGGCTGCAAGCTTGGCCTTCTCTTTGGCCTCTTTCTTCGCGACGAAGGTCTCGATTTGCTTCAGCCTTGCCCTCAGCTTTTTTGGGTCATCGTTGAGCGCATGGAAGGCCTTCTCCCATCCCTTCCTGCTTTCCTTCACGACTGCCAGCTGCTCCAGCGTCTGCGCCTGGAGGTAGAGCGCTGCGGCGGCTGTGGGGTCAGTGGCCAGCGGCTGCTCCTCCCATTGCAGCAGCCCTTCGGGGAAGTCAGCGGAGGTTTTCCACTCTCTCGGAGTGGTCTGGTTTTTCAGGATCAGGGCATACTTGTCTCCTTCGGAGGAGCGGACTGCGATGTTGCCAGAGGCAAGGGTGGCGGCGAAATAAGTGGTCATGGTCGTAGTGGTCTGAGGTGGTCTGTTCTGGGGTTGCGCGTTGTCGAGTCGCGCCCCTCGTCGGTGGGGCTACCAGAGCTTCCACCAGGCCTTTTTCTGGCTAGCCAGCTTGTGGCCAACAAGGGCGATGACTGGCGTCTCGGCTCCGGTCTCGTAGCGGGGTGCTCCCACTCGGATCGTTGCGTCTTCCAGTCTCTGCCTGCGTGCCAGTTCCTGCTGGTGCTTTTCTTCCCTGCTTTGCAGCAGAGCCTTCAGCTGCGCCACTTCTCTGCGTAGCTCCTCGGTCTCTTCCGTCTCCCGAACAATGATGATCGGGTGGCGGAGTTGCCGAGCTGCATCCGCCAGAAGGGGGCGGGTGCGGTTCGTGTCGAGACAGCGCAGGGCGTGGTCAGCGTCCTCTCTGTCTGTGGGGTTCGTGGTGGTTCTCATGGTCGGGTCTGTTCTGTTTTCTGAATGCGCGTTGTCGAGTCGCGCCCCTCGAATCCTGCGGGCTTAGCCCTCGTTGATCCGGTGCAGCTTTGCTTTCAGCTCATGCACCTGGGCTTCGTAGCCCTCCAGCAAGGTGGCTGCTGCGACGGCCAGTAGGTTTTCGTCGTAGTTTTGGTAGAGCTCTTTGCATTGAGCGCGCAGGGCTTGCGAGAGGGCTTCGCAGTGTTGGATGGCTTCGGTCAGGTTCATGGTGGTCTGAGGTGGTCTGTTCTGTTCTGCACCGTTTCCGGTGTTCTTCTACATTACGCAATGGGTTGCATAAGTCTAGCCCAAAAAAGATTATTTTTCCTTCGTGTGAAGAAAATGCTTTGGCGAAAATTGCGTAATGGAATGCCCGCCTACTTGCCTGCTGGTGGACTGTGCTCTCTCACCAACTGGTTCACATGGGTGCCATCCGGTAGGTAGATGTCTGCCAGGTAGCGGCCGTATTTGTCGGACTTGTCCTTCGTCGTCACCACCAGCACCTTCTCTCCCTCCTCCATCAGGGTCTGTAGGTATTCCTTGGCCATCTGGCCTGCTACCTTGTCCGGGCCTGTCAGCTCTGCTGCTCGCACATCCAGTAGCCGCAGGCTCTCGTTGTGCCTCCAGGTCTTCATCCCCAGGTCGATGTCTGCCACCACCGTGTCTCCATCGATGACGCGGACGATTTTGGCAGAGTAGGTGAAGGCAGGCTTGGGCGGATTCATCCTCGCCCCTTGCTATCAATTTCCTCAGGGCTCAACTGCCAAAACTCCGCTGCTGCTGCCCTAGTCGCTAGGCCTCGGTAGTGCTGATAGAGCATCCGGCTGCTGCGGTGGCCCATCAGCAGCTGGAGCCTCTCCTCATCCCCGTGGTGGGCCAGGTGATACGTCGCGTACGTATGCCGCAGCACGTCATGGGGCCACTGCTCCGCACCGTAGTAGCCGATGCCCTGCCTCCACTCAGCGAAGCGCCCACCTCGCGCAGCTGCTCTATCGCACGCAGGCAGGCAGCCTGCTCAGCGGAGGAGAGCTGGAAGGCAGCCTTCCCTTCATCGCGCAGCAGCTTCTCTCTCCGTTTCTTCTCTGCCTCAGCCTCAGCCCTCGACTTGTAGGTCAGCTGCACACGTCGGCCATGCAGCAGCCCACAATCGAGCAGCCATGAGTCCCTGTCGCTACGTTTTCTGATCCGCATTGTGGTAGCGTATCGGTATCGCCCCATGCCTGCAACTATCCGCTCTGAGCCTACTGCCACCGTGCCGTGTCCCAATCCCTGAAAAACCCAAAGAAAAAGCGCTCCAGCCCTGATTCTACGGGGCGTGGAGCGCTATGACGCATGGTGCGCGGTGCAGGGTTCGAACTAACGGGAGGGGCTTGGTTTGGCTGGGCTGGAGGAGCGCGGTAGCGGATGGGTAGCGGCGGGCTAATACTTGCGACGTTGCGGCTTTCGGTCGCTGGCTGGCACGCGGATGATCTCCTCTTTTTTCACTCTCCTCTGTGGCGGGCTCCAGGGGGTGCAGAGGTGTAGCGTGGCCTCGCCACAGGTGGCGCAGATCATCACTCGTTTTTCACCTATGACTCGTTTGCGCTTGTTCCGGCTAGAATTTCGTCGGAGGCACGCACTGCACTGAAAGCTCGGCTGTTTTTCCTCACTCATGGTGCGGCCACGGTCAGGAGGTAGGGTATCTGGGAGAGCCCATTCCTGCGCATCTCCTGCTCGACGAGCGCGATGAAGGCTGGCCACTGATCGGGGGGGATTGTCTGGCAGCCGAGGCTGCTGGTGCCGCCCTTACCTCCTCGGTGAATGTTGATGCCAAACCATCCTCTGTCGTGGCCTTTGCGGTCGCGGTGGACGAGGACAGGGGCAGCCTGCACCAAAGCTTTGTATTGCTGATCCTTGGGCCTGCTGAGCCCGTGGATGCCGATCTGGTAGCGCCACACGCCAGGCACGAGGCTGGCGATGCCTGGTCGGTGGACGGATGGGTCTACGTTGGCGTTCCAGGTGGCTGTGGTATCAGGGGAAACGAGGGCAATGCAGTCATCGTAGATGCCTCTGTCGTTGGTCCCTGCCTCACCCATGCTGTCTCGGTAGTAGCCTCTGATCCCGACGAGGCCCACTGGGCTGCTGACCTCATGCTCGAGCAGGAGCTGTTGAAGCTCCTTCCGGCTGATGCGGGGGCGGGCAGGTGGCTGGATGGTGGGCATGGCTAGTAGGCGAGCTTGGCTTTGGGGGCGTCTGGCTTGCTGTCGCTCATGGCACTGAGTGCGATGTTGAGTGCCACCATGAGCAGCCCCTCTAGGCTCATGCTGCTGAGCTGCTCGGTGGGGATGCTGAGCAGGGTAGCTGCTGCGGTCATGGCAGCGCGTGCGGCGATCTCTGCCACTGCGCGCAGATGCACGCTGAGAGGTGCCATCCACTGCATATCTGTGGTCCTGCTGAGCCAGCTCCATGCGAGCGATCCCAGCACCGCGGAGCCACCCATGAGTATCTCTCCGATGGTGCCGTGGGCGATGCCCAGCGAGCTGAGCCAGGTGCCGACGACGACGGCAGCGTGCCGGATGATTTTCGGTGCTGCTATTCGGAGGAGATGGTGAGTGAGCCAGGCTTTCATGCAGAGACTCGCGAGAGTCAATGCACCCGGCGAACTGGCGCTGCACCCAACGTCCGCGCAATGCGCGGCGTGGGTGAGCTATTTGTTAGACCCCTCAGCCACGGTTTCTGGTGCTTGCCACCCCTGACAGTATTTCCCACGCGAGAGCAACCACAGCCGGAACTTGTCCGTTCCCAATACATCTTTGGCTGTCCATCCTATCGGCCAGCCCATCAAATGCTCCCAGCACCGATACCGAAGGTTCTTCCCACACTTGGAATCGGCCACGGCTATCGGAGTAGGGCGTCCGAAGCTTTCTGTTGAGCTGCAACCGGCCAGTGGAGTCGGCCACGATCCAGATTCTTTCACGCTCGTGTCGTGCTCCAACATCGGCAGCGGAAAACACTCCCCATGCAGCATTATACCCCATTTCGGCCAAGTCTCCGAGAACGACTCCAAGCCCCCGAAAAGTGAGAGCTGGTGAGTTTTCCACGAGTGCGTAAGGAGGTCGTATTTCAGAGATGATTCGCGCCATGTGTTTCCACATTCCTGATTTCTCCCCGTCAATTCCTGCACCATTTCCGGCGGTGCTGATGTCCTGGCACGGGAAGCCGCCAGACACGACATCCACCAGTCCAGCCCACGGCTTGCCATCGAAGGTTTGCACATCGTCCCAGATTGGGAAGGGTTCGAGGCATCCGTCGTTTTGTCTGTCCATGAGGTTTTGCCGTTGTGGTTCTGCCCATTCGACGGCACAGACGGTTCTCCATCCGAGGAGTTTGCCGCCGAGTATGCCGCCTCCAGAGCCTGCGAAAAGTGCCAGTTCGTTGAGTTCATATTTGGGAGTCTTTAATTCGGGGTCTAACAAATCACTGGAGCGAACAGCCGCCCCGCACGTCTTTGGTAATTCGGTAGTCATAGAGGGCGGCTGTCGCTCAGTTCTGCGTTCGGCAGACACCCGCAGCGTTCGAGCTTCATCCCGAGCACTTCAGCAGCATCCATGATTCGCACGGTTTGCCCTCGCTTCCTGAGCGCCTTTTCATTGGCGCATGTCGCGTCCAGATCGAACGCCGTGACAGCGAGGCACTTATTGCAATGCCGAACAAGGGCACTGGTGGCAACGGAAGGGGGCTGTTTTGGAGTATCCATGCTATTTCTGGCTTGAGGTTTGAGCGGTGGGGCTTTTCGCCACCCCTTCCGTCGCCACAGTTTTGTCGTTCGCCGAAGCCAGCTTAGCACGTAGGTCACTCGCCATGATGCTTGCCTTCGTGAGTTCTTCTGAGCATCCACACAGCTCGATTTGGTGACACAGTTCGAGAGCGTCACGGGCAGCGGATGACGCAACCAGAGCGGCGTGGCGGTCGGTTTGCAGGTCGGCCACGATGTCACGGATGATGTCTAGCGGCGGGCGGGCATTTGCCTCATCGCTCTGATACCAGTCCAGCACCGGCAAAAGCACGGCGAACAAAGCATCGCTGCCAACCTGCGATTGGCCTTCTGTTTGGTTTTCGATATTCAGCATTTTGTTTCTTCGGTTGAGCCGCCCGTCGCGCAGGTGGCAGGATTTAATCGTTCCCCATCACAGCAGCGCCATCTGGCCTCCGCGAGTTTCTCGGGTCCGTCGTGCATTGCGCGCGTGGTGCGCGGCGTCGTAATTCAGGTGACAGCGTTGGCATAAAGCTTTGAGGTTTGAGTCGTCGTTGTTGGTCGTGTCGTGATCCATGTGGGCGATTGTCAGCACGACCATTGAGCCTGTCTCGGGGTGGCGAGTTTTGTTCGCCGCGTGGCAGTTTGGAAACGCTGGAGTTGCCTCGCATCGGTGCTGTGCCCGTTCGAGGATTCGTGGACGTATAACCGTCTTCCAGTCCGTTGGATATTTGGAGTAATCTACAGGCATCGTCGGGGGTGGTTGATGGGGAACAAGGCGAGGCCTAGTCGCTGCCGCTTGGCAATATCTGCGCAGACGAGTGCCTCAGTGCCTGTGGATGTGGCGTCACTCATGGCTGTGGCAGAGTAGCGACGACTGCGCGGAGAGCGTCGTGCAGGTTGTGGTGGTGCGCTGTGGCGCGCTCCTCTGTGGCCCCGACATAGGTGGCGACGAATGCTGCGCGGTGGGCGCAGTAGTGCAGCTGGAGCACGAGTGTGGGGTCGCTGCCGAGCTGCTCTGCCACGCGCTTCACGGTGCCGAGCGCGGTGATCTGCTCGCCACTCACCGAACTGCCTCCATGGTGGAGGCTCTGCGCGCCAGCTGTATCGTCTGTTACGCACTGGGCTGCCTTGGTGCTACCATTGCCCTGGAAGGCTGCGTCTTGGCCATACGCTCGTAGCCACTTTTCGCATTCGTCCTGAGCGTTCACCTCATCTCGCATGATCTCGCCGATGAGCGTTTCAGCATCACGTAGCGCGGTGAGCTGCTCGTTTGTTAGTCGCGGCGGCGGTGGGGGAATAATTCCGGGGCTCGCTCTGCCTCTGCCACCACTCAAAGGGCGCTGCTCTTCGGGGGGCGGCGGGGGATGTGGGAGAGGCTGACCCCATGGCAAAAACCACACCTGTTTTTTCTCTTCACTCACTGGGCTACCTCCTTGGTGATGCTCTGCGCGGCCTTGATGCCGCTGCTGACGATGGCGGTGTTGAGCCTCATGCGTGTGAGGTCGCGGATGGCTTGTGAGCCATCCTTGATGGCGGTGCTGGTGTTGAGGCCGGTGATGCTGGCACCACTGGCGAGGGTGAGCTGAGTGGCATCCATGCCGATGCCGACTAGGGTCTCTGTGGCTGCGGTTTTTCGATAGCTCATGCAGCTGCTGAGGGCAGCTGCGATGAGGAGGCATGTGGTGGAGTGTAGTGCGCTCATGGCACTCCATTTCCTGCGTCAATAATTCATGACGAGCGCTGCTGTGGCGGATGCTCTTTGCGTGGCTCATGCACCATCCTCACGAGCAGATCACGCATCTCTTTTTGGAGGGTGTCGTGGCGTGAGTTGCACTCCACGACGTGGCTTTCGAGGATCTGGATGCGGTCGGTGCGCTCGGTGTTGAGGGTGTCCAGCAGCTCGGCTCTCTCGGCACTCAGTGCCTTGAGGAGTTGGCTGGTGCTCTCCGTGCTGCTGGCCTCTTTTCGCTCGTCGCGGCGGGCCAGCCACCATGCGGCGATGCAAAGCACCACACACACGGGACCCTGGGAGAGGAGGAGGTCGATGGCTTTGGAAAAGAATGCGTCCATGGTCTCGGAGTGCTGCGCTTATTTCCCGATCCAGCCTGTGTTTCCGGTGCCGCTTTCCTTCACGTAGAGGGTGGTGGCTGAGCCTCCGTCCGTGCGCAGGTAGAGGCTGCCCACGGGGGCGGTGACTGCGCCCTCTGGTGAGCCTGTGCCGCTGGTGATGAATACGCTTCTTGTCACGTAGTAGTCCACCTTGCTGGCCACGCCTGTGCCTGTGGCCACGGGCTTGATGCTGTTGGTTCCGCTGGCTGCAGAGAGCTCCAGATACTCGTCATTGGCACCGCTGTCTGTCTCGTAGAGTCGGTAGGCCTGGGCACTGGTGGCATTGCGCTGGGCGATGATGTTCGCCGCATCGCGATACCATCCTGTGTCAGCTGCTGTGGTGAGGGGGCCAGTAGCGCCATTCCCGCTCCAGCCAATGCGAGCTGTGTTTGGCGCAAAAGCCTCCAGGTGTCCTGCTACCCAATTCCAGCCACCGTCTTTGCGCCCCATCACCACAGTGCCGTGTGCGCTGTTGAAACAAAGGTAACCCGCTGCATTGCCGTCGCCTTCCAGCTTTGGCATGTTGTTGATGCCGAAGCTGGTGAATTTGGAGAGGGCCAAAAACCTGCTGCCTCCCCGATTGATCTGCAGGAATTCGGTGGCGGCTGCGCTGCTTGTATCGGTGATGTCCAGTCGCATCACGGTGCCGCTGAGGGATGCGTTGTTGAGTGTCTGGCTCACCACCAGAGGGCGCGCCGTTGTGTCGGTGATGGTGCCCAATGCTATGCCCGTGATGGCGGTGTTATTGGCCATGCTCACGCCTAGATTGGTGAGGCCTGTGACTCCACCTGCAGTGCTGCCCAGTGTGAGCACTGTGCTGCCTAGTGTGGTGGTGGAGTTGGCTAGCTTGGCATTGCTCACTACTCCGTTGTCTATGGTCCACACGGCACCTGTCCCGCTCACGGTGATGTCTCCTTTGTCACCGTCACTCACACCACCTGCTGCGGTGGCAGGTGCCCACACGCTGCCATTCCATGCGAGCACCTGGCCAGTGGTGGCGCTGCCTTGGTTGATGCGGTTCAGCGTCAGGGTGCCTGTGGTGATGTTGCCTGCATCCAGTGGGGATGCGGTGCTGAGCAGCGAGCCAGAGCCACCATTGGGAATGGTGAGGGTGATGTTGTCTGCGTAGGGCGTCGCAGGGGCGAGGATGGAGAGTGTTTTGTTCGCTGTGGTGTCGCGGAAAATGAGGGCATTGGGGTTGAGCCGCAGGCTGATGCCGGACTCCTCATCTGCGAGGAAATACTTGGCCAGCAGGCCTCCGCTGTCGGTGCGTCTCGCTACGGTGCTGTCCACCGCATCCTCATTGGCCGCAGTGCGCGGGAGGTAGTCGTTGTCGATCTGCACTGCGGTGATGCTGTCTGCGATGCCGTAGCCTGCCAGTGTGGTGGGCGTGCTCGTTATCGTGCTCCATGCCTGATTGTGTGAGGCTGCAGCAAAGGTGCTGCGTGGTAGGGAGAGCACGCGGCCAGCTCCAT
>Ga0209294_1000078_pt1 | contig 14237 bp, 8 predicted proteins | sample LowerColdCreek_FD_184128 | JGI IMG/M metagenome (GOLD analysis project Ga0209294, IMG submission 184128) | Groundwater microbial communities from Cold Creek, Nevada to study Microbial Dark Matter (Phase II) - Lower Cold Creek (SPAdes) (version 3) | ecosystem: Environmental > Aquatic > Deep... | reverse complement strand
GCTGAAGCACGGGCGGAAATTGATTATGCGGCCTCTTATCTGAATTGGTTTGCCGGCGAAGCGCTACGGCTGGAAGGCGATTGGCAACATCCGAGTGTCGCTGGCCGGCAACTCTTGAATATTCCTGAACCGGTTGGTGTGGTGCTGGCGCTGACGCCGTGGAATTTCCCCGCCGCGATGGTGACGCGCAAACTTGGCGCGGCATTGGCTGCCGGCTGCACTGTGTTGTTAAAACCAGCAGAGGCGACGCCACTGACCGCATTGGCGCTGGCGGAACTGGCAATCGAAGCTGGCATTGCGCCCGGCGTGTTGCAGGTGCTGCCTTGTGCCACACCGGATCCGCTGGCGGCATTTCTGATCGCATCGCCGCAGGTCGCCAAAGTCAGTTTCACTGGTTCCACTGCCGTTGGCCGTTTGTTGATGCAACAAAGCGCTACCACGTTAAAACGACTGTCACTGGAGCTGGGCGGCAATGCGCCGCTGCTGGTATTTGCCGACGCCGATCTGGATGCCGCGGTCGCTGGCATTGTGGCGGCCAAATTCCGCAATGCTGGCCAGACTTGTATCTGTGTTAACCGGGTGTTGGCGGATGCCCGCATCGCACCAGCGTTGGAACAGCGGCTCGCTGCGGCGGTGATGGCATTGCAGGTCGGGGCAGGTCAGATTGACAGCGTGCAAATCGGCCCGTTAATTTCGGCCAAAGCAGTGCAAAAGGTGCAGCAACTGGTCGACGGTGCTATGCAACAAGGCGCGCGGCTGGTGTGTCAGCAGACATTACCCGAAGCGTTGCAGCCAGGGCCGGCTGGCGGATATTTTTTTCCGCCGACTTTGCTGGCCGATGTGACGATGCAAATGGCGATTTGTCAGCAGGAGATCTTCGGTCCGGTGCTGACGCTGCAGACATTCACAAATGAAGTGCAGGCGTTGCAGCTAGCCAATCAGACCGATGGCGGTTTGGCGGCCTATCTGTATGGCGCGGATGAAAAGCGCAATTACCGGGTGGCGCGCCAGCTGACCGCCGGCATGGTCGGGATCAATGCCACCGCAATTTCCGACGCCCGCATTCCGTTTGGCGGTGTAGGTAGTGCCGGCTTTGGCCGCGAAGGCTCAAAATATGGCGTGGCAGATTATCTGCAACTGAAGCACTTGTGCTGGGAATTAGCTGATTAAGGTCAGCCGGATAAATCGGCTGTCGTGACCGGAGAAGCAAATGCAATGGATCTTCTTTATGTTGTTGCTTGGCATCAGCGCGCTGCTGGCAAGCCCGGCGCAGGCTGTCACGCCGCTACATGATTATTTCCGTGAAAGCTGGACCACCCGCGACGGCCTGCCGCATAACACCATCAATAATATCCATCAAAGTGGTGACGGCTATTTGTGGCTAGCCACCTGGGAAGGCGCCGCCCGCTATGATGGCCGCAGCTTTACCATTTTTGGCCGCGACAGTGTGACCGGATTGCCGGATGTCGGAGTACGGACTTTTTACCGTGAACACGATGGCAGCATGCTGGTCGCCGGCGCCCGCGGTGGCTTTAGCCGGGTCAGCAATGGTCATTGGCAAAGTTTTCCGCCACTCGGCTATCTGATCAATGATTTGCTCCGCGACAGCAGCGGCCAACTTTGGTTTGCCACTGAAGGCGGCGGCGTGGTTCGGCAGCTGGCCGACGGGCAATATCAGCGCTTTGGCGTACCGGACGGTCTGAAGGTGCGGGTGGTCTACAAACTACTGCAAGACCGTGCTGGCATTTTATGGTTTGCGACATTGCAGGGCTTGTATCGTCTTGATCCTACCGCGGCTGAACTCAGGTTTGAAAAGGTGCAGTTGCTGGCTGGTGCCTCAGATATCAACGTTTTTATGTTGGCACTGAACGCCGAAGGTCAGTTACTGGTCGGATCCGAGCAGGGATTATTCCGTCAGGACGGTGCACAATTTGCGCTATTACATCCGGCACTGGCGAATGTTGCCGTCACAGCGCTGCATGTACTGGCGGATGGACAAATCTGGATTGGTACTATTAATCAGGGACTGCAACGAGTTAGTGCGCTGGGGCTTGAACAACTGGGTGTGCAGGATGGCCTACCGAATAACCGGGTGTTGAGCATTTTTCAGGACACTGAGCAGAGTGTTTGGGTCGGCACCAATGCCGGCTTGTACCGGTTGCGCGAAACGCCTTTTACCAATCTGACGCAACAACAGGGCCTGGTGGATAATTATGTCCGCACTGTGCTGGAGCATTCTGATGGCAGTGTCTGGATCGGTAGCGCCGGCGGCCTCAATCGGTGGGTGGCAGGTAAGCTGGAGTCGGTTGCCCTGCATGCTGGCGTGTCGGTGTTAAGCCTGGCCGAAGGTGAAAACGGTGAGGTCTGGGTTGGCACCTACAGTGATGGCGTGTACCGGTTACATCAAGGCAAGGTAACGCACCGTTACGATCGCAGCAACGGTCTGGCCAGTAATGAAATTCGCGCTATTGCGAGGGCCGGCGACCGGGTGTTTTTTGGTACTTCGGGTGGTTTGAATATGCTGCAGCAGCAACAAATCAGCACGCTGACCACGGCCGATGGGCTGCCAGGATTGTTTGTCTCTGCGTTGTACTATCAGCCAGCGGAGCCGGGGCGGGCAGGTCAGCTGTGGATTGGCACCGGCACCGGAGCCGCAGTCTGGTCAGACGGCGCGATCCGGCCACTGGAGCTGCACAGCCAGGAACAGGCTGAATATGTGTTTGATTTTTATCATCCACCGGGTAGCGATATGTTGTGGCTGGCCACTGACCGTGGCCTGGTGCGGTACGACCAGCAGAAAAATCAGTTGCGGCTGATTGGCCGTGCCGCCGGTTTGCCGGTGGATAAAATTTTTAGCGTCCTGGCCGACAGCGCCGGGGCATTTTGGCTTAGCAGCAACCGCGGTATTGTCCGCATCAGTCAAAGTGAAGCCAATGCAGTTGCCGATGGCCAGCAAGCCGCCCTCGGTAATACCGATATATTTGGTGAAGCCGACGGCATGCTCAGCTCGCAGTGTAATGGTGGGTCTGTACCGGCTGCCACATTACGCCGGGACGGGACTTTGTGGTTTGCCACCTCGCAAGGCGTCGCGACAGTTGATCCGTCCCGCCTCGCCCAGTTCAGCCTGAAACCACCGCCTGTGGTGGTGCAGCAACTCAGCGCCGATGGCCGTGAAGTGCCCCTGCAGCGAGCCACATTGCCCGCCGGAACTTTGCGCGTTGTGTTCCAGTTTGCCGGGCTCAGTTATGTGATGCCATCCCGGATTTTGTACCGCACGCAACTGCAAGGCTTTGAGCAGGATTGGGTCGACCGCGGCACCGCCAATCATGCTGAATACACCAATTTGCCGCCCGGCGATTATCGTCTACTGGTCAGTGCCGCTTATCCGGAAAGCGACTGGAACAAGGACGTAGCCCGGGTGGAATTTACCGTGTTACCGCTATTCTGGCAAAAAGACTGGGTGCAGGCTCTGACAGGACTGCTGATGTTGTGTGCGCTGTTCGGTTTTGTCCGCTGGCGGCTGTACCGGCTCAGTCAGTCGGAATTGCGGCTGAAACTACAGGTGGCCGGCAAAACTACCGAGTTATTGGCGCAGGCCCAGTCGTTGCGTCAGGCCGTGACGGAAAAGACTCAGCTGGCGGAGCAATTACAGCTGCAGGCGCAGGCATTTGCTGCGCAGGCTCGGGAAGATGGCCTGACTGGTCTTGCCAACCGGCGGGCCTTTGATGAACAACTGGCGTTTGAATTCAGCCGGGCGCAACGCCTAGGACAGCCACTGTGTCTGGTGATGCTGGATATCGATCATTTTAAAACCATCAATGACCGCTGGTCCCATCAGGCCGGCGATTTGGTGCTACAACAATTGGCGCAGTTGTTACGTCAGCAGGTGCGTGATATTGACCGCATCGCCCGCTGGGGGGGCGAAGAGTTTGCGCTATTGTTGCCACAAACTGATTTGGCGCATGCTGTCGAGATCTGTCAGCGCATCCGGTTGGCGATCGCGGCGCTGGATTTTAGCGCCGACGTGCCGGGCTTGCAGGTGACCGCCAGTTTTGGCGTGGCACAACATGAGGATGTCGGCAGTTACGACAAGTTACTGAGCCGGGCCGATCAATTGCTGTATCAGGCCAAAGCGAAGGGCCGCAACCGGGTTTGCAGTTAGTCTGGGGATGCGTCTATGCTCAGTGTCTGAACAAGGGACACCGGAGCCGCCGGATTGACTGTAAAAATCGCCTGCTGGCTACATATCTCGTGGCTTGCGCTGTCGCCCTTGGCGCTGGCAGACCAGACGCCTTTGCGGGTACCCCACATTGCTGACGCGCCGCCTTTTATGCTGACCGATCAGCAACAAACTCCGGTCGGCGGCATCCTGTTTGATATTTATCAGCAATTAGCCCACACGTTAAACCGTCCACTGCAAATCGAAGCGATCCCGCGCAAGCGGGTCACTGATTTATTGCTACAAGGTCAGCTGGATTTTTATTGTAATGGCACGCCGGAGTGGTTCACTGATCCGCAATTACGCTGGAGCCCACCATTGTTTGTGCACCGGGATTTGTATGTCTCTGCCGATGTTTTTGTCGATTTCGCTGATTTCAGCCGCCGCAGTAAAGGCAAAGTCGGCACCACTTTTGGTTATGTCTACCCAACGCTGGCGGAAATGTTCGCACGTGGTCAGTTGCAACGCGTGGACAGTTATTCGCCGGCGGAAAGCCTGCGTCATCTGCAGAAAAAGCATCTGAGCGCGGTAGTGGTGTCCGAATTTGAATATGGTTATTTGCTGAAGGATAAGCAGGGGCTGCATGCGGTGGAGATCGAACGGAACCAAATCCAGTGTATGTATTCACCGGTGCTGGCAGAATCAATGGTCAAGCAACTTGACCAGGCAATCACCATATTACGCCAGCAAGGCCAGCTTGAACAAATTCTGGCGCACTATCGCTGATGCTGTGGCGCTGACAAATCCACTTGCAAGCGCTACGCCCATTCCTGCACTTTGCTGAGCAGAGTGCGGGCATCAAATGGTTTGGCAATAAAATCGTTCATGCCGGCTTCGAGACATTCGCGGCGGAATTCTTCAGTGGCGTGCGCTGTCAAGGCAATCACCGGCAAGCGCGCATGCGCCGCCTGTTGACGCAAGATCCGGGTCGCGGTGTAGCCATCCATGGTCGGCATATGCACATCCATCAAGACCAGCGCATATTGGTGCTGGCTGAGTTGCTGTAACGCCTGTTCACCATGATCAGCCACATCCACGGCAAAGCCGGCATGTTGCAGGATGATCCGTGCCAGTGTTTGGTTATAGCTGTTATCTTCAACCAGTAAAATGCGGCCTTTGGGCGCGGTATCGCTGTCCGGCGTGTCGGCACTAAGCGGCAACGCAGTGGCGGCTTTGACCGGACCGCCTGCTTCGGCGCGATAGCTGCGGATACTGAAGCTGAAAGTGCTGCCAATGCCAGCCAAACTTTGTACTTCGATGCGGCCACCCATCAGTTGCACCAGACGCTGGGCGATACTGAGGCCGAGACCGGTACCGCCATATTTACGGCTGGTGGATGTATCAGCCTGACTAAATGCCTGAAACAGGTTCTGGCATTGTTCTGGACTCAGGCCAATGCCGGTGTCCTGTACGGCGAAATGTAACCAGACTTCGGCCGCCGTTTCCGGTGGATTGACCTGTAACGCCAGATCAACCCGCAGCACGACTTTGCCCTGACCGGTGAATTTCACCGCATTGCTGAGTAAGTTAATCAGTACCTGACTTAACCGCAGCGGATCACCAATCAGCCAGGCTGGCACCTGCGGATCGACGCTGAATTGTAATTCCAGCCGCTTTTGCCGCGCCTGTTCAATAAACAAATCACGGATTTGCTGCAGCATATCTTGTAGCCGGAAGCGGACCTGTTCCAACTCGAGTTTACCGGCTTCCACTTTGGAGAAATCAAGAATATCGTTGATAATGCTTAATAAAATCTTACTGGACGCGGTGATTTTACTTAAATACAGCTGCTGGTCAGCAAAAGACTCACTATTTTGCGCCAACTGGGCAAAGCCAATGATTGCATTCATCGGCGTGCGGATCTCATGGCTCATATTGGCCAGAAACTCACTTTTGGCCACCGCCGCGGTTTCCGCTTTTTGTTTGGCACCCTCGAGCATCTGCATCGTATCTTCCAGATGTTGGGTCCGTTGTCTGACCAAATCTTCCAGTTTGCTGTTTTCCTGTAAAACCGGCCGCACGCGCCAGCCAATCAGCACTTTAATCAGCGCCAGCGCAGAGAGCAGGTAAACCATATACGCCCACCAGCTCTGGTACCAGGGCGCCGCAATTTGCAGATGTAATGGCGTGGCTTCGCTGATCTCACCAAAAGCGTTTTTGTAGCGCAATTTGAACTGATAATTGCCCGGCGCTAAGTTGGTGTAATCGCGGTAGGTTTCATTATGCCAATCCGACCAGGCCGGATCGTTCCCCACCAGCTGCACCTGAAACAGGTTGGTATCGAGGTGGCCGTAGCGCGGCACCGTATATTCAAGCCGCAAGGAATTCTGGTCGGACTCCAGTTGCAGTTTGGCCAGTTGACCACCGGCAAAGTGTGTCTGATTGTCACGACTGATCACCCGGCGGATCAGCGGCGGGTGCGCCACAATGCTGCGACTGACCCGGCTGGCGTCAAAGCGGAAAATACCTTCGGCGCCACCGAACCAGGTGATGGCTGCATCTTCAGCCAGGATCACATCCAGTGGCGTATCGGCCAGTGGAAATAATGGCGCGGTGGACCAGTGATAGGGCTGATCCGGCCCGGCTTTTTCTGCAGCGCCGGCCTGACGTTCGCCGGTCTGATTGTCCCAGTTAATCATCCAGATGCGGCCACTGCTGTCCTGCGTCGGTGAACGCACCCAGGGTTGCTGTGCAAACAGGCCGCTGAACACCGGATGGATGCCGAAGGTCTGGGTGCTTTGATTAAACTGGTACAAACCGGCGACAGTGGCAAACAATAAGCCATCGGACCAGCGATGCACTGAGTTGCGGTTCAGACTGGGCAAGCCGGCGGCTTCGGTAAAATTGTCCAGTAATGGTGTTTTTTGTGTGTCGCCATTGAATTGCAGCCGGTAAACGCCGTGCGCCAGCGTACCGATCCACAGACTGCCGTCTGCCTCTTCAATCAGGCTGTTCAGGTTACCGACTACACCACTGACCACTCCGAGATTGTGCCACTGGCCGGCACTGTATTGCAGACGCAGCAAGCCATTTTGCAGACCAACCCAGACCGTATCAGGCTGCTGGCGCGATACCAGCAATACTTTGGCTGGTAACGGCGCATCCAGGATAAGTTCAGTCTGGCCATCGCGGTACTGATAAACGCCTTTGTTGTTGGCAATCAGCATGCTGTCGGCAAAATCGGCGAAATCCCAGGTTTGATTGCTGAAACCATCCACTGCGCTGAAATGTGCGGCTTTTAGGCCATCGGCCTGTAATCGGAACAAACCCTGGCTGGTACCGGCAAATAAATGTTGTTGATAGCGATGTAACGATAATACGTTACCTTTGAGGCCCATGACATGGTTAAACATAGAGATGGCTGAGGAGGCTTCGACCCGTGCTAAACCATGATCCATCGCCACCCACAGGCCTTGTTGGCGGTCTTCCATCAGCGCGCGCACATTGTCATCGAGCATGCCGGAAAACTTATTGATATGGCTGTGGATATTGCCTTGTTGGTCCAACAGATAGATGCCATCCCGCACCGTGCCAACCGCCAGCAGACCGTTACGCAGCCGCTGACTGGTGTAGATCATCGCCTGGTCCAGTTCTTTGCTGGCAGGCATCTGAAAAGGTTGCATATCATTTGGGCCCAACAGAAAAAATCCGGCATCGCGGGTGCCGATCAGCACCTGATTTTCATTCCATTGTTCCGCGACAAATACGGCTTTATCCGCCAGTGGCTGTGTACTGTTGACGGGTTCCAGCCGGCCATCTTTCAGTTCGAGCAGACCGGTATCTTGTTCTTTAATCAGGATCCGGTCATTGATCTGAAAGGCTTTCATAAAAGCAGACTCACTGGTCCAGCTGCGCACTTCCTGATCGTTAATTAAAAACAGATAGGAGCGGGCGACAAATAGCACGCCTTGTTCGGTGACAAAGGTCTGACGGATATCCTGAAAATTGCGGTATGCCGCCGGGATCCGATCGCGCCACGAAACAAACTGGGCGCCTTGCGGGCGGGCTTTATTGATATAACCGAGGTCGCCCTTGGCTCCGACATAAATTCGGCCATCATGACCGAGCGCCAGCGAGCGCACCACGGACTGATTGGTCGTGGCGATAACGCGCCAGTGCACGCCGTCGAATTCGAGAACACCGACATTGTTGCCGGCGTAAATCAAGCCATCGCTGTCCTGCAGCATGGCCCAGTTCTGGGTGCCGGCATTGTAGTCTTTTGGTTTAAAGTTTTTTAACAGCGGCAGGCCCGCTTCCATCGATAACAGGGGATAACTGAACAACAGCAGCATGACAACTGCGGCCTTGATGAAGCGGTAAAAAATTTGCGCGGATCCCTGCACAGCAAAACCTCGTGGCGTATGACTGACCGCGCATAGCGCGGATCTCCTAAACTAACTCAGCCATCCGCCCGGGTCAAATTCAGACTTTCTCTTTTGTCAGCTTATCGAGATAACCCATGACAAAGGCTGATAAGACAAAAGTGATATGGATCAATAGGTACCACATGATTTTGTCATTATCGATGTTTGGCGTGTCCATAAATATTTTTAGCAGATGAATAGAAGAGATCGCCACAATAGACGCTGCGACTTTGTTTTTCAGTGAACCCGAGTCAACTTTGCCCAGCCAGTTCAGTTTTTCGGACGACTCATCAATATCCAGTCGCGACACAAAGTTCTCGTAGCCGGAAAACATCACCATCACAATCAGTCCGCCGACCAGCGCTATATCGATTAATGACAACACCACCAGAATCAGATCAGCTTCTTTGATGGTGATGATATTGGGTAGGATATGAAAAATTTCCTGAAAAAATTTAATACCAAGCGCAATCAATACCAGGCTCAGTCCCAGATAAATCGGCGCCATTAACCAGCGAGTGGCGTACATCAGTTTTTCAAGTTGTTTTTCCATCGTCTTTTAAGCGCCGTCCTTTGATTAAAACTGCATCAGATCTGGGGGATCTTGCCGGCTTTTTCAAGTTCTGCATTTTTTCTGCGGTTGGGACTGTTATTTGCCGGCCGATTTATCGCACAATGCGGCGAAATCCAGATAAATCATCCATGTCGTGGACCCGGTCAGCTGATTTGCTGGCGGGTGGATCTAAAGGAATCGTTGAATGAAAAATTCTGTGCTGGCGTTGTCGGTAGTCTCAATATTGACGGCCGCTGTGGCAAACGCCGATGAAGGCATGTGGCAACCGCATCAGTTGCCGGAACTGGAAGCTGTACTCAAAGCCAAAGGCCTGCAAATCGATGCCAAATCTATAGCCGAACTGACCGCCTTCCCAATGAATGCCGTGATTAGCCTCGGTGGCTGTACTGCATCTTTTGTGTCTAAACAAGGCCTGGCGCTGACCAATCACCACTGTGCATACAGCAGTATTCAGCACAATAGCACTGCACAGAACAACCTGATTGAGCGGGGTTTTCTGGCAAAAACGCCGGCAGAAGAATTGCCGGCAGCACCGGGCAGTAAAATCTTAGTGACCGAAGCGGTCAGCAATGTCACCCAACAAATAAAACAGGAATTAACACCGCAGCTGCAAGGCAAAGACCGTTTTGACAAAATCGATCAGCTGCGTAAAGAGCTGGTGGCTGAATGTGAAGCAACCGCCGGCTATCGTTGCGAGGTCTACAGTTTTCACGGTGGTCTTGAGTATTACCTGATCAAACAACTGGAGATCCGCGATGTGCGGCTGGTGCATGCGCCGGCGGCTGGCGTGGGCGTGTTTGGCGGCGACATCGACAATTGGATGTGGCCACGCCATACCGGTGATTATGCGTTTTACCGCGCTTATGTTGGCAAAGACGGCAAACCGGCGGACTACAGTGTTGAAAACGTGGCTTTTGTGCCGCCCAGTGCGTTGAAGGTGTCGGCCAAAGGCGTCCAGGAAGACGATTTTGTTATGGTCCTTGGGTATCCGGGCCGTACCAACCGCTATAACACCGCTTTTGAAGTCCGCAATCAGTTCACCACTGTGTTGCCGGCTGCTCGCCAGTACCGCCAGGAAGCTATTGCGCTGATCAAACAGCATGCCGCAGAAGGCACTGAAGCACGGATCAAATATGAATCGATTCTGGCTCGCCTCGCCAACTATGCAAAAAACTATGATGGCATGATCCAGACTTACCAAAAAGGCAGCACGCAACAGCGTAAAGATGAGTTTGAAGCAATCCTGCAGCGCTGGATTGAAGCTGAGCCTTCGCGTAAAGCCAAATACAAACCGGCACTGTTGAGCCTGCAGCAGTTATTGGATGCAGAAACGTCTACCCAACAACGCGACTTGATCCTGAATTATTTCGAGTATGCCCAGCTGTTCACTACTGGCCGTAAATTGTACCGGCTGGCGCTGGAACAACAAAAAACGGATGAAGAGCGCGAAACAGGTTTTCAGCAACGCGATCTGGAGCGCTTCAAAGCCGGCTTAAAGCGGATGTCACGTAGTTTTGACGGCGCGGTAGATTTAGAAATCGCGTTACATTTCCTTAAGCATTATGCCGCGCTGCCAAAACCGCAGCGTCTGGCGGCCTTTGATCAATATTTTGGTATTGCAGAAGGGTTTGACGAAGCCGCTGTGCGCGCCAAACTGACGCAGATTTATCAGGCAAGCTTGCTGGGTGACGAAATCGAGCGGTTGGCCTGGATCGGGAAATCAGTCGATGAGTTTAAAGCCAGCCAGGATCCGGCCATTCAGTTCGCTGTCGCGCTGGCGGATACCGATCTGCAACTGGAACTCGACAATAAAAACCACGCCGGCAAGATGGCTGTGGCACGGCCTAAAGTGATGGAAGCTGTGATTGCCTTTAACAAAGCCAGTCAGAAGCCTGTATACGCCGATGCCAATGGTACGTTGCGGGTGACTTTTGGCACGGTGAAAGGTTATCAACCGCGTGATGGCGTGGCTTATCAGCCGTTTACCACGCTGAAGGGCATCAGTGAAAAACACACAGGACAAAGCCCGTTTAATGCGCCAGCGGCGCAGCTGGCGGCTATCGCTGCCGGTGACTTCAGTGCGTACGCGCATCCGGAGCTGAAAACTATACCGGTGAATTTCTTAAGCACGGTCGACACGACTGGCGGGAACTCTGGCTCACCGACGTTAAACGGTAAAGCGGAACTGGTCGGGTTGCTGTTTGATGGTGTAATTGAAGGCATCATTGGTAATTATGACTATGATCCGGCGCTAAACCGCTCTATCCATGTCGACAGCCGCTACCTGCTGTGGCAAATGGAAAAAGTTGATGGTGCGACCAATCTGACGGCAGAGATGGAGATTGTCCGCGAGTAAACCCAGCGGATGTGCCGATTAGGACAAAAAAGGTGCCAACGGCACCTTTTTTGTCAGTCTGGCTGCGGTTTTGCCCTGATTTAGCACTATGGGAAGCGCAGACATTTGCAGTATGATAGGCCGCCTTATTCACCGCAATCAGACCGAATTTTTGCTGGTATGTTATTAGATCAAGCCTTATTTACTGAATTACTCGCGACAGCGGCACAACAACCGCGGCGTCGGACATTTTTGAATTTGCATCAAAATTTTGCAGAGCCGGTGCAGCGGGTGGTTATTGCGATGCAGCCCGATAGTTACGTACCGCCACATCGACATACCGAATCACAACAGTGGGAATTGTTTGTGATGCTGGCCGGCGCGGTGGATTTTTTGCAGTTTGACGATGCCGGCACAGTGACTGCACGCTGGGAGCTCAGTGCTGGTTCGAGTTTAACTGGTCTGGAACTAGCCCCGGGCCAGTGGCATACCGTGGTAGCCCGCGCGCCGGGTGCAGTATTTCTTGAAGTCAAACAAGGGCCATTTGACCCGGCACAGCCACGGCACTTTGCACCTTTTGCACCGACTGAGCAGGACGCACAGGCATCATTCTTTCAACAGTGGCTTGGTGCTGCAACCGTGGGCGAAGTCAGCCCAACATGGCAGGAGATAGCCGGATGAAATTACAATTAGTGATCCGCCGGGCGCCGGCGAAAGCCGGTCTGGACTGGCTGAAACAAGGCTGGCTGCTGTTGCGCCAGCACATGCTGTTACTCGCGATGTTCTGGCTGATGCTGCTTATATCATTGATCGGGCTGGTACATCCGTTGTTGGCAGTGATTGCGCAACTGCTCAGCCCGTTTTTAATGGCTGGTTTTTATGATGGTATTGTGCGGGCCCAACAACAGAAACCACTGACGTTAGACCTGTTGTGGCAACCGCTCAAGGAAAGTAGCCATCGGGCAGCTTTTATCCGGCTGGCGGGTCTGAATATTTTGTTATCGATCCCCAGTCAGTTGTTATTGGCGCAACAAGTGCCATTGTGGCAAACCGGCGAGGCGGATTTATTGGCATTGTTTGCGTTAGTGGCGATGGCATCGGTCAATGCGATGTTATTTGCCTATGCGGTGCCGGTGATTTATTTTCTGCGTGAGCAGCGGCTGTGGCCGGTGCTACAGGCCAGTTTCATGGCGTGTTGGCGCAATGTAGCGGCACTGACGGTGTTTGGTATTGTCTCCGTGCTGCTGGCGATGACTGGCCCCTTTACGATGATGATTTCATGGGTTTTGATATTGCCCTGGCTGGCCATTAGCTTTTTCCTGTCATTTCGGGAATTTTTTGTGCTGACGCCAGCGCGGCCTGATGAGGCAGCAGTGTTTGAAGTCTGACGCCGAAGTACTAAGCGCGCAGCAAGTCTGGCAACTGGCGATTGGCTTGCTGAGCCGGCGCGAGCACAGCAGTCACGAACTGCTGGATAAGCTGCGCCAGCGTGGCGCCGATGACGATTTGGCCCAAGCGACGCTGGAACGCTGTCAGCTGGAACAATATCAGTCAGATCAGCGTTTTGCCGAGATGTTATTGCGCCACTGCGTCAGCAAAGGACAAGGTCTTGCGGTGCTGCGGCAGCTAAGCCGGCAACATCGGCTGGACCAGGAGTTGTTACAACAAGCGCTCGATTGCGCTGAACCCGATTGGTTTGAACTGGCGCGCAGCTGTGTGCAGAAGAAATTCGGCGAGCTGGCGGCCGGTTCAGACAAAGAACGATTAAAACGGATGGCGTTTTTACAGCGCCGAGGCTTCAATTCGGAGCAGATCCGCTACGCATTACAACATTCAGATAGTTAGGACAGCCTATGTACATGACCTCTGCGCAACTGCGCCGCGCCTTTCTGGACTTTTTTGCCAGTAAAGGCCACCAAATTGTTTCCAGCAGCTCGTTAATTCCGGGCAATGACCCAACGCTGTTGTTTACCAACGCCGGTATGGTGCAATTCAAAGATGTGTTTCTTGGCCAGGACAAACGTAATTACAACCGTGCAGTGACGTCGCAACGTTGTGTGCGTGCCGGTGGTAAACATAACGACCTGGAAAACGTCGGTTATACCGCCCGTCACCATACCTTTTTTGAAATGCTGGGGAATTTCAGCTTTGGTGATTATTTCAAAGAAGACGCCATCAAATTTGCCTGGGAATTCCTGACTGAAGTTTTGCAGTTACCGAAAGAAAAGCTGTGGATCACGGTATACGCGACTGACGACGAAGCTTTTGACATCTGGACCCAGAAGATTGGCGTGCCGGTCGAACGGGCGATCCGCATCGGCGACAACAAAGGCGCACCATTTGCTTCAGACAACTTCTGGGCCATGGGTGACACCGGTCCTTGCGGTCCTTGTACTGAAATTTTCTACGATCACGGCGACCATATCTGGGGCGGCCCACCGGGTTCACCGGAAGAAGATGGCGACCGTTTCATCGAGATCTGGAATAACGTGTTCATGCAGTTCAACCGCCACGCTGATGGCCGGATGGAACCACTGCCAAAACCAAGCGTGGATACCGGCATGGGGATGGAACGGATTGCCGCTATTATGCAGCATGTACACAGCAACTACGAAATCGATATCTTTCAAGGCCTGATCAAAGCGGCTGCAGCCGTTACCGGCACTGCTGATTTGGACAATAAATCGCTGCGCGTGATCGCCGACCATATCCGTTCTTGTTCTTTCCTGGTCGCTGATGGTGTGA
>Ga0209294_1000077_pt1 | contig 14238 bp, 12 predicted proteins | sample LowerColdCreek_FD_184128 | JGI IMG/M metagenome (GOLD analysis project Ga0209294, IMG submission 184128) | Groundwater microbial communities from Cold Creek, Nevada to study Microbial Dark Matter (Phase II) - Lower Cold Creek (SPAdes) (version 3) | ecosystem: Environmental > Aquatic > Deep... | reverse complement strand
GTCGGAGTACAGCCGCCCGCCGATCTGCACGCCGCCCTCGCGGGCGATGCGCTCGATCAGCCTCGGGTCGCTTATGTTCTCGACGAAGACGGCGCGCACCCGCTGCCGCCGGATCTGCTGGATCAGCTTGGCGACGGCGGTGGCCGAGGCCTCGCTGTCGGTGCTCATGCCCTGGGCGCTCAGGAAATCGATGCCATAGGCGGCGCCGAAGTAGCCGAAGGCATCGTGGGAGGTGATGACGCGACGCTGATCGCGCGGCACCGTGGCCAGGCGTTGGCGCAGCGTCAGGTCCAGGGCCTGCAGGCGCGCCAGGTAGGCGTCGGCGCGTGACGTCAAGATCTCGCGCTCCGCCGGGCGCAGCCTGACCAGCGCCTCGGTCAGCGTGCGCACATAGGCCTGGGCCAGGCCGAGGTCTTGCCAGGCATGCGGGTCGGGTGCCCGGCCGAGCCGGCGCGGCGTGATGCCGGCACTGGCCACGGCCACCGTCCCTCGGTAGCCGCTGGCCCGCACCAGCCGGTCCTGCCAGCCCTCGAAGCCCAGGCCGTTGACGGCCACCAACTCGGCCGCCGCCAGCCGGCGTGCGTCGGCCGGGCTGGGTTGGTAGACATGCGCATCGGCGTCGGGCCCGACGAGGCTGACCACGTCGACGACCGGCCCGCCGATTTCGCGCAGCAGGTCGGCCAGGATGGAGAAGCTGGCCACCACACGCAGCGGTGGCGCGGCCCAGGCCGGGCAGGCTGCCAGCCCAGCGCCCAGGACGAGATGGCGGCGATTCATCAGGTGGTTCATCAAGCGGCCCTGTGGCGGTGTTGGCGCAAGGCCTGCCAGACCAAGCCCTCACGGGCGCCCACCAGCAAAGAGACGGCGTACAGGCCGCCGGCCACCAGCACGATGGCCGGTCCCGAGGCCTGTTCGCCGTGGAAGGAAATCAGCAGCCCGGCCACGCCCGACAGCATGGCGATCAGGCCGGCGGCCAGCATCTGCGGGCCCACGCGCGCGGCCCAGAAGCGGGCGGCCGTGGCCGGCAGCATCATCAGCCCGACAGCCATCAGCGTGCCCAGCGCCTGGAAGCCGGCCACCAGGTTGGCCACGGCCAGCACCAGCAGCAGCGCATGGACTCGCGCGCCCGGCCCGCCGACATGCCTCAGAAAGCCGGGGTCCACACATTCCGCCAGCAGCGGCCGGTAGGCCCAGGCCAGCGCCAGCAGGCTGCATGACGCCACACCGGCCACCAGCAGCAGCGCGCCGTCATCCACCGCCAGGATGCTGCCGAACAGCACATGCATCAGGTCCACGCTGCTGCCGTGGCTGGAGACCAGCATCACCCCGCCGGCCAGCGCGATCAGGTAGAGCGCCGTGAAGCTGGCGTCCTCGCGCTGCGCGGTGCGCCGGGTCAGCCAACCAGCGGCCAGCGCCACGGCCAGCGCGGCCACGAAGCCGCCCAGGCTCATCGCCCACAACGAAAAGCCCGCCAGCACAAAGCCCAGCGCCGCGCCGGGCAGCAGGGCATGGGCCATCGCGTCACCCACCAGGCTCATGCGGCGCAGCACCAGCAGCACGCCCACCGGCGCGCTGCCCAGGGCCAGCGCCGCACAGGCCACCAGCGCGCGGCGCATGAAGCCGTAGTCGGCAAAGGGCGCAATCAGCAATTCGTAGGGCGTCATGCCACCTCCCGGCAGACCGGCGCCGTCTCGTCCCAGCACTCGGCCATGCGGCGGGCCTGCAGCAGGTGCTCGGCGCAGAGCACCTCGGCGACGGGGCCCCAGGCGATGCAGCGCCGCGCCAGCAGCAGCGCACGGTCGAAATGCACTCGCACCTGCTCCAGGTCGTGCAGCACGGCGATGACGGTGCGGCCCTCGCTGTGCCAGCGCGCCACCACCACGAGCAGGTCGGCGGTGGTGCGGGCATCGATGGCATTGAAGGGTTCGTCCAGCAGGATGACCGGCGCGTCCTGCATCAGCACCCGTGCAAACAGCGCACGCTGCAGCTGGCCGGCCGACAGCTCGCCGATGAGGCGCTGCTGAAAGCCCGCAAGGCCCACCGCAGCGAGCGCGGCGTCCACGCGCTCGTGCAGCGCGGCGATCAGGGCGCGGCTGCTGCCGATGTGGGCCCAGGCGCCCAGCGCCACCAGGTCCGCCACATCCAGGGGCACGCTGCGGTCCAGCAACGCCTGCTGCGGCAGCCAGGCCATGCGCCGGCGCAGGCCGGGCTCGACCTTCACGTCGCCCTGGGCCACCGGCAACTGGCCGGCAATGGCGCCCAACAGGCTGCTCTTGCCGGCGCCGTTGGGCCCGACGATCGCCGTGAGCGAGCCAGCCTCGAAGGCGCCCGACAGGTGATGCACGGCAGGATGACCCCGGTGGGCCACCGTCAGGTTGCGCAGTTCGATCATGTCGAACTCAGCGCCCAGGCCACGGCCAGCCACAGCAAAGCCACCGGCAGCAGCGCGCCGGCCACGCGGCGGCGGGCACTCATCGTGAGCAGGCTGGCGCGCTTCATCGGGGCTGAGCGCATCAAGCGGCTGCTGCCTGCAGTGCCGGTGCGGGCCGCTCACGCAGCCACCAGGCGGCCAGGGCCAGCAGGGCCAGCGCCCAGGCCCACAGCGCCAGACTGGGCAGCGGCGTGGCCTGCTGCAAGGCGGGTGAGGCCTGGAAGCGCGGCACGGCGTCGAAGTCGGTGAAGCCCCAGCCTTCCAGACAGGTCTGCTTGCAGCCGCTGGCTTCATCGCGCAGCGCCGCCTCCTGGATGCGCTGGTTGAAGAAGCTGCGCAGCGCGCTGTGATGGCCCTGGAGTTCGGCCTCGAAGCGGCGGTGGCGCGCGGTGTCATGCCCGGCCAGGCGCGCCTGGGCCTCGCTGAACAGGCTGGCAGGGCTCAGCCACAGCCACCGCGCGAACAAGGCCTCACGCTGGGCGCGGGCCTCGGCGAACCGGGCTTCGACGGGTGCCATCAGCCGCTCCTGCTCCAGCATGCGGGGGATGCGCATGACGCTGCTGGAGAGCTTGTCCAGCGAGGTCTTGGCCGGGCGCCATTGCGGGTGGTCGTCATAGAAGCGGGCCAGCACCGCGCTGCGGTGCTGCGCAAACTGGTCGCCGGCATCGCGCATGGCGCGCACATAGCTCTCCCGGCTGGGCTGAGGCGCTGCCAGGCCCACCGCCGCGCCGAGCAGGGCGGGCAGCAGCACGACCAGCACCAGCCAGGCCGCAAAGCCCGCGAAGGCCGCCGTGGCCCGCCCCGTGCTGGCGGCGGCGACTGCAGCCGCCACGCTGCCCCAGAACAGCGACCAGGCCAGCAACCACAGCGCCCACGCCCCCAGCGCCGCCATGCCGGCGGCATCTGCGGGCACGGCACCCACCACCCAGGCCAGCAGTGCCACGCAACTGGCCAGTGCCAGGGCGGCCAGGCCGCTGCGCGCCAGCGTGCGCGTCAACAGCAGCCGCGCCGGCGACACGCCCTGCAGGCGCAGCACCGGCAGTTGTCGCTTCTCCCGCTCCAGGCTGAGCACGGGCAGGTTCAGCGCCAGCAGCAGCAGCGGCCACAGGTAGACGACGCAGAACATGAGGTCGAAGCGCCCCACCGCCAGGCGCGCCGGATGCTCCAGCTCGTAGGCGCTGCGCGAGGCCTCCAGGCTGTCTGCCCGCACACGCACGACCGGCGGCAGCACATCCGCCTGCGCGACCGCCAGCGCCGCGCCAGGCAACTCGGGCTTGGCCGCGAAGCCGACATGCCCGTAGAAGGCGTAGCCGCGCAGGTCGAAGGCGCTGCGCCACCACTTGGCGTCGGCAAACTCGGGCGCCTCGGGCGCCTCGGGTGCCGCGAAGTAGCGCCGGGCCAGGTCGTGTGCGTCCTGGCGTGCCTGGGCCTCGCGGGCCTGTGCGGCGCCCACCGTGCTGGCTGCGCCGGACTGGAAGGCGGCACCCTGGGTCAGGCCCCAAAGCGCCAGGCCCAGCGCGACGGCCAGCAGCGCCAGCAGGCCACGCTCGCGGGCCATGCCGCGCAGGTCGTAGGCGACCAGCCAGTAGATCTGTCGAATGCGACTCATCGCAGGGGGCCCTTCTGCAGGCGGCGCAGCGTCAGGTGGCAGGCCAGTGCCATGGCAGCCAGCAGCGCCAGCAAGGGCAGCGCGTGCCGCCACAGGCCAGGCCCCAGCGCATCAAAGCGGAAGCGCATGGGCGGCACGCGCGACCAGAGCGCGTCGTCGCCCTCGACGCGCTGGCCGTTGCGATCCGGCGTGGCCGTGATCGCGTCGTTCATCTGGCGCTGGATCAGCCGGCGGTGCGCTTCGGCGCCCTGCACGAATTGCAGGTGGTGCTCGGTGTCGCTGCCGGCGGCGGCGGCCGACAGGCCGGCCACCGCGAGCGTGGGCGACAGCCAGGCCCAGCCCGCCACGGCCCGGTCCTGGGCGCGCATGGCCGCGAACAGGCGGCCGTAGTGCGCGTCGAAGACCGCGTTGCCACGCTCTTCACCGCGCTGCAGGCTGATGCCGGACCAGTTCACCGGCAGGTCCTCCAGCCGGCTGACGCCATGCTGCTGCATCAGGGCCTGCTGCTGGCGCTTCTCCTCCGCCGGATCGTGGGGCTCGCCCAGCGCCGCTTCCATCTGCTGCCTGAACACGGCGCCGCTGGGCAGCGGCGCGGCGCTCTGCGCCCATTCCACGGCCGCGCGCGGCAACACCAGCGTGGTGGCCGCCCACAGGCCCATCAGCACCGCCAGGCTGCGCAACAGCGTCGCAGAGGCGGCCGAGACGGTGACGATGGCCAGGCACCACAGCGCGAGATAGCCCAGGTAGCCGGCGCCGAACAGCGTCCAGCGCAGGCCGGCGTCGCAGAAGGCCGGCGCGGTGGCGGGCAACTGGCCCTGCACCCACAGCACGGCTGCCAGGGCCGGCAGCGCCAGCACCAGGCCCAGCACCAGCAGCACCGCAGCGCGCGCGGCGGCCAGCGCGCCCAGCCGCGCCGACTGCAGCCGCAACTGCACCAGGGCGCCGGCCTCGCGCTCGCCGGCCCAGACCCCAAAGCCCAGGAACACCAGTGCCAACGGCACCAGCACCTGCAGCACGAAGGCGGGTGTCAGGGCGAACTGGCGCACCGTGCCGGGTGCATCGTTGGCCGGGCGGTAGACGAACTCGTTCTGCTTGTGCGCCTCCAGCCACACGCTGCTGCCCACATAGGGCTCGACGCCAGGGTCCACCGCCGCCAGCGCCGACTGCGGCTTGAACGCGTACACGCCGTAGTGCGCGGCCGAATGCGGGTTCTTGCGGCCCTGGTGCAGCCAGCGATGCTGCTCGGCCTGGGTGGCCTCGGCCCGGGCGTGGGCGGTGTCACGCAAATCCCGCGCGCTGAGCAGCGCTGCGGCCAGCGCCAGGGCCAGGCCGAGCACCAGCACCAGCGCCACACGCCCGTCCCGGCGGCGCTCCCGCCAGTCAGCCTGCCAGGCGGCCGCGAAGGTGGTGAACCAGCCGGCCATGTCAGTGCACTCCCGCCAGCGTGCTGAGGTAGTGCCGCTCCAGCTCGCCGGCGGGCAGCTGGTCGAGCGCCCATTCGCCGACCTTGTGGCCGGCCACCAGCATGCCGCAGCGGTGCGCCAGCTCCTGGGCGCGAAAGAGATCGTGCGTGGCCATCAGCACGGAGCGGCCCTCCGCCGCCAGTTCGCGGATCAGGCTGCCGAAGGCCACGCTGGCCTGCGGGTCCAGCCCGGAGGTCGGCTCGTCCAGCACGAGTACGCGGGCGTCCTTGGCCAGCGCCATGACGATGCCCACCTTCTGCCGCATGCCCTTGGAGTAGCCCTGGGCGAGCCGATGCCAGGCGTGTTTGGGCAGGCCGGCGCGGGCCAGCAGCGCCTCGATGCCGGCCTTCTTCGGGCGCAGGCCTTGCAGGCGCATGAAGAACTCGACGTTCTCCACCCCGGTCAGGCGCTCATACAGCGCCACGTTCTCGGGGATGTAGGCGGCGTGGCGCTGGGCGGCCTCGGCCGGCGACAGCTCGGCGCCGGCCAGGCGGATGCGCCCGCCGTCCGGCGGCGTGAAGCCGAGCAGGCAGGCGATGGTGGTGGACTTGCCGGCGCCATTGGGGCCGAGCAGCGCATAGATCTCGCCTGCTGCCACCTGCAGCTGCAGGTGGTCCACGGCGGTGTGGGCGCCGTAGCGCTTCACCAGCCCGTCGATCTCGATCATGGTCAGAATCCTTGGCGAAGTTCTGCAAACAGCGTCCGGCCCGGGAAGGGATGGGACTGGTAGGCGCGGTTGTCGTTGGCGTTGTCCACGCCGAGCGCGACTTCAGTGCGCCGGGCAGCGCGCCACAGCACGCGCAGGTCGAGCTGACGCAGGCGCGACGTGCCGCCGTAGACGTCGGGGTTGATGTCGCTGTTGTCGAGTTCGTTGTATTGGCGGCCGCTGTAGCGGTAGCTCGCGGAGAAGGTCCAGGCGCGCTCGGGCTGGTAGCTCACGGTCACGGCCGAACGCACGCGCGGGACACGCACCCAGTGCTTGCCGACGGATGCGGGCACGCTCGGGTTGTCCAGGATCACCGAGCGGTTGAAAGCGATGTTGGCCTCCAGCCCCAGTCCCCTCAGGCCCAGGTCCTGCCAGTCAGTGGCCAGCTCCAGCCCCCGGGTGCGCACCCGGGCCACGTTCTGCGTGGTCGTGACGATGGGAAAGCTCAGCGGGTTGGTCTGGCTCCAGATGGTGTCGCGCACGTCGTCCTGGAACAGCGAGGCGCGCAAGGTGCCGCTGGCGAAGCGCTGTTCGGCAAACAGCTCCAGCGCGTTCGACTTCTCGGGCTTGAGGTTGGGGTCGCTCTGTTCGATCTTGCTGCCCGACTGGGTGCCCTGGAACAGCTCCGCCACGGTCGCGAAACGCACGCCGCGCCCGGCGGACGCGCGCAGCGTGAGGTCGGGGTTGAGGTCCCAGGCGAGGGACAGCTTGGGGGACAGCGCAGTCATGCTGCGCGCCGGGTAGGCGATGGGCGCAATGCCTGCAATGCGCTGCTGGCCGTCGAAGGACTTCCAGGATTCGGCGCGCAGGCCGGACGTGAGCTGCCAGCCCGGGGCGAAGCGCCAGGCGTCCTGGCCGTAGAGCGCGACGAGCTGGGTCTTGCCGCCGACGAACTGCGTCTCGGCGCCCACCGGGCCGCTGCGCCAGTCGGCAAGGTTGGCGCTGGTCTGCTTGAGTTCGTAGTCGTTGGCGTGCAGACCGAAGACCAGCGCGTGCCGACCACCCGCCCCGGGCGTGTAGGTGGACTGGATCTCGAAAGTGCGAAAACCCGTGCCATCGCGCAACACCGCCGTGCCCGCACCCCCGGCCGCAGCCTGGGGGTCGGGCGCCAGCGCATTGCGCTGCGCATCGTCAAGGATGCGGTAGGCGCTGGCGACAACGGACGCGTTCCAGCCGGTCGCATGCCGCGTCTTGACCGTGACGCCAGCCTGCAGATGGGCCTCGTCGCGGCTGAAGGGTGCGAACGCGGCCTTCGGGATGTCGAACACGTTGCCGTCCTGGCTGACGCGGCCGCTCCACACTGGCGCGCCGGCCGCGTCGCGCAGGAAGCTGGCGTTGCGCGTGGTCGTGTCGTTGCGCCACCAGGCGACGAAGGCTTCGGCCGCGAGCGTGCGCGAGAAGTCATGTCCGGCGCTGAGCTTGGCGGTGTGCTGCAGCGTGTGGTCGATGGCGCCGGCGTTGGCTCCGAACACCGCACGGCGACGGCCGTTGGGGCCCACGTCGTACTGGATGCCATCGACTGGCGTGGCCGCGCCCGCGCTGGTCGGTGCGACGAACTGGCCAGCCGCGTTGGCGTTCACGGTGTAGTACTGCATGGGCTGGCTCGTCGAGTCCTGCCGGTTCAGCACCAGGCGATACCAACTGCCGGAGGCGAGCCGGTCGCCCAGCACGGCGCTTAGCTGCGTGTTGTTGAAGGTCTCTTCCTGGCCGTACAGGCTGAAGCTCTGCGACTGGCCGGCGGCACGCACCGAGGCCTCGAAGCCCTGCGGCCGGCGCGTGCTGATGGCCACCGTGGCGCCGATGGAGTTGCCTGGGTAAAGCGCGGAGAACGGCCCGTACAGCAGGTCCACCCGTTCGATCTCCTCGGGCGCCACCATGTTCCAGCGCGGCGCATCGAAGCGGCCGAGGAAGTTGGAGATCAGGTAGCCGTCCATCAACACCAGCGCGCGCGGCGCCTGGGAGCTGGCGAAGCTGCGGCCGGCCATCAACGCGTTGCGATCACCGCTGTAGCGCTTGCGCACGGTCGTGTTGGGCAGGTTGCGCAGCGCATCCTCGGGGTTGAAGACGTTCTGCTGCTCGCGCAGCGCCTCGGCCGTCTTGCTGGCCGTCGTCATCGGCAGGTTGGGGTCGAGCGCGGAGCGTTGCGCCGTGCCGGTGACGGTCACGGTGCCGAGCTGCTGCTCGGTACCGACCCCCTGCGCGTGGACCAGGGAGCTCGCAGCAAGCAGCGCGAGCGCCGCTGCTGCGGTGGGGCGAAAGGGCAGACTGGGGGCAGGACGAGGCATCAGTGTTTTTGCTAATGATAACGCGTTAGCAATAATACCGCATGCGAAACTGGCTCAAGCGCATGCCGCGCCTGCCTACCTCTTGCCCATGGAACGTTCCACCCGCCAACGCAGCGCCATCCGCACCGTCATTGATGCGGCCGGGCGACCGCTTTCACCGCAGGAGGTGCTGGAGGCGGCGCAGGCCGACGTGCCGGCCCTGTCCCTGGCGACCGTGTACCGGAACCTGAAGTTGCTGCTTGATGCCGGTGAGATTGCCCCGGTCAACCTGCCTGGCGAAAGCGCGCGCTATGAGGCTGCCGCCCACGAGCACCACCATCACTTCCAGTGCGACCACTGCCACCGCGTGTTTGACGTCCACGCCTGCCCTGGCAACCTGGCTGGGCTGGCGCCCACTGGATTCACCGTCGAGCGGCACGAACTGACCTTGTACGGCAGGTGCGCCGACTGCGCCCCGGCTCGGCGCGCGTCACGCACGTCAGAGACCGCTCCACGGCGCAGAAAGTCGTCCTAGGCTGGCCCGCCCTCGCGGTTGAACTGCGCGGACGCGCCGGCATCACCCGCCCGAAGCTGACACGTAGAGGCCGGTGCCCCGGCGTGGCCGCAGGAGCGATGGCCTCGCGCCGGAGGCGGGCCTCTGTACTCACCCAGGGCGCGCGACACGTGTGGCAGCCAGCGACACTGACCGCACACACGCCTCTGCAGTCGAACGCTCGCGATGGAACATTTCCTTGGCCAACATCCAGAAGTTGGCCGTAGCGCTCGGCACGGAACCCTGGCTTTGCTCAGACCGACCGATAGCGACTCGACGCTGAAAGCCCGGTTCAGGCGATCCGCCCCACGCCAGCAGCGGCGTCCGCCTCAGCCTCAGGCCAAAGGCTCGGGAACAAGAAGCGCAGCGCATTCAGCGGAACGGAGAAGCGGACGTGGCCCTTGGGGGTGTCCGACCGCAGCAGCCCTGCATCCAGCAGCTTGCTGATCAGGGTGGTGGCGGTGCGGTCACCAAGTCCGGTCATCGAAGCGAAGTCACCCCGCGAGATCTCGCCGTGCGTGGCGAAGAGGTAGTGCAGTGGCCGAAGTGCCTCCTTCCGTAACCCGCGCTTGACGACGTGTTCCTCATGGGCGAGGAACGCACCCAGGCGGTCCTGCATGTCCTGCAGGTTCAGCATCCCTGCCATGAACCGCACTTGGTCCAGGCACACCTCGATGAAGAACGCTGTCCACTGCACGAGCATCTGCTCACTGAGGTTGCCCCTGCCGTCGAGGTCGCCCATCCGCCCGGCGCAGCGGCACGGCGACGTCGACAAAACGCACCGGCTCGTTGTTCGCAGCGCGCGGCATATAGGTCGCGAGCAACTGCGCTTCGTGCGGCTCGCCGAGATACGAGCCCGCCTGCGCCCCTGCAAACCAGGGTCGCTTGGACGTGTCGACACCTTCGAGAAGGCGGCCGGTGGCAGCCAGTACCTTTCCCGACGCGTCGACCATGCCGATCCACGCGTAGTCGGGCTGGTCCTGCTTGAGCCGGTCCAGCATGTCCCGGACCATGGCTGGTTCTACGGTGTCCGATCGCTCCAGCAGGCCAGCGACCAGGCCGACCTCTCGCTGGCGCGCCAGGAGATCAGTCTCGATCCGGCTGCTGATCTCGTTGGCCGCGATCAGCAATGATCGGCGCTGCGTGGCGTCCATCAACGATTCGGCGCGCCACTCCAGGACGGCGGCCGCAGCAATGCCGAACAGCAGACCCACAGTCCCCATCAGCAGGGCGAAGCGCAAGCTGAGTCCAGACGAGCGCCACGGACTGCTCCGCATGGGCTTGTTCATCATCCCCCTTGGCCTGGAATGTTCTGAAGGCAGGTCGTATTTTTCAGGGAATTGTGTCGGTGATCGTTGCGCCAGCACAAGCACCGCCACTGCTTGAGCGAACACATGCGCTCGCGGCGCCTGTTTCGCGTTCGCGGCGACCCGATCCGCTGAACGCGCGGACGCGAATTCAGGCTCCCGGGCATCCCAGCCTGCCCGGGCTGTGGACTGACACCACGCGCCGGCACATCACCCCTCTGAGAAACCGCGCACGTCAAGAGCACAGGCACCCCAGGCCTGTCGCCACCGTCCGCCGCGCCGCTTGAGCCAACCAGTACGACATGCGTGTAGCAAAACGTCATGCAGCGTCGCACACAGCAGGGGCTGTGGCGCCAAAGAATCTCGACATCGCTGACGTTGACGCGGCGCGTGCCTATCGCCGCGATGCCAAGCCCTCGGACACCTCATCGGTCAGCACCTCCTGGACCAGAAGAACATGCAGACACCCACCCGATCAACATCCCTGCTCGCCGTCGACACCCTCCCCTTGCCCGTTGCCTATCAGGACGGTGATGCCCTTGGCCGCGTCGCACCGGGGCCTGAGCCCCGCGCCTGGCAGCAGCTTCCGAATGCTGCAGCCCAAGACCTGACTCCGCTGAGCCGGGCACGGGGCCCCGGGGGGCGCTGGCGATTCCTGTGGGGCGCGTTGACGGTGGGCGCTGCGGCCAGCTCGGCGCTGGCGCAGACCACCCAGCCGCCTGCGTTGCAGCGCGCCGCCATCGAACGTGCCGTGGTCGACGTGTTGAAGGCCCGACCGGAACTGGTGCGAGATGCCCTTGCACAGCTGGAGAGGCGCGATGCAGACAACCGTGCCGCCGCAGAGCGCAAGGCGTTAGCCGAGTCTGGACCGGCACTGCAATCGGCAGCCGGGAGCACAGTGCTCGGCAACCCGGCGGGTGATGTCACGCTGGTCGAGTTCATCGACTACCGCTGCGGCTACTGCAAGAGCCTGTCAGCCAGCATCGACACCCTTTTGCAGCGTGACAAGCAAGTACGCGTGCTGGTCAAACACCTGCCCATCCTGGGTCCGGAATCTGTGACAGCAGCGCAGCTGATGTTGACCAGCGGCAAGGGTTCAGAGGCTGCTCGCCTGCATCACGCGCTGATCAACGCCCCTGCGCTGGACCCGGCGGCCGTGAAGGCCATCGCCGCCAGCGCGCCAGCACCCGGCGCAAGCGCCACGGCCGCTGCCAACCAAGACCTGGCGGCGGTGGCGGCGCTGGCCGAGCGGCTGGGCATCCAGGGAACACCAGCGATCGTCATCGGCGACCAGCTGTTCCGCGGCGCGCTGGATGTGCAGCAGTTGGAGGCAGCGATTCAGGCTGCACGCCAGCAGCGCAAGGCCAAGGCCCTGGCGGGCTAGTCGCTACCTGGCCCGTACCGCACCTGTGTGTGGCCCGGGCCTACCTTTTTCCGGCCCTGTGTGGCCGAACTCAATGGAGTTGACATGATGCATGGAACGAAACGATGGATCACCGGTCTGGTGTTGTTGTTGGGGCTCACCGGTGCTCACGCGGCAGTGCCCCTCATCGGCCACAACGCGGGTGGTGTTGCCCGCTGCATCGTCGCCAAGGAGGATTCGGACCTGCTGATGACGAATATGTGTCCGACAGGCACGCCCGGCGCGGAGTGGGCGACCTCGCTCTTTGACTTCACGCCGTCAGGCGCTATTGCCAATGGCGACCGATGCCTGGACCTGAAAAACAGCGCGGGTGGCAAAACTGAAGTTGTTCTGTCCACCTGTACCGGGAGCGCTAGCCAGAAGTGGAGGCGTGACGGTGACTTTCTTGTCTCCACGGCGAACAACCAGTGCCTGCGCTTGGGCTTCGTTTTGAGGAAGAAGGGCCAGGGAGTATTCAGCCCTCCCCCCTCACTCGTCGAGGCACCACTGCTCGACGCGTGCGCCTACAACGCCGATCGGAAATGGGCGCTGGGCACCGTGCCCGCCAACTGGCCGACCCAATCGGCGAACAAGCCTTCTGCCCTCGTGGAGGGCGCGTCGCTGACACCTGCACAGGTGCAAAAGGTCGTGAACTGGATCTATGCGGAGACCAAGATCGACAGCCTGCCCTTTTGCTGGCGCAGGGCCGCCTACGACCGCGGCGTGGGCAAGCCGCAGACCGACTGCGGCAGCAAGACTTTCAAGGACGGCCTGTGCTACGGCGACTGCCGCGCCGGCTACACCGGCGTGGGGCCGGTGTGCTGGCAGCAATGCCCGTCCGGTTACGCAGACACCGGGGCGTTTTGCCAATCCCGAGAGTCCCTCTCCTACCGCCCTGGCACTACATGTTCCACGAAGGACAAGCTGGGCACCTGCTGGGCTTGGAAGATGAAAAGCTGCCGCGACGGTTATCTGCGCGACACCATCACCCAGACCTGCTGGCTGAAGGACCCGACCATCGCCAAGCACAGCTACGGGCGAGGCGCCGGCACCGTGCCTCAGGGTTGCACCAACGGTCTCGTGCTGCAAGCGGGCATGTGTTACGACCGCCCCCGCAGCGGCTACACCTGCACCGTGACCGCCTGTTCCGAGCAATGCGCTGCAGGCACCATGCAATGCGGCGCCGGCTGCGCACGCGATGTCGGCACCTGCACCAACAGCATCACGGACATGGTGATCAGCCCCGCCATGGCGCTGGCCAGCCTGGCCACTGGTGGTGCCGCCGGCGCTGCAGCCAATAGCGTCAAGGCCGCCGTTTCCAAGGCCAACGAGGCTGCCAAGATGGCCGCGACGGCCAAAGAACTGGCCATGATCTTGAAGGACTCGATCAACGACTACATGCAGGCGGCCGAAGGCGACCTGACGGCGATCTCCACGCCTGAGATTGAGCGGGCGGTGGCGGCCAAGTACGGCAAAGGCAGCGCCAACTACCGTTCGATTGCACGGGAATATGCCCAGCTCCAGATCATGGCCGCCGTTAGCAATATGTTCACGGACCTGTCCATCCTGGTGACGTCGATGGTCGATACGACAGGCGTGGTGTCCACCATCAACGCCTTCGCCAAACCGTTGTGCGAGCAGCGCAAGCCCATCCCTTGAAGCACCGGCCCGACTGAACCCACACCGCCGACACCGGCGGCCCGGGGCAACACCCATCCCGGTGTTGCCCCGCATTCTTTGGCGGACTGACGGAGCGACAGGACGAATTGGTCTGGCCTGCTTGGGACAATGGCGATCAACGTTGACCTGCGCGCCGGCAGGCGGTCCTTGCTGCGGGAGCGGCCGCACGGCATGCTGAGTTGTCTGGACTCAGTGCTGAGGTCCAGGACCCGACTGCGGCCAGCGATGACTCAGCGCCTGCCAGGCGGGTGCTGACGCACGTCCGCTGCAGCGCCTCGTATCTTGGGCGCTCCCCGCGCCGTTCAGGCGCCTCCCCGCCTCCTCGCCGAACGAGCCCCCCCGACTACGCACCCTCGCCCCGCACCCGTCCCGGTCGCGGTTCGCGATGAGCTGCGTGCGCTCGGCGCGGGCGTCAGAACCTGCGCGCGGCAGCTTGCGGCAGTCCGCGACAAGGGCTCGATCGCGGCGTCGGCGCCGCGCTCAGCGCCTGACTGGCAGCGTCACCCAGGCGCTGTGTCCCGAGGCTGGGTCGTGCTGGAACAGCAGCCGACCCTGCAGCCGCGTGACGATCTGCTGGATGATGGCCAGCCCCAGCCCGAAACCGGGCAGCTGACGGCTGGCATCGCCGCGGGCAAAGGCTTCCATCAACCGTTCCGCGCCCTCCGCAGGCAGGCCCGGCCCTGCGTCAACCACGGTCAGCTGCACCTGGTCGCCCTCGGCGACCAGCCGCACCTGCACCGGCAACGCACCATGCTTGAGCGCGTTGTCCACCAGGTTCACCACCAGTCGCTCCAGCAGCAGACCGCTGGCGTTGTGCAGCATC
>Ga0209294_1000073_pt1 | contig 14621 bp, 14 predicted proteins | sample LowerColdCreek_FD_184128 | JGI IMG/M metagenome (GOLD analysis project Ga0209294, IMG submission 184128) | Groundwater microbial communities from Cold Creek, Nevada to study Microbial Dark Matter (Phase II) - Lower Cold Creek (SPAdes) (version 3) | ecosystem: Environmental > Aquatic > Deep... | reverse complement strand
GCGCGGCATTCAGGCTCTGCGCGAAATGCACCGGCTCGCTGGGCGACTGCGGCGCTGCGACCGTGCTGCCCAGCACGAGGACGAGGGCACTACCCTCCAGCTTGGCGCTGTAGGTGGAGGCCTGGCGCAGGTTCAGCACGACGCGCGAGCGCTCACCGGCCTGGGCGACGGCAGCCGAGCGCAGGTTGCCCTGGTTCAGTTCGACCATGTTGCGCCCGATGCCATTGACGACGCCCGGCAGGTCGATCGCGATGCGCGGCGGCGTCTGGATCGTGAAGCCCGTGGGCACCGCCGCCAGCGGCTCGCTCAGTTCGATGCGCACGACATCCACGCCAGCCTGCTGGCTGGTGTTGATCGCCCGGATCTGGGTTTGCGCCCAGGCCACGGGCGCGCCCAAAAGGGCGACGGCAATTCCCAGCACCCAGCTACGGCCCATCGACTTGTTCTCCTGGAATGTCTTCATCGTCCCTTCTCCTGTAGCTGGAGGGTACTCATGCGCTCGACATACTCGCCCGCAGCATCCTGGACGATCTCTCGCAACGTGATCTCGGTCTCGCTGACCTTGGTGATGAGGCCGAAGTTCTGGCCGAGGTGGTCTCCGACCTTGACCTGGTACAGCAGGTTGTCGACACGCAGCAGCGCATAGCGCCGGTTGTCGCGCGTCAGGCTGCCCACCATCGCCATGCTGTCCAGCGGGTAGGCTTCCAGCGGCTCCTTGCGCCGGTTGAACTCGGCGGTGAGCAGCGAATTCGGCTGCGCCGCCTCCTGGCGGATGGCGACGCTGAGCTTCTGCGTGCTGAACGGGTCCACACCGGCGCCTGCCTCGTAAGGCTGGGGCAGGAACTTCTTCGGCGGCAGCAGCGGCGTCACCGAAGGCTTGGCCTCCTTGCGCTGCTGTTCCATCCACTGACGCAGTTCGTCCTGGTCGCCGCCGCACCCGGTCAGCGCCAGCACGGACGCAAGAGTCATCAGCAGCAACTTCATTTCTTGCCCCCGGCCTTGACCGTGGCCTTGCGCTGTTCGGCCACCTCGGCGGCGTCCAGGTAGCGGTAGGTTCGCGCGGTCACTTCCATGCTCAGCGAGCCGGTCTGCGCGGCCGGCGCGACGACGACGAGGTTGTGCAAGGTCACGATGCGCGACAGGTTGGACACGTCGGCCGCAAAGGCGCCGATGTCGTGATAGCGGCCCGACACCTTGAGCGCAATCGGCAACTCGGCGTAGTAGTCCTTCACCACTTCCTGGCCCGGGCGGAACAGCTCGAACTGCAGACCGCGGCCGACACCGGCGCTGCTGATGTCGGACAGCAGGGAGTCAATTTCCGCCTTGCCGGGCAACTGCTTCTCGAGCTGCGTCACGTACTCCTCGACCTGACTTTTCTGCTTGCGCAGTTCGGGCAGGTTGACGGCCTGGGCCAGCTTGGCCTTGTAGTCGTTGCGCAACTGCGGCTCGCGGGCGTGCTCGGCCTCCAGGCTCGCCTGCTCGTCGGCGAGCAGGACGAAATAGCCGAGCGCGCACACCGCCAGCATCACGGCCAGCCCGGTGGCCAGCTTGGGCGCCAGCGGCCACTGGCCGGGCTCCTTGGGGTTGAGGCCCTGGAACTGGCCGGCCAGGTCGGCAAACCAGGCATTCACGTCGATCTTGGGCATGGAAGTGGCCATGGTCGATCAGCCCTTCTTGGGCATCGAAGCACCCGATGCAGCGTCGCGCGGAGGCGCCTTGATCGACACCTTCATGGAGAAGTCCAGCAGGCGGCGCTGGTCACGCGTGTTGGTGCTGACGTTGGCCAGCTTCACTTCGATGAGGTCCGGCTTTTCAAGCCATTCCGAGCCCCGGGACACGTTGCGCAGGAACTCTGACACGCGCTCGTTCGTCTGCGCGATGCCGCTGATCGTGACCACCTTGTCGGCCTGGCGGATGCCGGTCACGTAGATGCCCTCGGGCGCCAACCGCGCCACGTCGTTGAGCAGCTGCACGGGCGTGTTGCGGTCGGTCTGCAGGTCTTCGACGGCGCGCTGCCGGGACTTCAGCGACTCGATCTCGCCCTTGAGGTTGGCGATGTCCTTGATCTGCGCCTCCAGCCGCGTGATCTCGCCCTGGATGTACTGGTTGCGGGACTGCTGCTCCTGGGTCAGGAACTGCAGCAGCAGATAAACCGCGACGACGATGCCCGCGCCCACAAGCCCCGCAAGACCCAGGCCTGCGAAAAAGGCGGCCTTGCGCCGCTTGCGCCTTTCCTCACGGTAAGGCAGCAGGTTGATCAGGATCACTGGTAGAACCTCCGCATCGCGAGGCCGCAGGCGGTCAGATAGGACGGCGCTTCACGCCGCAGCTTGGGCTCGCGCACCGCCGAGCCCATGCCCATGTTCTCGAACGGGTTGACCACCATGCAGGCAAAGCCGGTCAGGTCGGTCACGCGCTCCTTGAGACCGGGCAGCGTGGCCGTGCCGCCGGCCAGCATCACGTAGTGCACCTTGTGATGCGGCGTGCTGGTGAAGAAGTACTGCAGCGCGCGGCCAATCTCCTGCGACAGGCTGTCGACGAAGGGGTTCAGCACGCCGGTCTCGTAGTCCTCCGGCAGGTCGCTGGACAGCTTCTTCTGCTCGGCCTCCTCGAAGGAGAAGCCGTACTGGCGAGAGATGAGCTGCGTGAGCTGGGAGCCGCCGAAGGACTGGTCGCGGTCGTAGAGCAGTTCTTCGTCGCGCAGCACCTTCAAGCTGGTGGTGTCGGCGCCGATCTCGAACAGCGCGACCAGCGCGTCCTTGCCCCCGCTGGGCAGCGCGGCGATGAGACGACCCATGGCCATGCGCGAGGCATGCGACTCGATGTCGAGCACGACGGGCCGCAGCCCTGCCGCTTCGGCCAGGCCCTGCCGATCCTGCACGCGGTCCTTGCGGGACGCCGCGATCAGCACCTCGACATCACCCACGGAGGTGGGGCTGGGGCCGAGGACGCAAAAGTCCAGGCTGACCTCGTCGAGCGAGAACGGGATGTACTGATTCGCCTCGGCCTCGACCTGCATTTCGAGTTCTTCCTCGCGCAGGCCGGCCGGCAGCATGATCTTCTTGGTGATGACCGCCGACTGAGGCATGGCCAGCGCGGCATCACGGGTGCGGGAGCCGCTGCGGGCCACGACGCGGCGCACGGCATCGGCGACCTCGTCGAACTTCTCGATCTGCCCGTCGGCGATCCAGCCCTTCTCGAAGGGTTCGCTGGCAAAGCGCTCAAGCACAAACTCGCCGCTCTTGGTCTGGCTCAGCTCCACCAGCTTGACGCTGGACGAACTGATATCCAGACCGATCAAGGCTGGGTGCGTGCGACCCAAAAGCGTGTCGAGTATTCCCATGCCCTTTGACTCCCGACACGTGAGTTTACGTATCGGACTATTAATAAGTTACTTGAATGCTAGCAGCAAAGCCGTTGACAGCGAACGCAAATCCGGCCCAGGCTGGTAACGCCACGTTGCTAAACATACACCAATCAACAGGCATGCAAGCTCCTGAAAAACACATGGGGAGCGGTCGTTTGGCACGGGTGCGGCAAGCGGTCACGCAGGGCGGCAGGTATGCACGGCGTTTGAACGGCGCTTCCTATAATCCGCCGCCTCCTCCCCACGCGCCCCGCAGGCGCGCCCTGCCGGCTCATGAATGACAAGCCTCGATCCGCTGCGCCCACTCCAGCGTCCGCAGCCGCCGGCCCAGCTCCAGCTTCCCGACACACCCGCTCCGTGAGTGCCCGCCTCGGTCGCCTCGCGCTGTGGGCAGTCGGCTTGCTCGTCGGCGGCGCGGTGGCCGTCGCCTTGCTGCTGGCGCTCGGGCTGGCGCTGGCCTATCCCCGCCTGCCCGACATCGGCGGCCTGACCGACTACCGCCCCAAGCTGCCGATGCGGGTACTGTCCAGCGACGGCGTGCTGCTGGGCGAGTTCGGCGAGGAACGGCGCAACTACCTGCCCATCCAGCAGATCCCCAAGCTCATGCAGGAAGCCGTGCTCGCCATCGAGGACGCGCGCTTCTATCAGCATGGCGGCGTGGACTACCTCGGCATCATCCGCGCCGGCCTGGCCAATGTCGGCGAGTCGCGCAGCCAGGGCGCATCGACGATCACGATGCAACTGGCCCGCAACTTCTACCTGTCCACGGAGAAGACCTTCACGCGCAAGATCTACGAGATCCTGCTGGCGCTGAAGATCGAGGCAGCCCTGCCCAAGGAGAAGATCCTCGAGATCTACATGAACCAGATCTTCCTGGGTCACCGCGCACACGGCTTCGCGGCGGCCAGCGAGGTCTATTTCGGCAAGACGCTGGACAAGCTCAGCGTCGCCGAGGCCGCGATGCTGGCCGGCCTGCCCAAGGCGCCATCGGCCTACAACCCGATCAACAACCCCAAGCGCGCGACCATCCGCCAGCAATACATCATTGAGCGGATGTACGAGACCGGCTACATCACCGAGGAAGAGCGCGACGCGGCCAAGGCCGAGAAGCTGCGCATCCGCCCGGTGCAGGAATCGGTCACACATGCGGAGTTCGTGGCCGAGGCGGCGCGCCAGCTGATCTTCAGCCAGTACGGCGACGAGGCCTATTCGCGCGGGCTGAACGTCTACCTGACGCTGAACAGCGCCGAGCAGAACGCCGCCTACCGTGCGCTGCGCCGCGGCATCCTGGACTACGAGAAGCGCCAGGTCTACCGCGGCCCGGAGGCCTATGCCGACCTGCCCAGCGACGCCAAGGCGCTGGACTCACGCATCGCCGAGGCGCTAGCCGACCACCCCGCCAACGACGAGTTGCTGGCCGCTGTCGTGCTGCAGGCCGACCCGAAGAAGGTCACCGCCGTGCTGCAGAGCGGCGACACCATCGCCATCACGGGCGACGGCCTCAGGCCAGCCACGTCCGGCCTGTCCGAGAAAGGCAACCCCAAGACGCGCATCCGCCGCGGCGCCGTCATCCGCGTCGTCAAGGGCCCCAAGCAGAAGGACGGCGGCGAATGGACCATCACCCAGCTGCCCGAGGTCGAAGGCGCCTTCGTGTCGCTGGACCCGAACAACGGCCAGGTGCGCGCGCTGGTGGGCGGCTTCGACTACGCCAAGAACAAGTTCAACCACGTCACCCAGGCCTGGCGCCAGCCGGGCTCCAGCTTCAAGCCCTTCATATATTCGGCAGCGCTGGAAAAGGGCTTCACGCCCGCCACCATCGTCAACGACGCGCCGCTGTTCTTCGACGCCGGCACCACCGGCAGCCAGCCCTGGGAGCCGAAGAACTACGACGGCAAGTTCGAGGGACCGATGCCGCTGCGCACGGCACTGGCCAAGTCCAAGAACATGGTGTCCATCCGCGTGCTGCATTCCGTCGGCGTGCACTACGCGCAGGAGTGGCTCACGCACTTCGGCTTCGAGGCGGAGAAGCACCCGGCCTATCTGACGATGGCGCTCGGCGCCGGCTCGGTGACGGTGATGCAGATGGCGCAGGGCTATTCGGTGTTCGCCAACGGCGGTTACCGCGTCAACCCGCAGCTCATCAGCCGCATCACCGACAACAAGAGCCGCCTGCTCTACGAAGCGCTGCCGGTGACGCTGAACGACAGCGCCCGCGCCATCGAACCGCGCAACGCCTTCCTGATGAGCAGCCTGCTGCAGGAGGTCACGCGCAGCGGCACGGCAGCACGCGCGCAGGCGACGCTGAAGCGGCCCGACATCTACGGCAAGACCGGCACCACCAACGACTCGATGGATGCCTGGTTCGCCGGCTACCAGAAGGACCTGGTCGCTGTCGTCTGGATAGGCTACGACCAGCCGCGCAAGCTCGGTGACCGCGAGACGGGCGGCGGCCTGAGCCTGCCGGTGTGGATCGAATACATGCAGTTCGCGCTGCGCGGCAAGCCGGTCGCGGAGATGACGCCGCCGGATGGCGTCATCAACGTGAACGGCGAATGGTTCTACGAGGAGTACACCTCGGGGAGCGGCGTGCGCGAGCTGTCGGCCGAGCCGAACGTGCCGGGCACGACGACGGAAGACGAGAAGAAGTCCATCCTGGACCTCTTCAAACGCTGAGTGCGTTCAGGCGCTGAAGCTCAGTGCCTGACCCGCCTGCTCGCTGGCGCTGCGCGACAGCCGTGCGCAGAACTCCTGGCCCTCGCGGTCAACCCACCGCGTACCGTCCCACTTGAAGTGGTAGCCCCCCGAGCGCGCAGCCAGCCAGATCTCCTGCAGCGGCGGCTGCGTGTTGATGACGATCTTGCTGTTGCCGGGCAGGCTCAGCTCCAGCAACCCGCCGGTGCGGTGACTGTCGATGTCGACGACATCCTCGTCCAGCCAGGCGTCGACCTGCGCCTCGATGCGGGCGAGCAGCTCGTGGGACTTGGCGTGGTAGGCGGCGTCGGACAGGGACATAAACTGGGCAGATGAACAAAACTGCCATCAGTGTAGGTGGGCGCCTGGCTGCCCTGCTGATCACCCTTACCGCCCTTGCGGGTTGTGGCCAGAAGGGCCCGTTGACGCTGCCCAAGGCGGCTGGCGCAGCATCGGCCCCCGCCACCCCGCCAGCGCGTTAGTCCCGACCCTCTTCCACCGCGTGGCAGGCCACGCGCACGCCACGCAGTTCCAGCAGCGCCGGCCGCTCGGCCTTGCAGCGCGCGTTCGCCAGCGGGCAACGCGGGTGGAAGCTGCAGCCGCTCGGCGGGTTCAGCGGGTTGGGCACCTCGCCCTGCACCGGCGTGCGGGCACGTCCGGTCATGTGGATGTCGGGGATCGCATCCAGCAGCATGCGCGTGTACGGGTGCATCGGCCGCGCGAACAGCATCGCCTTGTCCGCCACCTCGACCAGGCGACCGAGATACATGACGCCGACCTGGTCGGCCACATGGCGCACGACGGCCAGGTTGTGCGAGATGAAGAGGTAGGTCAGGCCCTTGTCGCGCTGCAAGTCCTTCATGATGTTGAGGACCTGCGCCTGCACGGACACGTCCAGCGCCGAGGTCGGCTCGTCGCAGACAAGGAACTCCGGATTCGTCGCCAGCGCGCGTGCGATCGAGATGCGCTGGCGCTGGCCGCCGGAGAACTGGTGCGGGAACTTGTCCGCGTCCGCCGGATTCAACCCCACTGAGCTGAGCAGTTCGCCGACACGCTGACGCGCCTGGGCATCTCCCTTGACGAGATCATGCTCGCGCAGCGGCTCGGCGACGATGTCCAGCACCTTCCAGCGCGGGTTCAGCGACGCGTACGGGTCCTGGAAGATCATCTGCATGCGACGGCGTAGCGGGCCAGCGCCGGGACCGGCCAGCGTCTTGACGATGTCCTCGCCATCGAAGCTCACGGAGCCACGCGTCGTGCCGTAGAGGCCCACCAGCAGCCGCGCGACCGTGCTCTTGCCGCAGCCGCTTTCACCGACCAGCGCCAGCGTCGTGCCGCGCTCGATGGCGAAGGAAATGCCGTCCACCGCGTGCACGAAGGCCTTGGGCTTGCGCTCGACGACGCGGTTCAGCCAGGGCGGCGACACGTCGAAGGTCTTGGCGAGGTCTTGCACCTCGACGAGAGGCCTGCTCATTGCACCACCTCCACGGTCACCGGGCGCCAGCAGGCCGCGCGCGTGGCATTGACTTCGGCCAAATCGGGCCGTTCGACGCGGCAGCGGTCGACCACACGCGGGCAACGCGGATTGAAGGCGCAGCCGGGCGGAATGGCATTCAGCCGCGGCATGGACCCGTCGATCTGCAGCAGCCGCTCGCGGTCCTCGTCCATGGCCGGGATGGAACCCATCAGGCCGACGGTATAGGGGTGGGCCGGGCGGTGGATGACGTCGGCGACCGGGCCGATCTCGGCAATGCGGCCGGCGTACATGACGGCAACTCGGTCACAGGTCTCAGCGATCACGCCCATGTCGTGCGTGACCAGCATGACGGCCGCGCCCTGCTCTTTGCAGACCTTCTTCAGCAGCGCAATGATCTGCGCCTGGATCGACACATCCAGCGCCGTCGTCGGCTCGTCGGCAACGATGAGCTTGGGACTTGCTGCCAGCGCTAGCGCGATGACGACGCGCTGGCGCATGCCGCCGGAGAACTGGTGCGGGAAGTGGTCGATGCGCGCCTCGGGTGCCGGGATGCCGGTGGATGCGAGCAGCTCGATGGCCCGGGTGCGCGCCTGGGACGCAGTCAGGTCGAGGTGAGTCGTGATCGTCTCGACCAACTGATGCCCCACCGAGTAGAGCGGATTCAGCGAGGTCAGCGGGTCCTGGAAGACCGCGCCGATCTCGCGGCCGCGCACGCGGCGCATCTGCTCGTAGGGCAGGTTGTCGATGCGTCGACCCGCCAGCTTGATCTCGCCGGCCGCGATACGGCCAGGCGGGTCCAGCAGGCCGATGATGGCCGCACCGGTCAGCGACTTGCCGGCGCCGGACTCGCCGACCACGCCGAGAATCTCGCCCGGCGCGATGGAAAAGGAGATGTCGTCCAGCGCCAGCAGCGTGCCGTGGCGGGTCGGGAACTCCACCCGCAGGTGGCTGACTTCGAGCAAGGGAGCAGTCATCGCAATCAACGCAGCCTGGGGTTGAGCGCGTCGCGCAGCCAGTCGCCCAGCAGGTTCACGCTGAGCGTGATCAGCACCAGTGTCACGCTGGGCCAGGCGGTGATCCACCACTCGCCCGAGAACAGATAGTCGTTGCCGTTGCGGATCAGCGTGCCCAGCGAAGGGCTGGTCGCCGGCACACCGACACCGAGGAAGGACAGCGTCGCCTCGGCGATGATGGCCGACGCGATCTGGATCGTGGCCAGCACGAGGACGGGGCCCAGCACGTTGGGCAGCACATGCCGACGCATGATGCGAAAGCTGCCGACACCAATGACGCGCGCCGCCTGCACGTATTCCTTGTTGCGCTCCACCAGCGTCGAGCCGCGCACCGTGCGCGCGTACTGCACCCAGCCCGTCAGCGAGATGGCCAGCACGAGCACGACGAAGGCCAGCGTGTCGTGCGCGTTCGGGAACAACGTGCGACCCACGCCGCTGATCATCAGCGCGACCAGGATGGACGGGAAGGACAGCATCACATCGCAGATGCGCATGACGAAGGCGTCCGTGCGGCCGCCGAGGAAGCCGGCCAGCAGGCCGAGGCTGACGCCGATCAGGATGGACAGCAGCACCGACGCGAAGCCCACCAGCAGCGAGATGCGCGCGCCGTACATCAGTGCCGACAGGATGTCGCGACCCTGGCCATCGGTGCCGAGCAGGTACTTGCGCTCGCCGCCCTCCACCCAGGCGGGGGCTTTGAGCGAATCCATCAGCTCCAGCGTGGCCAGGTCGAACGGGTTGTGCGGCGCGACGAAGTCGGCGAACAACGCGCAGACGAAGCAGATCAGGGTCAGCGCGGCCGCCAGCATCGCCACCGGCGACGAGCGGAAGGAATGCCAGACGTCGCCGTCGAAGAAGGCGCGCAGCGCGGAGGCCGAGGCCACGGGCTGGGGGTTGGCGTCTGCAGCCATCGGGTTCAGTGCCCCTTGCCTTCGACGCGCAGGCGCGGGTCGACGGCGAAATACAGCAGATCGACGCCGAGATTGATGACGACGAAGATCAGCGAGATCAGGCACAGGTAGGCCGCCATGACGGGAATGTCGGCGAACTGCACGGCCTGGATGAAGAGCAGGCCCATGCCGGGCCACTGGAAGACCTGCTCGGTGATGATGGCAAAGGCGATCAGCGAGCCGAGTTGCAGGCCGGTGATCGTGATGACCGGCACCAGCGTGTTTTTCAGCGCATGACCGAAGTAGACGCTGCGGTTGGTCAGCCCTCGCGCGCGGGCGAAGCGGATGTAGTCGGTGCGCAGCACCTCCAGCATCTCGGCGCGCACGAGGCGCATGATCAGCGTCAGCTGGAAGGCCGACAGCGTGAATGCCGGCAGGATCAGGTGCAACAGGCCATCGCGCGTCAACAGGCCCGTCGTCCACGATCCAAGCGCGACGACCTCGCCCCGACCGAAGCTGGGTAGCCATTTCAGCTCGACCGCGAAGACCCAGATCAGCACGATGCCGATGACGAAGTTGGGCAGACTGACGCCGAACAGCGTGCCCGCCATCAGCAACTGCGCGCTCGCCTTGCCGCGCCGCAAGGCCGCAAAGACGCCCAGCGGAATGCCCAGCCCCAGCGCAATGACGCCGGCCACGACAGCGAGCTCCAGCGTGGCGGGAAAGCGCTCGGCGATCAGCGCCGAGACCTGGCGGCCCTGCCGGAGGCTGATGCCGAACTCGCCCTGCGCCGCGTTGCCCACGAAGCGTGCGAACTGCACCGGGAACGGCTGGTCGAGGCCAAGGTCCTTGCGCAGCGCCGTGCGCTGCTCTTCGGTTGCATCCTGGCCCAGCAGGTTGGTGACCGGATCACCCACGTACTGAAACAGCATGAAGGCGATGAACGCCACCGACAGCATGACGACAACGGCTTGTGCGAGTCGGCGGAGGATGAAAACCAGCATGAGGTTTGGAGAAGCCTGTCGCGCTTGTGGCGCTGAGCGAAGGCGCGATCATGGCGAAGCCCGGGGGGCTCACGCGCCTGGGAAAGCCCTAATGAGCAAGAGCGATGCCCGCAAAAACAGACGGGCCGCTGAAGCGGCCCGTCGTGAAAGCAGGCGGCAGGACGCCGCCGCCAGATCAGAAGCGGTGACGCACGCCCACCATCGCACCACCACGCTTGGAGGCGCCATTGGCGAACGCCACCGAGCCGCTGGTCTTGGTGTAGTCCACTTCCAGGTAGACGTCCGAGCGCTTCGAGAACGCGTAGTCCAGCACGACAGCGAAGAAATCAGCCTTGCTTTCAGTACCTGCGTTCGTGGAGATCGCATAGCTACTCGCAGCGAGCTGGGCGGCGAACGGCGCAGCCAAGTTGTTCTGGCTGCCGTAGTGCTTTTGCTTCGTCAGCCAGACGTTGGCACCGATGTTGAACTGCGGTGTCAGCTGGTAAGTCGCGCCGAACATAAGCATGCTTCGATCCTTGATGTCAGCTGCGTTCGTATTGAACACACCCGACCCCAGTAAGCCGCTGGTGTAGGCCCCACGCGTCGTGACGGCGACATTGAACAGGCCATTCGGCGCGAGCGAGGTCGCAAAGCCAGTCGGCGTCTGATTGATCAAGTTGTAGGCGTTGTCAAACTTGTTCTGCCCCCACGATGCGTGCACGTAAAGCGGACCGTCCGTGTAGGACGCACCAAGCACCGTCGCCTTCACCTTCTTGCCCGTCTGCTCCGTCGCCTGCAGGTAGGCACCACCGGCGCCCCACTTGCCGTCGTTGTAGCGGACCATGCCGCCCATGGTCTTGGCGGGTTGGGCTGCTGCAGCACCCGTCGCGCCTTCGCCAGCGCTGACCTGCACTTCGCCGTAGAAGTTGCCAAGTTGCACCAGGTACTTGACCATGTTGTCCTGACGAGCCGTCATCGCCAGACCAATTTCGGGCTTGTAGGCCTCGATGTAGGGCGAGTAACGAAACGAAGCGAAGGTCGACGTATAGAGGTCGAACAGGATGTTGTACTGACGGCCCAGGCGGATCTGACCGAACTCGCTGGACTGCAGGCCCACCCAGGCCTGACGCCAGAAATCAGGCGTGCCGGACACCGCGCCGGTGTCCGATTGCAGACGATGCTCCAGATTGGCCAGGGCCTTCAGGCCACCGCCCATGTCTTCGGTGATGTTCACGCCAAGGCGGCTTTGCGACATGCCGCCCGGCACCACGGTCTTGGTCGACGTGCCAGCGTTGGCATTCGTCGTGTAGCGCACGCCCACGTCAACGATGCCATACAGCGTCACGCTGGACTGTGCCCAGGCGGCAGAGGTACTCGCGGCCAAGACGGCAATGGCAAAGGCTACTTTTTTCATCGAGGTTGTCTCCTGCTTTTCGAAATATGGGAACCGGTTCATTCTCAACCAACGGGGATGGGGCGGCGCAAGGCCTGTTGTTCCTAGTACACAGCGATTCCCCTGTCCCGAATGAGACAAATAAAAAGCCGCCCGAAGGCGGCTTGGCTGATTCGCTGCGGCCCAAAGGCCGCGCGGAGATCAGAAGCTGTGGCGAACGCCGACGTCGACGCCGCTGGACTTGCCGCCCGCCGCGACAGCCGGCGAACCGGCCAGCGCGAAGCGAGCGCGACCGTCGTTCTTGATCTGCGCAACGGTCGTGTACAGCGCGGTGCGCTTGGACAAGTTGTAGACATAGCTGGCAGACAACAACGTGGCGTCATCCGTCGCAACGGGAGACGTCGTCGAAGTCACGGCGTTGGTACCGACCGCAGCACCGTTGGCCTTGGCTTGCGTGTAAGAAGCCAGGATCTGGCCTTGACCCAGCGGAGCCGTCAGGCCAAACGTATAGATCGTCTGCTTGGCGGCGCGGAACTTGTTCTCGCTGTAATTGAACGAGGGCTTCACGACACCGAAGTCGTACGAGCCACCGATGCTGGTCTGCTTGTACTTGTTGTTGCCGGCGCTGGTTGTGTTCTCAAGCGCAGCGGACACGTGGATCGGGCCGTTCTTGTAGCCAACGCGACCACCGATGGCCTTCTTGCCCACGGCGCCTTCGCCTGCGGCGACATCAACGGAGCCGTAGAAGCCACCCAGATTGCCCGGGGTGAAATACTGAACCTGATTGTCAGCACGGTTCAGCGTGTCCGAGCCGCTGCCCAGCACCGAGTAGACCTTGGACACATCGCCAAGGCCGGTCGTCGAGTACGGATCGAAATCGTCGATGTGCAGGCGGGTAGAAGTCTTGCCACGGCCCAAGCGCACTTCACCGAACTCGCCCATCAGGCTGACGCTGGCGCGACGGCCCCAGAAGCGGGTGCTATCAGCCGTGCCGGTATCGGGGTTCAGCGCACCCTCCAGCCAGAAACCGGCCTTCAGGCCGCCACCCAGGTCTTCCGTGCCACGCACGCCCAGACGGCTGCTGTTCAGACCGTCGGTACCCAGTTGCTTCAGGGTTTGGCCGTTCGCCTTGGTGTAGCGCAGGTTGGCGTCCAGAACGCCGAACAGCGTGACCGACGATTGCGCAACAGCAGCGCCACCGGTCAGACCGAGGACGGCCAGGGCAATCAGAGCTTTCTTCATTCGATACTCCTAGGTATTCATCCGGGCCACGCACCAAATCGATGCGTAGCAGTTCACCTCCAGAGAGGAAGTGCGCGTATTCCACTACAGGTTGGGGGCCTGGGGAATTCACGGATATGAAATTCTGCCTTGCCGTTGCGTGACGACAACGGCCAAGCAGTGTCACGATATCGTCATCGCAACACGGCTCAACTGAATGCATCCGCACGTAAGCATGCAAAACTCGCGCCCGCTCGATTTTTCAGATCGATGCCTGAGTGCTTTGGACTCGGGTTTGCGAACCGTCTTTGCGCCGGCTCGGGCGAATCGCCCATCTCCGGCAACAGGCCTGGCGGCCGCAAACCTGAGCGCAACAGACCGCCAAGAGGTCGGCGCCTTGATGCGTGTCAATCACGTAGGTGAAATCTGCGCGCAGGCGTTGTATCAATCCCAAGCCCTTTTCGGTCGCAGTGACGAATTGCGTCGTCATTTGGAGCAGGCCGCCGAAGAAGAACTAGACCACTTGGCCTGGACCGCAGAACGCATCGCGCAGTTGGGCGCGCACACCAGTCACCTCGCACCGCTTTGGTGGGCAGGCGCCTTCGCGTGGGGCAGCGTGGCGGGCCTGGCGGGCGATCGCTGGAGCTTGGGGTTTGTCGTCGAAACCGAACGCCAGGTCGAAGCGCACCTGGCGTCCCATCTGGATCGACTCCCGGCAGAGGATGCGGCGTCGCGAGCCATCGTCGACCAGATGAAGCAAGAGGAGGCCGAGCACGCCGACGCGGCCCTGGCGGCAGGCGCCCGCCCCTTGCCGGCAATCGTGCGAGGGCTGATGCGCGCCGCCGCCAAGGTCATGACGACCGTGGCCCATCGCATCTGATCAGGTCTTGCTCAGACCTCAACAACCTCAAACGACGTGCTGATGGCCGAGGTCTTGGCCAGCATGGCGGTCGCCGAGCAGTACTTCTCGTGCGAAAGCGTGACGGCGCGCTCCACGATCTCGGGCTTCAGCCCCTTGCCGCTGACGATGAAATGAAAGTGGATGGCGGTGAAGACCTTGGGGTCGCTCGTGGCGCGCTCGGCCTTCAGCGCCACCTTGCAGCCGCGCACATCGTGACGGCCGCGTTTGAGGATCAGGACAACGTCGTAAGCCGTGCATCCGCCCGTGCCCGCAAGCACGGTCTCCATCGGGCGGGGCGCGAGGTTGCGCCCGCCGCCGTCAGGCGCGCCGTCCATCGTCAACACATGGCCGCTGCCTGTCTCGGCAACGAAGCTCATGCCACTCGGGCCCTCAGGCCCCAGCCAACTGACTGTGCATTCCATCGTCATTTAGGGAACCAGCTCCAATTAGTTCACAGAAAAAATATTGCACTGCAGCAAAACTCGGCGTTAAACTGCAAGCACGCGAAAACGCTTTCGCACCGATTGTCTCCTCCACCGCCTCCATGGTGGATTCAACCCGAGCTTGCAAGAGCTCGGGTTTTTTTTGCTGGTCGTTTTGGCGACGCCTCGCTGCGCGACGCCTGCGGCCGTCGGCCAAAACGTCCATCCGCGCCGCTTGGCGGCGCGACGCCCGTCTTTGCGGG
>Ga0209294_1000068_pt1 | contig 15064 bp, 7 predicted proteins | sample LowerColdCreek_FD_184128 | JGI IMG/M metagenome (GOLD analysis project Ga0209294, IMG submission 184128) | Groundwater microbial communities from Cold Creek, Nevada to study Microbial Dark Matter (Phase II) - Lower Cold Creek (SPAdes) (version 3) | ecosystem: Environmental > Aquatic > Deep... | reverse complement strand
CAGCACGGTCAACCGCCTGTGCGGCTCGGGCCTGGATGCCGTCGGCACGGCAGCCCGCGCCATCCGCGCCGGCGAGGCCGGGCTGCTGATCGCCGGCGGCGTCGAGAGCATGAGCCGCGCGCCCTTCGTCATGCCCAAGGCCGAATCGGCCTTCAGCCGCAGCAACGCCGTCTACGACACCACCATCGGCTGGCGCTTCGTCAATAAGCAGATGAAGGCGCTGTATGGCGTGGATGCCATGCCCGAAACGGCCGAGAACGTGGCGGTTGATTTCGGCATTGAGCGCGAGGCCCAGGACCGCATGGCGATGGCCTCGCAACGCAAGGCCATCGCGGCTCAACAGCGTGGTTTCTTCGAGCGCGAGATCGTGCCGGTGGAGGTGCCGCAGAAGAAGGGCGAGCCGCTGCGTGTGGGGCTGGACGAGCATCCGCGCGAGACCAGCCTGGAGGCGCTCGCCAAGCTCAAGGGCATCGTCAAGCCGGACGGCAGCGTGACGGCCGGCAATGCCAGCGGCGTCAACGACGGCGCCTGCGCGCTGCTGCTGGCGAGTGAGGCCCAGGCGGCGCACCACGGCCTCACGCCACGCGCCCGTGTCGTCGGCATGGCCACGGCCGCCGTGGCGCCGCGCATCATGGGCATCGGCCCCGCGCCGGCCACGCGCAAGGTGCTGGCGTTTACGGGGCTGACATTGGCCGACATGGACGTCATCGAACTGAACGAGGCCTTCGCCGCGCAAGGCCTGGCGGTGCTGCGCGACCTGGGCCTGGCCGACGACGACGCCCGCGTGAACCCCAACGGTGGCGCCATCGCACTGGGCCATCCGCTGGGCGCCAGCGGGGCGCGGCTGGTGACGACGGCCGTCAACCAGCTGGAGGTGACCGGCGGCCGCTACGCGCTGTGCACGATGTGCATCGGCGTCGGGCAGGGCATCGCGCTCATCGTCGAGCGAGTCTGATGACGTTGCAGGTCAGACCTTGGCGCGCATCGCTACGTGCGGTCCTCAACTGATCAGGCTTATTCGAAGAACAGCCGGCTCAGGCCCTTCAAGCTGACGATGTTGCCCGGGTTGCTCGTCTCGTTGAGCACGCCGCTCAGGCGCCTGAGCACACGCGGGCTCTTCTTGGCGCGCCAGATCACCAGGTCGGCCAGCCAGGGATGGGCGTTGACGCGGTTGGCAGCCTCGTAGAGCTTGAACTTCGGCTTCAGTGCCGTCAGGCCGGCCTCGTAGGCGGCGCGTGCGGCGCTGTCGTCGGCATGCGCCAGGATGGCATCCGCCGCCAGCATGCCGGTCTCCATCGCCTTGCCGATGCCCTCGCCGGTGAAGGAGTAGGTGGAGCCCGCCGCTTCGCCGGTGACGATGAGGCCAGGCCGCGTCCACTTCGCGCCGGCCAGCGTGAAGCGCAGCGGCGCACCCTTCAACTCGCCCACCAGCTCGCCCACGCGCATCAGCTCCGCAGCGGGTTCGTAGTGGGCGACGAAGGCGTCGAAGATGGCGCGCAGGTTGGCGCTCTTCTTCTGACCCTTGCCTTCGATGTCCATGTGCGAGTCGGTCACGCCCACGCCGATGTTGAAGTGGCCGTCCGGCGCCGGGAAGATCCAGCCATAGCCCGGCCGCAGCGCCTTGTTCCAGACGACTTCCAGCGAGGTGATCTTGCCCACCATCTGCGGCGCCTTCACATAGCCGCGCAGGCCGACGCCGCTGGGCGTGTGGCGATCGCACATGCCGGCGGCGGTCAGCGCCTTGGGCACGGCGCCGGTGGCCAGCACGACCCAGCGAGCCTGCACTTCGACGATCTCGCCGTCCCGATCCAGCTGCTTCAGCCGTGCGCCGACCACGCGGCCACCCACCTCCAGCGGCGCCTCGAAGCGCGCCTGCTCGAAGCGCGCGCCGGCGTCCCGGGCGCCCTGCAGCAGCAGCGCGTCGAGTTCCCGGCGCGGCAGCACGGCCATGGCGCCCGGCACGTCGACACGCCCGCCGCGCGGGCCGATGCAGCCGACATGGCTGACCGGCTGCGCCCGGCGCATGACCTCGTCCAGCAGCCCGAGCCGTTCAAGCGCCTTGTGCGAGTCGGGGATCAGCCCATCGCCGCAGATCTTGTCGCGGCCAGGGGGGTGCTGGTCGACCAGCAGCACGGCCAGGCCGGCTTTGGCGAGAACACGAGCGCAGGCGCTGCCGGCGGGGCCGGCGCCGATGACGAGAACGTCGCGGCCCGGAAACCCTAGGGATCGATCAGTCATTCAACACTCTTGATTCGTAAGCCGTGATTCTCGCCGTGCAAGAAAAAGGCCCTTGCTCGGCGAGCAAGGGCCTGGTGCGTCCTCGTCTGACGCCAGGGACAGGGCCCCTGGGTCAATAGCTTAGAACCGGTACGAAGCGCGCGCGTAGTAGGTGCGGCCGGTCGGATCGGTGAAGCGAGGATCGTAATTCGCCTGGAACACGTCGCTCTGGTTGGAGAACGGCGGGTCGCGGTCAGTCAGGTTGCGAATGCCGAGAGTCAGCTCCACGCCCTTGTAGGCCTTCCAGCCAACATACGCATCGAAAGTCGGGTAGTTCCCCACCCTCGCGTTGTCCTCGGGGTACTGATCAACATAGCCGCTCTTGTAGAAGCCCGTCAGGCCGGCCGACCAGTTGTCCCGCACCCAGGTTGCGGTGGCGGTGTGCTGCCAGCGGAAGATGGGGCCGGCACCCTTGTAAACGCCCACGTTCTGATTCCACGGACCATTGATGAAGTCCTGGTACTCGTACTTCGTGACATAGGTCATGTTGAAGCCGAACGTCACGCGACCCGCAGAACCCAAGCTCTGACGCATCGTCGCACTGACGTCGAGACCGTTGGTGTTGACGCCGCCAAGATTCTGCTGGCGCAGATCCAGGTAACCGCAGTCGGTGCCTGGGCAGGAGAAGCCGTCGATCGACAGCAGGCCTCCGGCATTGCGGAAGTAGTACTGCTGGAATGTCCGGAAGTCCGAGCCCAGGACCGTCGCGTCAGACAGCGCTGCGATCTGGTTCTTTACGCGTAGCCACCAGAAGTCGACGCCCACTGAGATGTCCGAGGTCGGTTCGAACAGCACGCCGAAGTTCAAAGCCTTGGACTCTTCCGGCTGCAGGTCAACGTTGCCGCCGGTCAGGCGCTGGAACTGCACGTTGCAGTTCAGCGTACGCGACGCACCTGCAATCGGCGTACCGTTCGGGCAGTTGACGGGGTCGTTGAACGTGCCGGTGTTGGTGTAAGCGGGGGCCGCGTTCAGCTCGTACAGCGACGGCGCACGGAAGCCCGTCGAATAGTTGGCTCGCAGCAGCAACTGCTTGCTCGGCTGAAAGCGGAAACCGATCTTGGGGTTGGTCGTGTTGCCGAAGTCGCTGTACTTGTCGTAACGAACAGCTGCGGTCATCTCCAACGTTTTGGTCAGCGGCACGTTGATCTCGCCATACAGCGCAGAGACGTTTCGCTGGCCCTCGGACAGCGAGTTCGGGTCGACACCCGTGCTGGCTTGAAGAAGCTCTGCCACCGGCGTGTTGGCCTTGGAGATGAAGTCTTCCTTGCGGAACTCCGCGCCGAGCGCCATGGCGGCACGGCCGGCGCCGAACCAGTCGTTCAGCTCACGGCTGATCCGACCATCGAACGTCGTGACCTTGCCCTTGTGATTTTGCAGGTTGCCGCTCAGCAGAGCGCCCTGGATGGCGGCGTTGCCCGTGGCGTCCTGCTCCGCAAACGGATTCAGCACGCCGTTCAGCATGGCGATCGTGATCTTGTTGCCGTCGGTGTAGCCGTTGACGATCTCTTTGATCTTGTTCTCGTTGATGCTGGCGCCGGCCTGATAGTCCCAGCCGGCGACGACACCATCCAAGCTCAGCAGGAAGCGGGTTTGGTCATTCAACGAGGTGTTGGAGCGCTTGCCGCCGTCAAGAGCGCGCCACTTCACGGTGACGAAGCCCGGCTGCAGCACGACACCAGGACGCGGCGTCATGTTGGCTTGCGTGTAAGTCGGGCTGATCGGCACCGCCGCAGTGCTGGCGGGAAAGTAGGGATTGGGCGTGCCGTCCGGCCTCAGGCGGTTCATCCACAACGTGCCGTATGGCACTGGTGCAATGTTGGCGGTCGTGTCGTTGCTGCTAGCGAACAACTCGGCAGACAACGTGTGGTCCGAACCCAGGCGCACGGAGCCGCGGAGCATGCCGGACGAGCGCTTGGATTCAGGGGTGTAATCGACGAAGCGCGCGGTGGCGATATAGCAGGATGTATCGTCGCCAACGGGCACCAAGAATGACGGGGTCGAGCAACTCGGCGCTGCGGGATTGCCGGTAACGCTGCCATCCTGGTAGTAATTGGCGGGGAATGGCGTAGGGGACAAGCCGCCAGGGAGGCGGTTGTTGAACTCGCGCTGCTGACCGTCGATGGCGTCGGTCTTGGAAACGTCAACGAAGCCGAAGACGTTGAAGCCATTCTTTTCGATGTCGCCAAAGCCGAAACCGATGTTCGCGTTCTTTTTTCCGCCACCTTCTTCCGCCGGCTTGTCCATGCCGATGGTGACCTGGCCACCTTGGTAGTCGCGGTTGGTGATGAAGTTGATCACGCCGCCGATGGCGTCCGTGCCGTACAGCGAGGATGCGCCGTCGCGTAGCACCTCGACGCGCTGCAATGCGGCAAAAGGAATCATATTCAGGTCCGGCGCCGAGCCGTCGATCGCATTGTTTGCGATGCGACGGCCGTTGAGCAGCACGAGAGTCTTGTTGGCGCCGATGCCGCGCAGGTCTGCGAACGCAGCGCCGCCAGTACCTGCGCCGACTTGCTGGCTGGTGCCTTGATTCAGTTGCACCGCGCTCAGCGAACTCATGATCTGTTCGATGGACGTTACGCCTTGAGCCTTCAGGTCTGCCATCTTGATGATGGTGACCGGAACGGCCGTCTCGGCATCGATTCGCTTGATTGCGGAACCCGTGACTTCGATCCTTTCCAGCTGTTGCTGGGCGAGGGCGGGGACAGCGAATGCGGCCAGGTAGGCCAGCGCCGCTGCGCTCATGACGTTGAGTTTGAACATTTGGACTCCAAGGAGATCTAGACCAGCCCCGGCTTGATGTGCCGGGGCGCGCCTCACGGCCGCGGTGCCACGGCGAAGAGGCGCCTAGTCTCAATGCGCAGGAATCCTCGGAAGTACGGGTTCATCTCTATTGCCCTGCCATTCGTCATGGCAAGCCGCCTAATGAGTAAAAAACGAGGGTTTACCCTGGTATTTGTGGTAACAAGCAGTCGTGCACCTGTTGTCCAAGGGCGACGTCTGACCTTCGACAGGGGTCAAGTATTCGTTGTGCCAATGTGTCAACTGACTGGCACGCTAGGCGTTGCCCCCTACATCAGTGCTGCTTTACCTTGAGTCGCCAGGCATGCAGCAGCGGCTCGGTGTAGCCGCTCGGCTGCGCCTCACCCTTGAAGACCAGATCCAGCGCTGCCTGCATGGCCGCGCCTTGCGGATTGGCGGCCAGCGGCAGGTAGGCCGGGTCGCCGGCGTTCTGGCCGTCCACGATCTTGGCCATGCGCGTGAAGGTCTCGCGCACCTGCTCGGCGCTGACGACGCCGTGGCGCAGCCAGTTGGCGATGTGCTGGCTGCTGATGCGCAGCGTGGCGCGGTCTTCCATCAGGCCGATGCCGTTGATGTCCGGCACCTTGGAGCAGCCCACGCCCTGGTCCACCCAGCGCACGACGTAGCCCAGGATGCCTTGCACGTTGTTGTCCAGCTCCTGCTGGCGCTGCTCGGGCGTCCAGTGGGCCTCGGGTGCAACGGGGATAGTCAGGAGCGCGTTCAGGATGCCTTCGCGCTCGGCGGCCAGGTCGACCTTTTCCAGTTCCTGCTGCACGGCGGCGACGTTGACCTGGTGGTAGTGCAGCGCATGCAGCGTCGCGGCGGTGGGCGAGGGCACCCAGGCGGTGTTGGCGCCGGCCTTGGGGTGGCCGATCTTCTGCTCCAGCATGGCGGCCATCAGGTCGGGCATGGCCCACATGCCCTTGCCGATCTGGGCGCGGCCGCGCAGGCCGCAGGCGAGACCCGTGAGCACGTTGCTGCGCTCGTAGGCGGTGATCCAGCTGGACGTCTTCATGTCGCCCTTGCGCAGCATGGGACCGGCGCGCATGGCGGTGTGCATCTCGTCGCCGGTGCGGTCCAGGAAGCCGGTGTTGATGAAGGCCACGCGGCTGGCGGCGGCGGCGATGCAGGACTTCAGGTTGACGGAGGTGCGGCGCTCCTCGTCCATGATGCCCAGCTTGACCGTGCTGTCCTGCAGGCCCAGCAGCTGCTCCACGCGGGTGAACAGTTCGGCAGCGAAGGCCACTTCGGCCGGGCCGTGCATCTTGGGCTTGACGATGTAGACGCTGCCGGTGCGCGAGTTGCCCCGGCGCTTCAGGTCATGCATCGCGATGGTCGTCGTGACGACGGCGTCCATGATGCCCTCGGGGATCTCGCTGCCGTCGTCCAGCAGGATGGCCGGGTTGGTCATCAGGTGGCCGACATTGCGCACGAACATCAGCGAGCGGCCATGCAGCGTGACGGTGCCGCCGCTGGGCCCGGTGTAGACGCGGTCTGCGTTCAGCCGGCGCGTGAAGGTCTTGCCGCCCTTGGCGACCTCCTCGGTCAGCGTGCCCAGCTGGATGCCCAGCCAGTTGCGGTAGGCCAGCAGCTTGTCCTCGGCATCGACGGCGGCGACGGAGTCTTCCAGGTCGAGGATGGTCGACAGGGCCGACTCCAGCACCACATCGGCCACGCCGGCCGCGTCGCTCTGGCCGATGGCCGTCGAGCGGTCGATGCGGATGTCCAGGTGCAGGCCGTGGTGGACCAGCAGCACGCTGGTCGGCGCGGCGGCGTCGCCCTGGTAGCCGGCGAAGGCGGCCGGGTCCTGCAGGCCGGTGGTTGTGCCCGAGGCCAGCGTGATGACGAGCTGCCCGCCTTCCACGCGGTAGCCGGTCGAATCGGCATGCGAGCCGGCGGCCAGCGGCGCGGCCTGGTCCAGCACCTGGCGGGCGAAGGCGATGACCTTGGCGCCGCGCACCGGGTTGTAGCCACCGCCGCGGTTGGCGCCATCGGCTTCGGAGATCGCGTCCGTGCCGTACAGCGCGTCATACAGCGAGCCCCAGCGCGCATTGGCCGCGTTCAGCGCATAGCGTGCGTTCAGGATGGGCACCACGAGCTGCGGGCCGGCCTGCAGCGCCAGTTCGGCGTCGACATTGGCGGTGGTGGCCTGCACCTGCGCGGGCGGCTCGACGAGGTAGCCGATGCGGCTCAGGAAGCTGCGGTAGGCCGGCATGTCGGTGATCGGGCCGGGGTGGGCCTCGTGCCAGGCATCCAGCTCGGTCTGCAGGCGGTCACGCTCGGCCAGCAGCGCGCGATTCATCGGCGCCAGCTCGTGGGCGATCCTGCTGAAGCCGGCCCAGAAGGCCTCGCTGGCCACACCGGTGCCGGGCAGCACCTCGGTGTCGATGAAGCGGGCCAGGTCGGTGTCGACCTGCAGGCAATGGAGCGTGGTGCGGCTGGCGGTGGACATGGGCGAACTCCTGGCAAAGGGGCTAAACACGGATAGCGAAATCTAGCGCTCCTGGGTGTCGGCATTCACCGTGTGGCGTGTGATTCATCTGTGACTCAAACGCAAAGGTGGGCGCCGGAACTGCTGTGTTTGCATGTCGGCGCCAGCACAATCGCCGGAATGGACAAGCTCAAGCAGATCGAGTCCTTCGTGCTCGTCACGGCAAAGGGCAGCCTCACGGCGGCGGCGCAGGCCGAAGGCGTGGCGCCCGCCGTCATGGGCCGGCGGCTGGACGCGCTGGAGGCGCGCCTGGGCGTCAAGCTGATGCTGCGCACCACGCGGCGGCTGACGCTGACGCCCGAGGGCCAGGCCTTCCTGGAGGACTGCCAGCGCGTCATCACCGCGCTGGCCGATGCCGAGGCGGCCGTCAGCGCCGGTGGCCTCAAGGCCAGCGGCCACCTGCGCGTGACCGCCCCGGCCGGCTTTGGTCGCCGCCATGTCGCGCCGCTGGTGCCAGCCTTTCTCGCCGAGCATGCCGAGCTGAGCCTGTCGCTCAACCTCAGCGACCGCGTCGTCGACATCGTCCACGAGGGCTTCGACTGCGCCGTGCGCGTGGGCGACTTGCCGGACTCCAGCCTCGTCAGCACCCGCCTGGCCGACAACCGCCGCCTCTGCGTCGCCGCCCCCGGCTATCTGAAGCGCGCCGGCACGCCCAAGCACCCCGACGACCTCGCCCGCCACGCCTGCCTGACGCTCAGCTCCGAGGCCAGCCAGACGCGCGGCTGGGCCTTCCTGGTGGACGGCGCCGTGCAGCACCTGCGCCTGAGCGCGCGGCTGGACTGCAGCGACGGCCAGGTGCTGCACGACTGGTGCGTCGCCGGCCTGGGGCTGGCCTGGCGCAGCACCTGGGAGGTCGAGGCGGACATCGCGACCGGTCGGCTCGTCAGCGTGCTGGACGAGTTCGCCGCGCCGCCCAACGGCATCTACGCGGTGTTCCCGCAGTCACGGCATCTGCCGCTGCGGGTGAGGTTGTGGGTGGAGCATTTGCGGGCGCACTACGGGCGGGCGGACTACTGGCGCAATGGATCTGCAATGACCGGGTGACGCCGGGACGCGGGGGCACGCAATTGCTCCATGTCCCCCGGGCCGCAAGCGGCCCTCCTCCTTTACTTGCGCAATTGCGTGCCCCCGCATCCCGGCTTTCCACCAGCGTATTTCGCGGCGACAAGCCAATGCAGCGAAAGCAGGCCCGCCCGTCCTCCTGCACCCACCTGGCTCACGCTGATGTTCAATCCCCGAACTGCACCTTCGCCCGCTTGCCCGCCCATGCATCGAACTTGCCCGCGTAAGCCTCTTCGACGCGGTTGCGCTTGACCTTGAACGTCGGCGTGATGAAGCCGTTGTCCACGGTCCACGGCGTCTTGATGAGCACCAGCGTGTCGAGCTGCTCATGCGGGTCCAGCTTGGCGTTCACGTCGGCCAGATGCTGGGTCAGCTCGGCCTGCAGGGCGGCCGCGTCGCTGCTGGCGCGCTGCACGCCTTGCGGCGACAGCATGGCGATGCCCAGCGGCTGGCCCATGTTGGCGCCGGCCACGCAGACGGCCTCGATGGCGGGGTTCATGCCCAGCTTGTCTTCGATGGGCGCGGGCGCCACGTACTTGCCCTTGCTGGTCTTGAACAAGTCCTTCACGCGGCCGGTGATGCGCACGCAGCCTTCGGCGTCCTGGCTGGCCTTGTCGCCGGTGCGCAGCCAGCCGTCCTCGGTGAAGCTGTCGCGCGTCTGCTCAGGCGCCTTGTAGTAGCCCAGCATGACGGCGGGGCTGCGCATCTGCAGCTCGCCGCTGTCGGGATCGATGCGCACCTGCACGCCCTCGTAGGCCGGGCCCACGGTGCCGCGCTGGTTCTTGCCCGGCAGCGTCAGGTGGGACAGGGCCAGGTTCTCGGTCATGCCGTAGCCCTCGTTGATGTGCAGGCCCAGGGCCGCATACCACTCCAGCAGCGCCACCGGCATGGGTGCCGCGCCGCCGGCGGCGAACTTGCATTCGTTCAGGCCCAGCGCCTTGAGCACCTTCTTGCGCACCAGGCCGCCAATGATGGGCAGGCGCAGCAGCTTGTTGAGCTTGGGCTGCGGCATCTTGGCCTGCACGCCCTGCTGGAACTTCACCCACAGCCGCGGCACGGAGAAGAAGATCGTGGGCAGTGCGCGCTGCAGGTCGGCAGCGAAGGTGTCCAGCGACTCGGCGAAGTACACCCGGATGCCGCGCGCCAGCCAGCCCTGCTCCACCAGCGTGCGCTCCACCACGTGGGCCAGCGGCAGGTAGGACAGCATGCGGTCCGCGCCGGTCATGGGAATGCGCTTGAGGCCGGCGTCCACGGCCCAGGCGAAGGCGCCGAAGGTGTGCATCACGCCCTTGGGCAGGCCGGTGGTGCCGGAGGTGTAGATGAGGGTGCACAGTTCGTCGGCATCGCGGGTGATCTCGCCACGCAGAGGCTCGGTGCGGGCGCAGATGGCGTCCCAGCCCTCGTACGTGGCTTTCGCGTCGTCGGGCGACAGCGCGTAGCTGGCGCCGGGCAGGCCGGCCGGCACGCCGGGCTTCATGCCTTCCCAGCCGTCCAGCTTGCCGACGAAGACGAAGCGCGCCTCGCTGTGCGTGAGGATCTGCGTGATGGTCTCGGCCGCCAGCGTCGGGTACAGCGGCACGCTGACATAACCGGCCATCCAGATGGCCAGGTCGCTCATCAGCCACCAGGCGCAGTTCTTGGACAGGATGGCCACCTTGGCATCGGCCGGCCAGCCTTCGGCGGCACCCTTGGCCTTGAGGAAGGCGGCCATGCGGCGCACCTGGTCGCCCACCTGGGCCCAGGTGAAGTCCTGGACGGCGGTGCCGCCCATGGGCTGGGTCAGCGTGACGGCGTTGCCGGCACTGCGTTCCCAGTGGTACAGGCGTTGCAGGGCGAGTTGATCGGCGGCGATGGTGGCCATGGCGGTCTCCTGGTCTTCTTCGGGGAGGGGAAGTTACCTGCATGGCCCGGCACTGCCCCTACGGGTAAACGCGTTTTTGCGTGGAGAGTTGACCCTAAAAACGCCAGTCGCATTCCGCCGGCAAGTCCTGCGCCAGTCGGTTGGCGAGGCCGGCCAGCGGGTGGGGCGCGGCGGTCAGCGTGGTCAGCTTGGCCGGCCTTGCCTGCTCGGCGCGGGCCAGGGCGTCCGCCCAGGGCTGGCCGTCGGCGCGCAGGGCGCAGGCCAGCTGCAGCCGGGCGCTCCACTCGGTCAGGCCCTGGCGCTCCGGCAGGGCATCGAAATACGCCACGCGCTCGCGTGCTGCCGCGAGCGCGGCCTGCGGCGTGCCAGCCTGCCGGCCTTCGAAGACAGCGATGCGGCTCAAGGTGTTGCGCGCCTGGGCGAGCACCGGGCGCAGCGCCTGCAGCCGTGCTGCCAGCTCGCGCGCCAGCGCCTGGCCGGCGGCGCCCGCGCCCGGCGCCAGCGCGACGCGGCCCAGCATCAGCAGGCCGTCGACGCGGCGCACGTCGCCGATCAGCGGCGCGCCGTCCAACTGCACCAGCGCTTGCGCGGCGGCCTGCACGGCGTCGGCGTCGGCCGCGCCGGCCGCCAGCACGCGGGCCTCCAGCAGCTGGGTGCGCCGCAGCACGCCGGTGACCGCGTCTTCCGCGCCGGCCGCCTCGGTGTCCGCCTGGGCGCGTTCCAGCTGGGCGCGTGCGGCGTCAAACTCGCCCAGTTGTTGCAGGTAGATCGCCAGCTGCTGGCGCATCAGCGTGCTGCCATGGTTGCCGGGGCGGGCCAGCGCGTCCCAGCGGGCCACGAGCTCGTTGCTGCGGGCCGTGGCGGCGGCGGCGCTGTCTGCAGCAAGCCGCCAGGAGGTGAAGACGTGGTTGCGCTCCAGCACCAGGCTCGGCCGCACGCGCACGGGCTCCGCGGGGCGCCACAGCGGCCGGGTGGTTTCCAGCAGCGCGACGGCCTCGCGGATGCGCCCCTCGCTGGTCAGCACCACGCTGACATAACCCTTGAACCGGGCGTGCTCCATCGGGTTGCTGGCGTTGACCATGTCGTTGGAGCGGCGGCCGATGTCCAGCTCGCGGCGGGCGTCGGCAAAGCGGCCCATGCGCGCATACGCCACCAGCAGATGCATGCGCAGCGCGTGGGACTGCTCGCTCATCTGGCCATTGCGGGCGTCCATGCGCGGCAGGACCGGCTCCAGCAGGTCGATGACGGGTTGCCCGCCCGCCACGGCGGAGTGGATGTTGGCGAGCGCGACGGCTGCGTCGTCGGCTCGCGGGTGCGTGGCCCCGAACGCAGCGCGGGCATGGGTCAACCGCGCCTGCGCCAACTCGGCGGCGACGCCGAAACGCTGCAGCGCGAAATAGGTCTTGCCCAGCGTGTCGTAGATGCGGTCCTTGACCTCGGGCTCGTCATTGAAACGCTCGGTCAGCTCCTGCCGCTTCTTGTCCAGCAGCTCGATCACCGTGGGCTGGCGGCCGGCGTTGCGGTCTGGGCTTGCCGCGCTGAGGACTTCGCTCAGATAGCCCGTCACGAGCTCCGCCCGCGCGGCCGCTGCCTGGGCTTGGGCCCGCTGCCAAAGCGCCGCTGTCATGCCCGCCGTGAGCGCCGCGAAGACCAGGCTGCCGCCCAGCGCCACGGCCGCATTGCGCCGCGTCCACAGCCGCACGCGGTGGCGCCAGTCATCGCGGCGCACGCTGACGGGGCGCCTGGTCAGCCAGCGCTGCAGGTCGTCGATGAGGGCGCCCACGCTGGTGTAGCGCTCGGCCGGGTTCTTGCGCAAGGCCTTGGCGACGACGGCCTCCAGGTCGCCGTCCACACGGCGGACGTCGGGGGGGCGCCCGGGGCCGGCCTCGGCGGTGTCGTCCTCGGCCCGGCCCAGCGTCTGCCGCAGGCGACGTGCTTCGCCGTGCACGACTTCATGCTCCAGCGCCGTGCGGCTCAGGCCCCGCTTGCCGAAGGGCAGCTGGCCGGTGGCCAGCTCGTGCAGCATGACGCCGAGCGAATAGATGTCCGCCGCCGCGCCGATGGCGCCGCCGGTGATCTGCTCCGGCGCCGCATAGGCCGGGGTCAGGCGACGTCCGGTCATCTGCGTCAGCGCGTTGTCGGACTGCTGGCCCGAGTCGTCCAGCAGGCCGGCGATGCCGAAGTCCAGCAGCTTGGGCGAGTCCTGGTCATCGACGACGACGTTGCTGGGCTTCAGGTCGCGGTGAACGATGAGCTGGGCATGCGCGTACTCGACGGCACTGGCGACGGCGACGAGCAGCTTCACCCGCTCGGCCAGCGGCCGGCCGCGCACGTGCTCGGACAGCCCGTGCCCCGCCACGTACTCCAGCACGAGGAAGGCGCGGCCGTCCTTCTCGCCGGCGTCCAGCAGGCGAGCGATGCCGGGGTGGGCCAGCCGGCCCAGCAGGGCCCGCTCGCGGGCGAAGCGCTCGGCCAGGCCGGCGCCCGCCACGTCCTCTCGCAGCAGCTTGATGGCGGCCTCGCCCTGGTAGAGGCCGTCCGCACGCTCGGCCCGCCAGACCTGGCCCATGCCGCCTTCGCCCAGCAGCTCGGCCAGGCACCAGGCGCCGAAGCGGTCGCCGGGCTGGGCGGAAGGCGGTGCAGGCTCGGACAGCGCGCCGGCCAGTTGCTGCTGGAAGCCGAAGATGCTGCTGCCCACCACGGTCGGCACGTTGGCGGGAAGGTTGGCCAGCATGCGCCTGAGCGGCGCGGCCAGCTCGGGCGGCAGTGCGGCCAGCCGCGCCTCGCGCTCGGCTGCGGGGAGGTCTGTCAGCTCATCGAGCAACTGCGACAGCCGCTGCCAGTCCGCGATCTGCATGGCGTGCCTGGCGGGGTCAGTACGTCGTGTCGGGCGGGTCGCCGAGCAGTTCCTGCAACAGCGCCCGCGCCTTCAGCAGCTCGCGGTTGATGCTGCGCGTGGACAGGCCGCGCAGCGTCGCGACCTCGGCGATGGTCAGGCCGGCGAAGCCGATCATCTCGATCAGCTCGTACAGGCCGGCGTCCAGCTCGCGCATGCGTGCCAGCGCCTGGTCCAGGCCGATCAGGTCGACGGCCTGGCTCTGCACATCGGCCACGTCGTCGGCGGCCGACAGGGTCACCATGACCGCGTCGCCGCCGCGCTTGTCGCGGCCCTCGGTGCGCAGGTGGTCGATGACGACCGAGCGCAGCACGCGGCCCACGTAGGCGAAGAACTGGCCGCGCGTGTCGCCCTGCAGGCCTTGCTGGTCGGCCATGCGCAGGAAGCCCTCGTGCACCAGGGCGGTGGTGTTCAGCCCGGCAGCGCGGCCACTCTGGGCCAGGCGCATGCGGGCCACGCGCTTGATCTCGGGATAGAGCACCGCATAGAGCTGCTGCAGCGAGGCCGCGTCGCCGCGCGCGGTGCCGGCGAGCAGCTCGGTGATCGCGGGCGTGGTCACCACGTCAACCTTCCTGGAAGGCTGCCAGCGCGGCAGCGACATCGGCCTCGCTCGCTTCGCGCTGCACCGGCGCGTCCGCGACCCAACCTTCGCGCTTGAGCCGCGCCACCCACTGGCCGGCGTCGCGGCCTTGCTCGAAACCGCTGCTCTGCAGCAGCAGCGCGCCGTCGGCCGACAGCAGCTTGAAGTAGAACTTGCCGTCCGCCTCGCGGTACTGCTTGAAGACGGGCAGCGCGGCCTTCTCGGTCTTGGCCTGGGCGGTGGCCGCTGTGGCCGTGTAGGGCCGCAGGCCGACGGCCTCGCGCAGCTGCTTGAGGAAGGGCACGGCGATGGTGCGGGCCTTGGCGGCGCCGGCCTGCAGGATGGCTTCGAGCTGCTCGGGGTGGGCCATCAGCTGGGCATAGCGCTCACGCATCGGGCCGATCTGCTTCTCGATAAGCCCAACAAGTTGCTGCTTGGCATCGCCCCACGACAGCCCCAGCTGCAATTGACCTCTGAACGTTGCACGCTCAGCAGGCGTAGCAAATGCGTCGTAGATCGTCACGAGTGCTTGGCCTTCGGGGTCCTTGGGCTCGCCGGGCAACTTCGAGTCGGTGACGATGCGCGCCACAGCGTCCTTCAGCGCTTGGGCACCGCCCTCGAAGAGCGGGATGACGTTGTCGTAGCTCTTGCTCATCTTGCGGCCGTCCAGCCCCGGCAGCAGCTCCATCTCGGTGTCGGTCACGGCCTCGGGCAGCGTGAACCGCTCCCGGCCCTTGCCGAACTGGTGGTTGAAACGCTGCGCTACGTCGCGGGCCATCTCGATGTGCTGGATCTGGTCCTTGCCCACGGGCACCTTGTGCGCGTTGAACATCAGGATGTCGGCCGCCATCAGCACCGGGTAGCTGAACAGGCCCATGCTGACGTTGGCGTCCGGCTCCTCGCCGGCGGCCACGGCGGCATCCACCGCAGCTTTGTAGGCGTGGGCGCGGTTCATCTGGCCCTTGGCCGTCACGCAGGTCAGCAGCCAGGTTAGCTCGGGGATCTCGGGGATGTCGCTCTGGCGGTAGAAGGTGACGCGGTCGGCGTCCAGGCCGGCGGCCAGCCAGGTGGCGGCGATGGCGCGGCTGGAGTGGG
>Ga0209294_1000065_pt1 | contig 15139 bp, 11 predicted proteins | sample LowerColdCreek_FD_184128 | JGI IMG/M metagenome (GOLD analysis project Ga0209294, IMG submission 184128) | Groundwater microbial communities from Cold Creek, Nevada to study Microbial Dark Matter (Phase II) - Lower Cold Creek (SPAdes) (version 3) | ecosystem: Environmental > Aquatic > Deep... | reverse complement strand
TGACATTGGGGTCGTCGAGCTGGTAGTTGTGGTAGGGGATGAATATTTCCTGCCGGCCCAGTAGTTTCCAGTCGAAACGCTCCATCGAACCGTTGAATCCGCGCACCTCATCCACCGTCTTCAGGCCACCGGGGCCGTCGGGCGTATCGAAACCAACCGTGGGCGCACGGCGCACACGGCGCGATCCCGGCAGGTAACGCCACACTTCTCGATCAGTCTGGGAATAATCGAATGGTTCCAGCACCGCCGTAATGAGTCCCTTGTCGCGGGCCGGCTCGGTGACGTAGGTCATGATGTAGCCCGCAAACTGACCCAGCTTCGGGTATTCATATTCTGCGGTAAGGGGATTTTTGCGGCTGGCGTAGGGTGACTCCTGCAGGAGCTGGCTCCTGCGTACGGAGCGGGTTTCGTTGGGGAACACGGCGATATCGCTGTATTCGCCGTCCACTGTCTCGTAGGCGCCCGTCGTGCGAGTGAACCATACCGCCTCGGGTCCGGTCGATGGCACCGGGAACGTCGCACCGCCGATAAACCCGGTAATTCCCTCGTTGTCATTGGTCAGCTCGCTGTGCTCGGCGTTGTAGCGCACCTTTTCGTAAACCTTCGGATCGTAGGCAAATTCCCGGTGCCCGGGATACACGGGCATGCGGAAGGTCTCGGGATAGGTTTCAAACATCGCGATCTGTCCGGGACTGAGGCGCGCCCGGTATTTATCCAGATTTTCCTTGGTGATAACGAAGAGCGGTTTTTCATCCGGCCAGGGATTGGGATAGGGCTTGCCGGGACCATCCCACTTCAACCCGGCCGGCAGGCCGACCACGTTGCCCGTCCACTCGGGGATCAGGCCGTCCTCGGTGCCCGCCTTGATCGCTCCCATGGGGGTGAGGTCCTTGCCCAGGCGGGCCACGTCCTCGGCCGACATTTTGGCCATTGCGCTGGTAGATAATAGCGACACCGCCAGGGCTATCGCCGTACTCTTGGAAATACGCATTATTGTCATCCTCTAGGTTAGCCTCAGAAACTGTAAGACACATTGACCGAGACATTATCGCGGTCGTTGATATAGGTATTTTCACCGCCGTCGAAAAAGTTGGTGTAGCCGAACGACGTGATGAAATTATTCAGGTAGACGAACTGGAAAGTAATGTTGACGGCGGAAGAGTCTTCCACCATCTCGCTTTCCAGAATATTGCCATCGAGGCCGCGGCGGAAAAAGATCGGCACTTTGAGATCGAGCCCTTGCGTCAGGTTCAGGTAGGCGGGTTCAAAGCGTAGATTGACAACAGTACCGTGGTCATCGTACAGCAGTTCAGCGCTATCCTCTGAGGTCACGTAGGCGCCGGCCAATTCGAACACCAGCACGGCATCGTCCCACAGTTTGGTGGGCTCAAATACATAGGAGCCGCCGAGCTGGTAGGACGCCAGGTCACCTTCCACCGGGTCGCCGCTTAACAGCACGACAGGCACATCGGTCTTGAAGGAGACTTCACCCTGGATATTGGTGTTAGCCAGCACGGTGGTGAAGCTGGCTGCATAACCCTGGATGTCCTCGAAGTACCTGATCGTGTAGGACTCCGGGAAAGATACAGGGGTGCGGGGCTCGGGATAGTTGACCTGGTAGGCGGGCGCCTTGCTATGGGCATTGATGTAATAGAGGCCGATATCGGTATCGCCGAAGACGATCCAGTGCAAGGCCGCGCCCCACTGGCCGCTGTCGGAAGCGGATTCATCGGCAGTTCTCGGGATGGCGGATATGTTGTCCGGGCCGACCGGTATCAGGAAATTCACGGCACCCGGCCCGAGAAAGTCGCGGTCACTGAAATAGCTGCCCACGCCGTTGAGTTCAGTTTTTTTCCACTCGTACTGGTAATAGGCTTCGAAGCTGAGGTCGGTCATCACATCGACCTGGCCGTACAGGGCGCCGGTCGGCAGGAGGATTTCCTTTACCTCCACACCCGGTGTGTTGCGGGCGATAAGATCAGCGCGATTCTGCAGGCCGTTGATCCCGGCGGTAAACGTCGCCTCGCCCCAGTTGATCACCTGGCTGCCAAGCCTGAGATTGAACTCGCGCTCGCCGGGCAGCGTGCCGCTGCCATACAGAAAGTAATCGAGCATTTCGAGACGGTCGCGGTGCTCATCGACGGTGCCCGGGGGAAATTCCTTGTAGTCGGCGTCGCCGTTGGGAAAATCTGTGCTGTTGTTGTAGGTGAGGAAGGCCTCCGCATTATGCTGCGTATTCTGGTCGTACACATCGTCATAGTAGCCGCGCGCGCGGGCGAACAGGCCGTAATTGTCGCGTTTAAGATCCATCTCTGTCACAAATGACGCCTTGTTCTGCGTCAGGCTGCCGCGCTTGAAGTTGTTGTCGCCATCGTTGGCATTGATCAGCACCGCATAGGCGCGGCTGTCGGCCACTATGTCGCCGGTGTCCCCCCTGTAGCGAAACTGGTCTGTGTCCGGCTTCGCCACCCGCATTTGCGCGGTGTAGGCAACATTGGTATCCCAGTCCAGGGTCCATTCGCTATCGTCACCAAATTCGAAAGTCATCGCCTGCGTAATCGCGGCACTGGCGGCAAGAGCAGAGCCTGCCACAGTATTTGCGAGTTTTTTGTCGCGCCTTTTACGTTGTTTATCCATAGTGTTACCTATCTTGTTAGCGGTGACTCAAGGCATGTAGACCAGACGGTAAATCATGCCGCAGGCACGATCTTCGCCGCTCGTTTTTGTTCCATATCTTCTTTCCCGGGCTTGAGCAAATAGTGGGCCAGCGCCGGCAGCAGCCATAGTGCTCCTACCATGTTCCACACAAACATAAAGGTGAGCAGTAATCCCATATCCGCCTGAAACTTGATCGGAGACCAGATCCACGTGCCTACGCCCACGGCCAGCATAGTGGCGGTCAGGCTGACAGCCTCGCCAGTGGTGGCTAGAGTGTTGTAGTACGCTTCCTGCACTGACATGCCGCTGCGCAGGAAGGATGTCAGCTTGCTGTAGATGTAGATGCCATAGTCAACGCCTACCCCCACGCCGAGGGCGATAACAGGAAGTGTCGCGACTTTCACGCCGATGCCCAGCCAGGCCATCAGCGCCTCGGCCAGGAAAGAGGTCAGGGCCAGTGGCACCATAATGCAGACTACGGCGCGCCAGGACGCGAAACTGATGAATACCATTGCGCCCACCATCCCGTAGATGAGCACCAGCATGCGAGTCTGCGCAACGGCGATCTCCTGGTTGGTGGCAGCCTCGATTCCTGCATTACCAGCCGCGAGGGCGAAGTGAATGCCCTCCTGCTTGTTCTGCGCGGAGAATTCCTGCGCGGCATCGACAACCCTCTGCAGTGTTTCCGCCTTGTGGTCACTGAGGAACAGGGGGACCGGCAACAGGCTGCAGCGGGTATTCATCAATGCGCCTGGCATCGGGTCAAACGTTGAACCGAGCAGGCGCTGGTCGCGGTTGATGGTCGCCCATTTGAGGTTGCCCTCGTTGTAGCCGGCAGCGACGAGCTTCGAGATTTCCGATGCGCCAATCGCGGAACTCACGCCGGGTACGTTCTGCATATGCCAGATAAAACGATCAACGAGCTCGAGGTTTTTGTACTGCGCACAACCCTGCTCATCAGTTTCCACCATGACGACAAGGATGTCGGAGCTGGTGGCGTAATTGTCGGTAATAAACTGGTTGTCAACATTGTAGCGCGAATCAGTGTGTAACTCCGGTGCGCCGGGATCCAGGTCGCCGATCTGCAGGTTCTGCCTGCCATAGATGCCGACGGCGAAACCGATAACGGCAATGACGATGGATACGCGAGCGACCCGCGCGGTGGCAAAATTTGAGAGCAGGCGCCACGCGCTACCGCGAGTAGAATCCTGCCTGATTTTATTGTGATAAGTCAGCGTCTTTTTGGTAATCCCCAAATAGGACATCATTACTGGCAACAGGATCAGGTTGGTTAAGACCACAACGCCTACCCCAACGCCAGCGGCGATACCGAGATCCTTGATGACCTGGATGGGAATCATCACCATGGTGAGAAAGCCGATGGCATCGGTGATGAGTGCTGCCATGCCCGGTACGTACAGGGAGCGAAACGCAAGTCTGGAACTGGTCATCCTGTCGTTGCCAGCGATACTTTCCCTGAGTACGGCGTTAACGATCTGCACACCGTGACTGACACCAATGGCGAAAATCAGAAAGGGGATCAGAATGGAGTAGGCGTTGAGGCCATAACCCATCGTTTTGAGAAGGCCCAGCTGCCAGACTACAGCGATGATCGAGCACAGCAGTGGCGACAAAGTACCGCGCAGGCTGCGTGTATACAGGAATAGCAGGATAGTGGTAATCACCAGCGTGATGATGGCGAAGAAGAAAATCGCGGTAATCCCATCGAGCAGGTCGCCGATCATCTTGGCAAAGCCGACAATGTGAATTTTGACCGTGGGTTGCCCGCTGCTGTCGACGGACATTTGCTCGTATTTCTCGCGCACGTCCTTTTCCAGAGCTTTGGACAACGCCCAGTAGTCCAGGGGTTCGCCGGATGTCGGGTCCATATCGATCAACGGCGCCTGCACGATACTGGAACGGTAGTCATCCGCTACCAGTCGGCCCACTTCGCCGGAACGCAGTATATTCTGGCGCAATTTCTGCATGGCCTGTGCGGAGCCGTCGTACTGTCCGTCGATGACCTTGTCGCCTTCGAAGCCTTTTTCGGTCACCTCTATCCAGCGCACATTCGGTGTCCACAGCGAGCGCATCCTGTTGCGGTCTACGCCCGGCAGGTAGAACACCTCATCGTTGACCTTTTGTAGCAGGTCCAGGTACTCCGGGTCGAAAATATCGCCCGAGGTGTTTTCCACCGCGACCTGTATCGTGGTACCCGCAGCGCCCAGGTCAGACATGTGTTTCATGAATGCCTGGATAAACGGATGCTCCATGGGGATCATTTTTTCGAAACTGGCATCCGGCCGCAGCTTCGTCACCTGCCAGGCGAAAAACACGGTCGCGAGCAAAAATACAATCAGCAGCGCTGGTCTGTTTGAGAAAATCAGTCGCTCCAGTACTGCCTCTTCCTTACCGTATTGGTAGGTGTGCAGCTCATCGTCGTTCTGGCTGGCTGGATTATTCATGGTCGAGCCCATCCTTGCCGGTCTTGATGCCGCCCTGTCCGACCACTACCAGGCTGCCGTCACGGCCAATACCGGAACTCAGGCTGAGGCGATCCTTTATGACTTGCTTCTGGAATGTCTGTCCACCGTCAGTACTGAGCAATACGGTGCCGTCCCCGCCGGCCAGCACGATGCCGCCTGCTGCGGACGCGTTGCCGCCGGCGAGAGTATTGCTATTGTCCGCGTCTACAGGATCCCACGTAGTGCCGAAGTCGGTGGAGCGATACAGATTACCGCGCAAGCCGAATACCAGAAGTGTGTCGTGCGGTGCGTCGTACACGGCGCCGAACCAGCTGCCGTCATAAAACGGCTCCAGCGACTCCCAGCTTTGGCCGCTGTCCAGCGAGCGGAACATGACGCCGCCCTCGCCAGCGACAAACACACGCCCTTTGCCATCACCGGTAACGGTGTTGAGGTGGAACTGATCGGGATTATCCAGTCTGCTGTCCTGGCTGACCCAGCGCTGTCCGCCGTCCTCGGTGGCAACCAGAGTGCCGAAGGCGCCTACCGCCCAGCCTCGATTCGCATCCTGAAACCACACATCCATAAAGGGCGAGGTAAACACCGCTTCCGCCAGGGTTAAATCCGCATCCTCCAGGTCGATGCGCGCGTCCTCCAGATCAACTTCAAGCTGTACCTTCGCTGCCTCGTCCGCCGTCGCCAGGCGCTGTTCCAGCTCCTCCACCTGGCGGTGAGCCGTTTCGCGCAGTTCGAGATTGGTCTGGTGCTGCAATGCCAGGCCATCGCGCTGGATCCGCCAGTTCTCACCGCCATCATTGCTGACCAGGATCAATCCGTCGTGGCCCACGGCCCAGCCGTGCCGGCCGTCTACAAAGTAGGTTGCTGTCAGCATCCGGGTCGTGGGCACCGCAGCCTGCTGCCAGTGGCCGCCGTTATCGTCGGAGTACAGCACTACTCCGTGTTCACCCGCCACGACCAGGCGTTTCCCCGCAGGGGCGATATCCAGTAGCAGGGATTTGGAGGCCAGTGGCACGATGGGCGCGTACTCCTGGGCCTGGAGATGCCACGCCAGTCCTGCCAGCAAAGACATTGTCCCCAACAACACAGCAAGCGGGTGTTTCGATAGCATGCTAAATGAGGCCTGCAATTATAGTTAGGTAGAGACTTTTAACAGTCTATAGCCCGGTAGAGGCTTTTAACAGTCTCCTCTCAGCGACCCTTGCGATACATGATATTAGTCAATCTTTAGGCAGTTAGCTAAATAAGTTACTGACAGCGGCAACGAGGAGGTTGGTAACCTGTTACAAAACTGAGAGGTCCAGCTGTGCGCAATTTGAAGGACAAGATGGCGGTCGTCACCGGAGGGAGTAGCGGTATTGGCCAGGCGATCGCGTTGGAGCTCGCCAACTGCGGCTGCAAACTGGCAGTCGTTGGTACCTCACGTTCGCGCATCGACGCCACGTTGGCACTGATGCCTGCGGGTACAGATAGCAGAGGATACGTCTGCGACGTCTCAGATCGCACTGCGGTTGCGGCCTTGTGCGACGTGGTTGAGCGGGATTTTGGTCAGGTTCACATCCTTGTCAATAACGCCGGTATCACCTCCTCGGCGCCATTCGCAGAGTTCGACATGGACCTCTTTGACCGCATCATAAAGATCAATTTTTTTGGCGTGGTCAATTGTTGCCATGCATTTCTTCCCAGGCTACAGGCTTTTGGGCACGGGCATCTGGTCAACATGTCGAGCATGCTCGGATTTGTTGGCGTCCCGAATCAATCGGCTTATGTGTCGACCAAATTCGCCATCCGCGGATTCACCGAGTCGCTCTGGGCGGAATTGGACGGCACCGGGATTGCGGTCACTGGCATCTATCCGGGCACCATCCAGAGCGAGATCCTGCAGCGCGCGAGCTTCTCCGACAATCTCGAAAAGGAAGCGATGATGAAAATGATGGACCGCTTCGGCATCCCGGCGAGCGATGTCGCAAAGAAAACGGTCGATGCCATCAGGCGTCGTCGTCGTGAAGTCATCATCGGGAAGGATGCGAAGGCTTTGGTCGGATTGAATCGTCTTCATTCGGGATTGTGTCACCAACTGATCGCAATCGGCACACGCAGGGCGAAGGAAAAAATTCATTCAGGGGAATGGTAAAGACCCCAAAGTGCGGTAGTGTCACTCCGGCAGTGCCTAAAGGAGGGCTAACTCTTTCCAGCTTTGCGTCAGCGCGGCTGTGTAGGTACGGCCATCACCCAAAAATTTCTCCGTGCTCAGGAAGCTTACGTTGACGTGGTCAGGTGTACTGGAGACCGTGTGGAATAGTCCCACGTTGGGTGCCAAAGGACCAAAACCAAGATAATCGATCAGTTTGGCACCGGCGAGGTAGGCGTCAGTGGAGAGTCCAGGCACATTGGTAACGACCGTATTAACCGTTGTTGGCAGATCTTCCAGATGACCGGATGAGATCAGCCACTGTCCCAGCCACAGAACAACGGCCGGGTGAACATCATCGATCAGCCTGAGCAGGGCGTGGCCGTCAGCTTTCTTACTGCGCTTTTTACTGTGGGAAGAATCCTTGTGGATTGCCTGCAGGCGCTGCCTGGCGTCAGCGATCGTCGTGTAAAGACATACCTTTGCCACACTGACATGGTTGCCTGTTGTGCCGTCCCTGCCCTCGCGGCGAATGTCTATGGGCATCAGCGTTACCAGGTTTTCCTCGGGCAATTCATTGTTTTCGTTCAGGAAGTGCCGTAGTCCTCCAGCGACCACGCACAGCGCAATGTCATTGATGGTGCAATGATACTTGCGCTCCAGTTTGCGCAGCTGCCGCATTTCCAGGCGGACATGACCGACAATCCGGTCCGCGGTCAGGGCATGATTGAAGCGGATTTGCGGAACAGGCCGCCCCTTGCCCGTGGCACCGGCATCATCTGTGTGCAGCAACGAGGGTAGTACTTTCACCAGGGTCGCCGCCATATCTACGGGACGCTCGATACTGTGCCACCATGCCCTGCCGTATTTCTCCCACCAGGTCGGCGCCTGGAAATCCAGGTGTACCGGCTTCTCATCGGGCAGGGAAGCTGCCAGCGGTGGAGAGTTCGGCTCGGGCCCGAGACTGTGCAATGAGGTGATCAGGCGCAGGGCGCTCTTGCCATCCATCAACGAATGATGGATTTTCAGGAACAGCGCCGCACTACCACGCGGGATGCCCTCCGCACGATCAAGGCCCTCGACCATCGTGACCTGCCACAGCGGCCGGGCCCGATCGAGGGGCTGGGCATGAAACTGTCCAAAGAGTGCATAGAGCGACTGCCAGTCCTGCGGCTTGGGCAGCGCCATGCGTGAAATGTGGTAGTTGGCGCTGAAGTGGGTATCTTCCACCCAGTAGGCCTTGTCCATTTGCAGTAGTACCTCTTCAAGCCTGCAGCGCAGTATCGGGAAATGGCGCATGGCGAGGTCTTCGAAGTTGTGCTGCAGCGCCTTGTAAAGGGCCGTCGCGCCCTTCTTCCCCTGGGTCTGATAGATCATCAGGGCAGACATATGCAGGGGAGTATTGGGAATTTCGCCCTCGATCATCAGGTTGTCGAGACCACCGAGCTGTCGCATCCTACCCACTCCCCGTTGTTGCATCATCCGGCGCCGCGTCGGTTGATGCAGGCGGTGCCCAGACTAACAATCTAGCAAATTCCCGGCGTTTTAACTTGATCCATTCGATGGTTTGGGCGGGCGGGAAGCGGCGGTGTTTGCTGGCATCTACGGTTGGTCTAAGTGCGCCGACCGGTCGTTTTGCCATCACCGCTAAGCCTCGCTGTCAGCGCTGCGTGGGCAGCAGTGAACGCCCAGGAATAGCAGCCAACAGCTGGCGCGTATAGTTCTGCTGCGGCCGCTCGAACAAGTCGCGCGTGCTGGCCTGCTCAATCACTTTGCCATTGTGCAATACCAGTATGCAATCCGCCAGTTGGCGTACCACCGCCAGGTCGTGCGAGATGAACAGCAGGGTCAGTCCGTACTCCCGGCCCAGTTCGCGCAGAAGCTCCAGAATCTGCGCTTGTATCGTGACGTCCAGCGCCGAAACTGGCTCGTCGGCGACCACGAACTCCGGGCGGGTGGCGAGCGCGCGGCCGATCGCGATACGCTGGCGCTGGCCGCCGGAGAACTCATGTGGATACTTGCGCACGAAGGCGCGGGCCAGGCCGACATCGTCCATCAACTTCAATACGCAGTGGGCTACCGTGGCGCGCGTCGCGATACCGTGCAGCAGCAGCGGTTCGGCCAGTGTCTCGTAGACCGTCATACGCGGATTCAGCGAGGAAAAAGGGTCCTGGAAGATGAACTGCATGCGGCGGCGCAGTGCGGTCAGCTCGCGGCCCTGCAGTGCGGTGACGTCGATGCCATCGAAACACACCCGCCCGCCGGTGACCGGCACCAGCCGCAGTAGCGAGCGGCCGATCGTGGATTTGCCGCTGCCCGATTCGCCGACCAGGCCCAGCACCTCGCCACGGTGCACGTCGAAGCTGACATCATCCACGGCTTTTACCAGCGCCTTACCCTGCGCAAACCAGGTGGAGAGCTTGCGCACGGTGACCAGAGGTTGGGACGGCGGCAGTGTTTCCGGTTTGCCGCCGCGCGGAATCGAGCGCAGCAGTTTTTGCGTGTAAGGATGACTCGCGTTGCGGAAGATCGCGTCGCGGTCGCCCGTTTCCACGACACGGCCGTCCTGCATCACGACGATCCGGTCGGCGATGTCGGCGACCACGGCGAGGTCGTGGCTTACCAACAGCACACCGATACCGCGCTTTTTTCGCAGCGTGGCCAGCAGCGCCAATATCTGTGCCTGTATCGTGACGTCCAGCGCGGTGGTGGGTTCGTCGGCGATCAACAATTTCGGCTGGTTGATCAATGCCATCGCGATCATGACGCGCTGGCGCATGCCGCCGGAGAACTGGTGTGGGTAGTTGTCGATGGTCGAGGTGGGTTCCCTGATGCCTACCTCTTCCATCAATTCCAGTGCTCGCAGTCGGGCCGACGCACGGGACACCTTATTGTGATAGCGCAGCGGCTCCATCAACTGTTCGCCGACGGTCATGTAGGGGTTGAGGCAGGTCATGGGATCCTGGAACACCATGGCGATGTCCCGCCCGCGAGTGTTGCGCAGCTCCGCCGCGCTCATCTGCAACAAGTCCTGCCCCTGGAACAACGCGCGGCCGCCATCGATGCGTCCCGGTGGTTGGGGGATCAAGCCCAGCAGGCTATAGCAGGCGACCGATTTACCCGAGCCGGACTCCCCAATGATGGCGGTGATTTCGCCGGCCTGCACTGTGAAGCTGACGTCGTCCACCGCTTTGGTGATCCCGTGGCGGGTGACAAAGCTGACACTGAGGTTCTCGACGTTCAGCATGTGTGCTCAGGGCTGGCCCACCAGCGCGATAAGCTTGGCTCGCACTTCGGCCAACTCGACGGAACTTATCGCGCCCTTGCGCTTGGCCTTGCGCGCTCGCCAGTCGAGACTCTTGACCTGATCGGCGAGTACCGCGCTCGCGGTCTTCCCGGCGATGCGCACCTCAAAGGGGTAGCCCTTGGTCCGCGTCGTCATGGGGCAGCAGAGCATCAGGCCGGTTTTGCCGTTATAGCTCGCGGGGCTTAACACGAGCGCCGGGCGATGCCCCGCTTGCTCATGTCCCGCCTGCGGATCGAATTGCAGCCAGACGATTTCCCCGCTGTCAGGCACATAGTTGCGCGCCACTACCAGGCCTCATTCCCCACAGCCGGGCCAACGGGGATCTCGGCATGCAGGTTGTCGGGGGTGATTGCGGCCAACAAATCATCGATGTCATAGGTTTTGTGCGCCAACGGCTCAATGATGATCCGCCCGCCTTCCTCCCGCACATCCACGGGATCGTCCAGCTTCAGTTGAGCGGCCTCCATAATCGCGGCCGGAATGCGTATTGACGCGCTGTTGCCCCACTTTTTTACTGTCAGCTGCATGCGAGCCTCCTGTATATCAACATTGTAGATACGCTAGCACGGCATCCCCGGTGTTGCAACATTGTAGATACATCGGCGTTCCGTCAAATGCGTGCGATCCGCGCCATAGCGCCCCACGTTCGGCAGCATGCGCTCAGTCCCTCGCCCCGCGCACGTCCAGCGCGTCGCGCAGCCCGTCGCCGAGAAAGTTCAGCGAAAACAGCGTGAGTGTTAGTGCAAGGCCGGGAAACAACAACAGCCAGGGATACTCCTCCATGGTTTCGGCGCCGTAGGAGATCAACAGTCCCCACGACGTTTGCGGCGGCTGCACGCCGAGGCCGAGGAAGCTGAGAAACGCCTCCAGCAGCATAACGGACGGAATGGTCAGCGTGGTGTACACGATGATCGGCCCCAGTGCGTTGGGAATGAGGTGACGGCGAATGATCGCGGCCGGTGACAGGCCCAGGGATACGGCCGCCTCGACGAACTCCTGCTGGCGCAGGCTCTGCACCTGCGCGCGCATGATGCGCGCCATCGTCAGCCACTCCACCGCGCCGATGGCCAGGAACAGCAGCAGCATGTTACGCCCGAACACCACCATCAGCAGCACGATAAAAATCATGAAGGGCAGGGCGTAGAGAATGTCGACGACTCGCATCATCACGGCATCCACGCGGGGACCTGCGTAGCCGGCGATTGCGCCCCAGGTCACGCCGATCAGCAGCGCCACCGCCGTGGCGATGAAACCCACGGCCAGCGACACGCGGCCGCCGTACATCATCAGGGTGAGCAGGTCGCGGCCGAAAATGTCCGTGCCCAGCCAGTGCGCCGCCGACGGTGGCGTGGCACCCAATTCCAGGTTTTGCTGCGTGTAGTCGTAGGGCGCAATCCACGGCGTCAGCAGCGCGATGACAATAAAACAGATAAGTACTATAAGACCGCACACGGCGAGCCGGTTGCGGCGCAGTCGGCGCCACGCGTCGTGCCACAGCGAGGTGCCCTGCTCAGCCGCGGTAATACTGACGATTGCCTGGTCGCTCATCTAATGCTCGCTGTACTGTGCACGCAGTCGCGGATTCATCCAGGCGGCGAGGATGTCTGACATCAGGTTGAACAACACGATAAGCACTGACAGAAAAACAGTGCTGCCCAGGATCATGGTGTAGTCGCGGTTGAAAGCGGCCTGCACATAGAAGCGACCGAGGCCCGGAATCTGGAAGATGGTCTCCACCACGAAGGAGCCCGACAGCAGGCCGGCCAGCGCCGGGCCGAGGAACGCCACGACCGGAATCATGCCGCCGCGAAGCGCATGGCGCAGCACCACCTGCCATTCCGGCAAGCCCTTGGCGCGCGCCGTGCGGATGTAATCCTGCGACATTACCTCCAGCATGCCGGCGCGGCTGAGTCTGGCGATGTAGGCTGCGTAAGCCGAGCCCAGCGTGATGGACGGCAGTATCTTGTCGCCCGGCATATCGCCCCAGCCAGATACGGGCAACCAGTCGAGGTAGATGCCAAACACCAGGATCAGCAGCGGTCCCAACAGGAAGGACGGCATGCAAATGCCGATCATCGCCGCAGACATCGGCACATAGTCCTGTGCTGTATTCGGGCGTAGCGCGGCGATGATGCCAGCCGTGGCGCCGATGCCCAGCGCCACCAGCAGCGCGTACAGGCCCAGTTCCGCGGTGACGGGAAAGCCCGCGGCGATCAGTTCGTTGACGCTGCGCCCGGGATACTTGAAGGAGGGACCCAGATCGCCTTGCGCCAAATCGCGCAGGTAAGCGGTGTACTGCCGCCACAGTGGCAGGTTGAGGCCATACTGTGCCTCGAGCGCCGCCTTGACCTCGGGGATCACGGCTTTTTCACTGGCGAACGGCCCGCCTGGCGCCGCGCGCACCAGAAAAAACGTCGCGGTGATGACGACCACTAGCACCGGGATGGATTGCAACAAGCGGTAGGCGATAAAGCGCCACATCCTCAATCCAACTCCTTCCAGTTTTTATCCAGCGCGCGCTTCATCCAGCGAAAGTGATACTACATGTCCGGCCTCTCCCCTAGAAGCACTGGTTTCGACAGACTACACGGGACGATAAACCAGCGGCCTATTCTGATCAATGCGTGGCGCTGACATTACGCAGGAGAGCTTTCTCAGTACGCTTAGTCTGGAACGCTTTGTTCTGAAAAGGCACACTTTAGTGCCGGTACTTTTCAGCGACTCCGTATGTTAAGGTCGATACACTCGCATAAACCATCCAGGCAACAGGTAAGTTACGCTCGCCAATGGACCATCAACAAAACTTCGGTCTGGAGGTGCAAAACCTCCACAAACATTATCTATTGGGTGAGAAAAATATTCCCGTATTGACAGGTTTGAACATCTCGGTTGGGAAAGGCGAGCTTGTTGTTGTCATGGGACCCAGCGGTTCCGGGAAAACCACTCTGTTGAACTGTGTATCCGGCATAGATATCCCGGACAAGGGCGCGGTGAAGATCAGTGGCCACAGCATTGACCTCAATTCTCCCAGAGAGCGCACGCTTTTACGCCGGCACCATATTGGCATCGTGTTCCAGTTTTTCAACCTGATCCCCACTTTGACGGTCAGGGAAAATGTGGGTTTGCCTTTTGTTATTGCTCAGAGAAAAGGCGAAGAGGTTGAATCCAGAACGGATGAAATGCTCGAAACGGTTGGTCTCAGCCAACGCAAATTTCATTACCCCTATCAACTCTCTGGCGGGGAGATGCAGCTTGTATCCATTGCCCGCGCTCTCGCTTGCTCACCAGGATTGCTGTTGGCGGATGAGCCCACGGGCAACGTTAATCCGAATGTCGGCCGATCCATTATGGATATATTGAGAGCCGCTTCAAAACAGCAGGACACGGGTGTGCTCATGGTAACCCATAACCCCGAGCACGCGGCGTGGGCAGATCGCATCTGTTTTCTCAAGGAAGGTGTTATCCAAAGTGAACATCGGCAGAACGGTGAAGTAAGCAATGTGCAGCCCATACATGAGAAGCTTCTCGAACTAGGAATATAAGCCCTGGCCAGTCGATCAATACCCGTCAACTTCTATCTGGCCGTCAGCATGGCCTGGAAAAGTCTACGACACCATCGCTTGATCAGTGGCGCCACAATTCTCGGTGTTGCCACGGGTATGTGCGTTGTATGTGCCATTTTGATAGTGGACCAGAATACGGCCAGAACGGACAATCTGCGCGAAGCGCTCGCCACAACAATCACGCTCCACTCTGACGAAGAAAAAGAAGCAACACCGGCTGAGCAGAAGTCTCGCATCGTACATCTGCCCATAACGAAAATTCAGATTGTCAAGAAGAACGACCCGGATAAACACGCAACCACGTTGATAGCTTCCAACCTGCCAACACAAAAATTGCGCACCCCCGTCTCAACGAAGGTCGTCCCGAAACCGAAGGGCGAAGAAGACTATCAGACCATGCGCCTGGCCGTCAGGATGGCATCCATGTTTGCTTTTTTCATCGGATCGGTCATCGTGTTCTACACCATGCGTTTCTCCGTCGCCATGCGAATACGGGAATTTTCCCTGCTGCTTTGCCTGGGAGAGACTCACCGTAATGTTGCCCTCTCCCTGATCATCGAATCACTGATACTCGGCAGTATCGGCACACTCGCAGGATTGCTGGCGAGCTACCCTGCCGCCAAACTACTCCTGGCCCAGGGAATCTCAACAACAGGCAGAGCGCCTGCTGCAGACTTCTCTATGCCCTACGCCGAAATGGCTACCATGATGTTGATCAGCTTTATCATTGTGCTGCTCGGGGTGATTGCGCCTGTCAGAAGCCTTTACCGCTTCCAGATCTCCCAGGTATTACAGCCGAGATTTGCCGTAGATGAGATTAATTCACGCGCGTTCAGCTACTCTGGCCTAAGCTGGCTGATTCCACCCTTGTTGTTGGCCTCGTGGCTTGCGGTAAGGCCTTTCCTGGAAAATTGGCTATCCGTTGTTTACTTTTTCATATTGGAAGCTGTATTTGTCGTTACACTTACGCTGCTTACAATTTGGTTGACCCGGCCAT
>Ga0209294_1000064_pt1 | contig 15152 bp, 27 predicted proteins | sample LowerColdCreek_FD_184128 | JGI IMG/M metagenome (GOLD analysis project Ga0209294, IMG submission 184128) | Groundwater microbial communities from Cold Creek, Nevada to study Microbial Dark Matter (Phase II) - Lower Cold Creek (SPAdes) (version 3) | ecosystem: Environmental > Aquatic > Deep... | reverse complement strand
GTGCCTGTTTCTCGTGCCCGACGTCGGTAACAAGTTTGACAAGAACGCCGTCATGCTCCACGACGGCGTTCGCAGGCTTGGACACATCGCCGCTAATGAATGCGCCGAGGTGAAGCGACTTCTGGACAAGGAGGCCCTCGAGAGAGGGCAAGATGCAGTACTGGTGGTGAACATTCCGCCGATCAAGACCGACAACTTCATCTGGAGCACGTCGTTTAACGTCAAGGTGGTGGGCATCGTGTATGAACGGATCGCGCGCAAGTTTGCGCCGACCATCGTGAAAAAGGAGAACTGAAATGGGAAATGCAAGATGGGATTCAGCGTCGTACGATTCGTACGCCGCGTCCACCAACTACCGAGCGCTGAAGCGCGAAGAGGTCTTCACGCAGCGCACCGTGGAAGAGAAGCTCGACCCGCGCAACGTGAAGGTCGGCAAGGGCGACCGCAAGGGCCTGCAGCTTCGCGAGAGCATCATCAGCGAGAGCAACCCTGATCCGACGCCGATCATCCTCGGCCTCGACGTCACGGGTTCAATGCGTGACGTGGTGCACCAGATCGCGACTGTCGAGCTGCCGAAGCTGATGACCGAGATCCATTCGCAGAGCGTGGTCAGTGACCCGCACGTGATGTTCATGGGTATCGACGACGTGCACGCCATCCGTGGCGGCCACGGCGCGCTGCAGGTGTCATACTTCGAACCAGACCTGAAGATCGTCGAGCAGCTGCGCAAGCTGTGGCTGGTCGGCAACGGCGGCGGAAACGATTCTGAGTCGTACGACCTGGCCTGGTACTTCGCCGGGCGCTACACGTACCTCGAGAACTTCGAGAAGACGGGCAAGCCTGGCTTCCTGTTCACCATCGGTGACGAGCCGTTCCCAGTGGATCTGAACGAGGCCTACCAGCTCGAGCAGATCTTCGGTCCGGGCGAGTACGAGGACACCACGCCGCTGGCCTGCCTGAAGTCGGCACGCCAGAAGTTCCAGGTGTTCCACGTGTCGGTCGAGAAGGGCGGCTACAACCTCTCCGGTTGGGACAAGCACCTCGGCAACAACCACCTGCGCATTCCTGCCCGCGATCTCAAGCACCTGACTGACGTGGTGCTGGCAACGATGCGCATCGCCAACGGTGCCGACATCAATGACGTCATCGAGACGAGCGAGTGCTCGTCGGTTCTGCGTCACGCGTTCAAGAACGCGCTCAAGGGCTGACATGCCGACAGCCTACGTCGTCATTGGAGCTGGCTACGGTGATGAAGGCAAGGGCCTCATCACCGACCACCTGACGCGGCACCTCGGCACCGAGGTGGTGACCCGCTTCAACGGCGGCGCCCAGGCAGGCCACACAGTGGTCGCACCTAACGGCACGCGTCACGTGTTCAGTCACGTCGGTGCGGGGACCCTGGCGGGTGCCGCCACCTACCTCTCAGGCTGGTTCATCGTCAACCCCTACCTGCTTGAGCGTGAGCTTGGGCAGCTGAAGACGAAGGGCATCGACCCAACCATCTACGCCAGTGAGCTGGCGCGTGTGACGACCATCTACGACATGGCGCTCAATGCTGCAGCTGAGCTCGCGCGTGGCAGTGGTCGCCACGGCTCGTGTGGCCTTGGCATCAACGAGACGGCGACGCGTGGGGACGCCGGCTTTGAGCTGACGCTGGACAGCGTGGTACGGCTCAGCCGCCGCGGGCTGGAGCGGGTGCTGGAGCGTATTCACCTCGAGTACGTCCCTGAGCGACTGAAGCAGCTTGGTATCGGCGTGCTGCCTGACAGCTTCCACCTGCAGACCGGCGAGGTGCTGCGCAACGGTAACTACGCCGAGCACGCCGCTCGCCTGCTGTATGGAGCACACGAGCTCTCCATTGTCGATCGTATCGAGCTGGCTGACGAGATCGCCTTGCGACCCGTCATTCTTGAGGGAGCCCAAGGTCTGGCCATTGATGAGGAGCTTGGTGAGTTTCCACATGTCACGCGCTCCAAGACCGGGCTGCCCTACGCTCTCCCTGCCGCAGCTGACCTCTACGCCCGTCAGCTGCGTCCGATCTATGTGACGCGCGCCTACGCGACCCGTCATGGAGCAGGCCCGCTGCCAGGTGAGGGAGAGATCATCACCGAGCGCGACCTCATTGACCAGACCAACGTCAACAACGAGTGGCAGGGAGCGCTGCGCTACGCACCGCTTGACCTGGCCCGGTTGAAGCGCGACATCAACGCTGACATGGAGCGTGGTCTTGACCTGGCTACAGGCTACGGCATCGAGATCGTCGACCCCGTGCTGGCGGTGACGTGCCTGGACCAGCTCGGCCCACACGTTACGCTGTTCGACCTAGACGGAACGAAGGTCATAGTACCACACAGAGATGTTACAACTCTGATTGAGGACCGCCTTGGTTACAAGGTGGCGCTGACCGGGTTTGGTCCTACCTCACTCAACGTTGTACAGCTTGCCGAATTCGGTGTATAATAGCACCATGCGGTAAGACGACCGCCGCGTTACAGGTCGTCGTGCTGGTGGAAAGACCACTGGCAGATGGATAGAGGAGCTCTTCCATGAATCGTCAAGAAGCCCGTGCGCTCAGCACGAAGATCGATGTCCGCACCCTGCTGGCACCGAAACCCACGGACAAGTCCTACACCGCGCAGGACCTCCTGATCATCTCGCTGATCTTCCGAACCGACAGCTACAAGTTCACGCACCCGTTCATGTTCGCGGAGCTGAACAAGCGCGAGGGCAAGAAGAAGGTCGTGGGCATGTCGTCCTACGGCGAGACCCGCATCGACAGCCGTGAGAAGGTCACCGTCTTCGGCGGTCAGATGACCATCAACAAGCTCTTCAGCCGGCCCATCACGATGGCCGACATCGACGCCGCTGAGCGCTTCGCGCTGGCCCACTTCGGCCGCCCGCTCTTCGATCGCAGGAGCTGGGAGAAGGTCGTCAACGTCTACGGCGGCATGATTCCCGCCATCATCCGCGCCGTGCCAGATGGCACCGTGCTTCGCGGCGGGCTGCCGATCTACTCGGTCACCGTCCTCGACGAGGACCTGTTCTGGATGTCGAGCGGCATCGAGACCTCTCTGCTGCGCGGCTACTGGTACCCCACCACGATCGCCTCGCTGGACCGCAACACCAAGGCCGAGCTCAAGCACTTCTACCAGCAGGGTGGCGCTGACCTGGCCGGTCTAGAGTTCGCGCTGCACGACTTCGGCGGCCGCGGCGTTACCTGCGGTGAGCAGGCTGAGATCGGTGGTGCCGCTCACCTGCTCTCCTTCATGGGCTCGGACACCATCGAGGGCGTGCTGGCGGCGAACTACTACTACGACTGCGACATGTCGGCCTTCTCGGTGTTCGCCACCGAGCACAGCGTCGAGTGCTCGTTCGGCCTCGACAAGGCAGGCGAGGAGGACTACATCCGCGCGATGCTGGCCAACGCGACCGAGGGTTCGATCGTCTCGATCGTGATCGACGGCAAGGACATGTGGCGCTGCGCTGAGCTGCTGTGCACGGTCTTCCGCGACGCGATCATCGCCTCGAAGGCGAAGGTCGTCTTCCGCCCCGACAGCGGCGACATGCTCGAGATCGTGCCGCGCCTGATCCGCCTGCAGGACGCCGCCTTCGGCCACACCGTGAACGCCAAGGGCTACCGCAAGGTCAACCACGTCGGCATCATCTACGGTGACGGCGTCGACCGCCTGAACATGCTGACGATGCTCGGCAACCTGATGGGCATGGGCTACGCACCTGACTGCATGGTCTTCGGCTCGGGCGGCGCTCTGCTGCAGAAGGTCAACCGCGACACACAGAAGTGGGCGCAGAAGGGGTCGGCCCTCATGTACGAGGACGGCACGTGGGTCGGCATCGCCAAGGACCCAGTCACCGACGCCGGCAAGAAGTCCAAGGAAGGCGTGCTGACCACAGTGCGCTCGCGGATGACCGGTGAGCTGATGGCCGCCCGTCTCGACCAGTACGAGCTCAACGAGGAGTTCGAGGACCTGCACGTGCTGATGTACCACACCGGCACGCTGTACAACCGGACCAACCTCGCCGAGGCGCGTGGTCGCGCGGCGGTCTGACATGGCGCTGATCTTCATCGCGGTTCCGACCAAGGGCGTGGCGGCCAACGGGAAGCTCTACGAGCACTTTCCCCGCGACGTCGCCCGCCTGCACGAGCTGTACCCGCAGCACACGTTCCTGGTGCCGATGATCCAGGACTACGCGCTGCTGCCGCACATGCAGGTCGACGCCAACTGGGAGACCTGGGGCCACCACTGCCGCGTGCTCATCAAGGTGAGCGACGAGGTGTGGGTCATCATGTACGACGGTTGGGGCGAGTCCGTGGGGGTCACCGCCGAGCTTGACCTGGCTGTGAACCTCGGAAAGCCGATCACGATAATTCATCCCACGATGATCAACGGGGCCTTCGTGCAGTAGAGCTTCATTCACACAAAAAGGCAACCTATGAACGACAAGACCCCCAAGATCTACCTCAGCCGGCGCAACCTGCTGGTGCTGCTCGCGAAGCTTGATGCCGATGCCAACGGCATCGATACCGCATGCACGATCATCAAGCACCGTAGCCCGTCGCCTGCGTACCAGCAGACGATGGATTCGGTGGCGGTGATCGCGGTGCAGGACGAGGACTACTACGGTGCCCTGCAGCGGCCGGCTGGTGAGATGCACCCGCGCGAAGAGGTGCAGCTGGACAAGCCGAGCACCGGCGTCCAGTTTGCGGGGCCGCTGCTGTAGAGCCTTTCAACCTGAGAGGGGCGGTGTACATCAGCCGTACAGTGTGGTACAATTAGCACATGGACCTATCGCACTCCTATCGTCGTACGCTTGAGACCATGCCGGTTCCGATCTCTGGTGAGATCAAGCTGGACTACGCTCAGCGCTGCGTCGCATGGGGTAATGAGCAGCAGCTGCCGTTGACTGAGGTTCTAGCCTGCATTCGCATCAAATGGCAGGCCATTGTGATCAACCAGCTGCTTGAAGACATAGAGCGCGGGGAGCCTGTCGCCCTTCGTCGAGCTGTTGTTCTCCTGCTTAAGGACAACTACCTGCCATGAGCCACCAAGAAGCCCTCGCCGCCTACGACCAGCTGTTCAGCGGGCTCATCAAGAGCAACGAACCCTACAACCAGGTCGAGTCCGCCTGGGAGGAGCTGAAGGCGCCTTACGCGTCGCTCTATGACAGCAAGGACCTCGGCGATGAGGTCGGCCCAGGATGGTGGCCGCTGCTACTGGAGGCGTTCGCTGTGATCAAGGCGGTCGTTGACCCGCACCCTGGCTACCGCTTCACGGTGCGGCAGATCAAGGAGAAGTTTGGTGGTCTCCGCTTCTACTACCACCTGCACAAGGACGGTGAGGACGAGGAGGAGATCCGCTTCGGTGACGAAGAAGAGGAGCAGAACGAGGTGCGGATGCGGCTGCACCAGCAGATCGGCGCCATCATCGACGCCGCTGAGGTCAAGGCCGCTCACACCTGCGAGGTGTGTGGTGAGCCAGGTGAGCAACGCGCAACTGGCTGGATCAAGACGCTGTGCGAGCGCCACCACGAGGTAATGGTAGAACGCAACCGAAAGAGAGGCAGATAATGACGCCATTTCCAACGCTACGCGATTTTGGTTTTCCTGACACGGTACCGTCGGCGCTGATGGAGCTCAAGGATGCCCGCTGCCATGACCCGCGACAGAGCCTGCGAGTTGACGATCAGCTTCAACGCGATCCGCTGGGAGTTGTGCGCTCCACCTACCCGACCATCGCCCAGGAGGTGAGGTTCCTGTGGGGCACGCAGGAGCTGCAGAACCGCTTCTTTGAGTGGATGCTGGAAAACCGGGATAACAGCGGCCAGTGGCCGCGACGCGTGCACGAGGCGATCCTGGCCCTGTCAGTCAAGCACGCAGAGGAAACTGGGTTTGAAGGGCAGGCAAAGTTTGCTGATTCGGATTTCTGGAGGTAAATAGAGATACCGGTGTCTCAGCGGTTCTGGGGCAAAACAGCGTAAACCGAACTGAGAAATGCTGGCGACACCCGGGTTCGAATCCCGGCACCTCCACCAAAAGCGCATAATGTGCTCTTCTGATGGGGGGTGATATTGGAAATCGACCGACAGACTAGTATCAGCACAGGCGCTCGTCAGGCGATCGACGTAAATGAAGCGAAACAAGTAACTGCAAACGACAGCTACTACGCGATGGCGGCCTAATCAGCCTAACTCGCCGGGGTTGACCACCTTGTAACCAAATAGTCCGGCGGACCTTCGGGTCCGCCGTTCGTTCCGGCCCTGATAAATAGGGCGCATGAAGATCACCTCTAGACGCGGGCGTATCCCAGCACCCGAAGCAACAGAACTTGAAGTGGAGGTCCACCACTTCGGCATCATCATCGTTGATGCGCCTGGCATGACTCCAGAGGAGATTGAGCGCGCGCAGAAAGCTTTGCGAGAGCTGCGTGAGCAGCTTGATAAGCTACGCGACGTCATCAACACTGGTTGGTTCAACCTACCAAAATTCCAGCGAGCGCAGGTCCTAACTAGCTAGAATAGCACCATAGTCTCTCGTGCTCCGGCCGCCTACCGCCTACCTGAACTGAAAGGCCGCTCCTGCTCAGGTGAGGATTCCACCCCATGCCCCTGGTACGCGTCGCCCTAGTTTCATTCTTCTCAGCGCTGCTGGCTCTCGTCCTGGTAACAGGTGGGGTGCTGTACCTCCTACCAGCTACCCAAGAGGTGAGTGTGCCGACGCAGCTGGTGCTGCCTGAGACACCCTATACTTTCCAGCAGATCTTCGAAGGGGGTGACAGCATCCTTGAGGCGGACCTCAGCACCTTCACGGCGCAGCTTGACCAAGATGGCGACACGCGCGTCGCTGGTATCTTTCGCTTTGTTCGTAAGGGCACCCCATCAGGCAGCACGGCATCAACAATCACCTTGGCGATTGCCATGTGTGGCTACAATGGCGTTGTCGTGGTGCGCTCGAGGGAGTATGGGTATGACGGGAAGTTTCTCAGAGACGACCTAACTCCACAGATTCTGCCTAACATACAACCAGGAACAGGGGGCGCGGCGACCTACCACGCGCTCTGTAGCTCAGGGATACGACCAACCCCACCAGATCCTGGTTACACCGCTCCCGAGCGTTACAGAAAATTCTGGACCTGACCACCTGGTTGGTGTATAATAGCATATGCGCTGGTAGCTCAGCGGCCAGAGCCGGAGCCTCTAAAACTCTTGGGTCGTGGGTTCGACTCCCACCCAGCGCACCATCTTCAACCTGCTAAAGCTTGACACGAATCGAAGCCAATAGACTACAATAAATACATCCGATCAACCACCAACTGAAAGAGAGCCATGAGCCAGTCGTAGATTCCCTCCAAGACGTACCTGTACACCATCTCGCGCCGCGATCTCCCTATCGCGCACCAGGCCGTTCAGGCAGCCCACGCCGCCATTGAACACGCCTATCAGCACGGTCGCCCTGCCGACCACCATCCCTCCTACATCCACCTGACGGTTCGCGACCAGCACCGGCTTGAGCACCTGCGCGCGTGTCTCCAGGCCGCGGGTCACCGCACAGCTGAGTTTCATGAGCCGTACCAGGACTGGGGCCTGACGGCTATTTCAACCTGCCTCCGTGAAGAAGACCGGCACCTGCTGCACGGCCTTCCGCTGTGGCGTGCCCCTACCCAAACCCAACTGGAGATCGCATAATGAGCCCCGAGACCCAAGCCAAGCTTGAGCGCTTCCTTCCCATCGGCGTCGTCGTTCAGCTCAAGGACAACAAGGTCCTTGGTAAGATCGAGCACAGCTTCTCGATGGATGATGACGTCAACCGCGTCCGTGTCTGGTGGTCAGGCAAGGCCTACTCCATGCTTGGTGAGCACCAGCTCGACGGCATGAAGGACGCCGCCCACAACAGCCGCAAACCAGGCGAGCTGGTGTTCGACGCGCTGAGCGAGGAGTGCCCGATCGAGGTCGACTGGGAGAGCTGGCTCGCTGACCTGGCGATGGACCCCGGCGACAAGTACCGCAAGCGCAACGCCAAGTTCACGGTGAAGCCGCACGGTGTCTGGCAGCTGCGGGCTATGGCAGCTGAGCAGGAGATAGCCAAGCTGAAGCCGAGGCATGATCAGTACGTCGAGCTGTACCGCGCGGAGGCCGAGGTCAACAACAAGATCCGCGCCCTTCTAAACCCACCTGAGCCTGAAGAGGAGAACGCAGAATGAAGATCACCTGGACCCCCAACCCGCTCAACACGATCATCGAGCTCGACGAGCACGAGATAGAGGTGCTGAAGCTGAAGCTCAAGATTGAGACATACGAGGAGATGATCTTCAGCGCGCACTGGAACCTGACGCGTACAGCTGAGTATCTGGCTGGGCTGCCCCGCGCGCAGACGATCGAGCAGGCCCGTGACGAAGCGATCAAGGAGCTTGACCCATCGTACTGGTGCGATGACGACAACAGGCTTGACAAGCGCATCGATGAGCTGCTGGAGCACTACGTGGCCGAGCTGAAGAGCCCCCACATCGGCGACTGCACCTGCTTCGCCATGAGCTGCTCGAAGTGCCATGTGGAGGAGATGCTCGGCATCAACACGATCAAGGGGCTGGGCAAGCACCCTGGTCACAAGGTCCAGAGCGCCTTCTCAAACGGCCGAAACGGCGATGTCTGGCTGCCAGAAGCCTCACTGGATGAGGCTATCGAGCGGCTGGCGCGCTACGATCCCAAACCGACCGCCGGCTCGGGCTGGGACAAGGTGGGTGGCTTTGAGGCCCACATCCCGCGCTGGAAGGCAGAGGCGGCCCAGGCTCACACCTGGCTCGTGAACTACCGTGATCAACATTTTCCCAAGGAGTAAGACCATGCTTTAGATCGACACCACCCCGTCAGCGCGCGCGGTTAATAGCATTAGCGCACAAATAGCGCGCGCGCCGGCTATTAGCGCACAGATAGCGCCCGCCCAGGCACTTGACGCCCTTCGGGAGAAGATGCGGACCTGCCGGCAGAACGACAAGCAGACCATCCACGAGCACGGCCTTGCCGTGGCTCAGCGCTACCAGGACCTGATATCAGGTCGCACCGCCGGGTGGCGCCTACCCCAGTGGTTCCTGGACCACCGTGAGCGGCTGCTACAGGACCAGCCACCCCAGGACCTGATGTGGCTCTACCACGAGTTCCACGACTGCGGCAAGCCCTTCTGTCGTCAGGTTGACGAGGAAGGGAAGCAGCACTTTCCCAGTCACGCCGCCGTCTCAGCAGGTATTTGGCGAGTCAAATCAGGCCAAGAGTCGGGCCGAAATGGCCTGATTGCCGATCTGATCCAGCACGACATGGACCTGCACCTTCTCAAGCCCTCAACCATCCAGGAGTTTACCCGCTATGACCTCGCCCCTGCCCTTCTTCTCACAGCTCTCTCAGAGCTTCATGCCAACGCTGAGGCGTTTGGCGGACTGGAAAGCACCTCCTTCAAGATCAAGTTTAAGTGCCTCTCCAGGACCGGCGCCCTTATCTGCAACCACCTCTACAAGGAGTAACACCATGGACTTCCACGCCCCCTACCTCTTCGACAGCCGTGACACCTACCTTGCTGCCTCCAAGCAGTGGGCCGCCGACTACGCTGCCATCTCAGCCAAGCGCCGCCAGGCGAAGCGCGACATCGCCGCCGCGTTCAAGACTGGCGACATCAGCACGGCGGCTAGCCTGCAGTTTGACCTCGTGAAGCAACCAAAGGACGCCGTCGTGGCGCTGCAGAAGCGCGCGTCGATGAAGGAGGAGGCCTGCCGACAGGTGGAGGAGCGAAAGGCCGCGTAAATAGCGGATGCTCACCTTCAAGCGCTTCCTAACCGAGCAGGTCGTCATCGGCCCGGTCACCCGTAACCGCCCTAAGATGGCGCCTGGCGGGATCGACCGGGCCCGCAACATGCTGGCCTCCGCTCTCAACAACACCGACCGTGGGGTGAAGCGCCTGATGGCGGTAGAGGACGGGCAGGTCATCGGCGCCATCTCGTACTACCCGCACAAAAAGAGGTGGGTCATCGACCGCATGGGTAGCCTGAAGAAGGGGACCGGTACGGCGCTCCTCAAGCAGGTCATCGACGCCGCGAGGGCCGCCAAGGCAGAGCGCATCGAGCTCTGGGCCACCGATACCTCCGATTCCTTCTACGGGCCTTTTGGCTTCAAGGACACCGGCGACGAAACGACAGGCAAGGGGCACAAGGTGCTGCTTCTTCAACCTGAATCCTGAGGTGTCTAATCTACACCTGCTGGTGTATAATGGGTCCTATGGTATAGTACAGGGCCCCCAACTGTTGGCCCTGAAATGACCCCACAAAAAGAAACACGAGTTTGGTACAAAGCCTGTCTGACGCCAGTGGCGCAGGGCCTCTTCACGGAGGCCTTCTACCCGGATCCCAAGCGGGGCTCGGGAGCGCGGTACGTCTTCTTCACGCAGGAGGACGTGACACCAGCGGCGAAGAAGGTGATTGTAGCCTCCAAGCTGGCGGAATCGGGGTTTCGAATGATGACGCAGGAGCTAGCGCAGCTGTGCTTGATACCGAAGAACAAGGCCTCAAGGAACGAGGCGATCCAGCTCGACAGCTTAGCGAGCCGCCTGAAGCTCTGATACAGAGGCTGAGCGGGCAGGCCCGTCGCCACCTCTTTCTGGACCTCGAGGACACCGTCATCACGCCAGTGCTGAATGGCTGGGGCAACACCGAGCTCATCAACATCGAGAAGGTGCGCGGCTTCATCCAGACCTTCAAGCCGCACCAGGTCTCCATCTTCTCCTTCGCCATCTGGAACGCGCTTGAGCGCGGGCGGTTCGGCTCGCTGGTTCAACCGCACCTCGAGGTCGCGCTTGATGTCAAGCTTGACATGGTGCCGACCGTCGATGACGATATCATCCCGATCTGCTGTGGGCAGCTGAACCTGGCACGCAGCACCGTGGACTTCCAGGAAGCCTCCAACTTCTGGAGCAAGCAGGGAGCCTTTCGTCTCTTCACGCGCCACCATGCCCAGCGCATGCAGGCCCACAACCTGACTCTTCACGCCGCGCTGCTTGACGACGCGGTGTACAATGAAACCATCGTGTGGCCTGACCTCGTTACCACCGTACAGCAGTTCAACATCGACCAGCTATGATGACACGTGAGGAGCGCTACGCGCTGATGGACGCCAACCCGCCCGAGATCGACGAGATCTTCTACGCGGGTGCCTACTTCAACTGGGGCTGGAAGGGCTGCGGTTTTGGTCAGCTGTCCTTTGATCTAAACCGTGAGACAGGCGAGATCCTGTGCATGAACGAGTGCATGAGCCGCGAGAGCGTCCGTAAGATCCTCATCGCCTTCGCCAACAAGATCGCTGACCAGTGCGTCATGGACTGCGACCGAGATGCTGAGATCGCCGCCATGGAAGCTTCTCAAGGAGAACCCAATGTCTAACAAGCCATCCACCATCGACGTGATCAAGGGCGACCAGTTCGGCTACGATGTACCGATCGGTGGTCCTGCTGCTCCTTACCGCCAGGAGCTGACTGAGGCCGAGCTACAGAAGGCAGCCGAAAAGAAGGCCGATCTCATCAGCAAGCTGCAGCACGGTGTGTGGATGGTGGAGTTCGACAAGGTGGACGGGTCACCGTCCACCATGGAATGCACGCTCGACGGGCGCTACCTTCCACCTGCGGCTGATCCAAAGGGTCACAGCAGGGTCGTCAAACCAGATCTGTTGCATGTCTATGCACTTGATCGTGTCGGCTGGCGCTCGTTCAAGGTGCTGAACGTAACGCGCTTCTACCAAAAGGTCGACAGCCTGTAGACCTAGGATGAATTCCCTGTAAATAACTTCTGTTGCCCGGTGACTCACCGGGCAGCGTTGTCTAAACTACTAGGAGTTCACATGAAGAAGCTTCTCACCGCCATCTCACTAGCTATCGCAGCCACCTTTGCTGTTGCGAATCCAATTGGGTTCATCAACTACGACTATGGATCTAACAGCTCAAAGGCCCTGCAGGAGGTCACTATCGGTGGCTCCACGCAGGGGCCTTGGGGCATATGGGATCTAGGAGTTCTGTACCAAAGCCTAGACTCCAATGGCAGCGCCACTGGTCTTGAGCTCGGTTTCAACAAAGGCGTCAAGGTCGGTGCAGTCACACTGAAGGGCCGGCTTGGCCTAGGCTACGTGGATGGCGAGACCAACGGTGACGGGTTTTACTCAGCCTCCGCGGAGGCTGAGCTGCCGCTGACCCAACGCGTTGGCGCATACGCCAATTACCGCTACCGCAATACGTTCAGCTCTGATCTTAGCTGGAGGTCTAACCGCGCCGCAATCGGCCTCGATTTCTTGATTGCTCCACGCACCGGCCTTCGCGTCGGCTACGTTTCAACCGAGCAGAACGACGTGCGCTACAACGGCGCCACCGTCACCCTAGCTCACCAGTTCTAAACCTGCTAAAGTATGCCTCCCGTGATGCAGTAAATACCCTGTAACACAGGAGGCATACAATGGACGTTCGTTCCTTCAAGCTAATCAACGGCGATGAGCTCATAGCTGAGTTCATTTCTGCTGGTGCCGATACCTTCACGGTTCGTCGCCCGCTGGTAATTACCCCCATGCGTGGTGGTGATGGAATTCCACGGCTAGCTTTCAGCATGTGGTCAATGGTTCGCGACTTCGAACAGGAGATGCAGCTGTTTTCCCACGCGCTGCTTGATCGACCAGCCGCTGTCACCGAGGACATCTCCTCCAGCTACATCCAGCAGGTCACCGGTCTGCTGGTGCCAGCGGCACCAAGCAGCCAGATCCTCCAGGGCTGAGCTTCACCCCATAAATAGGGCTATCCTCTACCGGGTAGTCCTATGTTGCTTCACGAGATCACCGAACACGGTGAGCCAGTCTACGAGCTGAGCTCAATCGTCAAGTCCTTTCCAAATGCCTACCGCAAGGTCATCGAGAAGATGCGCGGTGGTGACAAGCTGCTCTATCACGATCAACCGCTCTTTGATGCTGACGGCGGCAACGGACCTGCCCTTGGCGACGCCGTAGGTGATGTCAAGGAGCTCATAGACCGCGATGAGGTCAAGGTCGAGGAGAACATGTTCATCCCCGACTTCGAGATCGACGGCGAGGTGATTGAAGGCGACAACTGGGAGTTTGACCTGCCAGTCAAGGAAGGGCAGCACGTCTGGACCGCCTATGATCCTAAGGCAAACGCGCTGCTGCTTGGCTACGACGCCTGGGTCAATGAAGAGGACTTCAACAAGGAATGGGACAAGTTCTTCGAGGAGAAGACCGGGAAGGAATTTGACTACGACAATGACGAGCACCGCGAGGTGTTTGACTACGCGCACAAGCAGTTTCAGAAGATGGGCTTCTATGGGCTGCTCTTCGAGTACAACCCAATAGATGGTCCCGACCTGCGCTACCACAGCGGCAATGGCTTCTTCAAGGGCACGCTGAACGATCCATTTGTGAAGAACATTGGGTACATCGAGCTATGAAGCTACTTGAGATCGGTGAGGTCACGAAGCACGAGACACCGGGCAAGATTACTGGTGCCTTTGGACAGTACCTCGGCTACGTTGATGACTGGTTTCCAGCTCGCTCGGTGCAGCAGCTGAAGGGGCTTGCGGCGGCGCTGATTCGCCAGGGCTTTCACTTTGAGCAGCACGAGCACCTACAGGACAGCGCCTCCTTCACCAAAGGGCCGATCACGGTCAAGCTGCCAGGCAAAGGTCTGAATCAGAAGGACCAGGGTAAGGTGTGGGTGCAGCTAGGTCCTGGTGTGAGTCGCTCCTTTCACGTCACCACTGCGAGGGCCTCGAAGCTGCGCTACGACGCGCTCGAACGGGCCTACAAAGCAGTGCGCGACGCTGAGCTTGAGCTTGCGATGATGCTGCGATGATCTTACTTGAGCTCTTCGACTCCATTTGGATCGCCACCACCGGTCCTAACCGCCAGTTCAAGCGCGCCTGGCTCTTCAAGACTCTCAACGAAGCCAACCGTGCCGCGCGCCAGGAAGTTGGTGATAGCGGTGGCTACTATTTTCCAATAGAGAAGGCGGGTGAGCGGTGGTTGATGTTTGAAACCGCTACTGCCAACGCCCCCCGCGTCTGGGCCTACGGTCTCTCTAAGGAGGCGGCGATCAAGGCAGGCGAGGCAGCCGTGAAGGCACGCGGCTTCACACCTGGACAGGTAGATGTCAAGCACGTCAAGCTATCCCCTTGGGAATGGAAGGACGACGATGAAGCTGACTGAGGTTACCGCGCTGAACAGCGGCTGGCTCGTCATCACCGACGATGAGGCAGTGTACCACATTCTGGCCGTCTTCATCTCGAAGAACAACAGTGAGCTGCAGGATGTTCTCAACAAGATCGATAACATCAACGCCCCACGATCAAACGTCTACGACTACTACGAGGACAAGACGCTCAACGGCTACCATGTGCTGCTGATCACCAAGCCGGGCTCAGATCTGCCAAGCGGCATCTGGATATGGGCACCGACGCAGAAGTCAGCGCTCGCGCTCTATGACAAGCTAGTATCACGCGAAAACGGGGACGGGGACGAGGATGTCGAGGCAGTCGAGATCGAGCCTGACGACGTCAACATCACCGAGGTTGCGCTTAAGAAGCTGCTTGCCCAGCGGATGAGTCCATGAAGGTCGTTGAGCTGCTCGAGAGCAAGGGAAGTCAGGCGCTCGACTTCATCGAGTACCTCAGCTCTGGGTTGGTTGCTAAGAAAAGCATTCCTGCCTTCAAGCAGCTGGGCACCGAGCTCTTCAAGCGGGGTTGGACCTTCACAATAAAGAATAACCCGCGGTTTCACGATGGAAACGTAAGTGGCTTCACGGTGATCCTGCCGTACCGTCGAGCGCCAGGGACCTATCACAACAGCGGTCTTGAGCTGATATACACTTCAGATGACTCTGACGTGCTGAAGTTCCACACTGAGTTCTTCAGGATCCATGAGCTACTGGACGAAGGACTGGACTCGGCACTAGATCGCGTCAAGACCAAGGCGCTCAGCCGTGGCAGAAGCCCAACCTGACTTTGCGTGTTTTCCCGCCCCCGTATAAATACAATCACAATATCAACCAAAGGAAGTACCTTCTGTGAACTCGATAGCCGTCTGCCTGACAACCTTGCTAGCCTCCGGGCTTGGTA
>Ga0209294_1000062_pt1 | contig 15215 bp, 13 predicted proteins | sample LowerColdCreek_FD_184128 | JGI IMG/M metagenome (GOLD analysis project Ga0209294, IMG submission 184128) | Groundwater microbial communities from Cold Creek, Nevada to study Microbial Dark Matter (Phase II) - Lower Cold Creek (SPAdes) (version 3) | ecosystem: Environmental > Aquatic > Deep... | reverse complement strand
CGCGACGTGCCGATCCGGCCGCGCGCCTTCGATCTGCTGGCCGCGTTGGCGCGGCATCCGGGCCGTCTGGTCACACGCAACGAGTTGCTGGAACAGGTGTGGGCCGGGCGGGTGGTCGAGGCGGGCAATATCGCGGCGCAGATTGCCGCGGTGCGCCGGGCGCTGGGCGGCGACCTGATCGACACCGTGCCGGGTCATGGCTATCGGCTGGTGGTACAGCCCGCCGCCTACACAACCGAGGCGCTGCCGGCCGTGGTGGTGGCAGCGGACGCACCAGCGCCAGCCGAGGCGACCCGGCTGTTTGGCCGCGCCGACGATCTGGCCCAGTTGCGGGCGGCCCTGCAGCGGCCCGGCTGCGTAAGCTTGACCGGCCCCGGAGGCGTGGGCAAGACGGCGCTGGCCCAGGCCATGTTCGCGGCTGCGGGCGGCCCCGCGTGGTGGTGCGACCTGGCGACGCTGGAGCGCGGCGCGCAGGTGCTGCCGGCCCTGCTGCGTGCGCTGGGGCGCGCGCCAGCGCCGCCCGAAGCGCCACCCGAAATCCCGCCGGAACTGCTGGCCGCCGGAGCACTGCTGGTGCTGGACAACGCCGAACACCTGGTCGCCGATGCGGCACGGGTCGTGGGCTGGCTGTGCGCCGCCGCGCCTGGCCTGCGTGTACTCGTGACGAGCCAGACGCCGCTGCGCATCGCCAACGAACGCGTGGAGCGCCTAGCGCCTCTGGCGCTGCCCGAAGCCACGCTGCCCGACGCGCAGGCGCGGCAGACACCGGCGATGGCGCTGCTGATCGCCCGCATCCACGCCGCCGACGCGCGCCAGGCGCTGGGCGCGGACGCAGTGCCCCTGCTGCGCCGCCTGTGTGCGGCGCTGGACGGGATGCCGCTGGCCCTGGAGATGGCCGCCGCGCGCGTGCCGCTGCTGGGCCTGCGAGGCGTGCTGGACGGGCTCGCCGAACGCTTTGCGATGCTGCGCCACCGCCAGCGCGGTGTCCCCGAGCGCCAGCGCACGCTGAGCGCTGCGCTGGAATGGAGCCACGCGCTGCTGGCCCCCGAGGAGCAGCGGCTGTTCCGCACGCTGGGCGTGTTCAGCGGAGGCTTCTCGTTGGACCTGGCCGTGGCGCTGGCCATCGGCGGCGACGCCGGTGCCAAGGCCGGCGCCGGGACCGACGCCTATTGGGACGCGGCCGACCACCTCGCCACGCTGGTGGAGCGCTCGCTCGTTGGCGCCAGCCGCGATGACCCGCCGCGCTACACGCTGCTGGAAACGATGCGCCACCACGCGCTGCGGCTGCTGGCCGACAGCGGTGAACTGGACGCCGTGCGCCGGCGCCATGCGCAAGCCGTGGAGCAGCTATTCCGCAGCGCGCACGATCTGCCCGACGGGCCGGACGACGCGGCGCTGCGCGTGCGTGCGCTGGCCGAGATGGAAAACGCCCGCGACGCCATCGCCTGGGCCATGCAGCACGACCGCGCGCAGGCCGTGCGCTTGAGCACCTACGTCGCGCACCGGGCCAGCCAGACGCCTTGGCGTACCGACGCGCTCGCCTGGCTTGCGGCCTGCGAGCCCGACGCCGATGCGCAAGAGCCGCGCACCCGCGCACTGTGGTGGCGCCAGCGTGCGGCCTACGCCTTCCTCCTGTCCGACCCGCGTACCGCCGAGCACACCCGCCGCGCGGTGCAGGCCTGCCGTGCAGTCGGCGCGGCGCTCGACTACCAATGCGTGCAATCGCTGTTCCACCTGGCCCGCGCGCAACTCGAAAGCGGCAGCGAACTCGACGCCGCGTTGCAGCAGATGCGCGCGCTGATCGACGCTCACCCCGACTGGCCGGACGAGCCCATGGGGCTGTACCTGTCCGCGCTGGGCCACGCCGATCTGCTGCGCGGCGACCCCCAGGGCGCGCTGGGGCACTTCGAGGCATCGCTGCGCCTGGCGCGGCGCGCGCAGGCCACCTGGGCCGTGGGAGTGATGTCGGTCAACGTTGCCACCGTGCTGCAGCAGTTGGGACGTCACGACGACGCACTGGCGCTGTTGACGTCCATGCCGCCCACCGCCGACCCGCTGACCGCGCTGCGCTGCCGCGCCGAGGAGTTGCGCATCCTGTTTGTCATGGGCCGCTTCGACGCCGCGCTGGGCCGCGCCCCCGCCGTGCTGGCCCAGGCCCGCCGCCACCGCTTCGCGCCGGCGCTGGCGGTGGTGGCGTACGGCCTCGCACTGGCCGGTCACTCACAAGCGGCACGGCAACTGGCGGCGCTGGGGCGGCGCGTGCTGCTGCGCCACAGCGTTGGCGCGGCCAGCCCGGCATGGCGCGATGTGGAACAAGCCGATGCGCTGGCGGGCGGGCCCGACGCCGGGGACGAGGTGGTGGATGAGGCGCAAGCGGAGGCGTTGGTGTCCTCGTTACGGCCATGCCATCCGCAATGAGTGCCTGCGACGAGGTGCGGCCAACCGGCCACCGCACCCGACGCGAGTTGTGGCGGGCCGCCCGTGTGGCGGAGGCTCTGGTGATCTGGTCGCTGTATCGCCGTTGAGGAAGCTTGACGCGCAAACTCGCAAATGCCTGGTGGGACTTCACGCACCCGGACTGCTGGCTGCACTGCCATGTTTCCGCGGTCCGACCGGCAGCTTTGCGGAGTCGAGATCAGGACGACGTATGAGCCTTCAGGGTCGTGATGCGACTGTCGCGGGCGGCCAGAGTGGTCGTTCGTAACGGCACGAAGCTTGCGCCGCAGTCTAGCGACCGGTCCCGGGGGTGAAGCTTCCGGTCAAGCCCAGCGGGCTAAGTGACCGGTCGTCGCGGTCCCTGCCGCTCATGGATCGGCCCGCGCATGTCGCAGACCAGCCTGAAGCTGCCTTACGGCTTTGACGAAAGAATCGGTGATGCCATCTCCGATGGCATGCGGAGCTCGGCTGAACTCCTGATTCGGTGAGCCGATCTCACGCCGCGCAGGTCCACGCACAGACGGTCGCCCTCGTTCCCTCACCGTGGCTTGAGCGGTGCACTCGGTTCTCGGCAGGCCGGACGCCCATCACCCCCCTGATTGGGCGGCGGGGGGGGGCGGCAAACGATTTTCACCCGGCCCGTCGCCACGCCGCGATGCGCCTGCGGCCACGTCGTGAGGCCATCGAGGCGGAGTAACTTAGGCAGTAACTTCGCGTGCCAGTTTCGCGAGATGTGAACGTTCTGAAGGCCGTCAGGCCATCTTTCGATAGAGCCCCAGGGCAAGTCATCTTGGAATGCCGAACGACGGGTCCGCAGCGATTGCTGTCGGTGTCCTCTGCTTGTCGTACTCCCGCTATACAACACCAAGCCGTCATTGAGCGAGCTCTGCAACGAGCTAGCCTCGCATCCTTACCCATTTCCCCTGCACTTAGTGCCGATCCAAACGCAGTGACGCAGCCCTTGTGCACCTGCGTGTCGGTGGGTCACCGCCCGCTCGCCCTGACGGGGCGAGCTGCTCCGCGACGTTGGGCATCTTCCTGAGCATGTCGCTGCTGGCAATACATGCCAGATATCTTCCCGCACGCTAAACCTAACCGACCCAAGGCTGCCGCCGAGGATTCAGGCGAAGCCTTGATGTGAGGTCATGACCTCACGCGATCAACGCTCGTGCGGCCCAGCAGTTCCTGGACAGGGAAGGCATCGGTGACCTCGGTGAACATGGGACCCGAGGAGCTCTTCTCGGCGACCGTGGTCAGGATGGTCGGCACCTTGAAGCCAGCTGCGGCGTGCGCGACGAGCCCCGCGTTGTTGCGCAGCGCGACCGAGTCAATAGACCTGGTTGCGAAGGCCATCTGCGACTGAAAGTCGATCATCAGCAGGGCATGGCTATTGGGCGTCAGCAACTGGACTGCAGGCGTGGTGATGGCGGTCAGGGTCATGCGAGCTTCTCCCATCTAGGTGGAGCCAATGTGGCGGTACAAAGTGTGTTTCCGTCAGGACGCGCTGGCCTCTGTCCTATGGCCTGAGCGTAAGGAGTCGTAGGTGATGGGCGAATCGCTACGTCCGTGCGGTGACGTTCTGCGCGGTCTGACTCGAGGACACGTGAATACCCGCCGTTGCGCCAATTCGGTGTAACTGGCAGAGTCGCGCTGAATATCCATAGGCGGCGGCCAGTTTAGGTTACTGCGTCCTCGGCGTCGAAATGGCATAAGCCCAACTGTTCCTCAACCGGATGAAGCGATGTGGCTGACGATGTAAGGCAAGATGCGGTTCGGCAAGGATTTCCTGCGCCGCTTTATGATTTTCTATTTGCCGGAGGCGGGCTTAAAGGCTTGACGCACTACTTTCGGTCATCGGGGAGGCTTGGTTTCGAAGATGCTGAGGAGCTCGCTCACGATGTGGTGATATTGGCCATTCGTAAGTACGATACCTTTCGCGATCATTCTGACCTTAAGACTTGGCTTTGGGTTCTGGCCAGGCAGGCGTTGATTTCTCGCCATCGCAACCAGCGGAGCAGCGAAGCGCAACTCGATGACGCGGCTTGGCTTGAATTGTCTGAAACTGTTCCCGATGGACATTCTGGGAAGACGGCCGAATTGCGGAGAAGACTAGATGCTGCTTTTCAGGAGTTTGCCAGGCTGCATCCCGAGCGAGCGGAAATACTAAAGTTGTCATTTGAAGACTGGACAACTTCGGAGATTGCTGGATATTTGGGTCGAACAGAAGCCGCTACAAGAGAGCTGCTTTATCAGACTCGAAAGCAATTCCGACCATTTGTCGAAGGGCTGCAGGAGGACCTTCGCGATGTCGAATGAGCGCGCATTGGCCATCGCTGCTGGCGTAGACATAGATGGGATGTCTCGCGACGATCTGCGCAAGCTGGTGCTAGCCTTAGCTGCTGAAGCGAAGCGCAAACCGACGGTCGGAGAACTCTGGGCTCCAGAGGATATAAGGAGCTATTGGGTACTGCTCATAAGTGGCACTAATCGTCCAGAGCAAATGCAAATCGCGCGCGAGCTGCTTACTTGGAGCGCCTTATTCACGCGTGGCTCATCACGAGTTCTGTGCATTCAGCACTCGGACGCAAAAGCGTTCAATACGTGCTCGGCGCAATTTGCCACGAAAGAGTATCCGTCTCTCTACTTGGCGACCTCCCCTGAAATGGGAACGCGCGTCCATATACCGAAATCCTTGTTGCAGAAGCTGCAATCGTCAGAAGGCGCATTTCATGACTTCCTTACTGAAACGCACACGGCGTTAGTCCAGGATGAGAGCCTCAAGGAAATCAGCGGTAGGCTCTTAAAGGATAAGGCAATTCATCTCGCAGGGCTAGCTTATCAGGAGCTTAAGAGCATTACAGGACTGAAAGCGAGCGTCGATGTATCCGCCAAGTTTTAGAAATCAGCTCGAAAAGATGAGTCGGCCTTGCCGAGTTATCGCCAGGCCGATTCGGTTCATCCCAATTTCTGAAATGATCAGGAAGCCGCCATTCTGGCCGAGATGATCGACTTCCACTTCCAGCCTGGAGCTGTCATCACGCCGCCGCCCGCCTGCAAGCGTCTGGCGCACTCGCCCATTGAGCCATCGAGCGGAACCCTGCCATGCAGGCGCCGGCGAAAGGTGCAAGTGCCCTCCCCCTTGCCAAGGCCTCGGAGACTACGCTCCCTTCAACGACCGGAAATGCTCACCCTTAGCCGGCCGAACTTCTTTGCCAATAGTCAGGTCGTCGAGCAAGTCCGCCCACGCCTGAATCATGCGGCGGCGCTGCTCAAGATGTGTCGCCCGGTCGTAGCTGCCGCCCAGCTCTTCATCCGATACATGAGCGAGGTGTCGTTCGATCACCTCCCGATCCCAACCGAGCAGCTCGCGGACCAGCGTCCGAGCCGTAGCCCGAAAACCGTGGCCGGTGATCTGCTCTCGCGTGTCGTAGCCCATCGTCCGCAGCGCCGCGTTGATCGTGTTGTCGCTCATGTAGCGCGTGGCCTCGGAGCGCTTCGCCATGCTTTTGAAGACCGGGCCGGTCGGACCGGTCAGCGGCAACAAGTCCAGCAAGATGTCGACCGCCTGGGTAGGCAGGGGAACGAAGTGGGCGGGCGTTCTGGGGTCGCGCTTCTTCCATTCCCGCATCTTCATGTTCTCGGCCGGGCAGCGCCACAGCTTCTGCTCAAGGTCAATGTCTTCCCAGTGCGCAAAGCGAAGCTGCCCCGGTCGCTGAAACAGCATGGGCGAAAGACGCAGGGCGGCACGGGTGATGACGTTGCCTTTGTAGCCTTCGATGTCGCGCAGCAGTTGCCCGAGCTTGTCGGGGTCAGTGATCGCTGCGTAGTGCCGCGTACGCGGCGATGGGAGGCCGCCGGTACGGTTGTTGACGAAGTTTTGTGCCGGCGGCAGCGTGCCCACGTCGACAGCGTACTGGTAGACGTGCTGGACGGCCTCTCGCACGCGCTGCGCTGTTTCGAGGTGGCCACGATCCTTGATGCGGTGGAGGCAGCGGACCAGCTCGGTGGGCGCGATGGCTTCCATCGGCTTTGCACCGATCCACGGAAAAATGTGCAGCTCCAGATGGCGCATGACCTTTTCAGCGTAGTTAGCTGACCACAGGCGGTCCTTGGAGGCCTGTGCAAGCCACGCACGAGCCATCAGCTCGAAGGTGTTGAGGCGCGCGACACGCTCGCGCTCTTGGTCCTCGCGGCGCGCCAGCCGGGGGTCAACGCCGCCGGCCAGCTTCTCGGCTTCAGCGCGCGACTTCTTGCGCGCGGCCGCCAGCGACAGCGACGGGTAGTGCCCAAGGCTCAGCTTGGCTTCCTTGCCGTCCCGCTTGTAGCGATAGACCCAGACCTTCGCGGTGGGCCGCACCCGAAGGTACAGGCCCTCGCCATCGGCGAGCAGGTATTCGGTGGTGCGCGGCTGTGCCGCCTTGATCTGAAGCTCGTTAAGTTGCCCCATGGTGTACCCAAAACGTGACTGCGGTTGAAGAGCAGTCTGGGGTACACCGATGGGTACGCGCAACGACGAGACTTAGTGGGATCCCCTGGTACCGCTTGAGCCGCCTTTTCAGGCTAAGTCCTTGATGCGCAAGGGCTTTTTAGCTAACTTGGGACCGTCTGGGATGAAGGGATGGTGGCCTGGGGCGGAATCGAACCACCGACACGCGGATTTTCAATCCGCTGCTCTACCAACTGAGCTACCAGGCCTTGATCTTGTTCGCCACGCAGCTCGGCCGCTCAGCGAAGTCCGCGACTGTAGCACAAGAAGCGCGTCAACCGCCAGCACCGCGCTTGTTGCGGCTCAGATCCACACCCAACTGCTTGAGCTTGCGGTAGAGGTGGGTGCGCTCCAGGCCGGTCTTCTCGGCGACGCGTGTCATGGAGCCGTTTTCCTTGGCGAGGTGGAATTCGAAGTAGCTCTTCTCGAAGGCATCCCGCGCCTCGCGCAGCGGGCGGTCGAGTTCGAAGCTCTGCTCGGACGCCAGCGCCCCGCCAATGCTGCTGCTCGGCAGGTGGCTGGGCAGGTTGTTGATGCCCTGGGGCGGCGCGGCGGGCAGGCCGCTGAGGTTGACGTGCTCCGGGCGCGGCGCGTAGCTGGGCAGGCCGGGCAAGGCCGGCGCCGGGCGCGGCGGGGCGGTCTTGACCAGCGCCTGCTCGACCGCGCGCAGCAGCTTCTGCAGCGTGATGGGCTTTTCGAGGAAGGCGATGGCGCCAAACTTGGTGGCCTCCACCGCCGTGTCGATCGTGCCGTGCCCGCTCATCATGATGACGGGCATGGTCAGCAGGCCCGCGCCGCCCCATTCCTTCAGCAGCGTGACACCGTCGACGTCGGGCATCCAGATGTCGAGAAGGACGAGGTCCGGGCGCATGCGCTCGCGCGCGGCCCTTGCCTGGGCGGCGTTCTCCGCAACCTCAATGGTGTGTCCCTCGTCGCTGAGGATTTCGGACAACAGGGCGCGAATGCCCAGCTCGTCGTCGACTACAAGAATCGTGGCCATGAATCCTTAGGTCTTGGCGTTTGCGGCACCGGGCTCGGTGGCGGGCACAAGATTCGAAAATGATAGCGAAACTTGCGCGCCGATCACCGGCAGCTCGGTTCCATCGTCAAGGGGAGAACCCGCATCGGGCGCGGGGTGCAGGTTGCGCAGCGCGATGCGCGTGCCATGTTCATCGGAGATCTTCTTCACCACCGCCAGGCCCAGGCCGGTGCCCTTGCTCTTGGTCGTCACATAGGGTTCAAACGCGCGCTTGAGCACTTTCTCGGCGAAGCCAGGGCCATTGTCGACGACATGCAGGCGCACGGAACGCGGCGCGCCGGTGTCGGTCAGGGACAGGGAGGAGCGCACGACAACGCGGCCGTCCGGGCGTTCGTTGACGGCGTCCAGCGCGTTCTGCACCAGGTTGTGGATGACCTGGCGCAGCTGGCTGGCGTCGCCCTTGACCAGCGGCAGGCCAGGCGCCAGCTCGGCAGCGAGGCGCCCGCGCTCCTGGGCTTCGGCATAGAGGCTGAGCACTTCGTGAATGAGGGCGTTGAGGTCCAGGGCCTTGAGCTGCGCGGACGGCAGGCGGGCGTAGTCGCGGAACTCGTTGACGAGCTGCTTCATCGCCTGCACCTGGTTGACGATGGTGGCCACCGAGCGCACGAGCATGGCCTGGTCGGCGCCTTCGAGCTTGGCTTCGAGCTTGTGCTGCAGGCGCTCGGCGGACAGCTGGATGGGCGTCAGCGGGTTCTTGATCTCGTGGGCCAGACGGCGGGCCACCTCGCTCCAGGCGGCCGAGCGCTGGGCGGAGACGACCTCGGAGATGTCGTCGAAGACGACCAGCCGGGCGCCGTAGGGCAGCGGCGCGCCGCGCACCAGCAGGGCCAGCGCATGCTGCTTGGGGTCGAGCTGCAGCTCGAAGGACTCCTGCCAGATCTCGCGCTCCGCGTCGCGCTCGCCCTCGGCGCCACCGCTCTGCTCGAAGCGCTGGGCCAGCGACGCGGCAAAGTCGGCAAGACCTGGCACGTCGGCCAGCGGCCGGCCGACGTAAGCGGGCAGCGGCAGCCGCAGGATGCGCGTGGCGCCGGGGTTGACGGTCTCGATGTGGCCGTCGGCGTCGAAGACGAGCACGCCGGCGGTCAGGTTGTCGAGGATGGTCTGCAGGTGGGTGCGCGCGGCGTCCAGCTCGACGACGGTGCGCGAGACCTGCGCGCGGGCGTCGGCGAGCTGGCCGGTCATGTCGGCGAAGGAGCGCGTCAGGCCGCCCAGTTCGTCACGCGTGCCCAGCACGGGGCGCACGGAGAGGTCGCCCTGCGCCACCTGGCGCACGCCATCCGCCAGCAGCAGCAGCGGGCGCGCGAGCTGGTTGCCCAGCGTGACGGCCAGCAGCAGCGCGCCGAAGACGGCGAGGATGAGCACCAGCGTCAGCGTGCCCAGGTACATGCGGCGCAGGCCCACGCGTTCGAGCGCGCGCTGCTGGTACTCGTTGTTGGCGGCCTGGACGGCCAGCGCGTTGCTGAGCATGCTGCCGGGAATGTTCTGGATGACCATCAGGTAGCGCTCGTCCAGGCCCAGGCGCAGCGCGGTGTTGGGCAGCAGCGCCAGCGCGCGGATCTGGGCGCCGCCCTGCAGTGCGGCGGCCTCGTCCTCCAGGCCTTCGAGGTGGCTGGCCACGGCGCCGCTGCGGGCCTGACGCAGCATGGCGGCGCTGGGCCGGTCGGGCGTGAGCTGACGGGTGTCGCCGCCGCTCTCCAGCAGGATCTGGCCATTGCCGCCGACGACGGCAATGGTGCGGGCGCCGAGCTTGTCGCGCAGCCGCTCCATGGTCAGCAGCTGGGACGAGGTGCTGCCGGCGAGCTGGTCGGCGGCGTCGCGCGTCTTGGCACCCAGGTCGGCCACCATGGCGTCCAGCGTGCCGCGGCCGAGGTTGAGGCCGGCCTCCAGCGCGCTGGCCAGGCGCACGTCGAACCAGCTCTCGATGCTGCGGTTCACGAACTGATAGGAGACGGCGTAGATCATCACGCCGGGCACGACGCCCACCAGCGCGAAGATGCCCGCCAGCTTCAGCAGCAGCCGGCTGCCGAACCGCCCTCGCCGCACGCGCACGACCAGGCGCACGGCGGCCGTCAGGATCACCAGGGTCAGCACGGCGGCCACGGCCACGTTGACCCAGTACAGCCAGTGGTAGTGGCGCTCGAAGAAGCCGCGCTCGGAGGTGGTGCCGATGGTCAGCACGAAGGCCAGCACGCCGGCCACACCGGTGAGGGTCACCAGCGTGATGACCCAGCCCCAGCGCGCGGCTTTAGTCATGCCCCTCGTCCGTCGAGTACGCCGGTCGGCCTTGCAGGCCGCGCTGCAGGCAGTGCCGCAGCCCTTCGGCAGGCATGTGAAGCCCACTGGGCTTCACAAGTCCGGCCTCAGCCCCCAAGGGGATGTTGGGCCGGCTCGGGGCGGCCCTACGCTCGGCCCACGTCATTTGAGGGAGAAGTCGCTGGCGAAGCTGCGCTTCTGCTCGATGCTCAGCGCGAAGCCGGACTGTAGGCCGATCTGCATGGGCCGCGGCAGCTGGGTCACGTCGAGCTTGTAGCTGAACTCGAGGTAGTAGCCGCCGCTGTCGTCGATGTCCTTGGCCTCGGCAATGCGCCAGGCGCTGGAGCCGCGCAGCACGTCGAGCGCCTCGCCCAGCGTCGGGAAGCTCTGGTGCAGGCCGCCGCTGGAGACCCGGTACTGACGCGTCAGCGGCTGCCAGGACAGGCGCCAGGTGCGGTCGTTGCGGGCGATGCGGGCGTCGCGCCAGTACCAGCGGTTGCGCAGCACGGCGGCTTCGGCGACGAAGTACAGCGGCACGCCCTTGTGCAGCGCGTCCTCGGCGGGGCGGCTCAGCTCGAAACGGGTGGTGAAGCTCAGCTCCAGCCCGTCGTCGACGCGGCGCGCGGCCAGCTGGGCCAGCTCGACGCCCTCGGCCCGCGCCCCGCCGGGGAACAAGGCGAGCAGCGCGACGAACAAGGCGACGATGGCGATCCGGGCGAACAAGTCAGGGTTTCGTGAGCAGGGCGTAGAAAAAGCCGTCCAGGGGCGACCGTTGTTGCGAACCATTGTCAGCCACGGGCAGCAGGTGCCCCGTGAACCCGGGCATGGCGTGGGACTTCGCGTCGGGCTGGCGTTGCAAAAACGCGTCGAGCTGTGCCTGGCCCTCGGCGCGGAAGACCGAGCAGGTGGCGTAGACGAGCCGGCCGCCCGGCGCCAGCAGCGGCCACAGCGCGTCCAGCAGTTCTGCCTGGATGCGCGCCAGCGCCGTGATGTCCTCCGGCCGGCGCAGCCAGCGCACGTCGGGGTGGCGGCGCACGATGCCGGAGGCGCTGCAGGGGGCGTCGAGCAGGATGGCGTCGAAGGGCTGGCCGTCCCACCACGCTGCGGGCTGGCGGGCGTCGGCGGCCTTGAGCGTGGCCTGCTGGCCGAGGCGGTTGAGCGTGTCCTGCACGCGGGTCAGGCGCTGGGCGTCGGCGTCCAGCGCGGTGAGCTGCAGGTCGGGCTGCAGCTCCAGCAGGTGGGCCGTCTTGCCGCCGGGCGCGGCGCAGGCGTCCAGCACGCGGGCGCCGGGCTTCAACCCCGTGCCGATGAGCAAGGGCGCGGCGAGCTGCGCGGCGGCGTCCTGCACGGAGACCAGGCCCTCGGCGAAACCCGGCAGGGCCGTGACGGGCGCCGGCTTGTCGAGGACAAGGGCCTGCGGCGTGGGCCCGCCCAGCATCTGCGCACCCATGCCGAGGGCGGCCAGGCGCCTGGCGTAGTCGGGCGCCGTCGTGCGCTGGGCGTGCACGCGCAGCGTCATGGGCGGCGGGCGGTTGCTGGCGACCAGGATGGCCTGCCACTGCGCCGGCCAGTCCTGGCGCAGCTTCTCGATCCACCAGGCCGGGTGGTTGAACGCGCCCAGCGGGCTGCGCTCGGCAGCGGTGACGACGGCCTCGCGCTCGCGCACGAAGCGGCGCAGCACGGCGTTGATGAAAGCGGCGCTGGCCGGGGCGCGCTGCTTGGCGGCGTGCACGGCCTGGTCGACCAGCGTGTGGTCGGTGTACGCCGGCTCGGGGTCGGGCCACAGCAGGGCCAGCGCGGTCAGCAGCAGCGAGTCGACGCGCGGCGGCGGCGTCTTGGGCGCCAGCTGCTGGCGGGCGGCCTCGGCGCTGCCCAGGCGGCGCAGCGCCGTGAAGGCCAGTGCCTGGGTGCCGGGTCGCAGGTCGGCGGGCACGCGGCCCAGCAGTTCGGTGAGGGACTTGCCTTCGCGCACGCCCTGCACCGCGTCGGCCGCCTGGGACAGCAGCCGGTGCAAGGGGGCAGATTGGGGGCTTTGAAGCATCGTCTCAGTGTAGGAGTGCGTCCGCGCCGAGAATGCGGCACATGAACACCCCAGCCTCTGACGCGCCGGTCTCCGAGCGCATTCGCTACCGCCTCGTGTCGGCCGGTTGCCGCCACCATGCCAACGACAACATCGCCGCCTACGTCGAACCCGGCGAGCTGGACGCCCTGCAGGCTGAGGTACAGGCCAAGATGCAGGAAGTGCTGAAGGCGCTGGTCATCGACACCGACAGCGACCACAACACGCAGGACACCGCCAAGCGCGTAGCCAAGATGTTTGTGCGCGAGGTGTTCGCCGGCCGCTACGCCAAGCCGCCGGCGGTGACCGAGTTCCCCAACGTCACGCGGCTCAACGAGCTGATGATCGTGGGGCCCATCACCGTGCGCAGCGCCTGCTCGCACCACCTCTGCCCCATCATGGGCAAGGTCTGGATCGGCCTGCTGCCCAACGAGCACTCCAACCTGATCGGCCTGTCCAAGTACGCGCGGCTGTGCGACTGGATCATGAGCCGCCCGCAGATCCAGGAGGAGGCCGTCACCATGCTGGCCAACGAGCTGCAGGAACGCGTGCAGCCCGACGGCCTGGCGCTGGTGATGGAGGCCGACCACTTCTGCATGCACTGGCGCGGCGTCAAGGACACCGAGACCAAGATGACCAACAGCGTCATGCGTGGCGCCTTCCTGAAGGACGCGAACCTGCGTCGCGAGTTCCTGTCACTGATTTCCAAAGGTTGAAGCCATGCTCGTCCGACTGATGTACGCGAGCCGCGCGAATGCGGCACTGACCGACGGCGACCTCGCCGCCATCCTGAAGGCCTCGCGCGAGCACAACCCGGCCGAGGGCATCACCGGCCTGCTCTGCTATGCCGACGGCATCTTCATGCAGGTGCTGGAGGGCGGGCGCAACGCCGTCAACGCCCGCTACAAGCACATCGTCGAAGACAAGCGCCACCGCGACGTGGTGCTGCTGGGCTACGAGGAGATCAGTGAGCGTGGCTTCCCTGGCTGGACGATGGGCCAGGTCAACCTGCACCGCCTGAACGCGGCGCTGCTGATGAAGTACAGCGAGACCGGCCGCCTGGACCCCTATGCGATGAGCGGCACCGCCGTGGCCGCGCTGTTCCGCGAGATGTGCGAGGCCGGCGCGATCGCGGTCAGCTGACGCTGATTCACGGCAGCAGGCCGGCCACCTCGTCCCAGGCCTCGTCGCTGATGCGGCCCGCGTGTCGCGTGTCGCGACTGGATGCGGCCCGGCGTGTCGCTCACCAGGGTCAGCTGCACGCCGGCCGGCAGCGCGGGCCGCCGCGCGGTCGCGGTCAGTGCTGACCAGCACCAGCTCGAACGGCTTGCCGCGCAGGCTGGGCGGAGGCGGAGAGCGTGACGAAAAGCAGCAGGGCGGTAGTCACTGAGCGCATGCCGCTCAGTCGGCCAGCCTCGCCGGACCTTACAGCGACCGCGCCTCGCGGAAACCGTACAGGTTCGCCAGCACCCGCGTCGGGAACTGCTGCAGCGCGTCGTTGTACTGCGCCACGGCCTGGTTGAAGACCTGGCGGGTGAAGGCGCGCTGTCGTTCGATGAGTTTCAGCTCGCTGACCAGCGCGTCGATCTCGGTCTCGCTGCGCAGCTCGGCCTGGTGGTCCAGCAGCGACAGCAGGCGCGTCAACGCCGCCGCATGCAGCGCGCTGGCCACGGCCAGGCCGCCGGCCGGGTCAGGCGCCCAGGGCTTGCCGCGCGCCGCCTGCACGGCCGCTTGCGACTCGGTCTGGGCGCTGGTCAGCGCATCGAAGGTCGCCTGCTCGCTGGGCAGCCGCGGCGCGACGGCGGCCAGCAGCTTGTCGCAGACCTCGGTGCGCTCCTTCAAGTGGGCGTCGAGCTGGGTGAAGGCCTCGCCGATGGCATTGCGCAGCGACATCAGGCGGTTGTAGGCGCCGATGCCCCAGAAGAACAGCAGCGCCGCCGCCGCGACACCGGCGAGTTGCCAGGCTGTCATGCCTGGTCCCGGTATTGCGCGAAACCACGCGCCCGCAGCTCGCAGGCCGGGCAGTGCCCGCAACCATGGCCCCATGCATGCAGCTCGCCACGCTCGCCGAGGTAGCAGGTGTGGGTCTCTACAACGACCAGCTTCACCAGCGCCTCGCCGCCCAGGCTCTCGGCCAGGCGCCAGGTGGCGGCCTTGTCGATGAACATCAGCGGCGTCTCCAGCGTCATGGGCGCGTCCAGGCCCAGGCTGAGCGCGACTTGCAAGGCCTTGAGCGTGTTGTCGCGGCAGTCCGGGTAGCCGGAGAAGTCGGTCTCGCACATGCCGCCCACCAGCACGCTGGCGCCCCGGCGATAGGCCAGCGTCGCGGCGAAGGTCAGGAACAGCAGGTTGCGGCCGGGCACGAAGGTGTTGGGCAGGCCGTTGGCCTGCAGCTCGATGGCGCGTTCGCTGGTCAATGCCGTGTCGCTGATCTGGCCGAGCAGGCTCAGGTCCAGCAGGTGATCGGCGCCCAGCTTGCCGGCCCACGCGGGGAACTGGCGCGCGATCTCGGCGCGCACGGTGTTGCGGCAGTCCAGCTCGATGCGGTGGCGCTGGCCGTAATCGAAGGCCAGCGTCTCGACCTCGGCATAGAGGTCCAGCGCCCAGGCCAGGCAGGTGGTGGAGTCCTGGCCGCCGGAAAAAAGCACGAGCGCTTTGCGGGTGTCTTGCATGGGCGAGATGCTACCTTTGCGACCCGCCTGACCGTCTGGCAATCCACATGCACTTCGTCCCCCTTACCTGGCTCGCCGTCTGCGCCCTCACCCTCGCGCAGATGGCTGCTGCGGCCCCCATGGAGTACGGCACTGAAGCCGGCTGGGGGCACATGCTGCTGGATCGCTCCAGCGGCAGCGTCAGCATCGATGTGGTGGGCACCAACGGGCACACCTGCGACGTGGGGGCCAGGCTGACGGGCCCGCACCTGGACCGCGCCGAGGTGCAGA
>Ga0209294_1000058_pt1 | contig 15932 bp, 9 predicted proteins | sample LowerColdCreek_FD_184128 | JGI IMG/M metagenome (GOLD analysis project Ga0209294, IMG submission 184128) | Groundwater microbial communities from Cold Creek, Nevada to study Microbial Dark Matter (Phase II) - Lower Cold Creek (SPAdes) (version 3) | ecosystem: Environmental > Aquatic > Deep... | reverse complement strand
AACGCCTCGCGCAACCGCAGCGGGCCGCGTGGGTCGCCGGGGGCTGCCGGCGCCGTGCCGACCTGCTCCACGCGGCGCGAGCGCTGCGCCAGCAGCGCGCCCATGCCGCCGCACAGCACCATGCCCAGCAGCGCCAGGGGCAGCACCGCCATGGCGGCGGCCGGGGCCATGGCGAACAGCATGACCAGTGCCTGCAGCCAGGTCGCGCAGGTGGACATGACCGCGCCTGCCGCGCAGGCCAGCGCCAGGCCCGGCTCGCTGCGTGCGCGGGCACCCATCGCGGCGATGGTGGCCGTGCTGGACACCAGGCCCGACAGCAGGCCCGACAGCGCCAGCCCGGCCTGCGGCCCGGCCAGCCGCAGCGCGACATGGCCCACGGCCTGCAGCACCAGCAGCAACAGCATCAGGCCCATCAACGAATGCGCCTTCATGCCGGCCAGCCAGGGCAGGGGCTCTTGCGGCATCAGCGGCAGCACCACCAGCGCCAGCGCACCCAGCAGCAGGCCGTCGTGCAGCTCCTCATCACGCAGCACCTGTGTCGCAAAGCGGTGCAGCCTCGTGCGTGCCGCCAGCAGCGCAGTCAGCACGACGGCTGCCGGTGAGCCCAGCAGCGGTGCCGTCACGCACAGCGCACCGATCAGGTAGGTGACGAGCAGGGCGATCTCGGTGGTCAGCCCCGGGCTCCGGCCCTGGCCCCGGCCGCGCAGGTAGGCGATGGCGGCCAGCGCCGTGATGGCCAGCGCGCCCACCGCCAGCAGCCCCGGCGCCTGCAAGGCCTGGCACAGCGCACCGGCCAGCGCAGACAGCGTGAACGTGCGCAGGCCGGCCGGCTCGCGGTGCGGCCCGCGCTGCTTGTGGCGCTCGCGCTCCAGGCCGATCAGCAGGCCGCTGCCCAGCGCGGCGGCCAGCCCGATGATCAGGTCGGCGGAGACGCCAAATGCCTGGCCCAGACCGTCCATCACCAATCGACGGTCTCGCCGTGCTGGGGCACGCGCACGGGCAGGCCCAGTTCGTCCTGGATGCGGCAGCGCAGCGCGTCGGCGGCCGCCGGCTCGCCGTGGACGACGTAGACCTGCTCCGGCGGCCGGGGCAGCGCCCGCAGCCACTGCAGCAGGCCGTCGGCATCGGCGTGGCCGGAAAGGCCGTCCAGGTGGCTGACCTCGGCGCTCACCGGCACCCAGCGGCCGCGGATCTTGATCTCGCGCTCGCCGGCCACCATGCGCGCGCCGCGCGTGCCGCCGGCCTGGAAGCCGGGGAAGGCGATGTGGTGGCGGGCCTGGGGCGCCAGCGTCTCGATGTAGTTCAGCACGCGCCCGCCGGTGGCCATGCCGCTGGCCGAGATGACGACGGCCGGCCGCGCGCGCGGCTGGGCCAGCGAGGCGGCAAGCTTGAGGCTCTGCGCCTGCTTGGTGACGTAGTGCACCCGGTCGGTCAGGCTGCGTGCTTCGCTCACTGAGATGCGCAGCAACCGTGCGTGCTTGAGCGTGATCTCGGTGGCCTGCTCGGCCATCGGGCTGTCCAGCCAGATGGGTACGTCCAGCGGCAGCTCGCCGGCATTGCGCAGCCGCTGCAGCACCAGCAGCAAGGCCTGGGCGCGGCCCACCGCGAAGCTGGGCAGCAGCACCGAGCCGCCCCGCTTGAGGGTGGTGCGCAGGATCTGCGCCAGGCGGGCCTGCACGTCCTCGGCTGGGTGCAGGCGGTTGCCGTAGGTGGACTCGATCAGCACCACATCGGCGGCGGCCGGCACCTGCGGCACCGGCATCATCAGGTCGCCCACGCGGCCGATGTCGCCCGAGAACAGCAGCGAGCGGCCGCCCTGGCTCACGTGGATGGAGCTGGCGCCCAGCAGGTGGCCGGCGGGCGTGAAGCGCACCTCGGTGGCGCCGAGCTTGAGCTTGCCGTCGCGGGGCAGCGGCGCGAAGGCCTTCAGTGTCGCCTCGGCCTCGCGCACGCTGTACAGCGGCAAGGCCTTCTCGTGGCGGCTGCTGCCGTCCTTGTTGGCGCGGCGGGCGTCTTCCTCCTGCAGGTGGGCGCTGTCGCGCAACAGCACGTCGCAGAGGTCGCGGGTTGCCGAGGTCGCATAGATCGGGCCCTTTAAGCCCTGGCGGCGCAGCGCCGGCAGGTAGCCGCAGTGATCCAGGTGGGCGTGGGACAGCAGCACGGCATCCAGCTGCATGGCCGGTGTGCCGAGCGGGCCCCAGTTGCGCTCGCGCAGGGCCTTGAAGCCTTGGAACAGGCCGGCGTCGAGCAGCAGGCGTTGGTCACCCAGCGTCAGCAGATGGCGTGAGCCGGTGACGGTGTCGGCGGCGCCGAGAAAGGTCAGCTTCATGGAGCCCCCAACGTTTGCATGGCCGCCGATTCGAGCACCTGCACGGCCGGGCCGGGCTGATCCAGCGCAAGCACCATGGCGCGAGCCACGCGATCCGGCGCAATCGGGCGCCAGGTCTTGGGAATCAGACCGGCCAGCGGCCGGGTCAGCCGCAGCGTCCAGGCCTCGGCCCTGCGGCGTGGTTGGCCCAGTGCCTCGCGGGCACCGTCCAGCAGCGAGGGCCGGACGATGACGAGGCGCTCGAAGCCCAGGGCCGTCAGCGCGGCCTCGGCCTCACCCTTGACGCGGTTGTAGAACATCGCCGAGCGGGCGTCCGCTCCCAGGGCCGAGACGACCGCGCAGCGGGTGGCGCCGGCGGCCTGGGCGGCGCGCGCGACCGCCAGCACGGCGTCCAGGTCCACCGCCCGGAAGGCCGCTTGCGAGCCGGCCTGGGCCAGGGTCGTGCCCAGCGCGATCAGCACCTGCGTGGGTGCGGGCAGGCCGGTCGGAAGGGCCAGCAGGTCGACGACGGCCTCGCGGCGGTGCGGGCCTGGTGGCAGGTCCGTCATCGGCCGGCGCACCAGGGCCAGCACCGGCCGGTCGGCCAGCTGGGTGAGCAAGGCCCGGCCAATCAGGCCGCTGGCGCCGGCAACCCAGGTCGGGGGAGGGGAAGACATGCGCGGGATTGTGGGCGCGATTGGCCGGCGCGCCGTGCTGCTACGCACACCTGCGTAGGGCCGCGCGCCGGTCTTTCTCATTCAATCCCGACCCAGCAGGAGACCGTCATGCACCACCCGTCGCAGCCCGCAGCACCCCCGTCCGTTCGCGCCCTGGGGCCCCGATTGAGCCGCCTCGCCATCAGAGAAAGCGTGCGCGTTCCTGCACCGGGGCGCCACTGACCGTCTCGCAGACGGTCTTGCGCGTCAAGGTGTTGTTCATGCGGTGCTCCGTGAAGGCGGGCACCCGAGCCCGCCCAGTGCCGCGATTTCAGCGTGGCACCTGCGGGGCATCTATACGATCAAGCGCGTAGTGCTGTGGTCAGGGGCTGGTGAACCAGGTCTCGACCTGCCAGGGCTCGGGCAACGCCCGGGCGTCCTGCAGGAAGGCGTGGCGGCCGCGAGTCAGCATCTTCTGCCAGGTCTTGATGTCGGCCAGCGCAGCGCCATCTGCGCCAACCAGGTTGCGTGTGAACTCGATGACGACGACCTCTCCCGGCTTCAGCTCGATCTCCAGCGGCTTGCCCCGGGCTACGTCGTAAGGGTCCACAACGTAGCGCCCGGGCGGTACTTCCAGCATGGCATGGGTGCCGTAGTCCATCGCCGGGGTGAGGGCCTTCTCGGGCGGGTGCTCCAGGCGCATCCAGGCCTCCGAGGCCCAGTCGACCTTGGTTGACACATAGGGCGCCTGCGCTTGCGCGCGAATGCGGATGAACTTGCTGCGTGTGAAGTCGCGCAACCCGGGGCTGGAATAGGTGTTCACGAACGCCAGCGCCGACTGGGAGGCCGACTGCCAGCCCGCCATCTGCTCCGACGGGACCCAGCGCCCGCCGGGGACCGGCGCGTGGTTGCGCACCTCGCCGCGCCGGCTCAGCGTGGCCGGCAACGTGAAGGCAAAGTAGCGCCGCAGGTGCAGGCGCATCCCCCAGATGCGCCCACCCTCGTAGGCGTCGTCGGTGTAAATGTTGCGCAGCGCATGCCACAGCAGCTTGCTGTCGACACGGTCCCATAGGACTTCCTCGACGACCCAGCGCATACGCGGCACCAGGCCCGCCGAATTCATCGCGACGTCGTAGGGGCGCCAGCGGGACAGTGCGAGGTAGCGGCGCTCCGGCGCCACGTCGAGCGCGGCCACCTGGTCGGCCACCTTGCGCTGGGTCCAGATCTGGCGTGACAGCCGTACCGGCACGGCACCGGCAGGCCCGTCGAGATACGCCTGGATCTGGCCGCAGAAGAAGGTCGCCGCGGGCTCCACCGGCACCGGAATGCTGATGCCCAGCATCCTGGTGGACTTGGGCTTGCAGTACTCGTCGCTGGCTTCCACCACGACTTCGATCTGGTCGGCCGGCAACTCGTCCGGCAGCGCGTCGCGTCGTACTTCCAGGTCGGCGGCGTTGTATTGCTTGGGGCCCCAGGGGGCCTCACGCAGTTGCGCGAAGGCGGTTGGCGCCAGGGCTGTCAGCGACAAGGCGAACAGCAGCGCGCGGGCCATTCGCCGTTTGAGTGTCGGACGCTGGCAAGTGGGGGCTGAAGGGCTTTGAGTGATGTCGATTGGCATAGGCATCAGACAGAAGAAGAGGGGGTCTGTTATTGACGCAGCGACCCTGCGATCAATCCTCCAGCAGCGCGGCCAGCGCCTGCGCATCCAGCGGGCTGGCCCGGCCGTCGCCTTCGAGCATGCCTTCGGCCAGTCCGCGCTTGTCGCGGTGCAGCTCGATGATGCGCTCTTCCACCGAGCCGGCCGTCACCAGCCGGTAGACGGTGACGGGCCGCTGCTGGCCCATGCGGTGGGCGCGGCCGGCGGCCTGGTCTTCGGCGGCGGGGTTCCACCAGGGGTCGACGATCAGCACATAGTCGGCCACGGTCAGGTTCAGGCCGAAGCCGCCGGCCTTCAGGCTGATGAGGAAGACCTCGCCCTCCCCACGTTGGAACGCGGCGACGCGCTGGGTGCGCTGAGGCTGAGGCGTGCTGCCGTCCAGGCGCTGGAAGGGCAGGCCCATCTGCGCGAGGCGCGCACCCAGCAGGTCCAGATAGTCGGTGAACTGGCTGAACACCAGCGCCTTGTGGCCGCCGTCGACCAGCTCGCGCACGATGCGTTCGAACTCGGCCATCTTGGCGCCCACCAGGCCCAGCTCGGGCGACACCAGGCGCGGGTCGCAGGCCGCGCGGCGCAGGCGCATCAGCTCGGCCAGCACCTGCATCTGGGCGCCGCGCTCGGGGTCTGCTGCGGCGGCGGCCACGCTGGCTCGGGCGTCGCGGCGCAGGGCTTCGAGGAAGTGGCGTTCGGCCTCGGTCGGCTCCACGCGGTGGACGATCTCGGTGCGCGGGGGCAGGTCTTGCAGCACCTGGGTCTTGGTGCGGCGCAGCAGGAAGGGCGCGACGATGCGGCGCAGGCGCGCGCGGGCCGGCGCATCCTGCTGGCGCTCGATGGGGCCGGCAAAGCGCTCGTTGAACTGCTGCGCCGTGCCCAGCAGGCCGGGGTTGACGAGGTTCATGATGGACCACAGGTCCGCCAGCCGGTTCTCCACCGGCGTGCCCGAAAGTGCCAGGCGGAAGTCGGCATCGAACTCGGCCACGGACTTGGCGCGCTTGGTGGCGGCGTTCTTCAGCGCCTGGGCTTCGTCCAGCACCAGTGTGGCCCAGCGGCGCGCGGCAAATGAATCGGCGTCGATCTGCGCCAGCGCGTAGCTGGCGACGATGACATCGCCCGGGCCGGCGGCGGCCAACAGCGCGGCGCGGTCGGTCGCCTCGGCGTAGACCTGCGCATTCAGGCCCGGCGCGAACGTGGCGCACTCGGCGGCCCAATTGCCGCAGACCGACGTGGGCGCGATCACCAGCGCCGGGCCTTCTTCGGCGCGGTCGATCAGCAGGGCCAGGGTCTGCACCGTCTTGCCCAGGCCCATGTCGTCGGCCAGCACGGCGCCGAAGCCGGCAGCGGCCAGGCGGCGCATCCAGGCGTGGCCCTCGGCCTGGTAGCTGCGCAGCTCGGCGCGCAGAGACTTCGGCGTTTGCGGCTGCAGCGCGGCGGCGGCGGTCAGCTGCTCCACGCGCGTCGCCCAGGCCTTGTCGCCGGCCAGGTGCACGCCGGCCAGGCCCTGGTCCAGCCACGCAGCGCTGGCCTTGGGCAGCTGCAGCTCACCTTTCTTCGTCTGTGCGAGCGAGTCCAGGTCGCGCAGCTGCTGGCGCAGTTGTTCTGACAGCGCCAGGTAATGCCCCTCGGCCAGGCGCACGAAGCGGCTCTTGCTGGCGCGGTTCAGGGCCAGCAGCTCCTGCAGGCCAACGACGCGGCCTTCTTCGACCTGCGCCTCGCCGGTCACCCCCAGCCAGTCTCGGCCGCTGCTGACCTGGATCTGCACCGCGGCGCCGTCCACCGGCAGCACGCGCACCGGTTTGCCCTTGGGCCAGTCCAGCGCGGCGATGCCGGGCAGGCCGGGCAGGCGCTCCACAGCGGCCAGCGCTTCTTCGGCGTCGGCCAGCAGCCAGGGCTGGTCGGGCGGCTGCTCGGGGTCGAGAAAGGGCAGGGCGTCGAGCACGGCGGCGCGATGGCCGGCCTCGGCGGCGAGGTCGCGTTCGGTCGCCAGGCTCAGGCCCTCGTGCAGGCACATCAGCCGCGCGCGGCCCAGGCCCGGCGTGACGGCGGGGCCGAAGTCGCCAAAGGGCTGGGCCACGAGCAGCAGGCTCAAGCCTTCGCCCTGCGGTGTCAGGCGGGCGTGCAGGCGGCTGTCGCCGGCCACGCGCTGGCCGGCGTCGGCGTCGCTGTGCAGCTGGAAGTGGCCGGTCAGCACCTGCAGCGCCGCACCCAGTTCGGCGGTGGCGTTGGCCGGCACCTTCCAGCCTTGGGTCACCAGCTCGGCGACGCGGCGCTGCGTGGGCGTGATGCGGATCAGCCGCGCCCGGCCCGGGCCCTCGCGCAGCACACGCTGGGTGTTGCGGCGCTCGCGCTCGGCGTCGGCCTGGGCGCCGAAGAGTGCGCCCGCGTGCGGCGGCTCGGCGGCGACCAGCGGTGGGTGCAGGTGAAACTCGAAGGCGTCATTTGGCGGCGTGCCGACGCGGCGGACTTCCAGCTCCGGCAGGCCCTCGGCCAGTTCCACCCACTGGCCCGGCGCGTCGGCAAACATCAGGTGCGGGTGGCCGATCAGCGCGACGATGGCCTGGCTCACGTCCAGGCGCAGGTCGTGCACGCCGGCCCAGGCGTCGCGCTCGATGTGGCGGATCACCAGGTTGTCGCGGCTGCGCTGGGCGCCTTGCTTCTTCAGCTTGGCCAGCGTGACGGCCTTGAACTTGGTGATGCCGCGTGCGCTGGTGCTGATCTCCAGCGGCTCCAGCGTGTGGACGCGGCCGGCACTGTCGAGTTTCAGTTGCCAGGCCAGCTCGGGCTTGGTGGCGGCGCCGGCGGGCTTGCCGTCGTCGCTGAGAGCGGCGATGGCTGCCAGCGCGTCCTGCCAGGCCTGGCGGGGCTGGCCGAGGAAGTTGACGGCCTGCGTGGGTTCGGCACCGCCCAACTCCAGGCGCTTCAGCGCAGGGCGCAGGTACTCGGCCAGCAAGGCTTGATCGGCGCCCAGGCCGGCGAGCAGGTCCTGCGCGAGCTGCGGCGTCCAGCCCGGTGCGGGCTTGCCCAGCCAGGCGGCGAGCAGCAGGCGGTCTGCCGGCACGGCGTCGCCCGGCGCGCGTGGCTGGAAGGCGGCTTCGAGAAAACTGTCCTCGCCCAGCTTGACGCCGATGCCATGCGCCCACAGGCCCCAGGCCTCGTAAGCCGTGGGGCTGCGGCTGCCGGATTCGGCAATCGCGTACTTGCGCGCCTGCGCCCAGGCCTTGGGGTCGTCCTGGGCCAGCAGGCTGAGCAGGTACAGGCGCGCGGTGTCCAGCGACAGCGCGTTGCGGCGGCTGCGGCTGGCGATGTGTATGGCCTTGATGGCGCCCTCAAACCCGGTGCTGGCCTCGGCCCAGCGGCCGGCGACGAGGGCGCGGGTGGCAGCCAGCAGCGCGACGCCCGGGCCTTCGAGGCCGCGCAGATGCTGCTCGGCGCTGTCCAGTTGCAGGGCCAGCATGTCGGCCTCGGCCAGCCGTGCGCGCATCGGGATGCTGAGCGATTGCGTGCCGGCCTGCAGCCAGGTGCGCAACTCGGCGCGTATCGGATGGCCGGCGGGCAGCACGTCCAGCAGCTGGCCCAGCAGGCTGTCACGCAGGTCGGCGTCGATCTGACCCAGCAGCTTGGGGCACCAGGGGTCGACCAGCGCCTGGACGGCCAGCATGGGGCTGGACAGTTCCTGCAGGCGCGTGGCGACCAGCTCGCGGAACTCGGCCGCTGGCATGCCCGAATAGATCATCAGGCGCAGCACCGTGCGCATGTCCTCGGGGCTGCGGAAGTTGACCCAGGCGATGGGGTCCTGCCAGTCGCCCCGGCCCGAGCCCAGCAGCCACAGGCGCTGCCGCCAGTAGCGCTCGTGGCCCGGGGCGGCGAGCAGGGTCTGCAGGCGTTCGACATGGTCGGCCAGCACGACGCGCGTGCCCTTGCCGTACAGCCCCTCGGCGCGGCCCTGGGCGACCAGGGCCTGCAGGCCGTCGCGGGTGGCGTAGTGGTCGAAGGTCTCACCATTGGCACGCTCGCGGCCGGTCAGCGACAGCCATTGCATGACGCTGTTGATGCTGGCCGTGCCGCCGAGCAGCAGCAGGGCGTCGAGCAGCGTCTGCAGGTCGGCCTCGGGCAGGGCGCCGGACGTGGCAAGGTGCTCGGTGCGTTGCGCTGCCTTGGCCTCCTTGATCTTGCGCAGCATGTCCTGGGCGGTGACGACCGTGCCGTCGGGCAGGTTGAACTTGAGCGAGTTGTCGAGCGGGGTGCGGGCCATGGCGCGGGATTAGATCAGCCAAGTAAAACGGCCCGCACAGGGCGGGCCGCTTGGCATTGCGCTGGAGCTCATGCCATGCCGCACGCAGGCGGCATGTCCTTCGGCAGGCGTCGCAGAGCACGCAGGTGCTCTGCTCGGTCCGGCCTCAGCGCTTGGGCTGCGTCAGACGCGGGCCGTTGTTGTGGCGCGGGGCGCCGCCGTTGTTGCCTCGCGCCGGCTGGGCACCGGCTGCACGCGGTGCGTGCTCGGCATGCGGCTTGGGCGCGGTCCTCGCGCCGCCGACGCCGGTGTGTCCACCGGGCTTGCCACCCGGCCGGCCTTGGCCGTCACGGCCACCGTCGCGTTGACCGCCACGGCTGTCGCCGCCACGGCCACTACCACCACCACCACCACCACGGCCGCCACGGCCATTGGCACCGGCCGGCGGGTTGGGGTTGCGGCCCCGGCTGCCGTTGGGGTTCAGCACGGTGCGGCCCAGCACGATGGGCTCGGCGCGCTCGTTGGGGTCGGGCGCGAAGCCGGCCACGATTTCCTTCGGGATCTCGCGCTTGATGAGGCGCTCGATGTCCTTCAGGAAGCCGTTCTCGTCAACGCAGACCAGGCTGACCGCTTCGCCCTGGGCGCCGGCACGGCCGGTGCGGCCGATGCGGTGCACGTAGTCCTCGGCCACGTTGGGCAGCTCGAAGTTGACGACGTGGGGCAGCTGGTCGATGTCGATGCCGCGGGCCGCGATGTCGGTGGCCACCAGGCAGGTCAGGTCGCCGCTCTTGAAGTCGGCCAGGGCCTTGGTGCGGGCACCCTGGCTCTTGTTGCCGTGAATGGCCATGGCGCTGATGCCCTGGTCGTTCAGGTAGTCGGTCAGGCGGTTGGCGCCGTGCTTCATGCGCGTGAAGATCAGCACCTGGTGCCAGGGCTGGCCATCGGCGCCGCCCTTGATCAGGTGGACCAGCAGTTCCTTCTTGCGCTCGCGGCCCACGGGGTGGACCTTCTGCGCGATCTGGTCGTTGGTCTGGTTGCGGCGCGCCACTTCGATCAGCGCCGGGGCGTTGAGCAGCTTGTCGGCGAGGTTCTTGATCTCGTCGCTGAAGGTGGCGCTGAACAGCAGCGATTGCTTCTTGGCGGGCAGCAGGGCCAGCACCTTCTTGATGTCGTGCACGAAGCCCATGTCGAGCATGCGGTCGGCTTCGTCGAGCACGAGGATCTGCACCTGCGACAGGTCCAGCGTGCCTTGCTGCGCGTGGTCGAGCAGGCGGCCCGGCGTGGCGACGAGGATGTCGACGCCGTCGCGCAGCTTGTTGATCTGCGGCTGCATGCCGACGCCGCCGAACATGACCATGCTCTTCAGCGGCAGGTACTTGCCGTAGGTCTGCACGCTTTCCTCGACCTGGGCGGCCAGCTCGCGGGTGGGCGTCAGCACGAGGGCGCGGATGGCGATCTTGCCGCGCTTGTTCAGCACCTTCTCGCCGGTGGACAGGCGGTGCAGCAGCGGCAGCGTGAAGCCGGCGGTCTTGCCGGTGCCGGTCTGGGCGCCGGCGAGCAGGTCACCACCGTTCAAGACGGCGGGAATGGCCTGGGCCTGGATGGGCGTGGGGGTGGTGTAGCCAGCGTCGGCAATGGCCTTGAGCAGCGGCGCTGCCAGGCCGAGGGAATCGAAACTCATTCGGGTGGGGAGTGAGCACGCCTGTTCGCATCGGCTGCCGTTGCGACGGGGAGTCGCAACCAGTCTTCGGGCAGCCGGGCGGCGTGCAGGGGCTGAAAAGAGAACGCCGTGCAAGACTGAGAAGCGCGGCGGATGGCCGGCATTCTACTTGGCGGAAACCTTGACCCAGTCGACGCTCAGCCAATTGGCCGGGGAATGCGGCACGCTGATGCCGGCTTTCATCGCCCAGGGGATGACTTGCCGGTGCAGCGGGATCAGGTTGACCTGCTCGCGGTAGGCCTGCAGTGCGGCCTTGACGAGTGGCTGGCGCTTGGCCGGCTCGGTCTCGATGCTGGACGCGGCAGCGAGCGCGTCGCCCTTGGCGTTGATGATGCCGCTGTAGTTGGCCACGCCCACGCCCTGCTCGCCGCGGTTGCGCAGCACGGGGGTCAGCATGACCTCGGCATCCACGGTGCCGCCACCCCAGCCGGCGAGATAGAGGCTGGTGTCGTGCTTTTCGACCTTGGGGAAGAAGAGGGTGCGCGGCATCGCGTTGACGCGCACCTTCACCTTCAACTGCGCCCACATGCTGGCGACGGCGACGCAGAGCTTCTCGTCGTTGATGTAGCGGTTGTTCGGGCAGTCCATCGTCACCTCGAAGCCGTTGGCATAGCCGGCCTCGGCCATCAGCTTCTTCGCGGCGGCCAGGTCATAGGGCAGGCGGGTTTCCAGCGCCGGGTCGTTGTAGCCACCCAGCGGCGACGGCGTCAGCCCGCCGGTCGGGGCCGAGTAGCCGGCCATCAGCTTGGTCTTGATGGCCTGGATGTCGATGGCCTGGTAGAGCGCCCGGCGCACGCGAATGTCCTTGAACGGGTTCTTGCCGTCGGGCGACTTGCCGTGCAGCAGCGTGTCGCGGGTCTGGTCCATGCCGAGGAAGACGATGCGGTTCTCCACGCCGTCGACGACCTTGAGCCCGGCCGTGCGGCGCAGCCGCTCGATGTCACGCGACGGTGGGTCCAGCACGAAGTCGATCTCGCCGGTGATCAACGCGGCCGTGCGCGTCGCGTCGTTGCTGATGGGCGTGAAGCTGAACTGCTGGACATTGCCTTCGAACTGGCCCCACCAGTTCGGGTTGCGCCTGTAGGTCGTGCGCACGCCGGGCTGGCGGCTGACGAGCATGAAGGGGCCGGTGCCGTTGGCGTTCAGGTTGGCGTGGCTGTCCTCACCTTCCTTGAAATTCAGTGGGCGCGTGACCCGGTTCTGCTCGCACCAGCGCTTGTTCATGATGAGCAGGTTCATCAGGTGCTCGCCGAAGATGGGGTTGGGCTTGGGCAGGACAAACTCGACCGTCAGCGGGTCCACGGCCTTCGGGATGCCCACCGCGTTGGCGTAGACGCGGAACGGCGAATTCGGGTCGCGCAGGCGCTGCATCGAGAAGACGACGTCCTCGGCGCTGAACGGGCTGCCGTCATGGAACTTGACCCCGGCGCGCAGCTTCACGCGCCACAGCAGCGGGTTCACCTGCGTCCACTCGGTGGCCAGCGAGGGCACGAGGCTCTCGTCCTTGGCCCGCCGCAGCAGGAACTCGTAGACCTGGTTGTTCAACGAGGTCGTCAGCAACTCGTTCTGGGAATGCGGGTCCAGGGTTTGCAAGTCGCCCTGGGCGGCCCAGCGCAGGGACTGGGCCTGGGCGAGGCTGGTGGCGAGGGCGAACAGGGCGATGAACAGGCGACGCATCTGAATCTGGCTCCATCGAAACACGGGCTCGGCGACAATAGCAGGCAACGCAGGCCTCTTCTGGGGCCTGCCGCCATTTCAGCTTCACAGGATTGCCCCATGGCCCAGTACGTCTTCAGCATGAACCGCGTCAACAAGACGGTTCCCCCCAAGCGCCACATCCTCAAGGACATCTCGCTGTCCTTCTTCCCCGGCGCCAAGATCGGCGTGCTGGGTGTGAACGGCTCGGGCAAGTCGACCATCCTGAAGATCATGGCCGGCGTGGACAAGGAGTACGAAGGCGAAGCCACGCCGATGCCGGGCATCAAGATCGGCTACCTGGAGCAGGAGCCGCGCCTGAACCCCGACCAGACCGTGCGCGAGGCGGTGGAAGAAGGCATCGGCGGCGTGCTGGCCGCCAAGAAGCGCCTGGACGAGGTCTACGCGGCCTACGCCGAACCCGACGCCGACTTCGACGCGCTGGCCGCCGAGCAGGGTGAGCTGGAGTCCATCATTGCCGCCGCCGGCTCCGAGAACACCGACCTGCAGCTGGAAATGGCCGCCGACGCGCTGAACCTGCCGCCGTGGGACGCCGTCATCGGCGTGCTGTCCGGTGGCGAGAAGCGCCGTGTGGCGCTGTGCCGTCTGCTGCTCTCCAAGCCCGACATGCTGCTGCTGGACGAACCCACCAACCACTTGGACGCCGAATCGGTCGAGTGGCTGGAGCAGTTCCTGCAGCGCTTCCCCGGCACCGTGGTGGCCATCACCCACGATCGCTACTTCCTGGACAACGCGGCCGAGTGGATTCTGGAACTCGACCGCGGCCACGGCATCCCGTGGAAGGGCAACTACTCCGACTGGCTGGACCAGAAGGAAAAGCGCCTGGAAGGCGAGCAGAAGAGCGAAGACGCCCGCGCCAAGGCGATGAAGGAAGAGCTGAAGTGGGTGCGCTCGAACGCCAAGGGCCGCCAGGCCAAGAGCAAGGCGCGTCTGGCCCGCTTCGAGGAGCTGAGCGACGTCGAATACCAGCAGCGCAACGTCACCAACGAAATCTTCATTCCCGTGGCCGAGCGCCTGGGCAATGAGGTCATCGAGTTCGAGAACGTCAGCAAGAGCTTTGGCGACCGTGTGCTGATCGACAACCTGTCGTTCAAGGTGCCGGCAGGCGCCATCGTCGGCATCATCGGCCCCAACGGCGCCGGCAAGTCGACGCTGTTCCGCATGCTGCAGGGCGTGGAGCAGCCCGACTCGGGCACGGTCAAGATCGGCAAGACGGCCAAGATGGCCTTCGTCGACCAGAGCCGCGAGAGCATGGAAGCCGACAAGACGGTGTGGCAGGACGTCTCCGGCGGCCTGGACAACATCACGGTCGGCAAGTTCGTCATGCCCAGCCGCGCGTATCTCGGCCGCTTCAACTTCAAGGGCAACGACCAGCAGAAGCTGGTCGGCGCGCTGTCCGGCGGTGAGCGCGGCCGCCTGCACCTGGCCAAGACGCTGGCCCAGGGCGGCAACGTGCTGATGCTGGACGAACCGTCCAACGACCTGGACGTCGAAACCTTGCGCGCGCTGGAAGAGGCGCTGCTGGAGTTCGCCGGCTCGGCCATGGTCATCAGCCATGACCGCTGGTTCCTGGACCGCATCTGCACGCACATCCTGGCCTGCGAAGGCAATTCGCAGTGGTTCTTCTACGACGGCAACTTCCACGAGTACGAAGCCGACAAGAAGAAGCGCCTGGGCGAAGAAGGCGCGCGCCCGAAGCGCATGCGCTTCAAGCCGATCAAGTAAGGAGCTGGGACCCGGGGCGACATCGGGACACAGTTCTTTACCGCCGCCCCAAACATCCCATACAGGGCCGCTGGAAGATGACTGCACCCCATCTTCTTCCAGGAGACCTCTGATGAAAGCCTTCCAGATCCAGAACTTGTTGCGTGTCGGTGCCGTGGCTGCGGCGCTTGCCCTGGGCGGTGTCGCTGCCCACGCGGGTGGTCATGGTGGCCCCCATCGCGGAGGCCCCGCCGCGATGGCAGACGGCGGCATGTTCGGTGCGCGCATGGACCACATGCTGGACATCGTCAACGCGACGGACTCCCAGCGCAGCCAGATCGACACCATCTTCAAGGCCGCGCGCCAGGACCTCTCCGGTCAGCGCGATGCCGGCAAGAAGCTGCACCAGCAACTGGCCACGCTCTACACCGCCCCCAACATCGACGCCGCAGCCATCGAATCGGTGCGCGCCCAGATGAGCGCCCAGCGTGAAGCCGCAGCCAAGCGCATGAGCCAAGCCAGCATCGAGGCCGCCCGTGTGCTGACGCCCGAGCAGCGTGTCAGGATCGGCGAGGTCATGAAGAAGCGCATGGCCCGCCACGCCGGCCGTCACGCGGGCTGATGCCATCCCGGCGAGGAGTTCTGCGATGCTTGAGCCTCGACCGGCCGGCGCCGATGCGCGCCGGCTTCCTTCCCTCTCGCATGCCCCGGTGATGAGTGCCCGACTGCTGTTGATCGACGACGACGCCCGCCTGACCGGCATGGTGGGTGACTATCTCCGCGCTGCCGGCTTCGAGGTCAGCACGGCCGGCACCCTCGCGCAGGCGCGCGAGGCTTTGGCGCACGGCCGCTACGAGCTGCTGGTGCTGGACCTGATGCTGCCTGACGGCGACGGCCTGGACTTCTGCCGCTGGCTGCGTGCGGACCCGCGCTGGCGCCACCAGCCGGTGCTGATGCTGTCGGCCCGTGGCGAACCCATGGACCGCATCCTCGGCCTGGAGCTGGGCGCCGACGACTACCTCGCCAAGCCCTTCGAGCCGCGCGAGCTGCAGGCCCGCGTCAAGGCGCTGCTGCGGCGCCTGGAACCCAAGCTGGACGGGGACGAAGTGCTGCGTTTCGGACGCCTGGAGATCGACCTGGCCGCCCGCGTGGCGCGCCTGGACGGCAAGATCTGCGACCTGACCAGCCATCAGTTCGACCTCCTCGTCGTGCTGGCGCAAAGCCCGGGCCGCGTGCTGAGCCGCGACCAGATCATGGACGCGCTCAAGGGCCATCCGCTGGAAGCCTTCGACCGTTCCATCGATGTGCACATCTCGCGCATCCGCGCCGTCATCGAGGACGACGCCAAGAACCCACGCCGGGTGCTGACGGTGCGGGGAGCGGGCTACGTCTTTGCCCGCAAGCAGGACGCCGACGCTGACTCTGCCTGAAGCCCCCGAATTGAAGTCGCTCTATCTCCGTATCTACCTGACGCTGGTGGCGCTGCTGCTGGCGTTCGCCTTCGGCTCGGCCTGGCTGTTCCAGCGCCACATCGAGCAGGAGCGCGGCAACGTCGAGATCGCGGCGAGCGAGCGGCTGAACGCGATGGCCGGGCTGCTCAAGCTGGCGCTGCCACCGGCGACGGCGCCGCGCGAGGAACAGGCGGCGGCGTTTGCCGACTGGGGGCAGCGCCTGCGCATGCCGTTGGCGCTGGAGGATGCCGACGGCAAACGCATTGCGGCGACGCGCATGTTCCAGCGTCGCGCCAAGGACCCCGGCGCCATCATCGTCAGCGCGGAGCTGGGCGACGGGCGCAGCCTGGAGATGGTGCGCAGCGTGCGCCCGCCCAGCGCCCCGGGCGGCGCCTCGGGGCCGGGTGGGCCGGGTGCGGGCCCACCCAGGACGGACGAAGGCCCATGGACCAGCCCGTGGCTGCACCGCGCCGTGTCGCCTGGTGCGCCGGG
>Ga0209294_1000057_pt1 | contig 16023 bp, 20 predicted proteins | sample LowerColdCreek_FD_184128 | JGI IMG/M metagenome (GOLD analysis project Ga0209294, IMG submission 184128) | Groundwater microbial communities from Cold Creek, Nevada to study Microbial Dark Matter (Phase II) - Lower Cold Creek (SPAdes) (version 3) | ecosystem: Environmental > Aquatic > Deep... | reverse complement strand
GAGTGGCTGCTTCTGCCTTGGGCAGCTGGGAGGCGACGTCCTGCTCATCGTAAAGAACCTGTCGCTGCAGGTTCGAGATCTCGACAAAGTCCCGGTCGACGATCCGCACCAGGCCCACGCCGGCCCACAGGTTGGGCGAGATCTCCAGCCCGGCGCGCACGTTGGTCTTGTCGAACTGGCCGCCATGCAGCTCGGCCATGCGGCGCTGGCCGACCGAGTCCATCGTCTTGAAACGCGCCTGCGCGGACTTCACCGTGGCCTCGTCCAGCTCCGACAGCAACTCGGTGGCAGCGCGCCAGGCTTCGTCCTCGGTCTCGCGCACGATGACATGCAGGCGGATGCCGTAGGTCAGCTGGCGGCCTCGTGCCGCAGCGCGCTCGCGCACGTCCTGCAGCTTCTTCTCGACCTCGGCGGGCGGCTCGCCCCAGGTCAGGTAGGTGTCGACCTGCTGTGCGGCGAGGTCGTGCGCGGGGCCGGACGAGCCGCCAAAGAACACCGGCGGATAGGGCTTGTTGATGGGCGGGTACAGCACCTTGCCGGTCTTGACGCTGAGGTGGTCCCCTTCATAGTCCAGCGGTTCGCCGGTGTGCGAGCGGGTCAGCAGGTCGCGCCAGATGCGGATGAACTCGGCGGACTGCGCGTAGCGCTCGGCATGGCCGAGGAACTGCCCGTCGCCGGCCAGCTCCTCCGGGTCGCCGCCGGTGACGAGGTTGACGAGCAGGCGGCCGCCCGAGAGGCGGTCCAGCGTGGCGGCCATGCGGGCGCTCTGCGACGGCGCGACGAGGCCGGGGCGCAGCGCGACGAGGAACTTCAGGTGGCGTGTGGCGTCGATGAGGCTAGCGGCGACGACCCAGGAGTCCTCGCAGCTGCGGCCGGTGGGCAGCAGCACGCCTTCATAGCCCAGGCTGTCCGCCGCGATGGCGATCTGCTTGAAGTAGGCGAAGTCGTTCACGCGGGCGCCGCGCGAGCTGCCCAGGTAGCGGCTGTCGCCGTGGGTGGGGATGAACCAGAAGATCTTCATGCCGATGTCACTTCGCGGCATCGGCCAGCTTGGCGGCGCCAGGCAGCGCGTCGGCGACGCGGATGGGCTTCGGGATCAGGCCCAGTGCGTGGAAGGTGTCGGCGATCTTCTGCTGCTCGGCCGCGACGGCAGGTGTCAGCGGTTTCACGCCGAACTGGTAACGCGTCAACGCCAGTTCAACGACTTCGGTCGACAGGCTCTGCAGCGGCGCGATGACGGCAGCGGCTGCCTTGATGTTGCCTTTCAATGTGCTGGCCTGGGCCTGCGTGTCTTCGAACAGCGCCTGGATGACCTTGGGCTGCGACTGGGCGTAGCCGCGCTCCGCCAGGTAGTAGGAGTAGTTGTTGACGAGGCTCCTGCCATCCTGCAGCAGCCGCGCGCCGCTCTGCTGCTCGACGGCGGCGAGGAAGGGGTCCCAGATCACCCAGGCGTCCACCGCGCCGCGCTCGAAGGCGGCGCGCGCATCGGCTGGCGGCAGGAAGACGGGCTGGATGTCGGTGTACTTCAGGCCGGCCTTCTCCAGTGCCTTGACGAGCAGGTAGTGCACGTTGCTCCCCTTGTTCAGCGCAACCTTCTTGCCCTTCAGCTCGGCCACCGACTTGATGGGCGAATCCTTGGGTACGACGATGGCCTCGGCCTGAGGCGCGGCCGGGTCGAAGCCGATGTAGACGAAGCTGGCCCCCGCAGCCTGCGCAAAGATGGGCGGCGCCTCGCCGACGAAGCCCACGTCGACGGCGCCGACGTTCAGGCCTTCCAGCAGCTGCGGGCCGGCGGGGAACTCGACCCACTTCACCGCCACGCCCAGCGGCGCCAGGCGCTTCTCCAGCGAGCCGGTGGATTTCTGCAGCGTCAGCAGGCTGGCGGATTTCTGGAAGCCAATTCTCAAAGTTCCCGGCAGCGTGCCCTGCGCGGAGGCGTGAAAGCTGACGGCGGCGACGAGCAGCGGCGCTGTCCAGCGCAAGAGAGAGCGGAAGAGCATGAGTGGTTGTCCTGTGCAAAAAAGATCCCGGCGCTCGGTCGCACCCGATCAGCGCCCGGGCGCCGGGAAGAAGTCGCCGATCCCGGGTGGGAGGCGAGGAGACAAGGGGTGGCAGCGGGTCAGCGCCGACAGCTCAGTTCGGCGTCGCTGCGCATTCGCGTGGCAGGCACGAGGGGTTCCAGCGCGCGGTCCAGCCGCGCGAGCAGGTCGGGGTCGGGCACATAACCGCCCGACTCATGGCGCTGCAGTTGCGCGTCGGTGGCGAACACGCCGTCCAGCACATGGCGTGCGCCCAGGGCCGACAGCACGGGCTTGAGCGCGTAGTCCAGCGCCAGCAGATGCGCAGTGCTGCCGCCGGTGGCCAGCGGCAGCACGGTCTTGCCGCGCAGCGCGTCAGGCGGCAGCAGGTCCAGGAAGACCTTGAGCAGGCCCGAGTAGGCGGCCTTGTAGATGGGCGTGCCGACGATGACAAGGCCGGCGCCGGCCACGGCCTCGACGGCGCGTGTGATGGCGGGGTCTTGCACGTCGGCGAACAGCAGCGACCCGGCGGGCAGCTCGCGCACGGCGATGTGCTCGCTGCGCGTCGCGATGCCTTCGAGGCGCGTCAGCGCGAACTGCGTCAGCCAGGCGGAGCGCGAACGTTCGCTGGGGCTGCCGGAGATGCTGGTGATGTGCATGGTGGCCTGTTCTGTGATCAGGCCTGCACGATAGGCAAGGGCGCTTCTGCGCGGAACGAAGGAAAGCGGGGATGCTTATTCGCTCGCTGTGTTTGGGGCGTTGGACAGGCCATGCCAAACATGGTCCTCCGGCGGGAATCGAGAATCTGGCTGTAGGTCGCGTGAATGCTAGCTTTCTATAAGAGTAGCTCGGCTTCGTTCCCCCATTTGTTCCCCCACTCAAGCGCATGTGGCCGCCGCCCGGGCCCGATGCTTGACCTTGACCTGCCGTATCCTCGCGGACGCATAAAACAATCGGCGCTAGACACGCACAGGAACCGTGCGGGCACGTCATCAGGGGGAAAAGATGCCAGAGTCAGCCAACGTGCTGTTCTACGAGGTGACCAGGTGTGGTTACTACTCAACCAATCGCAGCACCGGGCTCCAGTTCGGATCGCTAGCTGAGATCCTGCCGCAGATTCGTTCTTGGGCGGCGCCGCTGCAACTCGGTCAACGAAAGACTGTTGACGTACGGGAGGAAGGGGGCCCTTTGGGCACCTATCTTCTAGACATCCGCGAGTCACCTGACCTGTGGGTTGTCAGCTTGTGGAATGAGACTGAGACAACAGACGGCAACTACGCCGCCCTCCGGGTGAATCAACAGATCGGTGACACCGATGTGGTCCTCACGCCTCAACCGGCGGGCACCATCCCTGGCTATGCGACTTACTTCGTCGTGATGCCATCGAGAAGCCTCATTGCTGGCGTCCGATTCGCACGCCCAGGCTATAACTTTGCTGCTCTGGACTCCTTCATGCGCGGCTTCCTCACCACCCGCTCACCCTGCGTTGCTACCGAGACGGTTGACGTTGGAATTGGATTGGAAGTGGCAGTGGTCGGCTACCGCCGACCAGGTGACCCGACGCCATTGCCCCTGACGGCTCGGTTCCGCACAAGAATGCGGAGCCTCCCGGGTGACGAGGAGGAGTTGATTCAGAACGTTGACCGGATCTCCAAGATCGAGCGCAAGGCCACCCTCACCATGCGGTCGGAAGAGAACAGGACCTTCTTTCAAAGCGTCCTTGGGCAGCTCGGTCTACGCGACCACGCAATGGGCACCAACAACGTAAAGGTCCGGTACGGCATAGATGCCACCCTGACAGAGCTGGAATTACGCCAAATGATTGCTGAGTGGCGGGCAAACCATGGAGATCAAGGCTACGACGACCTCGGGTTCGCTTACCGTGGAGCAACAAACGATGTTAAGTGGCTCGACGGCATTAGAAGCAAGGCCGAAATTGACCTCGAAATTCGACGCGACAACGCTGAGGTCATCAACGCGGAGTCAATCCTGACAGAAGTTGGTCGCTGTAGTGCTGAAATCCTTCGAGCCGCACGGGTAACCTAGGAACTGCCATGCGAACGATGACGCACCTCCTGCTTTGGACGCTTTGCATCTTGTCCGTTGTCGCCGGCGGCTGGCTCGGGCGCGGGGTACCGTTTTCTGAGCAGTGGCCCATGTTCGAAGCGCTGCGGACCACTGCGTCGATCATCTTCGCCGTGATCGGTGCGTGGTTAGCCATCATCTATCCAGAGCGCCTGAAGCAGACCTTTCAGCGAGACTCGGGAGCTGCGCGGCCCACGATGCCAACGTCACAGACAGGATGGACTCAGCTTCTGACGCCCGTGTTTCACTCCACCGCCATCCTGGCGGTGATCCTGATCCTTGGCGTCGTGTGCCCACTTTTGAAGCACAACGCTCCGCCGCTGAATCAGGAGCTGATGCGGGGCCTAAGCTATGGCCTGCTGGTTACGCTCACGCTCTGGCAGGTTTGGACGGTCGTTCACACGATGGTGCCTGCCGATATGGTGCTCACAGCGGAAACGCAACGTCTCAGCAAACAGACGCTAGCTGCGTCCTTCGGAACGCCTGTTGCAGCGCCTCCGCAATCTAGCGGTGGGACAGCCCCTTAGGTGTCTGTCACCGGGGCTCAATGAACCGCTAGGCCCCAGATGCAGCAACTGGTGTGGTCCATGCCAGCGACATGGAGGTCGCCATCGCTGCCACGGCGCAGGCCCCGGCCGTGCCGGTGGAGACGGTGCGGGAGTGCGTCGAGCAGTTGGAGCAGGCGGCGTGAACTCAAGCGTTCAGGCGCTCCCGCTCAGCACGGCTTAGGAACCTGAGATGGTCAACCTGGTCGAGGTCCGCCAAGCCGGCGAAATCCCGCAGTTCCATCAGATGATGGTCAAAGCGGTTGACGGCTTGTAAGAGGCGGTATATCGCTCCGGTGTAACTTGCTCTATGGCTTGTTGTGAAGTCGCCAGCGACTCTGTTATTCGCCCACTCTATGGCCGTGCTTCGAACGGCGAGTGCATCCTCCATGGCGTCTTGCGCGATGCTGAAGTAGACCTTCAACGCCGCGCCGGGCACCAGGATGCGGTTGGTGTCTTTGAGTAGCTGCGCGGTGTGATTGAACCGGTCCGACTCCGAGTCGTTCAACAGGTACTCGCGGTAGCTCTGCTCAGCACCCGCGTAGTTCTTGGCCGCCACGACAACGGCCAAAGCTTCTTCGAGCAGTTCTCGGTGCTCCGAGACAACTTCAAGTTCATCTCGGATCTTCTGGGTCCGCATTGCACGCCGCTGCTGGTTCGCCTGGTACGCGAGACCCGCGACACCCGCACCGATTGCGGCGACCGAACCGATCGCCTGCATCCACCCGGACCACTCGCCTTTGGTCATACATGTCGCCCAGTGGTCGATCGCCAGCAGGCAAAACTGCGGATCTGCCATCGCTTCCTCCCATTTCTTCGGCCGGCAGGGTATCAGGCGTGCAACAGCGATGTGGGATGGGTCCCCTGTCTACCCGCGCACGCTGCCGCGACCAGTCATTGCCGCAGCTTCTGGCACGCTCCAAGGTGCTGGCGTGCGCGATCGCCTGATTGACGCTGGCAACGCGAAGGCACAGAAACCACTCTTCGCCGTGAGCACCGGCGCACGAAAGGAATGACCATGGCAAAGCTCACTCTTGAAGACCTCGCCAAAGCCGCCGGCATGATCTCGCACCTGAACCTGGGCGCCGCCTCGCACGTCTCTTCAGAGGGATGCAACGGCGTCACCCAGGAGCACCTGGAGAACTTCGCGATGCTGATCGCCAAGCACTGCGCCCAGATCTGCCGGAGAGAGGCAGCCGAACGCCGCGATGGCGCGCTGACCTTCCCGACGGAACAGAACCCGGCCTATCTTCGTGGCGGCGTCACCGGCGCAACCCAATGCGCGCTGTGTATAGAAGGCGCGTTTGGGATCGGCGTGATAAGTAGGGCTCCCGGAGGTTGACATGCGCCGGAATCGCGTATCAGAGCGTCCAGGCTCAGAACGGCGGGTAGTTCGGCCAGCTCAGCTCGGACCGCACGCGATCAACGGCGGCCGGGTCCTGCGGGTCTTCAACACCAACCAGCAGCCGCGTGAACGGCCGGCACACTCGCTGCGCCAGCTTATCCATCTCGGTCTCCATGCCGAACCGGTTCTGCACCAGCGCGCCGACGCGACCATCCATGCCAGCCAAAGCCACCACGTCGAAGCTGTGCTTCGTAGTGTCTTCCAGGTCGGATTCGAGCAGGTGAGTGTCGGTGTAGTCCATCACGGAGATTCTGCATCGCTGATGGGCTCGGCGTGTCGGCAGCTCCACGCGACAGCTGAGAACTTGCCCTTTGGACGGCTGTACCGGTACTTCCTGAAGGTCAGTCGCACGCGGCCGAGCCACCCCGCGTCCACGTCGACGCGGATCTCATCGTCGGGCGCCAGGGCCGCGTCTGGCAGTGCGCTTTGAGCCTTGCCGACGTACTCGGCATTGACGCGGGCCAGGATTCCGTTGTCGAGACGAGTAGAGGGCAGTGGGGTGAGGTGTTCTGTGGATGCATTCATACCACCATGCTGCGGCTTAGGTGGCTCGCTAGGCGAGCCTGGTGCGCTCAGCCTTTCGGCGGCGGCCCCACCATCACCGCCGTGGCCGGTGCCTCGCCATCGCTCCAGGTCCACCATGGCCTGCGCGTTCTGCAGGAACATTTCAGCCGGCGTCAGCGTACGCGGCGGCGCGGCCACCGCCGCCTCCATCTCCAGCCAGCGCTTCACGATGCGATGCCGAAGCGGCGCCGAGTAGCCGGCCACCAGGGTGATGGTCAAGTCCTTGGGAAGGGCGAACCCAGGCTGCAGGCGACCATAGCCGTCCGGGAGATCGGCTGAAAAGTCAGCCGAAGTCAGTTCGAGCTGGTCGAGCATCACGCGGATGTCGGCAAGGACGTTCTTGTGCTCCTTCGCGGTCAGCTCCGCGATCTCGCGGCTGCTCATGCTCAGAATAGGGACGTTGGCAACCTCGGCGCGCTTTGGGGGCGAAGACGGGGTGCCTGCCCGGTCACTTCGGCGATGCCAGGCCAACCCGTCTTCTGCGCCGGGGTGCTACCGGCACCGTGGTGGCGAGGTTCGGCAGATTGACGCGGCGCATCCGCTCTGCGGTCTGCTCGGCGATCTGGCGCATGACCAGCGCCATCACGTCGCTGGTCAGCATCACGTAGGCGCGCCCGATCTTTGCGGCGGGCAGCGCGCCGCGCCTGATGTGATCGCTGACGGTCTCTGGGTGAACCTTCATCAGCTCGGCCGCTTCGGTCAGAGAGACGGTCGGGCTCATGAGGCCTTCAGAATCGTAGTGAGCGCTGCCAGCCACGCCGACCATGCGCTGCGCCCTGGCGGGCGCTCCGTACCAGCGCTTCACGCCTCAGCCCCGCGCCCTGGGGCAGGGCGCGCTGAGGAAGCCGAAGCCTGTGCAGCGGTTGTCAGCCGCGCCGACACCCCAAACCTCCTGCAGATTCACGGTGCAGTCAGCAACGGACATGTCGGCCGCGAAGCCGATGTGCTTGAGGTGCTCCAGCAGCTTGTTCACGGCTTCGCGAGCTTCGCCGTTCGTCAGGCCCAGCGCCGCCTTGCCCAGTTCCAGCGCCTGCGCGGCACGGTCCGCAATTTCGTCGACCACGCCCAAGAGCTGGGGCGGTGTGAGTTGGAACTCGGGAACTTGGGCCTGAACGTCTCGCATGAAGTGCTTCTCCTCTGGGTGCCGCCAGGCACGATTGCCAAGCGGTCAGGCCATACTCTGCCGTCCACGCACTTGCATTCCTAATTGATTGTCTGTATGGCAATTGATGTTGCCGGATCGGTGACAGGTGCTGCCAAGGCAACACCTGTCACCGTAGTTCATTCCCATGCCATGAACCTCCTCTTGCGCCAACTGGAAGCCGACGGCGTCATGCGGCACGACTGCATCGCTGTGACCCACCCTGACCAAGCGCAAGCGGTCCTTGAGGTCGCCGGGAGCAGGGTCGCCTTCTACATGGGGCGCGGAGTGCGACCCGGGCCGTTCTGGCTTGTTCGCGACACCGATGCCGCAGCCCTTGAGGCGGCCGGCTTCTGGCGCCTGGACGTGCCCGCGCTGATCGACCTGGCCCGCCCGCCGGTGAGTGTGTCTCTTGCGATACCAGGGGTCAGGTATCGATTCCGACCCCTTGGCGGCCTGTGGCAAGCATCAGGGCATCGGTACCGCTGATTGCCACGCGCGGCGCCGCCTGCGGCCGGCACTGGCTTGCAGAACCTGCACCGGCGCTGCGCCGCAGTGCGCGGGATTAGGCGCCCAGGCCGCCGCTGACAATGTGCGCGAGGCCTCGGTCGCCAACGTCCTGGCCAAGGCGCTCGGGGATCGTCACCGTCACCCTGCTGGCCGCTGAGTCGCGGTCGGTGTTGAGGCGCGTTGGCATGTCCTTGATCTCCACCGGCTTCGGCAAGTCCGCCGCGCTCAACGTGGGCACGCCTGCCGATGCCGAACGAGGCAAGGCTGGCGCACCGATGTTGGCGCGGCCATCGAGACGAAGCAGCGCCGCCTTCTCGCTGACGGCGCGAGCCAGCGTGCCGGCGCGGGTCGCCGCATCGGACTTCGCGAACAGCCGGTCGTTGTGCACGGCCTTGTAGTCCTGGGTGGCGGAAACGATTTGCGCATCGCTAAGCTGCGACAGATCCTTTCCGTTGAGTGCCTTCATGAACAAGCCGATGGCGCCGGTGCCGCGCCTGGCGCTGCCGGCGCCGAACTGCACGGATGTCGACCAGAGCGCGTCCTGCACCGCCGCGCCTCGACCTGACAGATCCAGGCCCGCGTTCTTCAAACCGGCCAGGGCCGGGGCGTAGTGCGAGGCCTTGATGAAATCGTGCTGCGCGGCGCCGAACGACGGGTCGCTCTTCGCCACCTCACGCCACTTCGCCGCGAACTCAGGCGATCCAGGCTGCAGGCCGGCGAACTGCTCACCGTAGCGCGTGGAGCCCAGGAACTTGGCCAGCGTGCCGGTCTTGCTCGACAACTGGTAGGTGCCGTAGCTCGCGCCGCCGTTGTCGCCCTTACCCGAGCTGACAGCGGCAGCGCCGGCCTTGCCCGACTCAAACAGCCTCGATGTCTGGCCCAGCATCCAGTCGTGCGCCTTGGCGACGGCGCTGCCAACGGCCTGCGCGACCGTGGCGGCCGGCGCCGTCGAGCCGGCCCGCTTCTCGTCGTAGCCCTGTTTGACCTCGGCGGCCGTCTTCTTCACGGCGTCCGCCGCCTTGCCGTAGGCCGCGCCGATGACGGGGATCTTGCGTAGCGCCTGATCCAGGTTGCTGAACAGCTGGCCGATCTTGTCGGGCAGCGCCATCAGGCCCTTGACGCCCTCGGCGAACGTGTCAGTGACGCGCGCCCAGGCATCCCCGGCCTTCTGCGTGACCGTGCCCCACGCGCCGGCCGCCGTCTCCTTGATCCAGTCCACTGCGTCGAACAGCTTCGCCTGCATGCCGCTGCTGACGAGCCAGGCGTTGATCTTCTCGCCGATCCACTGGCCCAGCTTGAACGAACCCCACAGCGCGGCCACCGGCAGGAACACGCGCGACAGCACCATTCCGATCAGCGCTGGCAGTTTGGCAGCGAGGCCGCCGGCCATGCCCATGAGCCACGACATGGCGCCGCCGCCACCGCCAGCAGTCGCCTCGCGACGCCTTCCGAACGCCGGCGATGTGAGCTGCAGCCACATTTTCTTGTACCAACGCTCCTTCGCCTGCTCACGCTTGCGCTCAGCACTGCGACCGAACAGCCCGCCCAGGCCCCGACCGATGGGCGCCATCGTGTCCTTCACCTCCTTGGCTGCGTTGAGGGTCGGGTCCAAGCCCTCCGTCTGGCCGCCAAAGTTCGCGCTGACCTGGCCCAGCCTGTCGGCGACCTCGGACAGGCCGAGCGAGATGGCGGCGGTGTTGTTCGGATTGCCGCCGCCCACATCGCCGCCGCCCCTATTGCCAGCGACGAAGCGGCCGCGCTGGTCGCGCGTCGCTCCCTCGGCCACCGCCGCGCCGGCCCGGGGCAGAAACCGCGCGCTGGGGCTGCGCTGCGGAATCGCCGCCGACCGGCCGAGTGCACGCTCGCGCTGCGCCATCGGTGAGACCTGCGCGCGCTGTGAGGTGGCCGCGCTGGCGGCAGCGCTGCGGCCAACTGGCCGGACCGTCCGCGCTGCAGCGGGCGTCGCCTGGCTCGTCGGCACCTCGCGCCTTGCCGAGCTTCCTCGCCCCTGCGGCACCTGCACGCCGAGCTGGCGCGCGATGCTGCGCACATCGCTGCGGATCTCGCGCCACATGGGCATGGCGCGCGCCTGCGCGCTCACCATCTGCTGCGTGAAGTCCAGCAGCTTCTCGCCAATCAGGAAGCCCTGGGCGTCGCTCTTGAAGTTCGCCATGTCAGGCCTCTGCCTCACCAAACCGTTCGAGACGCATTGCTGCGCCACGGGCGCGCGCCCGAGCCATCTTGTCCTCGAACTTCCTGGTCAGCTCCTCGCCGTTGAAGATGAAGTTGACGTTGCCGCCCTCCTCGTACATGCGGTAGATCTTGGCGAGCGTCTCGCGTGCCTTCTCTTGGCTGTGCATCAGCACCTGCAACCCTTCCTTGCCTTCCTTCACACCGGCATACAGAGCTTGGGCTGCAGGGGACAGGCGGCGTGTGTCCTTGATGATCGTCTCGCCGATGCCGATCCCAAAGCACTCGGGGCAGTCTGAGTGCGGCTCGCGTCGCTTGTCATAGCCAGTGCCGCCCTTCGCATCGAGCGGCCCAGGGTCCGGGCAATCTTTCGCCAGCGCCGCCTCGCGCCGAGCCTCGTGCGCTTCCAACTTCTGATCCCACTCGCCGGCCGTGTGCTGGTACCGATGCTTGGCGCCGTAGCAGAAGCGGCATGCGCCGCGCTGATAGCTCACCAGCTCGTTTGGGTCAGTGAACGCGACAGCGGTCAGCGTCGCCATGAGCCGGTCCTGCTCCGCTTCAACGCGGTCGAACATTTCCTTCGAGCGCACGGCGAGGTAGTCGCGGACCTTAGGTTTTCTTAGGAGTCGCGACGCCTCAACCGCTGCCACGTTGGCGTTCTTCGCGGCGAACCCGGCCTCCATTTAGGCCTGCGTTCCGTTGAAGCTCAGCGCCAGGTAGAGGTCGACGAACAGCGCCTCGCGCTGCGTGCAGCCCATCAGGTCACGCGGGCCAGAGTTGTTCTTCATCTTGTTCACTCCGTGTCGCCGGCCGGCTCAAGTACCAGCAGGGCCTGATTCGGTCCAATGCCATCCAGCGCAGGGTTGCGCTCGGCGCCCGGGCCCAAGTCGGGCCCCTCGTCGTTGTGCAGGTCTGCATGGCTGAGCCAAACGACAAACGTCAGCGAGACGCCGGCCACGCCCGTGGGCACCACGACGCATTGGCCAATGCATGGCGTCTGGGCGCCGGCCTCGTACTCCACCAGCCAGCACGCGCCACCCGGCACGCCTTCCTCCAGGGCACCGAGCGACGCCGCCAGTGCGCGGGGGCCGGCGTCGACCACGCGCAGCGTCAAGGCGCCCAGACTCACCGTCGTGGGTTCGGCGAGTTCGGCTGCCTCGATGTCTTCCGCGCTGCCGGAGAACGGCTGTCCGTCCGGGCGCAGGGAGATGCGGTGAAACAGCTCGGCGTTCAGCACTGGCCTGTTCTTTGTGTTGGAGCGGGTCATGTATCGAGCCGTGAGTTGTTGGGAGCGTTGGATGAGGCCTCGCGTCTTGGAGATCGAGACCCGCATGTGCAGGTTTGCCACCTGTCGGAGCAGCGTCTCGGAATCGTGGGAGTAGGTCATCGGGCGCCTGTCGGTAGGAGTGCGCTCAGAGCGCGGGCGATGGCGTCGCTGGTGACGTCGCCCTTGCCGGCGAAGGCTGCCAACGCCTGGCGGATGTCGGCGGCGCTTGCCGGCGGCGGCAGAGTGGCGCCGCGCGCGCTGGCGGGCACGACGATTCGGCGGGCGTTCTTGGGCAGCAGGCGTTCTGCCTCGGCCTGACGCAGCGCTATCACCTTGGGCTTGATGCCACCCGGTCGGTCGATGCGCGCGCGCTCCGCTGCGACCATCTTGGCGATGTGCTGGCGCAGGCCGACACTGGCTTGAATGTCGGTCATGACGCGCACGGTGTGCTTGCAGCAGGCGCCATCGAGGGATGGATTGGTCAACTTTGGCAGGCCATGTTCTGGGCGGCCAGTGACCCAACCACCGGCGGTGGCGACGAAGCGCAACACGTACCGGAAATGCTCGCAGCTGCACTCGAAGCGAACGCGACCATGCTTGGCCAGCGCCGTTGCCGCCTGCGCTGGTGTTCCTGGCCTAGCGACCGCAGCGGCGAAGCCCACAAACTCCACGTTCACGAAGTGCCTGGCGGCCTTGCTGTTCGGGCCGCTGTTGGTCACGAAACGCACATTGCCAGCCCGTAGCTGTGCCGGCATCGCGTACCGGATCTCGCGCTTGGCGCGCTCGACGTCGGCCGGCGTGGACAGGCTGAGCGCCTCGGCGGCGGTGATGCCAACATGCGCCCGCTCGCCCAGCGCGGCGACGCGCTTGCGGAATGCAACCAGGTCGGCCGCCGTGATGTGCCGCACCCGACCGCCCAACGTCGTGGTCAGCAGTCGAGCCGGCGAAAGACGACCAGCGACCTCTTCGGGGTGAAGGATCGTCGACGCCTGCCGACGGCTTGCCAGCTCGTCCTGGCGCAGACGGTTCAGCGCCTGCGCGGCATTACCAACGCGAGGGATGCTCATGCCGGTTGCGCCCCAACGGCTGCGCGCGACGCTTCGATCTCCGCGTCGAAGCCCAGGCCGGCCAGGTGATCGACATTGAAGCCAGGGCACGCATGGAACGCTGCACAGCCAGCCAGCAGTTGATCCAGTTCGGCGATACGAACCCTTGTCGCAGCAATGGCGGCCGAGTTGTCCACGTCAGGCTGGGCAATGCCAAGCTTCGCGATCTGGTCGACGGTCAGATGCCGGGCCAGTTCCTGGTAACGCTGTGCACCGGAGATCGGAGCGCCTTGACTCAAGCCTTGCGCCCGCCGCAAAAGGGCATCGCGCTCAGTGGATGCCACTGCGGCACGACGGGCGACAGCGGAGAGCAGGGGCTGAAGTGGCGCCATCGCATGGCGAATCGCAGCAACATGGGACGCGGCCTCGTCGCGCGCCGCAGTGATCTCGCCGGCCACATCGGCGAGCATCAGCTGCAGCGTAGCCAGCACGTTCTCGGCGGTTAGTTGCGCGCCGTCGCGACTGACGCGGTGCGAAGCCTCAGCAACGAAGCCGAGAAGGCTCGCATCGACGAGTTGGTGCAATTCGCGCCGCAGCGCTTCGGCAGCGTACTGAACGTCCACGTTCCGATAGACGACGCAAAGCCGCGCGACTTCAACGGGTGCGAGACCGCTCTGCGAAAGAGCGGCGGCGGGGAAGAGACGTGGTTGGTGCGGGGGGCTGTTCATCGGGGTGTCCATGGTGTTTGGGGCGGCGCACGGCGGCGCCGTCAAGTTGGGCTGTTCAATGGGCGGCGCCGCCGGTGCGAGCGTGTCGGCGGCGGCGAGCACGGCGATGGCAGGCTCGCAGCGAAAGAGGGCGCGGATCGCGGCGCGCATCTCAGCGGGCCTCGCCAGGCTTGCGGCGCCCGGCTTCAACGAAGGCCAGCACATCGGCCCGCCGGTACAAGCGCCGGCCGCCGACGCGGAAGAACGGCAGCGGCTGCGCGCGACACTGGGTGCGCCAGCGGGCAACCGTGTTTGGCGTAACGTCGAGAAGCGCGGCGACGGCGGGCGTGTCGATGAAATCTTGGTCGTCGGTGGGCGTGGTTTGCGCGGGCATGGGCGGCATACGTTGTGAGCGTTTGGCCATGTTCGTGACGGCGCGTGCTACCTCGGCACCCGTTTTTCCAAATCGAGCGGGACCGCCGGCAAGCAGGGTGGAGACAAGCGCTGCCGACCCGCGAGCCCAGGACACCGACCGCGCGGCCTGCCGCTGGCCGCTGGACCTGGTGGCCGCTGCCGCGCCCGCCAACGAACCGAATTTCCACCCGACCGAGGAATGACGATGACCCCGAGTGCTTTGATCCGCCGACCGGCGCAGCCTGCCCGCAGCGCCGCTGCCAATGACGCCGACGGCGGCCCATTGGTACCAGTGGAGTCTGGCGTCATGGACGTGGCGACAGTGCGCGGCCGCGTCCTGCATGGGCGCTTGGGCGTCTCTAAGGACTTCACGAGCTGGGCGAAGGCCCAAGTGCAACGGGGCCGCCTGGTTGAGGGGCGGGACTACCTGCTCACCCAACAGGGTGAGCAGCGCGCGAGCGGCACCAAGCGCGTCTCCGAATACCACTTCACCGTAGAGGCCGCGAAGCACATCGCCATGATGAGCGGCACGGACAAGGGTTTCGAGGTCCGCGACTACTTCATCGAGTGCGAGCGTCGCGCCAGCGCGCCGGCGAACGTGCCCGTGTTCGCGCTGCCGGATTTCACGAACCCAGCGGACGCTGCCCGAGCCTGGGCCGACCAGTTCGATGCGCGCACCCAGGCCGAGCTTCGCGTCGCGGTGATGGTCCCGCAGGTTGCGGCCCTACACCGCATCGCGTAGACGGACAGCGACGACTGCATGTGCCTGCGTCGCCGCCACCCTCGGCGGCGCTCTAGAATTCCGCCAAGTTGGTCACTCGCTAAGCGGGAAGGGTCAGTCCCCCCGCCATTGGAAGTAGTGTCAAGGAGCGCCCCGCAAGTCGGGGCGTTTTCTTTGGCTGCGGCGCGAAGCGTCGCCAGCCCTCCGGCCGGCTGGTGCCGCCTGCAGCAGACACGCGAGTTTGCCGCTGAGCGCGTCACCCGCAACACTGGCGCAAGGCAAGCATCGCGGCGGCGATCAACAGCGATTTGGGTTGCGGCCTTGCTTGGGCCGATTTCGCGTGGAAACAGCCGGCCGGCGGTCTCCGATAGCTCGCTGGCCGCCCGTGACTTGTGGCGTCGCGCAATACCCGATCAACGCCCGCTGGCCATCTTCATCAGCTCCGCCGTCCGGTTCCTCGTGAACGTAGTCGCGCAGGCTATGGCATCCAGTTCGCCCTTGCTGTTGCGCCCGATGCCAGCGTCGGGGTCTGCTTGACAGGCCTTGTCCCTCCGCGTGATCCACTTGCGCTGCTCGTCTCGCAGCATCACTTTGCCGCCGGCGCCGACGGCGTTCATCGCGTCCTTGTACGCCGCGTTGAGCTTCTTGTCGGCCTCGCTGAGCACCCGTTCTGCGATGTCGGCTGGGGTGCCTTCCTCTGCGGTGTCAGTAGGCTGCGTGGCCGCCGCCACTGGAGCGGCAGTTGGCGTGCTTTGCGCAGTGGCGGGCTTCTTCCAATCCGCACCGCCGCCATTGGCCGCAGCCGCCTTGCCGGCCAGGAATCCACCCGTCACGAGCATCTTGAACTCGTTGAGCCCGGCGACACGAACATAGTTCTGCCCGCCCTTGAGCTGACTGGAGTAGGCGATCTCGAAGTCGTACACGCGGCCCTTCGGCGGCTGCGAGAGCAGCAGGCCCAGCATGAGCACGAGGTCGGGCTGTCTGGCGTAGCCGACCTCGATCATCCTGGCCGCGTTGAGATCAATCTTTGCTGACGCATCGACGGTGAACTGGCCGGTGCACTCGGCGATGGACAGCTCCGTGTCATAGCGGGTGGGCTCGACGGACACAACGCGCGTACCCGCCAAGAAGACAGCCTGAGGAAGCCGGCTGGCAAAGCCCAGCGGCGCCAACTGCTGCCAGACGATTTCCTTGACCGTGTTGGTCGTGCTCGGCGACGAGCACTGCGTCTCCGCGCGGTTGGCCGCCGAGGCGACCCCAGCTGAGAGGCCCATCACTGTCCACAGCAACGCTCTTCTCATCCTTGCTCTCCCTTGACCTATGTCACGATTAGTAGGTTCTCGAATAGTGGACACTACCAGAACATGCCGGGCCTATGGAGCCCCTACGTCTTGCCGTTGGTCAACGAGT
>Ga0209294_1000052_pt1 | contig 16495 bp, 29 predicted proteins | sample LowerColdCreek_FD_184128 | JGI IMG/M metagenome (GOLD analysis project Ga0209294, IMG submission 184128) | Groundwater microbial communities from Cold Creek, Nevada to study Microbial Dark Matter (Phase II) - Lower Cold Creek (SPAdes) (version 3) | ecosystem: Environmental > Aquatic > Deep... | reverse complement strand
GCCAACCGAGGGCCTACCTAGGTTCTAATCCATGGACGTAGACATCGACGTCGAGCCGACGTTCAGGCCCGAGCGCCTCTTTCCGCGCTGGCCTCGCGCTGCCGTGGTGAAGGACGGCAAGGTCAGCCCGCATCCCGTTGGAGTGTATCCACAGGAGATGGCGGTCGACCCCTTCACGGGGCTGGCAGCCATTCCCTACGAGGAGGCAGAGGATTTAGGCTACCTCAAGGTAGATTTCCTGCACCTCAACGTCTACCAACACTTCGAGACACGGGCTGAGATCGAGGCGCTGCTGAAGCAGGAGCCGGACTGGACAACGCTGCAGCTGCCGTCGACGTGGCCGAAGCTGTTCCAGTTGGCCAAGCACGGGGAGCTGCTGACGAAGGTGAAGCCGAGGAGCGTCGAGGAGCTGGCGGACTGCATGGCGCTCATTCGGCCAGGCAAGAAGGCCCTGTTGGGTCTGTATCTCAAGGAGCGGGTGGCCTGTCGGCGGGCGCTCTACGCCAAGGACGACGAAGGGTACTCCTTCAAGAAGAGTCACGCGTTGGCCTACGCGCTGGTCGTGGTGCTGCAGCTGCACCTGATCGAGCAAGGCAGATTGTAACGGTTTCAAATTGACTGTGTACAACCTGGGTGGATGTGGTACAATCCTCCCATGAGCACACCCACCTACATCTTTCACGACAGCGGCGTTGACGTCTGTCAGCAAGACACCCTGGTCATCTACCTCAAGGACGAGGGCATCGATCGAGCTGACGGCCATGAGGTATTCAAGCTCGGCAAGTCCCGTGACAGCAAGTCCAACGGACTGTCGGCGGTAGAACGGGCACGTGGGCGCTACCAGGGCAAGGGCTTCTTCGACGCCTGCCTCACCTTCAACCTCTCGAAGGTGTGCGAGCTGATGGGCGTACCCTACACCCCAGCACTGCTCGCCAACCCGGCTCAGGATCCGAAGTTCGACGACTGGCTGCGGGCACGACTGCTGAAGCCGTGGAAGTCGGCATCTCACCTGCGCGGCAAGGTCAAGACGAACGACGCTGGAGTCGAGGAACTGCTCGGTCACAAGCGAGAGCTGCGCCAGGAGCTCGTCAAGGCCATCGCGGAGATCTGCGGCTTCGCAAAGAAGTCACCGAAGCCTCTCTTCCAGCTGTACGCCTACCAACGGCCGGTTGCGCAGCTGCTGATGGCAGCCCTCCTCAAGTGGGAGAAGGCACTCATGCAGTGCTTCGGTGGCTACGGCAAGAGCGCCACCGCGCTCGATCTGGCGGTTCGCCTCTACAAGGGCAGGGGCTACGCCCTAATCCTGTCACCAGTGAAGGTCACCATCCAGGACTTCAAGACGACGGCCCTCAAGTTCAAGTTCGGTGAACAGCAGCTCGAGGCGAACGTTCGAGAGCTCAAGGACATCAAGAGCGAGGCGCAGTTCCTCAAGTGGATTGCCCAGTGCGAGGCTGCTGGCATGGTGCCGGTGGTGATCGACACCGTGCAGAGCGCCCGAGGCAAGGACAAGGCCGACGCTGAGGACTTCGAGGACGTGTTCGACGAGAAGGAGCGCGAGAAGCTGGAGAAGGAGCTGCGCAAGCTCGACAAGCGCTACGCCTTCCTGAAGGCAGCTGAGTGCTTCCTGCTGATGCGCGACGAGACGCATCTCCACTTCGCGGCTGACCAAACGTCGCAGGTGCTGGCGAAGCTCAAGCCGAAGTACACGCTTGACATGACGGCCACCATCACCGCCCGTGAGAACGCGGCGTTCAAGTACGAGAACGAAGCGGTAGTGACGTTCGGCCTGCTGGAGGCCCTGCTTGCCAAGCGAGACGGCACAGACCCGATCCTGGCGCGGCTTCCCAACCTGGAGCTGATGGCTTGCACCCACCTCGAGCTACCAAAGGAGTGCCAGACGGAGCTTAGGGCTGAGGCCAACATCAACGGCCAGAAAGTGTTCGACTTCAAGAAGGGCCGCCTCACTTACCCGACGACTGCGCTCGAGGTGATCGACATGACCTTCTCGCTCGGAGCGTACGGCACCGGCGTGAAGCCGGAGTGGAAGGCCTGCACGCTCGGCCGCGAGGTGACGCAGACCGGCACCGCCATGCTCATCGTGCCTCGTGGTGGCAAGGAAGGTGGAGCTCGGGAGAAGATCGACTTCATCGTCAAGCTCATCAACACCAGGCGCGGTGATCAGGCGCTTGTGATCTCGAGCTACGAGTTCGATCACCGGCTTGCCATTGCCGGCATCACGAAGACCAGCAAGGACGTTCTAGAGGATCTCCGCAAGGAGGCTGGCAGCAGGAAGCTCATCATCGTGACGCACCACAAGCTGCTCACCGGCGTCAACCTACCGGCGTTGGAGGGCATTGCGCTGTGGGACAAGATCGGCTCGCAGGCGCTGTTCATGCAGACCGAGTACCGCCTGTTCCGTGAGTACGAGGATGAGCTGTTCGGCCTCAAGAAGACGACGAAGATGGTGGTGTACGAGCCGGGCGTCGCGATCCATGACAGCTCGGCCCTGCAGGCAATGAGCGCTGAGCTGCGGGATGGTGCGGCTCGAACTAGTCGTCCCGTGAAGGAGATCGAGCACCTCTTCGGGTTGAGCGTCTACACCAACGCGGGGCTGCGGGAAGTGACGCACGTCGAGATGGAGGCGGCCTACCAGGCGCAGCTCAGGGCGAAGGAGCTGGAGCTGTACGAAGAGGCCACTGATCCCGCTGTTCGCGGGGCGCTCGGTGACGAAGGGCTGGAGGCCGTGTACACACACGACGTGGTCGGACAGGGTGCCAACAAGGGTTCGGGTATCGACGCCACCGGCGTGTCAGACGACAACGGCGCCAAGACAACCAAGCCCGGTGAGCCGGCGAAGAAGGCCGAGAAGGAGCGCGAAGAGCAGCGTCGACGTCAGCTCGAGGTGCTGTGCGCCATGCTTCGACAGCTCAAGCTGTTCGCAGCCCACGACAGCGTCACCAACAAGCTTGACGCCTTGGAGGTCGCCAAGAGCGAGGTGCTTCGCGGTTGCTGGGGAGATGTCAATCAGCAGCTGCTGATCTTCGCACTAGCGCAGGGCACCCTGCTCGACTGGGCCAACAACCACCTGCGCCTGGTACTCAATGGCATCAAGGACCCGCTGCTGGAGATGGTGGGAACGCTGGGACCCAAGCAACCGAAGGAGGGACAGCAGCAGATCATCCTCGACAACGCGACGGTCACCGACCTGGTGGGCCGAGTGCGAATCACGCCAAAGACGGTGCTGGCCGTCAATCCGAAGAGCGGCGCGCTCGTCCGCGCCCTGCAGAAGCGCTGGCCAAGTGTCAAGATCTGGGCGGTGAGCGAGAACTCGGTGTTCGATCGCCAGCTGCAGGAGCTGGACGTGACCACCCTTCAGGTCGATGAAGATGGCCGGTGTAGTACAATGGATGACATGAAGTTCGACCTCGTCATCGGCAACCCGCCCTACAAGCGAAGCATGCACCTGGAGTTCCTCAAGCTGGGCCTTGATCACCTAGCGGAGAACGGTGAGCTCGTGTTCGTGCATCCCGCCGAGTGGTTGGTGCAGAAGCGTGACACACGCAACCAGCGAGCCATCTACAAGCCGCTGCGTGATCGACTGTCCGCGAAGCAAGTTGACATCACGTTGGTCGACAACCCCTGGCCCCAGGTTGGGCTGTACGTGCCTCTGACGGTGACACTCATTGGGCCCGGAGAAGGCGCTACCTTGACGGACACACGGACACAGGCCTACGGCGGCACCAAGCTGACACCAAAGCCAACGATCAAGCTGGACACGCTGGACGAGGCCACACAATGGGGGTCGCCGAAACAGGTCGCCTCGTTCTTGACGAAGGTGTGGAGCCATCCTGAGCGTTGGCACAACAAGGCGCGCAACGGCAGCGGGGCCTGGTACGTCAACTTGTCTGGCATCACCGGCAACGGCAAGACGGTCATTGATGACTACGATGGCACCAAGCGAGCCGTCTACAACATGTGGTCATTGGTGAACAGCACATCTCTTGAGATCACCGACAAGCCGCAGGTTGCCAAGCCGCAGGCTGGCAAGGCCGAAGGCAATGAGAAGGTGTGGGTGCCATTCAGCACCAAGGAAGAAGCGCAGCACGCGCTGGACTTCCTGACACGGACTCGATTCATGAAGGCGCTCATGGCCATCTGCAAGATCGATCAACACGTTTGGTCTGGCAAGCTGCTTGATGCGGTTCCATGGCTCGACTGGACCCAAGAGTGGAACGATGCGAAGCTCGCATCGTTCTTCAACCTGTCAGCTGAAGAGCTGGCTACCATTGACGAGATCGTTGACACGATCACACTGTGAGGAGACAACATGCCAAAGAAGCACACACCACAACCGCCGCTCATCAAGAAGGCCCAAGAGACTGAGACCGGTGGTGCGAAGACCTACACCGTCGGCGGCGTGGAGAAGACGCGTGCACAAGTCGTGCGTGAAGTTGAAGCTGGACAGCACGAAGGCTACCACACGGTGGTGACCGAAGGCACCAAGTACGTTCGTTCCAACCCAGACGACACCAAGCGCGACAACGTGGACACGAAGTGACATGAAGCAACGCGGTTGGTTCGCAGCTGCCAGGAAGCTGTACGCTGAAGACATCCTCAAGAAGCGAGAGCGTCGGAAGCTTGTCTCTCAGGGTGTGTGGCGCCTTGAGTGGTGGTCAAAGGACGGGCGCAAGACCATGGAGATCACGCTCGATGGCCAGCACATGCCTCTCAACGAGAGCATGAAGATCTACCATCGCCCCAAGCACCAGTCCCAGCGAGGGGCTGCAGTGCTTCGTGTGTGGTCACCTGATCGTGCGGCCACAGACAAGCATGGCAACGGCTGGCGCTCATTCAACGTGAACGACGAGATCTCCCTCACGCCCAAGGCATGAAGCACGCCACCCGCGTCAAGGACACTGGCGAGGTCTTCACTCCTCGTTCGCTGGTCCACAACATGCTCGAGCGCCTTCCTGCCTCTGTCTGGTTCGATCCCAACAAGCGGTGGCTTGAGCCCTCTGCGGGTGATGGAAACTTCTTGGTCGAGATCAAGGCCCGCCTGCTCCAGGCCGGCCACGACGAGCAACACGTCCTCGACCACATGCTCTTCAGCATAGAGCTGATCGACGACAACCACTGGGTCCTTCAGCACCGCCTCGGCTACCTCGTCGACGGCCAACCGAACCCCAGGTTCTGGCCCAACGGCGAGAACTTCGCCATCGCTCGCATCCACGCCCTCACCCAGGACCTGAACGCCCACAACCCGTACCACGAGAAGCTGGGCCTCGACCGTGACCAGGTCGTCCACCACCGCAACCACGTCTGCTGGACCGCCCTCGAGTACGACATGACCTTCGGCCGAGAAGAAGGTGAGGAACCGCCAGTGCTGCCTAAGCTGAAGGTTCGAAAGCTGGGTCCGTGGCCGGAGACCGATACTCCCGACGTCGGCGAGCGGTACGTGGTTGAGAAGGTCCTGGGCAAGCAGCCCCAGCTGGCCCACCCTGAGGTCCAGAAGCCTCCCAGGGTCATCAAGTCCAAGAGCGTGAAGGCACCTTCACCTGAGCCAGTGAAGATCCAGGTAGCCTCGGTCGGGCAGTATGTCAAGAAGTACGGCTCAGCCGAAGGGCTGAAGCGCTACCGAGCGGGTCTGCCGCTGTAACACTTTAGCGGTGCACGTCGGCGACCATGGTGATAAAATTTCCTGAACACCACCTGTTCTAGGAGATAACTATGGCCCCGTTGATCCCCCATTACTCCGTAACCGTGTGCCTGTTGGCCGACAAAGAGCTGCGTGCCCCAGTCAACGCAGTTGGCACCTACATCACCCTCTTCGGGCACTATCCACTTCGTGATCCGCTTGATCAGCTGTCCCACACGCGCGCGCGTACCCTGAAGGGGCTGCTCAAGCAGGTCAAGCGCTTTCAGCAGGCAGGCGGTACCGTTTTCTGGAAGGGCGGCGAGGTCAAGCCTGGAAATCGCTTCTATGACCGGCTGGACACGCTTACCTCGCTCATTCACAGCGGTAGACCCGACGTGCCGACGACGCTGAAGGTCCACGATCTGCTCGTTCGTCACGGTGGGCATGCCCTGGCGCTCATGCTTCCTGTGTCGGGGTACACCTCTGAACGAAAGCTGATGGCCAAGCTTTCGAGCCAACACAACATGGAGTTTGACAACTACGGTCGAGACCCGCGCATCACCGCACCCATCAAGAAGCGCTGGCTGCCCTGCCGTGCGGTAAAGCTTACCCTCTGATTGGATAGGTAACCAGTTACACTCTAGATGTGTACATCCGTGCCCATGGTGTTAGAATGGCATAAATACCCAAGCACCTCTGGACACCATCATGAAGCTCATCGACCTGCAGACCGTCAAGCCCCTGACTGAAGCCCAGCAAGCGGGCTGGGACCGCCAGATCACCGAGGACGTGCAGGCCGGCAAGCTGGACCACCTCCTCGAAGCTCTCGACGCCGAGCTGGCCGAGGGAGAGCTGGAGGAGCTTTGATCCACCGCCGCTCCAAGCAGTTCACGAAGCTCTTCGACCGGCTGCCGAAGCCGGTGCAGGAGCTGGCCAAGAAGAACTTCGAGATCTTCAAGCGCGATGAGCACCACCCATCGCTTGAGTTCAAGCACATGGCGGATGAGCTGCACAACATCTGGTCGGTGCGCGTGGGCAACAGCTGGCGCGCCCTCGGGAGAGAGCGACCGGATGGTAAGACCATCGACTGGTTTTGGATCGGCCCGCATGAGGAATACAACCGCCTGACTGGCACCACTCCAGGCCGCCGCTCCATCAAGGAAGACGATGACCTTTCTCTTCTGTCTGCTAGGGCTCTTTGCCGCTGAGCTTCTCGCTGTAGCCTGGGTTTCGTGGCGAATTCGTGACGGCGACTGGCTGGTGTAACGACCCTCTTCTAGTTACACCTCGTGCCCCCAATGGTGTATAATAGCACCATGAACACCCCCACCCCGCAGGAAGCCCTTCAGTTCTACCTGAAGAACCAGGACAGCATCGACCTCTCGAAGCTGGTCCAGGAGTTCATCTGCGAGTCGCCTGTCGCCTTCTTCGAGCTGCTCGGTCTGAAGCCGTCGACCGTCGGCTCGGCCCTCGCAAAGGGCCAGCCAGGTCTCTTCATGCGCCTGGCTACCCAGCGCAGCAGCCGGTACCTCGGCGTGAAGCAGGTCATCGAGCTGGCAAGCACCGGCCAACGGGTCCCGGCCATCAAGAAGATCCGCGAGGTCTACGGCTTCGGCCTGAAGGAGGCCAAGGACGTGCATGACAACCTTCAGCACCACCTCTTCACGCTGGGCGCCTTGGCGGACGACTACAGCACCGCCCCGGCGCTTCACGGTGAGCAGCTGGCGGCCTTCAACTTCATCAAGGAGCAGCTCTGATGGACGACACCCGCCTGAAGGCCTGGTTCGACGGTGACCTCGAGGATGACGAGCTGACTGCCGCCGAGGTCCGCGAGCTGGAGCGCCGCGTCATGGACGCCGTGGCCCGCAAGGTCCTCGAGCGGTCCGACGTCCACACCTTTCCCGAACACCGGAGCGTGCAGTGAGCAAGATCTACGTGGTGAAGGCCTCAGGCGGGTCGTATGACGACGCCTGGGAGTGCAACGTCTGCGCCTACCTCGACGAGGAGAAGGCACAGTTCGAGGTCTGGCGCCTCAACGAGCAGATGGTGCGGCTGCGGGAAATCCACGGAAAGATCCAAGAGGCCTACTACCGGCGGCTGAAGGCCACCCAGAAGGGGCTCGAGGTCGCTCCTGAGCGCCCACGCGGGCCGGTGAAGCAGACACCCACGTCGAAGGCCGAGTACAAGGCGGCTCAGAAGGCGTGGCAGGTGGTGGCGGACCCGATCCTGAAGCGCAACCAGGAGCACCTCGCGCGGGAATACGGAGCTGCTAAGGAGCTGGCCCGCTTGCAGGCGGTCGAGCTGGGAGCCACCGAGGAGGACCTGGTCTTCCTGGGTTTCCGCACCGAGGGCACCTACCCGATAACCAACTACAACCTAGAAGCGACGCACGAGTACGAGGAACTGGAGCTGAAGTGAGAAAGCTGAGCAAGTCAATCGAGGCCTACGAGGCAGGTGGCGGCTGGAGCTCCAAGCTCTTCGCCGAGCAGGCGCTGCCGCTGCTGAAGGGGCTGCAGGCAGGAGGTGTGCCGCTGCAGGTAGGACGCCACGTCATCTACGTTGGGTCAGGTGACAACCTCATCAAGGTCTACGTGCACCACAACGGGCGAAGCGAGGAGTACGTCACCTTCACCGACCGCCGCGGCGCCGAGCTGGCGACGTTTCACTACACGCAGTTTGACCAGCTCAAGGCATTCGTCTGGGCTAGAATACAAGGAGAACAAGAATGAAGGAAGTCTTCAAGGTGACCTACGGGTCGCACCTCTACGGCACCAGCACGCCGGCGTCGGACTTCGACTACAAGGTCGTCTACCTGCCGGAGTTCAGGGACGTTCTGCTTGGGCGGAAGCTGCAGACGTTCAAGGCGCGCTTCGACGCGCAGGGCGTGGCTCTGACCGACGGCAACGCCCCCATGCCGGACGGCGGCTTCGAGACCGAGTACGTGCCGCTGCAGACGTTCTGCCGCGACTTCCTCGGCGGGCAGACCTACGCCCTCGAGTGCGCTTTCGCGCACCTGCAGCAGGTGAACCCGCCGGCGCCGCAGCCCTTCTTCTGGGTGCAGGAGCTGGTCAACCGGTTCCTGACCTGCAACGTCAGCTCGATGGCCGGCTTCGCGATGAAGCAGACCTTCGACTACGTGCACCGTGGGGTGCGGCTGGACAAGGCCCGTCGGGTGCTGGCCGAGCTAGAAGAGCTGAGCCGCTTCGCTCAGGACGTGGCTGGCCTGGAATGGCCGCGGCTGGATACGGAGCTTGATCTCGTCGGCGGTGGCCCGCGCAAGGTAATCCACCTCATGATGGACCGGGCTGACTGCGAGCTGGGTACCACCGTCAACAACAACCGGACGATGCTGACGCTGAAGCTCAACGGTCGCGAGTACCTCGAGACGACCACGCTCAGCCACCTCTACACCGCGGTGGAGAAGCTGGTCGCCAGCTACGGGCACCGGTCGCAGGCGGCCGCCGAGGTGGCGGTGGACCTCAAGTCGCTGTCCCACGCGGTGCGGGTCTACGAGCAGGCGCTCGAGCTGCTGACGGTTGGCAAGCTCACCTTCCCGCGCGTGAACGCGCCCTACCTGCTGGCGGTGAAGCAGGGGAAGTTTGAGCTGGAGGAGGTCAAGGTCCGGCTGCTGGAGCTGGAGAAGCAGGTGACAGAGGCCCAGGCCAACAGCACCCTGCTGCCGGCCAAGACGCCTGAGCTGGAGGCGAAGTTCGAGACCTGGCTACTCGAGCTTCTGAAGCTCGAGTACGGGCTGCGTTGACCGCTTGAGCCGGATCTCAACGCCGGCGGGGATCTTCGAGACCCGCCGCCGCCGCACCTTTGGTGCCTCCATGAGGTCGAAGCGGAAGTCACGGCCGATCAGCCGCGTTACATGAACCAGCTCGAACGTCTTGTAGATCTTGTTGGTTCGGCCAGCGATGCCAAGACGAGAGAACTCGAAGGAGAGCGGGTAGTCGTAGGAGCCACGGTAGAACCAAAGCGTAACAAGCGACATCAGCTGCTTGAGGTCGATGCCCTCCTGCTGGGCGTAGTCGAGCACGAAGGCGCCCACGTCCTCGTTCGTGATGTTGTCAATGACAGCTAGGTAGTTTTCCTTGCGGTACTCGATGACCGAGAGGAAGAACATGTTGCCCTGGTCAGACGCCCACTCGACAGCGAGGTCTGGAATTCGTTTTTTAGGCATGTTGCACGGTGCCTTGTAGTTTTCGTTGGACCTATTTACAGGTCACCGGGAGGCTAGTTACAGGGTAGCCGTCGTTACATCTTGCCTGTGTACAAGAATGCAGGTTGATGTATAATGATTTCACCACACCCCCTCTGGAGTCTACTGTGAAGCTTGCCGCCGCCGTCACCCTCTGCCTTGCCTCCTCAGTCGCTGCTGCGTCGGATTGGACAGTCGTCGCGTACAACGACAACTATCGAGTAGAGGTGCAGAACGGCTCAGTGAAGTTCAACAAGAACAGAGCTGGCGAGTTCATTGTTGTCGCCACCACCCGGGAAACGACACTGCGGACCAATAACGCGTCGTTCTACCAGCGCTATGTGACGGTAGATGATTGCGATCGAGGTGCCGGGGTGTTCGTTGCGCTCAACCTGGATGGAAAGTTCCAATCAGAACACCAGTTCATCTTCGGTGGGGGCACGCTGGCGTCGCACGCCGCTGAGGCCATCTGCTTCGTTGGTGAGCAAATGGCGAAAGAGCTCTCCAAAAAGACGAACGACAAGAGCATCTGATACCAGCTGTTACACTTCACCTGTGTACAAGAACGCAGGTTGATGTAGAATAGCTCTATCGATTGAAACCCTGGAGATTCTGAATGACGACCATCAACGAGATCACCGTCAAGGCCATGAACAAGGAGCTCGGCGAGTTGCTCGACGCGTTCGCTACCAAGCACAAGCTCGGCAAGGGCCGCCAGCGCATCGTCTACGCCCGCGATGGGTCGACCATGAAGTTCACCGTCGAGTTCGGCGCCGAGGACAAGACCGGCGGCGTCAACCCCGTCTACTTCCGCAACACCGCTCGCTTCGGCTTCCGCGTCGGTCTCGACACGAAGCAGATCGGCCAGGAGCTCACGCTTGGCCGCCTCGGCAAGGTCTCCTTCGTCGGCATGTCCTCGGCGAAGTTCGCGATCGTCCAGGCCGCCGACAAGCGCCTCTTCAAGTACGACCCGGTGCTGGTCGGTGCAATGCTGAAGACGGCAGCTGCCTTCGCTTCCACCAACGGAAAGTTCTGAACATGAAGGTCAGCGAACTCATCGAGATCCTCCAGGCCCTGCCCCAAGACCTGGAAGTGGAAGTCAACGACAACAATGGTGGTGAAGTCTATGCCATCGAGGAAGTCACGCACTACAAACCGAACCTTGACCTCTGGCCGGACGACGCGGAAACTGTGGTGCTACAGGTCAACGGGAGTTGAACATGGACATGCTTCACTCACTCGGCATAGCGCTGGTCATGGCCTTCGGCGCCCTGTTCAGCGGCATTGGCATGGGCTGCCTGGTCGGTTTCTTCGTCGGCACCAACACCGTCAGGGGGCGTGGACGAGCGATACTCTCGGGCATGCTCTTCGGGCTCTTCATGCTGAACGCCTTCATCTGGTTGGCCTACAACGGGTACAGGCTGTGAACCTCGTCAAGCGCTTTCTCAAGAACCTGATGGTGCGGAACCGCCCGACGGTGGACTACACGCACTGGGACATCCACGCGCTGGCGCGAGTCATTGACCCCGTCGCCTGGGTCCCCTATGACGCCACGCCTGGCGCCTACTACATGGACTTCCCCGAGGCCTACGCCTCCTTCAAGCGCGCCATTCCGATTCTAGCGGCCGGTTACAAGGCCCCATGGGGCCACCTCTGGTCCGACGCTGAGCTCGAGGCCCACATTTCCAGGAGCACCAAGTGATCCATACCCCTTACCACATCCAGCGCGGCAAGATCAAGCACCCCCTCGTCGAGGGTCGCTTCAGCGAGGCTACCGACCTCGACTACATGGGCTCCGCTGAGTTCGAGTTCGGCGCCCTACCCATGTCCCTCCGTGCACTGCAGGCGCGCGTCGACGACATCAAGATCACCGTCGAGCCGCGCATCACCGGCGAGAGCGGCGAGAGCCTTCGCGTTCTCCACACCTTCACGCCTGACGAGTACGAGGAGTACGTCGGCCACCTGCTGAAGCTCCGTGCCGGCACCGCCCGCACGAAGGAGAGCACGTACTTCGATGTGGAGCACCCCAAGCACTTCAAGACCCTGCGGTGCGACCTGTGGTGGGACATCGACAACCACGTCATGTGGTCCTTCGACAAGGTCTTCATGAAGCGCCTACCGGACCACCTGGTCACGTCGTGGAGGTTCATGGATGAGCAGAAGGCGAAGGGGTAACCGTTACACTTCTCCTGTGTACAACCTGCGCAGCGGTGATAGAATAGCCACATGGTCAACAAACTCACCGAGCTGTACAACAGATCTATGAACAAGCACCTCACGCTCCTGACGCCTGAACTTCGTGCTCGTGTTGACGCGGTGGTGGAAGCTGCGTTTGTCAAGTGCGAGAAGCACTACAAGTGCAAGTTCAAGCGCCCCGAGGTGCGGTACGACATCCGCAACACCAACGGTGGCGAGGCGTGGGTCAACACGAACCGCATCCGCCTGAACCTCACCTTCCTCGTCGAGAACGACAAGGTGTTCCTCGAGTCGACGGTGCCGCACGAGGTGGCCCACCTGGTGTCGCACGCGGTGTACGACTCGAAGCCGATGAACGGCAAGAAGGTCAAGCCGCACGGCAAGGAGTGGAAGGAGGTCATGGACATCCTCGGCCTGCCGCCGAAGACCAAGCACACCTACGACGTTACCTCGCTGGACCTCCACAAGAAGGTCCGCAAGGCCCGCGCGCTGAAGACCACGGCGGCCAAGATCGAGGCGCTGCTGAAGCAGATCAGCAAGCTCGACGGCCCATCACGCGAGTACATCGCTGACCAGCTCAACGAGATCGGTTTCGAGGAATGACATGAAGCGCTACGAAGCTTGGGAAGGCGACCTGTACCTGGGCATCTTCTGGGAAGACGAGGTCAACTTCCTGGACGAGGGAAATCCTTACATTCGGGCCTGCTGCATCAGCGACTGACCTGTTACGCGTTACACCTCCGTAGTGTACACCAGCTCAGGTTGGTGTATAATGCACCCATGCACTCCAACAAGGACATCATGAAGAACTTCGTCCAGGTCATCACCTCCTGCCAGAGCGCCGGCGGTGCTGGTAAGAAGGCCGCCATCCAGGCCGCGCTTGCCTGCGCTGATGCTGAAACCCGCAGCCTCATCTGGCACGCGCTCAACCCCTACCTCACCTACGGCGTCCGCAAGTGGGAGACCCCCACGAACTACCACCCGCACGGTCACACCGGTGTCGGTCACTTCCTCGACCTGCTGCAGGCCCTCTCGAGCCGCTCGCTGACTGGCAACGACGCCTCGGCTGCCGTCACCAAGGTCCTGTCCCTCTACCCGAAGGAGGTCGCTGACCTGCTCGAGCTGGTCATCGAGAAGGACCTTCGCGCCGGCTTCTCCGAGGACACCTACAACAAGGTCTGGGCCGGCAAAGACGACCTGTACGGCACCATCCCCACCTTCGAGGTGATGCTCGCCGACAAGTGCGAGGAGCCAGAGGAGTTCCTCGAGCGCCTCACCTTCCCGGCACAAGCCGACTGGAAGTACGACGGGCAGCGCACCATCTGCATCGTCCGTGCTGGGCAACCTGTCGAGTACCGCGCTCGCAGCGGCAAGCCAATGGACCACCTGGTCGGCACCTACGACGCCGATCTGGAGAACATTCGCTACAACCTCGGCTACGACTTCGTGATGGACGGTGAGAGCTTCGCAAGCGACTTCACCGAGACCATCAACGCCAAGAAGGAAGGCAACCAGGCCGCGAAGGACGCCCTCCGCCTGCGCGCATTCTTCCTGATGCCGCTGACCGACTGGATGAACCAGTCGACCAAGATCACGATGCGCGAGAACCGTACACACCTCGCCTACCTAATAAAGCATGCCAACTGCAAGCGCATCGAGATCTCTGCCGGTCGCGAGGTCAAGGACTACGCTGACATGGTCGCCTACTGCAACGAGGTGATCGACGTCCACAAGCAGGAAGGCCTGATCGTCAAGAACTGGGAGGCCACCTACCAGTGGGACCGCACCATCGATTGGTGCAAGGTCAAGCGCTTCTACGACGTCGACGCCCGTGTCGTGGCCTGGTACAAGGGTCGCAAGAAGTCCCGCCTGGAGAACACCTGCGGTGGCATCACGGTCGAAGGTCGCGACGAGCAAGGCAAGCCATTCCGTACGAACGTCGGCAGCGGCTTCAGCGACGACCAGCGTAAGCACATCGCTGAGAACTTCGACGCGCTCTATGACGGCTCAACGGCGGTCATCACCTTCCAGGAGATGTCACTCGCCAAGGGCAGCACCATCTACGCCCTTCGCTTCCCCACCATCAAGCAGCTGCTGCGCGACGACAAAGTCGTCCAACCTCTGGAGGTCTAATCGTGACCCTCGACGCCCTGCTCTCCCTGGCGTTCTACCTTCTCGCGGCGTTTGCTTCCACGGTCGTCGTGATGGCCACTATCCGCAACCGGTACGGTGACTACGTCGCCGACAACTGGATGACGCGGCTGTCGGTCATCATCGCGATGCTGCTGATCTTTCTCACCGTTCCTCGGCTGCTGAGCCAGTGAAGGTCCTTGTTGTTGAGTACCTGCTGCGGCTGCCGGAGGCGACCAGAATTCTGCGGCTTTTCAAGCAGAAGAAGCACGCCGGCGCGGGTTACTTCTTTGACCTCCAGGACCTGGGCTGCACCATGAACCACGCCATGATGTACATGAAGGGGCTGCCTGACCCGTACAACCCACACATGTCAGGCACCCTGTACCGTGAGGGCGCCTACGTTCTACGGGTCTACCGTACCATCCCGGACCGGTAAATAGCTACATGATCACGCCGAGGACCCATGAAGCTCTACGACTTCAGCCTTTTTGCCCAGCGGCGCCAGGCCGAACGGGCCGTGGCTGAGGTTGCCGTCGTCCTAGATAAACCAGGATCTGTAATCGAGCTCAAACACCACGTCCAGGCGTGGTTCAACCTCCATCGCGAAGTTCTACGCCGACGTCAGGCGTGATATAATCAATCATGGCTAAGTATCTTCGAATCGCATCGGACCTCCACCTTGAGGGCTTCAGCGGGCGAGACCCGCTGACGCTGGCTATCGACTTCCTACCCCACGACGACCGCGATGCCGAGTCCGTGCTGGTGCTGGCTGGGGACATCTCGTCCTCGCCTGACCAACTGGTTGGTTTCATCGGTGCCGTGATGCTGCGCTTCCATCGGACCATCTTCGTTCCGGGCAACCACGAGTACTACCGCCACAACTACGACGCGTGGAACCCGACCATGCGGGACCGGTTCGAGAACTACTGCCCAGGGCTGAGGTTCGCGCTCGGCGATGTCGGTATGTTCGCAGAGGACGGCGTGCGCTTCATCTACACCACGCTGTGGGGTGACGGCGGTCCGACGCTCGCCGACCAAGGGGCGACTGGCTGGTACCTCAACGACTTCCGGCTGATCAAGCGGAACAGCCACCACGACCCAAGCTACCGCTCGGTCCCGCGGCACTTCACGGTGCCCGACATGATCAGCATCTTCAAGGGCCAGAAGAAGACCCTGGATGCCTTGCTGAAGGAGCCCTACGACGGGAAGACGGTTGTCATCACGCACCACCTGCCCTCGCGGCGGCTGGTCTCGGCCCGTTTCTGGCCGAAGGACGAATCCGATGGCGCCAACGGCGGCTTCGTCGGGCAGTGCGACGACATCCTCGCGTATGATCACGCACCAGCCATCTGGATCCACGGGCACACGCATGACACCATCGACACGCAGCTGTGGAAGACACGGATCGTCTGCAACCCCGCTGGTTACCGCGGTGAGTGGCACTCGCCTCACAACAAGTTCATGTCCGCTGAGAACGGCGCGAGCGTCACCGTGCCGAAGTTCGTGGAGCTATGAAGTTCTGGCACACCCAGGTCTTTTCAGGTCCTGACCCTGGACTGGTCGCGATGCAGGACGAGCTGCTTATCTGGTTCTGCCCCGACGGCACGGTCAAGCTGAAGCTAGGTGGGCACACCGACGACTGGGTGCTGTGGGACAAGGGGCGCTCCATTGGTGAGTGTCTGCGAGGAGAGCCTGGTGCCTGATACCAGCGTGCGAGTCATCAAGGAGGACTCCATTCCCCAAGAGACCTGGGACTGGCCTGAAGGTACGCGCTTCATCTGGATACCGCCCTTCAAGCTACGCCGTAAATGGGGGTTTGGTCCTCAGCTGTACGTTGTTGGTGGAAAGAAAGTGAAGGGCGGAGTTCACGATCCCATGCTACCGCTGCTGTCTCGTGGCTGACGTCATCAACATCGCCGACCGGCGGAAAAAGGAGAAACCGCCGCTTGAGGAGCTCATCACGCGGGCGGTTGAGTCCATTCAGCAGGACTGGGAGAAGTTCGCGCGTGGCAACAAGCTGAACGACTTCTTCACCTCCTTCGCCAGCGTGTGGGTGGACCCTGGCGTCAGCTACATGAACGACCTCAACTCGATTGGGGTCATCGAACAGAAGCTCGGCATCACCATCATCGTGCGCTCTCCCTTCGGCGGGCAGATGGGCTGGCGGGCAGCAAGCGTCTTCTCAGGGGGCACCGCCTGGACGCCTGACATGCCCTTCGAGAGCTACGCGCGCTGCTTCAACGTGCTGCTCTTCATCAAGCTGAAGCGCGACCTGCTCGCCAACGACATGGTAGACCAGCTGTAACGGTTACACATCTGCTGTGTTCGGT
>Ga0209294_1000050_pt1 | contig 16649 bp, 14 predicted proteins | sample LowerColdCreek_FD_184128 | JGI IMG/M metagenome (GOLD analysis project Ga0209294, IMG submission 184128) | Groundwater microbial communities from Cold Creek, Nevada to study Microbial Dark Matter (Phase II) - Lower Cold Creek (SPAdes) (version 3) | ecosystem: Environmental > Aquatic > Deep... | reverse complement strand
GCGGGCGCGATCCAGTTGCACGCGGGCGGCGTCCAGCGCGGCGCGGGCGACGGCCACGTCGGCCTCGCCCTGCTTGAGCAGACCGGCGCTGTCGTCGGCGGCCTGGCGGCTGATGGCGTCGGCCTTCAGCAGCTCGGCGTCACGGGCGGCGCGGCTAGCAGCCACGGCCAGTGAGGCCTCGGCCTTCAGCAGCGCGGCGGCGGTGCGGGCACGCTCAGCCTCGAAAGTCGCCGCGTCCAGCTGGTAGAGCGGCTGGCCGGCCTTGACGGTTGCGCCTTCGGTGAACAACCGCTTGACGACGATGCCGCTCACCTGCGGGCGGATCTCGGCCACCTGGCTGGCCGACAGCCGGCCCGGCAGCTCCAGCTCCAGCGGCGCGTCCTGAGTGCTGACACGGACCACGCCCACTTCGGGCGGGCCGCTCTTGGCCGGTTCGGGTTTCTTGTCCTGGCAGGCGCTCAGCAGCAGCAGTGCGGCGAGTGCGGAGAGGGTGAGGGTCTGGGGGATAACGTTCGTCGCCATGGGGCCGCATGCTGCCATCAGAAAGTGGCTGACGCAGGCTCCAGGGCTTGCTGGATAAAAAACTTTGCTCGTTTGTAATGTTCTGAGGCGCCATGCCGCCTGGCGCCTCATTTCACGCCCGGGGTGCGCGTGAGCGCATGCCCCAGTCCCAAAGCTTCTCGCTGGGCAGGGGCAGCACCATGAACCAGTGCTCCAGCAGGGCCAGGCTGAGCAGCATCGCGACGAAGCTGCAGGCGGTCGCCTCGAAGGCGCTCAGGCTCATCGCCACCGCACTGTGCCAGGCCGCGGCAGCCAGCGCGGTCACGGCGATGACGCTGACCGGGAACAACCCGTTGCCGGGCCGTTGGCGGAAGTAGCTGTGCATGTAGCGCAGGTGCTCGGGCAGGAACTGCTCGTTGAGGTTGCGCACGCCCAGGAAGACATTGAGCTTGGCCGACAGGCGCATCAGCCACAGCACGCCGAAGGTCCACAGCGCGAGCTGGTTAGGCTGCTGCCAGGTCAGCACGAGGATGGCGCCACCGAGCACGATGAGTGCCAGCTCGTGGTACAGGATGGCCATCACCGCATGGCCCACACGCCGCCAGCCGCGCGCGCCGGGCGGGCAGGCCAGGCGGCGCGGCCCGGTCACATAGCCCAGCAGAAAGCCCACCTCCTGCCAGGCCCAGACCATCAGCGCGGCTGTGAAGGCCAGGTAGGCGCCGCTGACGCGCGTGTCTGCCGCCGACACCGCCACGCCCAGCAGCGACACGCCCAGCAGCACCGTGGCCGAGGCCATGGTCCATTTGTGCGTGGCGCGCGGCAGACCGTTCAGGTACAGGATGACGCCCGTACTGAACCACCACAGCAGCACGGTGTAGAGGGCGGGCCAGCCGTGTTGCATGGTCTTGACCTACCAGCTTGGAGCCACACGCATCTCGCGCGGCAGTTCGTGCGTCTTGGTGGGCAGTAGGTACAGCCGGCCAAAGCACAGCGCCGCGCGGGCCGCGCACAGCCCCTGCTGCATACGCCCGACCAGCCCGCCGCGTGCCTTGGCGCGCTCGGCAGCCGCCGAGATCTGGCACAGCCGGTCCATGCCGGCGCGGAAGACCGGGTGGTCGGTGTCCAGGCTCAGCGGGAACACCTGGCGGGTGATCTCGGTGGTGATGTCGAAGACGCGGTAGTCGTAGTCTGTCGGGTCCATGCCCAGCGCCTCGCTGAGCCAGGGCCGCGTGTGGTCGCGCACGTACATCGTGGCGTAGACGGCCAGCAGGAAGAAGCGGATCCACAGCTTGTTGCCGCCCTGCAGCAGGTGCGGCTGGGCGCGCATCATCAGCGCGAAGGACTCGCCGTGGCGGAACTCGTCGTTGCACCAGCGCTCGAACCACCGGAATATCGGGTGGAAGCGCTTCTCGGGGTGGCGCTCCAGCTGGCGGTAGATGCTGATGTAGCGCGCGTAGCCGATCTTCTCGGACAGGTAGGTCGCGTAGAAGATGTACTTGGGCTTGAAGTAGGTGTAGGCCTTGCTCTGCTTGAGGTTGACCAGGTCGACCTGCAGGCCGAAGTCCTTCAGCGACTGGTTGATGAAGTTGGCGTGACGCGATTCGTCGCGGGTCAGGTATCGCATCAGCTTCTTGATGTCGGGGTTGCTGACGTTCTTCTGGATCTCGTTGTAGAGCACGCAGCCGCTGTACTCGCTGGTCAGCGAGCTGACCAGGAACTCCTGGAAGTCGCGCCTGAGCTGCGGCGACCACTGCGCGGACAGCTCCGCCACCTCGGCAGCGAACTCGGGCGTGCGGGTGAAGTGGTCGTGGTTGTTGTCGCCCTCGTACTCGGCCAGCATCGCGTCCCACTCGGCGCGGATGGGGCTCATGTCGAGCCGGTCCATGGCGGCGTAGTCGGTCTTGTAAAAGCGCGGCGTCAGCACCGTCTCGGCCTTGGCCAGGCGGGCGGCATCTTCGGGCGTGTGCAGTTCAGCGCTGAGCGACATGGTGGTCTCCGTGGGAGGTGGGCAGCAGCTGGGCGAACACCGCCGAGTTGGTCGTGCCGAAGGATTCGAGATCGACGCGCCGGCCGGTGGCGGGGTCGACCAGTGTCAGCCGGCCATCGGCGCGGCCCAGCAGCTCGAACGGCAGCTCGGGGCCCATGCCTTGGCGCTTGCGTTCGCGCACCAGCCCGCGCATGGTGCTGCGCAGGAAGCCGTTGGTGCCAGGTGCGACGGTCGTCAGCAGCGCGCCGTTGGCGGCGTCCAGCACGGCGATGCCGCCGTCCGTGCGGTCTTCGAAGCGCAGCTGGCGCGTGGCGAGCGTGGCCGCGTCGGCCTGCTGCACGGCGCTCATGCCCGACAGGCGCACGGCGCTGACGCCGACGAGGCAACTCAGCACCAGGGCCGCGATGGCCATCAGCGGAGCGATGGGCAGTTTGGTTTGCAGGCTCGCGTTCATGAGGGTCCTCAAGCGGCTTGGGCGAGTGGATTGGCGACCAGTGCGGGCACGCCGGTGCGCTTGTCGACAGCGCCCACGGCGCGCACAGGTAGCGCATGGCGCGCGGCCTCGGCCTGCTGCAGTGCGCTGGCCAGCGTCTCGGCGACCGCCTTGGCGTTGCTCAAGCCACGCAACATCGGCTGGGTGCGCTTGAGCTGCCAGGGCCGTGCGTGCGGCCACAGGTGCAGGTAGGCGATGCGGTCGGTGCCGGCCAGGCTCAGCACGATGTCGCCGCCCGCCTTGCCACGCGGGCGCCAGCCGGCCGAGGCGATCTGCGCGAACGGCAGGTTGAAGGTGATGCTCAGCACCACGCCCACGCGCATGACGACGCGCTTGCTGGTGATGGTGTAGACCGTGGTGCGCGCCATCAGCCATGCGATGCCGCCCAGCAGGGCCAGCGCCAGCACGATCATCGGCAGCATGCCGGCCAGCGCCAGCAACGTCTGGCCCAGCGAGGCGCCGTCGTAGGCACTGGTGATGCCGCGCCAGGCCAGCAGCGCGCCGAAATAGACCAGCACCAGGTCCACATGCAGCGCCTGGCGCGCCAGCAGCATGGCGTCCGGGCTGCCCTGCCACAGCTGCGTTTCATGGGCCGGCAAGGCTTCGGGCAGGCCCGGCGTGGCCTCGAACTCATGTTCGTGGGCCGGCGTGAGCACGTTGACGAGGGTGGTCGCGGCCCTCACAGCAGCGGCTCCTGGCGGCTTGGCGTGGCGTAGAGCGTGCCGGCGCCGTAGTAGGCCATGATCTTTTCCTCCTCCAGCAGCGTGACCTGGTCGGGGGCGCGGGTCTTGGGCACGCGGGCGAACTGGTGGCTGAGGATGGCCCTGACGCGGATGTAGCGCTGCTCGACGCGGGCGAAGTTCATCGGCAGCAGCACGTGGGCGCCACCCTTGACTTCCACTTCGAGGTAGCGGAACAGCATCTCCGAGCGGTCCACCCACAGGTCCACCACGCGGCCGCCCTCGGCGCCGTCGTCACCCAGCACCGGCAGGCCGCGCGGGTCGACGTCCTGCGGCGCCACACCGAAGCCCGCCGCCACGCGCAGCGGCACGATCTTGGGCAGGCCTTCGTAGGTCATGTCGGCCACGTCCGCCCGGTTGCTCCAGCTGCCCGGCCCCACGCCCGCGAGCAGCAGGTCGTCGGTTGCCTCGTTCGGCTGCAGCGGTGCGCCGCGGTAGGCGCCCTCGTGCAGCGGCGGCTGGTTGTCGCGGCGCTGGTTCGGCGCCTGCACGGTGTCGCCGTTGGCCAGCCGGTAGGTCTTGGGGTCAGGCACCGACGGCCAGCCCTGCACGGTGATGGACCCGGAGCGGTCCGACTCCAGCGGGTAGCCCTCGCGCTTGTTCTCGCGGTGCAAGTAGTAGATGAGGCCCGCGAAAAAGATCCAGAACGCGTAGAGCACGAGCTGGGCGACGTCGATGTAGCCTGTGATGGCACCGGTTTGCATGGAGGCCTCCTAGCCTGGGAACTCGGCCAGGCCGAAGCGCTGGCGGGACGAACGAAGTGCACCTGTGGGGCGCACCAGGGGACCGATGGCGATCAGCGTGCCGAACAGCAGCGCGATCTCCAGGTGATAGACGACGCTGTAGGCCACCTGCGGCTCGGACATCGCCGCGCCCAGCCAGCCGTGGGCGGCCAGCGCCTCGAAGCCGTCGCGCAAGGTGCCGCCCAGCGCCACGGCGACGCCGCCGGCCGTGGCCTGCATGGCGCCCCAGGCGCCGAGCGCCAGGCCTGCGCAGCCATTGCTTTCCAGACCCATGGCCACCACCAGCGTGCTGACCGCGAACAGGCCGCCGCCCAGGCCGATGAGGAAGTTGCCGAAGCGGAACAGCAGGCCGGAATCCAGCGGCGCCGCAAAGATGACCGCCGAGAACGCGCAGATGCCGATCAGCAGGCCGATGGACGCGAGGCGATACGCGTCGAAACCACGCTGCAGCAGCCGTGCGGCGATCGCGAACGCGGTGAACGAACCCAGTGCCATGCCGGCGGTGAGCAGGCTGGTGGACGCGACCGACAGCTTCAGGATCGCGCCGCCGTAGGGCTCCAGCACGATGTCCTGCATGTTGAAGGCGGCGGTGCCCAGGGCGACGGCGACGAGGAAGCGGCGGGTCTGCGGCTGGGCGGCGAAGCGCTGCCACACGGCACGGAAGGGCGGCTGCGGCGCAGCGGCGGGCGAGCGCTGAACGGTGCCGCGGGCTTCCTGCTTCCACAGCGCAATGGTGTTGAGCATCATGGTCACGATGGCCGCGCCCTGCACGACACCCACCAGCCGCGTCGCGGTGAAGTTCTGCAGCACCAGGCTGAACACCACGCTGGCCAGCACCATGCCCAGCAGCAGCATCACGTACATCAGCGCCACGACCCGCGGCCGGGTGTCAGGTCGCGCTTGGTCGGTCGCCAGTGCGAGGCCGGCGGTCTGCGTCGTCTGCATGCCGGCGCCGACCATCAGGAAAGCCAGGGCTGCGGCGATATGGCCGATGACGACGCCGCCCGGCTGGGCGCTGGCCTCGGCACCCGGCTGCAGCAGGATCAGCGCGAACGGCATGATGGACAGGCCGCCAAACTGCAGCAGCGAGCCGAACCACAGATAGGGCACGCGCCGCCAGCCCAGCGCCGACAGATGCGTGTCGGAGCGGTAGCCCACCAGCGCCCGGAACGGCGCGGCCAGCAGCGGCAGCGCCACCATCAGCGCCACCAGCCAGGCGGACACGCCCAGCTCGACAATCATGACCCGGTTCAGCGTGCCCACCATCAGCGCGTAGGCCATGCCCACCGACATCTGGAACAGCGCCAGCCGCAGCAGGCGCGACAGCGGCAGCTCGGTGCTCGCCACGTCGGCGAACGGCAGGAACTCCAGGCTCAACCGGGACCACTTCAGGGCCAGGCGCTGGTTGAGCTGGAGAACGGATTTCATGACCGCACCAGCTCCATCGCCTGCGACGTGTAGAAGCCGCTCGAGATGCGCTCGCTGCGGCGCGCGTCCCAGGCCAGCAGGCGAGGGTGCTCGTCCAGGCGACGCTGCAGGTGGCGCTCGGCCACCGGCACGATGGACGGCGAGCGGTTGCCGCGCGGGAAGAGCTTGCCCACGGCCTTGAACACCTCGAGCGCCGGGCTGCTGGGCGCGAAGGTGAACAGCAGCGAATGATGGGTGCGCGCGGCCAAGCCGGCGATGACCTCGACCGCGTCGGCCGGCTCGTAGTGGATCAGCGAGTCCATGCCGACGACGTGATCAAACTCGCCCAGCGCCGGGTCCAGCATGTCGCCGGAGCGGAAGTCGATGCGGCCACCGCTGCTGAACACCGGCTGGCGGTCGCGAGCCAGGTCCACCAGCGTGGGCGACAGGTCGATGGCCAGCACCTCGGCGCCGCGGCGTGCGGCTTCCACCGCCAGTGCGCCGGTGCCGCAGCCGGCGTCCAGCAGGCGGCGGCCGCGCAGATCGTCGGGCAGCCAGGACAGCAGCGTGGCGCGCATGCGGTCGCGGCCGGCGCGCACGGTGGCGCGCACTCGGCCGACGGGCGCATCGGAGGTCAATCTCGCCCAGGCCTCGGCGGCCGTGCGGTCGAAGTAGGTCTCGATCTCGCCGCGGCGTGTGTTGTAGGTATTCATGTCTGTGCTCCGTTTGCGGGCCGAGCGCCGGGCCGCTCCCAAGCCGGCCCGCCTGTGGCGATGTGCTTGCCGGTCGCGCCGGCAAGCATCGCCGTCCCTTCGGGGGACCGACTGGGCTTGCCCGCGTGCAGCGGGGCAAGACTGGGCGAGGGGCTCACGGTCATCAGTCGAAGCCCAGTAGGTCGAAGATGTCGCGGTCCTTCATCGGCACGCAGCTGTAGGGCTCGCTGCCCAGCCACAGCGCTGCGGCCAGGCGCATGTATTCCTTCTGCACGCGCTCCAGCTCGGGCGAGTGCTCCATCTCGAACAGCGTCGACTTCTTCAGCCGGCTGCGGCGGATCACGTCCAGGTCCGGGAAGTGCGCCGCGAGCTTCAGGCCGATCTTGTCGTTGTACTTGTCGATCTGGTCGGTGGCCGCGCTGCGGTTGGCGATGACGCCGCCCAGCCGCACCTTGTAGTTCTTGGCTTTGGCGCCGATGGCCTGCACGATGCGGTTCATCGCGAAGATGGAATCGAAGTCGTTCGCCGTGACGATGAGTGCGCGGTCGGCGTGCTGCAGGGGCGCTGCGAAGCCACCGCACACGACGTCGCCCAGCACGTCGAAGATCACCACGTCGGTGTCTTCCAGCAGGTGATGCTCCTTCAGCAGCTTGACCGTCTGGCCCACCACGTAGCCGCCGCAGCCGGTGCCGGCCGGCGGGCCGCCAGCCTCCACGCACATGACGCCGTTGTAGCCCTCGAAGACGAAGTCCTCGACGCGCAGCTCCTCGGAGTGGAAGTTGACCGTCTCCAGCACGTCGATGACGGTGGGCAGCATCTTCTTGGTCAGCGTGAACGTGGAGTCATGCTTGGGGTCGCAGCCGATCTGCAGCACGCGTTTTCCCAGCTTGGAAAAGGCGGCGGAGAGGTTGCTCGACGTCGTGCTCTTGCCGATGCCGCCCTTGCCGTAGATCGCAAAGCACTTGGCCGTGCCGATCTGCACGGTCGGGTCCATCTGCACCTGCACGCTGCCCGCGCCATCGGGTTGGCGTCGGTTGCCGATCTCGAGGATCGGGACTTCGGTGGTGGTCATCATGCGGCTGCCTTTTCCTTCGCAGGGGTCACGCCTTCTAGGCGGTCTTCCAATTCGTCGCCGGCCTGGCGCAGGGCTTCAAGGGTGTCGGCATCGGGCTGCCAGTAATCGCGTTCATAGGCTTCCAGCAGCCGGTTGGCCACGCGTGCGGAAGCGGTCGGGTTCAGCTGGGCCAGGCGCTCGCGCATGGCGGGGTCCAGCATGAAGGTGGCGCTGAGCTGCTCGTAGACCCAGGGGGCCACCTGTCCGGTCGTGGCCGACCAGCCCATCGTGTTCGTCACATGCACCTCGATCTGGCGCACGCCCTCGTAGCCGTGCTTGAGCATGCCCTCGTACCACTTGGGGTTGAGCATGCGGGTGCGGGTCTCCAGCGCTACCTGCTCGGACAGCGTGCGAACTGTGCCGCCGCCAAAGCTGTCGCGCGTCTGGTCGCCGATGTAGACCGGGGCCATCTGCGCGCCGTCACCGTCCTTGCGCACCTTGGCGCGCTTGATCGCGCGGCTGACGCCGCCCAGCGTGTCGAAGTAGGTGTCCACCGTGGTGATGCCCAGCTCCACCGAGTCCAGGTTCTGGTAGGCCAGCTGCACGTCGGCCAGCACGCTCTGCAGCAGCTTGGCTTGCTGAATCGGCCGGCCGGCGCGGCCGTAGGCAAAACCCTTGCGGCGGCTGTAGGTCTCGGCCAGCTCGTCGCCGTCTTCCCAGCGGCTGTTGTCGATCAGGCTGTTGATGTTGGCGCCGTAGGCCCCTTCGGCGTTGCCAAACACGCGCAGCGAGGCCGTCTCCAGGTCGCCGCCATGCTCGGCCTGGTAGGCCAGCGCATGCTGGCGGATGAAGTTCTGCGCCACCGGCTCGTCCGCCTGCGCGGCCAGGTAGGCGGCCTCGGCCAGCAGCTTGATCTGCAGCGGCAGCAGGTCACGGAAGATGCCCGACAGCGTGATGACCACGTCGATGCGGGGCCGTCCGAGCTCACTCAGCGGGATCAGCTCCGCGCCGGCCAGTCGGCCGTAGCTGTCGAAGCGCGGGCGCGCGCCCATCAGGGCCAGTGCCTGGGCGATGGGGCCGCCTTCGCTCTTGAGGTTGTCCGTGCCCCACAGCACCATGGCGATGGACTCGGGCAGCGGGTTGCCGGCGCCCATGTGCTTGTCCAGCAAGCGTTGCGCCTGGGCAAAGCCGTCCTTCACCGCGTAGGCGCTGGGGATGCGGAAGGGGTCGAAGCCGTGCAGGTTGCGGCCCGTGGGCAGCACGGCCGGCGTGCGCAGCACGTCGCCGCCGGGGGCAGGGCGCAGGAAGCGGCCGTCCAGCGCGCGCAGGATGCCGTCGATCTCGCGGTCCTCGGCCATCAGGTCGTCCATGTCGCTCAATTGCTGCAGCAGCGCTAGGTCTTCCAGGTCGTCGTCCGACGCGGGCATGCCGTTGGCCACCAGCGCCTCGATGACGGCACGTTCCGGCTTGACGCCGTGCGTGGCCTCGGCGCTCGACATCAGCAGGTCCACCCGCTCGGCCGGGCTGGGCGCCTGGCCCACCACGTGCAGGCCGTAGGGGATGAGCGTGTACTCCAGTTCCAGCACCGCCTCGCTGAGCCGCGCGACGCGGTCTTCCGCGTCCACGCCCCATGCCGGCGCGGCGGCAGCGAGGTCGAACTCGACGGCCTGGGCCTGGATCATCAGGCTCAGCTCGTTGCGCTCGGCTTGGGCTTCGGGCTCCAGGCTGCGGTAGCGGTCCAGTGCTTCCTTCAGCTCGACCAGGCCCTTGTAGAGGCCGGCCTCGGCGACCGGCGGCGTCATGTAGCTGATCAGCGTGGCCGCAGCACGGCGCTTGGCGATCGTGCCCTCCGACGGATTGTTGGCGGCGTAGAGATAGAGGTTGGGCAGGTCGCCGATCAGGCGGTCCGGCCAGCAGCGGGCCGACATGCCGGCCTGCTTGCCGGGCATGAACTCCAGCGCGCCGTGGGTGCCGAAGTGCAGCACGGCGTGGGCATTGAAGTCCTCGCGCAGCCAGCGGTAGAAGGCCGAGAACGCATGCGTGGGCGCAAAGCCCTGCTCGAACAGTAGGCGCATCGGGTCACCCTCGTAGCCGAAGGCGGGCTGGATGCCGACGAACACATTGCCGAAGCGCTCGCCCAGCACAAAGATGTGGCTGCCGTCACTTTGCTGCTTGCCGGGCGACGGGCCCCATTGCGCCTCGATTTCCTTCAGGTGCTTCTCGCGCCGCAGGTGCTCGTTGGCGGGGATGCGGTGGTGCACGTTGGCCATCGCGCCGAAGCGTGCGGCGTTGCCGGTGATGAGGCTTTCGCGCAGCGCGTCGACCGAGGCGGGCATGTCCACCGTGTAGCCCTCGCGGGCCATGGCCGCCAGCGTGTTGAACAGCGACTCGAAGACCGACAGGAAGGCGGCCGTGCCGGTGGCGCCGGCGTTGGGTGGGAAGTTGAAGATGACCGCCGCCACGCGGCGCTCGGCGCGCTCACTGCGGCGCAGGTCCACCAGCTTGCCCACGCGGGCGGCCAGCGCGTCGGCGCGCTCGATGCAACTGTGCATGTCGTGCGCGTCGATCTCGTTCTCGAAGCGGCAGGCATGGCTGCAGCCGGTGCAGGCGATGTGGGCGGCGTTGGCGCGGCCGCCGAACACCATCGCGCCGGTGGCACCGTCCAGCTCGGGGATGGCCACCATGATGGTGGACTCCACCGGCAGCAGGCCGCGCTGCGAACCGCCCCACTGGTCCAGCGTCTGGAACTCGATGGGGTGCACGGCCAGGTAGGGCACGTCCAGCGAGGCCAGGATGTCCTCGGCCGCCTTGGCGTCGTTGTAGGCCGGGCCGCCCACCAGCGAGAAGCCGGTCAACGACACCAGCGCGTCGATCCGCGTGCGTCCGTCGGGTGTGTGGAAATAGGCGGCAATGGCCGGGCGCTGGTCCAGCCCGGTCGCGAACGCCGGGATCACGCGCAGGCCGCGCGCTTCAAGCGCGGTGATGACGCCGTTGTAGTGGTCGGCATTGCCAGCCAGCACATAGGAGCGCATGACCAGCAGGCCCACCGTGCCGCGCGTGCCGGTGGTGGCGACCTTGGGCAGGGCGTCCAGCGAGGTGGCCATCAGGCCCACGGCGCTGGGGTGGCTCATGCGCGGGTGGTACAGGCCCACCTCGGGATACTCGATGGGTTGTTGCGGCATGGCGCTGGCACGCATCCCTTTGCGCGGCCCATCGGCATAGCGCTCCACCAGCAGGCGCACCATGTTGTCGATGTTGCCCTGCGAGCCTGCGAGCCAGTACTGCAGCGTCAGGAAGTAGGCCCGCACGTCCTGGGCGGTGCCGGGGATGAAGCGAAGGATCTTGGGCAGCATGCGCAGCGTCTTCATCTGCTGCGCTCCAGCCGTGCCCTTGTTGCCATCGTCCTTGCCCGGCGGCTTGCCGCGCAGGCGCTTCAGGAAGGCCATCGCGCCGGTGGCCGGTGCCGACATGTCGAAGCGGCCCATGCGCGTGAGCTTGGTGACTTCGGCGGCGGACATCGCGCAGACCATCGCATCGCAGTGCTCTCGGCGCGCCTGCAGGTCCGCCAGGACGGGCATGAAATGGTCTTCGAGGAAGAGCATCGAGGCGATGACGATGTGCCCCTGCGCGATATCGGCCTTGCAGCGGGCGAGTGCGGCGGGGTTTTCGTTCCACTCGGCCGCGGCGTGCACGGTCAGGCGCAGGCCGGGTAGGGCCTTGGACAGCGTCGCGTTGGCCCGCTCGGCAGCGCTGGCGAGGTGGCTGTCCATGGTCACGATGACCACGTTCATGGCAGCCCGCTTAACGACTGAAATGGGCTTTGGCGTCATACAAGGTCTCGATGGTGATCACCGGCACGCTCTTGCTGAGCGCATAGGCCTCGGTGTTGCGGCGGGCCTTGCCGCGCACGAAGAAGGGGATCTTGCGGAGCTCCTTCTCGGCGTCTGGGGTCCACTCGGCGGGCGCCGCCGTGGCCGTGGCTGGCACCTCGATCAGCTCGGGCGCTGCGGGAGCCTGAGTGGCCGGGCCGCCGAGGTGAGACGGCGCGGCGTCCTCGTGGAATTCGAAGTCACCCCGGAACATGCCGATCAGGTGTTCCTCCAGGCCCATCATCAGCGGGTGCACCCAGGTGTCGAACAGCACATTCGCGCCCTCGAAACCCATCTGCGGCGAGTAGCGCGCGGGGAAGTCCTGCACATGCACCGGCGCCGAGATCACCGCGCAGGGCAGGCCCAGGCGCTTGGCGATGTGGCGCTCCATCTGCGTGCCCAGCACCAGTTCAGGGCCGGCGGCGGCGATGGCTGCTTCGACGTCCAGGTAGTCGTCGCTGATCAGCGGGTCGACGCCGTACGTCGCTGCAGCCTCGCGCACGTCGCGGGCGAACTCGCGGCTGTAGGTGCCCAGGCCCACGACCTTGAAGCCGAACTCGGTCGCGGCCACGCGGGCGGCGGCGATGGCGTGGGTGGCGTCGCCGAAGACGAAGACGCGTTTGCCGGTCAGGTAGTTGGAGTCCACCGACTTGGCATACCAGGGCGAGCGGGACTGGGCTGCGGCGGCGGCCATGTCGGGGTCGATGCCGGCGAGTGCAGCGACTTCGCGGATGAACTCGCGTGTGGCTGTAGCGCCGATGGGGATGGTCTTGGTGGCGGGCAGGCCCAGGTTGCGCGCCATCCAGCTGGCTGCGGTTTGAGCGACCTCGGGGTAGAGCACGACGTTGAAATCCGCGTCGGCCAGGCGGGCCAGGTCGGCGGGCGAGGCGTCCAGTGGCGCGGTCACATTCACCGTCACGCCGATCAACTCCAGCAGCTGGCGGATCTCGCGCACATCGTCGCGGTGGCGAAAGCCCAGCGCCGTCGGGCCCAGGATGTTGCAGCGGGGCTTGTCACCCTTCACGCGCGGATGCGTCGGCTTGACCGCCAGGTGTCGCACCAGCTGGTAGAAGGTTTCGGCCGCGCCCCAGTTTTCCTTCTTCTGATAGGCCGGCAGCTCCAGCGGGATCACCGGCACCGGCAGGTTCAGCGCTTGCGTGAGGCCACCGGGGTCGTCCTGGATCAGCTCGGCGGTGCAGGAGGCGCCCACGAGCAGGGCCTGCGGCTTGAAGCGGTCGTAGGCGTCGCGGGCAGCGTCCTTGAACAGCTGCGCCGTGTCGCCGCCCAGGTCGCGCGCCTGGAAGGTGGTGTAGGTGACCGGTGGGCGCTTGTTGGAACGCTCGATCATCGTGAACAGCAGGTCGGCGTAGGTGTCGCCCTGGGGCGCGTGCAGCACGTAGTGCACGTCGCGCATGGCCGTGGCGATGCGCATCGCGCCGACGTGCGGCGGGCCCTCGTAGGTCCAGAGGGTGAGTTGCATGTCAGGCGGCCAGCAGCGTGCGCCGCGTGAGTGGACGGGTGAACAGCCCCGCGAGATCACCGGCCTGCTCGAAGCCCTGGATGGGCGTGAACACCAGCTCGATGGACCACTTGGTGGTGAAGCCTTCGGCCTCCAGCGGGTTGGCCAGGCCCAGGCCGCAGACGACCATGTCGGGGGCGGCGGCGCGGCAGCGGTCCAGCTGCTTCTCCACGTCCTGGCCTTCGGAGAGTTGTGTGCCGGCGGGCAGCCAGGCGAGCTCCTCGGCCAGGTGCTGGCGGTGCAGGTAGGGCGAGCCCACTTCGGTCAGCCGCATGCCTAGCTCGCGCGACAGGAAGCGCGCCAGCGGCACTTCCAGCTGCGAGTCGGGGAAGAAGAAGATGCTTTTTCCCGTCAGCGATACGCGGTGTGCGGCCAGCGCAGCTTCAGCGCGCTTGCGAGCCGGGGCGACGGCTTGTTCGACGACGTCGGCGTTCACGCCCATCGCTGCGCCGGCCGCCTGCATCCACACGGCGCTGCCTTCGGCGCCGAGCGGGAATGGCGCCGCCACGCGCTGCGCGCCGCGCGATTCCAGCGCCTTGGCGGTGTCGCCCAGGAAGGGCTGGGCCAGCAGGAAGCGCGTCTGCGGGCCGACGGCGGGCAGGGCGGTGGAGCTGCGCGACGGGAAGAAGGCGAAGCGCTTGATGCCCATCGCGGTGAACAGCCGGCTGAACTGGTCCTCCACCACATCGGCCAGCGCGCCGACGATCAGCAGCTCGGGTTCCATCAGCTGCGTGGCGATGGGCCGCACGGGCAAGGCCGGAACCAAGGCTGCCAGGCAGGCGTCCTCGCCCTGCGTAAAGGTAGTCTCGATGCCGCTGCCCGAGTAGTTCAGCACCCGCACCTGGGGCATGAATTCCTGGCTCAGTCGGGCGGCGGCGCGTGACAGGTCCAGCTTGATGACCTCCGACGGGCAGGAGCCGACGAGGAAGAGCAGGCGGATGTCCGGCCGGCGCTCCAGCAAGCGCTTGACCACGCGGTCCAGCTCGTCCTGCGCATCGGCCAAACCCGCCAGGTCGCGTTCGTCGAGGATGGCGGTGGCGAACCGCGGCTCGGCAAAGATCATCACGCCGGCCGCCGACTGGATCAGGTGGGCACAGGTGCGCGAGCCCACCACCAGGAAGAAGGCGTCCTGCATCTTGCGGTGCAGCCAGATGATGCCGGTCAGGCCGCAGAAGACCTCGCGCTGGCCGCGCTCCATCAGCACGGGCGAGTCGGTGCAGCCGGCGTCGGCATGAATGGGAATGACCGGACTCATGCCGCCACTCCCGCAGCCAGGCTGGCCGCGTGGTCCAGCCGCGCCATGCGCAATTTCCAGATGAACTGGGCCGCGTTGATGCAGTAGGTCGCATAGGCCGCCAGCGCCAGCCCCATCTGCTGCGGCGTGTTGAGCCAGCCGGTGAACCAGGCCACCACGTAGGCCGTGTGCAGCGCCAGCACGAGCATGCTGAACACGTCTTCCCAGTAGAAGGCGGGCGCGAACAGCCAGCGGTCGAAGACCACTTTCTCCCAGATGCAGCCGGTCACCATGATCGTGTAGAGCGTCAGCGTCTTGACCAGCACCGACAGCGCCGCAACCTGTTCGCCCTGGCCGCTCGCCAGGTAGCGCAGCACCAGCGCCAGGCTCACCAGGAAGACGACGAACTGCACGGGGGCCAGGACGCCCTGGATCAGCGTCCAGACGCTGGCGTCGCGGCGGGCGCGCTGTTGCGGTGTGTAAAGCGGTGCCCGGGCGGCGCGCGAGCTCTGCCTCAAGGCTTGGGGCGAGGCGGCTTGAATCGGCATGGGGCGAATCTAGGCCCGCGATTTGCGACTGTCAATCGGAATTGACGTAAACAAAACTAGACATTTGCTGCGCAACCGGGAAAATCAGCTTGACGGCGGCCCGGCCGCCGCCGACATTCTTTGAGCGCTATGTCAACGCAAGCTGACGTGCCTCTAGCAGTCCCCAAACAAGAACGCAGATCAAGCGAAACACGAACGGTTAGCAGTAGCGATTTCTGACGCCACCCAGCGCCGAGGACCGGAGCCGATGCTCTCCGGCCGCTCACATGGAACCCTTGCTGCCAATCCACCCACGAGGAGAAACGTGGTGGCTGGATGGACGATCAATCGACTGGCCAAGCGCCAGCAGGCAGTACGGCACCTGACGACGGAGTCCCGCGATCGCGCGGCCGACGCAGACCGCCCCGACCCTTTGACGCTGGCCGAAATGCTGGTGATCAAGAGCGGCGAGTTGAGCGCGAGGCCGCGACAGGGCAGCGCTGACGAGGAGCGGCCCCGCCTGGGCTCGCCGCACCTGGTGTCCAGCAATACCTCGCAGGACCTGCAGCTCTCGCGCATCGTCGAGCTGGAGATCATTCCGCGCCTGATGCTGATGCACAGCGCCCAACCCTTGCAGGACCGCCCGCCCTTGCCGGTGCTGGTGCTGACGACCGAGCATGTCCACACGCTGGGCCGCTTGTCCGCCGAGGGGGATGCCGACAGCGCCAGCAGCTATGTGCGCGCGCTGCTCGACGCAGGGGCCTCGCAGGAGCAGGTGTTCCTGGATTTGCTCGCTCCCTGCGCCCGCTGGCTGGGCGAGCTGTGGGAGGACGACCGTTACGACTTCTCGCAGGTCACCATCGGCCTGTGGCGCCTGCAGCGGGTGTTGCACGAGCAGGGCAGCCGTTTCAACCAGGTGGCCCGGCCCGACGCCGACAGCCATCGCGCCCTGCTGGCCGCCGTGCCGGGCGCGCAACATACCTTCGGTGTGGTCATGGCGGCCGAGTTCTTCAGCCGGGCCGGCTGGGACGTCGAATGTGAACCCAAGGCCACCTGGTCGGACCTGCAGACCCGTCTGAAGTGCAACTGGTTCGATATGTTCGGACTGTCAATCGCCACTGGCGACAGCATCGCGCATGTCGCGTCTGCTATTCTTGACATGCGAGAGGCGTCAGCCAATCGCGAGATTTTTGTGATGGTGGGCGGGCCGATGGCGGCTCAGATGCCGGAATTGGCGTCGCTCTGCGGGGCCGATGCGATGGCGAGCGAAGCCTGCGCAGCGGTCGAAGCCGCCAGAGGCGGTGTCAGAGCGCGCGTCAAGCGAGCTTGACGCCAGTCGCCGTGCCATCCACCGCCGATACCCATCCTTCTTGTCTTTCGGCGGCGTCCCGATGCTGCCCCTCGCAACCCAGGGAGCTTGATGCACAACCTTGGCACATCGGCCACCGATCAGCAGTTTGAAGCTCCCCAGCTCTATTTCGCTGACCTGAATGCCGACGTCATGGCAGCGGTGGTGGCCGCCGCTGCGGATCTGGCCCTTGTGCTGGACAGCCAGGGGGTGATCCGCGATATCTCGCTGGGCACCAGCCACACCCGGGAGCTTGGCGAGCTGCGCCAATGGGTGGGCCGGCGCTGGGTCGAGACGGTGACCATCGACAGCCGCACCAAGATCGCTGCCATGTTGGCCGCCGCTGCCGGCGGCGCTGGCCCCGAGAACCAGGGCCAGCGCCCGGAGCGCCAGGTCAACCATGCGCTGGCCGGTGGCATCGACCTGCCCGTCAGCTACAGCATCGTGCCCATGGGCGTGCAGGGCCGCGTGCTGGCCCTGGGCCGTGACCTGCGCGAGGTGGCCACCGTGCAGC
>Ga0209294_1000049_pt1 | contig 16664 bp, 17 predicted proteins | sample LowerColdCreek_FD_184128 | JGI IMG/M metagenome (GOLD analysis project Ga0209294, IMG submission 184128) | Groundwater microbial communities from Cold Creek, Nevada to study Microbial Dark Matter (Phase II) - Lower Cold Creek (SPAdes) (version 3) | ecosystem: Environmental > Aquatic > Deep... | reverse complement strand
TGCAGGAGGCTGTCGACGAAGCGCAGCGTCATCAGCAGCGCGATCAGGAACAAGGGCGAGGCCAGCGGGGCAGGTGTGCGGCCGCCGTCAGCGGCGACGCGCAGATGGCGCCAGGCCGACATGCTGGCCGCGAACATCAACAAGGCGGCAGCAGCGCTGACGATGCGGTCCTGCCAGCGCCTGTCGCCGTCATACGGCAGCGGCAGCAGCAGCAGCGCCGCAACGGCGACCACCGCAGCAGCGGGCCGCCATGGCAGGTGGCGCGTCGTGATGGCCGGCACGGCCGCGCTGAGCATCGCGAAGGACGCCACGGCGAGCACGTCGGCGGGCCAACGGGTGAGCGCGTCGGGCAGCACGCCGCGCAGCACGTGCAGGCCAAGGGCCAGCGCGGTGAGCGCGTTGGCGCCGGCCATGGCCAGCGATGCGCGCGGCGCGATGCGGGCCAGCAGGGCCATCGACAGCCAAACGACCGTGGCCACGCCGGCCACGGTGATGATGGCCGCAAGCAGGGTCAGCATCTGCGAAGGCGCCGTCACGCGCTGCCCTCCGGCTGCAGGTGCATGGCGACGCAGACACGGTTGCGGCCCTCGGCCTTGGCTCGGTAGAGCGCGCCATCGGCGCGCGTCATGCCGATCTCGCCCCTGGGGTCACCCGCCACCGGCAGCGCCACGCCGAAGCTGGCCGTCAGCGGCAACACCTGGCCCTGCCACTGCAGCGGCTGGGTCTCCAGCGCGGCGCGCAGGCGCTCTGCGACGGCGGCAGCCGTGGCGAGGTCGGCCGGCGACGCCACCGGCAGCAGCGCGCAGAACTCCTCGCCGCCCAGCCGGCCCAGCCGGTCCACCTCGCGCAGCCCGGCCTGCCAGACGCTCACGCAGTGCTGCAGGGCGGCGTCGCCGGCGAGGTGGCCGTGGGTGTCGTTGATGCGCTTGAAGTGGTCGATGTCGATCATCACCAGCGCGAAGCCGTGGCCGCGCTGCAGCTGCGCCTGGGCGGCGTCCAGCGCCTGCTCGAAGGCGCGTCGGTTGAGTGAGCCGGTCAGCGGGTCGCGGAAGGTCAGGTGCTGGATGCGCATGATGACGCGCCAGATCATCAGCGCGATGAGGCTGAGCGTGATGCCCGCCGTCACGATGAAGGCCACCACCGCCCGCCCCGCCGTGGGCAGCTCCCCCGGGCGCGCCGCGCCGCCCATGCCGGCCAGCAGCATGCCGACATGCACCATGCCGGCGATGGTCAGCAGCGCGAATGGCAGCGCCGTGCAGCCGGCGATGACCGGCGAGAGCCGCCTGGCGATGCCGGAGCGGATCTCGTGCACCCCCAGCGCCGCCAGCACCGAGGCGCTGCCCATGCTGGCCAGCTGCGGCAGCAGCGCCGAGCCGTCGGCAAGGCCCAGCGTGATGCCCAGCGCGCCAGCCCCGCTGATCCACGCGATGTGCCGTGCCCGCCGTCGGCTGCCCACCATGCGGCGCAATGCCAGCAGCAGCAGCAGCATGCACAGCAACAGGCTGAACTCCGCCACCGCCTGGCGCAGCAGCAGAGGCCAGCCGGCCGTGAAACCTTCGCTGACCTGCAGCAGCACGCGCACCATGTGGGCGGCCGCCATCAGCCGGCTGGCGCGCGGCGCAATGCGAAAGGCCTGCGCAAGCGTCAGCCAGGCCAGCGCCGCCATCAGATTGAAGAGGGCGCTGACCTGAAGGATGGTGGGGACGTCGAGGAATTGCATGTCAGCCGAGCATCTTCGTCGACAAGGCCACAATGGTGCGCATGTCGGCTTGGGTCTTGATCACCGGGGGGGCGCGTGGCATCGGCGCGGCCACTGCGCTGCGCTGTGCCGAGGCGGGCTGGGACGTGGTCATCAACTACGCGCAGGACAGCGCCGCCGCCGAGGCGCTCGCCGCCCGATTGCAGGGCTTGGGCCGGCGTGCGCTGACCGTGCGGGCGGACGTGTCGGACGAGGCGCAGGTGGCGGCGATGTTCGAGCGCCTGGACGCCGAGGGTGGCCGGCTGGCCGGGCTGGTGAACAACGCCGGCATCGTCGCGCCTGCCGCGCGCCTGGAGGCCATGGCGCCCGAGCGTTGGCGGAGGCTGTTCGACGTCAACGTCATCGGCACGCTGCTGTGCTGCCAGCAGGCCGCGCGGCGCATGAGCACCGCGCACGGCGGCGCGGGCGGGGCCATCGTCAACCTCAGTTCACGCGCGGCGGAGTTCGGCTCGGCCGGCATCTATGTGGACTACGCCGCCACCAAGGGCGCCATCGACACGCTGACCAAGGGCCTGGCCCGCGAGCTGATCGCCGAGGGCATCCGCGTCAATGGCGTGCGGCCGGGCGTCATCGAGACGGACATCCACGCCAGCAGCGGCATGCTGGAACGGGCGCGGGGCCAGGTGAAGGACATTCCCATCCAGCGCCTGGGCCGCGCCGAAGAGGTGGCCGAGGCGATCGCCTGGCTGCTCAGCGATGCGGCGAGCTACACGGTGGGTGCGCTGCTGGACGTGGGCGGCGGGCGATAGGCGCGCAGTCAGCGCTTTTCCACCAGGCTGGAGTCCACACCCTCGCTGCGCAGCCGGTCCGACGTTGCCCGCGCCTCGTCCACGCTGGGGAACGGCCCGGCGCGCAGCCGGTGCAGGCCGGCCTCGCGCACGACGGTGAGCAGCGGCAGCAGGCTGAGGTCGGCCTCGGCGACGCGCTGGCGCAGGACCTCGGCGGCGTCGAGCTTGGCGAAGGCGCCGAACTGCAGCCAGTAGCTGGTGGCTGCGACCCGGGCGGTCGTCTCGCGCTGCGGTGCGCCGGGCGGCGTGTCGGGCACGAAGAGGGGCGGTGGCTCGTTCGCCGGCCTGGGCCAGCTGCCGGCGCGGATCTCGGCGTAGGTGATGCGCCGCACTTCCACCGGCGCCACGCCGCGCAGCAGGTCCAGCTTGAGTGCGGCCGTGTAGCTCAGGTCGATGATGCGGCCCTTGTGGAAGGGGCCGCGGTCGTTGACGCGCACGATGATCTCCCGCCCGTTGGCCGGGTTGCGCACCCGGGCGTAGCTGGGGATGGGCAGCGTCGGGTGCGCGGCCGTCATCGCGTACATGTTGTAGACCTCGCCGCTGGCCGTCTGCCGGCCATGGAACTTGCGGCCGTACCAGGAGGCCAGGCCCCGGTCGGCGTAGGCCGCGTCCACCGTCATGGGCACATAGCGCTCGCCCAGCACCTCGTAGGGCTTGTTGGGGCCGCCGATGCGGATGGCCTCCAGGCGCGGCACGGCATCGGGCACCCGGGCCAGCTCGGCCGGCGGGTTGGGCAGCGGGCCGTCGCGCTCGCTGCTGGGCGCGCGCGTGGCGCAGCCGGCCAGCAGTGCAAGCGCCAGAGCCAGCCCAGTATGCTGCGCGCTCTGTTTCCATCGGCCATGCCATGCCATGAGCAACTTCGTCTTCCCTCCAGTTCAGACGCCCAGCGCCACCGTGCGCGGCACGGATGCCCGCTATGCGGTCAGCCGCATCTTCTGCGTCGGCCGCAACTATGCCGATCATGCCCGCGAGATGGGCGCCGACCCGACGCGCGAGCCGCCGTTCTATTTCACCAAACCCGCCACGGCGCTCACGCCCTCGGGCTCGAAGGTGCCCTATCCGACCGAGACCAGGAACTACCACTACGAGATGGAGCTGGTCATCGCCATCGGCTCGCCGGTCTTCAAGGTGACGCCCGAGGCCGCCCGCGCCGCCATCTGGGGCTATGCCTCTGGCCTGGACATGACGCGCCGTGACCTGCAGGCCGCAGCCAAGGCCGGCGGCAAGCCTTGGGACACGGCCAAGGGGTTCGACCAGTCCGCCATCCTCAGCGACATCGCCCGCGTGAGCGAGGTCGGCCTGCTGGAGAAGGGCGCCATCACGCTGAGCGTGAACGGCATCGAGAAGCAGCGCGGCGACCTGGCCGACATGATCTGGAGCCAGGCGGAGATCGTGTCCAACCTGTCGCACCTGTATCACCTGCATCCGGGCGACCTGATCTACACCGGCACGCCGGCCGGCGTGGGTGCCGTGGTGCCGGGTGACGTGATCGTGGGCCGCATCGAGGGCCTGGGTGAGATCACGTTGACGGTGGGGCCGGCTGAATGATGTTTGACGAAGAGACGTTGGAGCAGGCGCGCGCGCGCAACATCCGCGAGGCGCTGGCCGAAGACATCGGCCGCTGTGACTGGACGGCCCAGCTCGTGCCCGCAGGCCGGCGCGTCGCCGCCCAGGTGCGGGTGCGCGAGCAGGCCGTGCTGTGCGGTCGCGACTGGTTCGACGGCGTGTTCGCGGCACTGGACGCGAGCAGTCGCATCGAATGGCTCTATGACGAAGGCGCCGTGATGGCGGCCGACAGCATCGTCTGCCGCATTGAGGCCGACGGCCGCCAGCTGCTGTCCGCCGAGCGGCCGGCGCTGAACTTCCTGCAGCTGCTGTCGGGCACCGCGACCATCACCCGCGCCCATGTCGACGCGGTGGCCGGCGCCAGCACCAACCCACGTGGCTGCGCCATCCTCGACACGCGCAAGACCATCCCGGGGCTGCGCCTGGCGCAGAAGTACGCGGTGCGCGTGGGCGGCGGGCAGAACCAGCGGCTGGCGCTGTACGCCGGCATCCTCATCAAGGAGAACCACATCGCCGCCGCCGGTGGCGTGGCGCTGGCGCTGCGCGCGGCGCAGGCGCTCAACTCGGGCGTGGACATCCAGATCGAGGTCGAGACGATTGAGCAGTTGCGCGAGGCGCTGGACGCCGGCGCCGTCAGCGTGCTGCTGGACAACTTCAGCGAGGCGCAGATGCGCGAGGCGGTCGCGGTGAATGCCGGCCGCGCGTTGCTGGAAGTGTCGGGCGGCGTGGCGCTGGAGCAGCTAAGGGGGATCGCGGCCACGGGGGTGGACCGCATTTCCATCGGCCGGCTGACCAAGGACGTGCGCGCGGTCGACTACTCGATGCGCGTGCTGGGGCCCACGACGGACTGATTCAACCCAGCAGGTGCGCCCGTACCCGGGCCGCCGCGTCGGCCGGATGCTCCTGCATGAAGCAGTGCCCGCCGGCCGTGACCTGCGCCCGCAGGTGCGGCGCGTTGTGTCGGTGCGCCCGGGCACAGCCAGCGCGCACGAAGGGCATGGTGGTGTCGCCGTGCAGCAGCAGCGTGGGCGCAGTGATGCGGCGCAGCCGGCTCCACAACTGGTCGGGCATGGTGCTGAAGATGGTGGACTCCAGCTCCGGCGCGCACTTCAGCCGTACCGTGCCGTCCGGGCTGTCGCGCAGCGCGTGGGTGACGAAGGCGTCCAGCGCCGCCTCGTCCCAGCCCCGGTAGGTGCCGCGGCCACGCAGGCTCTCGCGGGCGTGTTCGCGGCTGGGCCAGTCGCGGCGGCGGCGCTTGGTTGCGCGGGCCAGCGGGTTGACGAGACCGGTGCCGGCGCGGCCCATCATCTGCGCCGCGAGCAGCATGGGCGGGGGGAACAGCACCGGGTCCAGCAGCACGGCCCGGTCGAACGGCTGGCCGGCCGCGCCCAGCAGCAGTGCCGTCTGCACGCCACCGAAGCTGTGACCCACGGCCATCAGCGGCACGTCGCCATAGGCGGCGCGTCCGGCCTGGAAGGCTTCCAGCGCCGCCTCGGCGCAGCGGTTCCAGCCGGCGAAGCGCGGCGTGGCGTCGCTGTCGCCGTGGCCCGGCGCGTCGCACAGCCAAAGGTCGAAGTCGCGCGCCAGCGCCAGCAGCAGGGGCTCGTAGACGCGGCCGCAGAAGCCGTTGCCATGCAGGAAGTGCAGCAGCGGCCGGCCGCTGGGCGGTGTGCGCCAGCCGCGCAGCACGGTGCCCGTGACGGGCGATGCGTGAGCCCAAGTCTCCCAATTCATGTCAGTGTCCATAGTCATTTCGGGCCGAGCGCCGGGCCGCCCCAAGCCGGCCCGCGATGGCGATGCTCGCGGCTCGATGCCGCGAGCATCGCCGTTCCCTTGGGGGACCGGCTGGTGGCGCCCGCGTCCAGCGTGGCGCGACCAGACGAGGGGCTCACGGTCTACTCGTCGAACCAGGGCTCGTTCGGCAGATCGTCGAAGACCTTGCGCAGCCCCGCGCTCCAGCCCGCGCGCAGCGCCTGGAAGTAGGGGTCGTCGCGGCCGATGCGGTGCGGCGGCTTCATGGCCATCTCGAACTGGTTGGCGCGCAGCATCAGCATGTCGATGGGCAGGCCCACCGACAGGTTGGACTGGATGGTCGAGTCGAAGCTGACCAGCGTGCACTTGGCGGCTTCGTCCAGCGGCGTCGTCTCGTAGCGGATGACGCGGTCGATGATGGGCTTGCCGTACTTGCTCTCGCCGATCTGGAAGTAGGGCGTGTCCTCCGTCGCCTCGATGAAGTTGCCCTGCGGGTAGACGTGGAAGAGGCGGGGCCCCTCACCCAGGATCTGGCCGCCGATCAGCATGTTGGCGCCGAAGTCGACGCCGCCGTTGTAGTCGTGGCTGTCGCGGGCAATGATTTCCTTCAGCGTGCGACCGAGCAGCGCCGCAGCGTCGTAGAGCGACGGCACGTTGAGCAGGTGCTCGCCGTCGGTGTGCAGGCGCTGGTTCAGCACCGACATGACGGACTGCGTCGTCGCCAGGTTGCCCGCCGTCAGCACGACGATCTCGCGCTGGTGGGGAATCTGGAACTGGTACATCTTGCGAAAGCTCGCAATGTGGTCGATGCCCGCATTGGTGCGGGTGTCCGACGCGAACAGCAGGCCGGCGCGCAGGCGCATCGCGACGCAGTAGGTCATGGGGGCGGGTGCGAGTGGGCAAGCGTCGGATTATGGCCAGCGACCGTTCAATGGGCGTCTCGTTCGACCACCGAACCCGAGCTGCCCACCAGCGGGTCCAGGTCGGCGCCGAGGTGGGCCTGCTGGACATGGTCGACGCACAGCTTCACCTAACCGCGCGTTGCCACGGCGGCGTGGCAGCTCGTCGTCGCTATTGCCGCAGCCCGTCATCAGCACGACGCCGTCCAGCGGGTTGACCCGCAGCGACTCCTCCACGTCCATGCTCGCCAGCTTGCGCAACAGCATGGCGGTCGGCTTCATGAGGGTCTCACCGAGCGACATGACCGGGACCGCCATCGGCACGCCGCCGGCCTCCAGGATGCCGCGCTTGACCGACTCGGCCAGCTCACGCAGGTGGCCGTTGCCGGGTGTCAGCTCGCTCCAGGTGTTGCAGAGGCCGACTGCCCGCTTGCCGCCGAAATAGTTGCTTGGACAGCCCTGGCTGCGCAGTCCCTTCTTGCCCATCACCTCATCTGCCACCGTCGTCTCCTTGTTCGGAGGCAAATGGTGGCTATCCCGCGTGGGCGGGCGAGCCATCGGTGCTGCCAGCGGGCAGGCAACCCAGGCCGCGCAGCGAGGCCTCGACGGCGATCTCCAGCGGCGTGTGCGGCTCCTGCCCGAGCACGGCGACGAGGCGCGCGTTGTCCATGCGCACGGGCTGCTGCCAGAGGTAGCGCATCTCGCGCATCTCCTTGATCGTGGTGACGAAGGGCGCGGCCAGATTCAGCAGCCACCAGGGCAGGGCGGCGATGCGCGGCGTGCGGCCATGGCGGGCGGCGACGCGCTGGATGGCCTCGGCCATCTGGCGGCCTGTGGCGTCCCAGTGGCCGGCCATGTGGAAGCTGGCGAAGGCGGGCAGGGTCTCTCGCCGGGCCAGCAGCTCGACCATGGTGCGCGCCACGTCGGGCAGGTAGCCCCACTGGTGGCCCACGCCGGGCGCGGCCGGGTTGCTGATGCTCGTGATCGGTTTGCCGGGCTTGATGAGGCCTTGCGCGAACCAGTTGTTGCCCGGCTGCGGGCCGAAGAAGTCGCCCGCCCGCACGATGATGACGCGCGCCCCGCGCTGGCTGGCCGCCACCAGCCGCGCCTCCATTTCGACGCGGATGGCGCCCTTGCGTGTGACGGGGCGCTGCGGGGAGTCCTCGCGCAGCAGCGACGAGAAGGCGTCGGGGCCGAAGTTGTAGACCGTGCCGGGCAGCACCAGCGTCGCGCCTTGGGCCTGGGCGGCGGCGATGCTGTTGTCCAGCATCGGCAGCAGGAGGCGGTCCCAGTCGCGGTAGCCGGGCGGGTTGACAGCGTGCACGATGACGCGGCAGCCCTGGGCCGCGCCGGCCACGTCCGCCGCGTTCAGCGCGTCACCGGCGAGCCAGTGGATGCCGTCGCGCAGCTCGTGCGCTGTGCCCAGGCCGCGCTTGATCGCCTTCACCGTCCAGCCCGCATCGCGCAGCTGGCGCGCCACCTCGCCGCCGATGCCGCCGCTCGCGCCCAGCACCAGGACCGTTCTGTTGCTGCGGACCATCGCTGTTCTCCAAGAGTTGATGGAACGCATTCTGGAAAGCGGCCGGCTATTTGGGAATTGCCGAAGGTAGGCGTGCGGCTATACATTCCTGCATGGCTTCGACCTTGCCTTGGGAATTGCTGCACACGCTGCTGGGCGTGCTGCGCGAGGGCTCGCTGTCGGGCGCCGCGCGCCTGCTGGGCCTGACGCAGCCCACCGTCGGCCGCCACATCGCCGCGCTGGAGGAGGCGCTGGGCCAGGTTCTCTTCACCCGCTCGCCCACGGGCCTGCTGCCCACCGACACCGCGCTGGCCCTGCGCAGCCACGCCGAGCAGATGGAGACCGCCGCCGCCGCGCTGCAGCGTGCGGCGTCGGCGCAGGGCGACCAGTGCGTGGGCACGGTGCGGGTGACGGCCAGCGAGGTCATCGGCATCGAGGTGTTGCCGCCCATCGTTGTGGCGCTGCGCGAGAGGCACCCGGGCCTGGTGCTGGAGCTGGCACTGGGCAGCCGCGTGCAGGACCTGCTGCGCCGCGAGGCCGACATCGCCGTGCGCATGACGCCGCCGGAGCAGGGCCAGCTCATCGCGCGCCGTATCGGCAGCATCGAACTGGGCCTGCACGCGCACCCGGCCTATCTGGACCGCTGCGGCCGGCCCGCCTCGCTGGCGGACATGGCCGGCCACACGCTGATCGGCTTCGACACGGTGACGCCCTTCATCCGCGCCGGCGCCAAGCGGCTGGGCGGCATCAGCCGCGACAGCTTCGCGCTGCGCTGCGACGCTGACCTCGGGCAACTGGCGCTGGTCCGTGCGGGCGCGGGCATCGGCGTCTGCCAGCTGCCGTTGGCACGGCGTGAGCCGGTGCTGGAGCGGCTGCTGCCGCAGCAGTTCAGCTGGCCGCTGGAAACCTGGGTGGCCATGCACGAAGACCTGCGCCAGAACGTCACCTGCCGCGCCGTCTTCGACGCGCTGGTGGACGGGCTCACGCGTTACGTCGGCAGCGCGGACTGAGGCGGCCGGCAGGTGGGGAACGGGCGGGCCGGCCCTTTCCGACAGCCGCCCGTCCTGCAGGCCGACACCCTCTGACAGGCACTCTCCCTAGGCTTGGCGTTCTGAATGCACCCAGGAGCCCCCATGTCAGATGCCCGCCACAGCCCCCCGTCTCGCGATGACCTCAGCACCGAAGAGAACCTCAGCGGCCCGGCCGCCGCGCAGAAGATCGCCGACATGGTCAAGGCCGGCAACAGCTGCTTCTTCTGCACGTTGAGCCTGTCGTCGCAGCTGCACGCGCGGCCCATGACCGTCACCGAGGTGGAGGACGGTGGCGCGCTGTGGTTCTTCAACGAAGTCGACAGCCTCAAGAACGTCGAGCTGGACCGCGATCCGCGCGTGACCCTGTTCTTCAAGGACGGCGACAACGGCGGCCACCTGAAGCTCGACGGCACCGCCACGCTGGTCACGGACCCCGCCACCATCCACCGCCTGTGGAGCCCGAAGCTGCGCGCCTGGTTCACCGAAGGCGAGGACGACCCGCGCATCAGCCTGCTGCGCGTGGACCCGATCAGCGGCGAGTACTGGGACAACCGTCACGGTGCTGCCATGGCCGGCATCAAGATGCTGTTCGGCGCGATCGTCGGCAAGCGCGTGGACGAAGGCGTGCACGGCAACCTGACGCTCTGACTGCTGGGCGTCACCGCTCAGAGCTGGCGCAGGATCTCCTGCGCGACGGCGCCCAGCGGCAGGGTCTTCTCGACGCCGCCGCGCTTGATCGCCTCCCGCGGCATGCCGAAGACGACGCAGCTCTCCTCGTCCTGCGCGGCGGTGCGGGCGCCGGCCGTGCGCATCTCCAGCAGACCGGCGGCGCCGTCGTCGCCCATGCCGGTCATGATGATGCCCAGCGCATTGACGCCCGCGCTCTTGGCGACGGAGCGGAACAGCACGTCCACCGAGGGGCGGTGCCGGTTGACGAGCGGGCCGTCGACAACCTCGACGAAGTACTGCGCGCCGCTGCGCTTGAGCACCAGGTGGCGCCCTCCCGGCGCGATCAGCGCGCGCCCGGGCACGACGCGGTCGTTGCTGGCGGCCTCCTTGACGGTGATCTGGCAGAGCGAATCCAGCCGCGCGGCGAAGGCGGCCGTGAACTTCTCGGGCATGTGCTGCACGATCACCAGGCCGGGGCAGACACGCGGCAGCGCGGTCAGCACCTCCTCGAGCGCCTGCGTTCCGCCGGTGGAGGTGCCGATGGCGACGACCCGCTCGGTCGTCTGCGTCATCGCCCGGGCCGAGGCCGGCTGCAGGATCACGTCGGCCGTGTGCTTGACCGGCGCGGAGGGCGGCGCGCCGGCGGCGGATTCGCCGCGCGGCGCGAGCCGGCGCACGTTGGCCCGCGCGGCGGCGCGCACGGTGTGGACGAGGTCATCCGACGCGTCCATCAGGAACTGCTTGAGCCCCAGCTTGGGCTTGGTCACGATGGCCACGGCACCGGCGGCCAGCGCCTCCAGCGTCGTCTTCGCGCCCTTGTCGGTCAGCGTCGAGCAGATCACCACGGGCGTGGGCCGCTCCTGCATGATCTTGCGCAGGAAGGTGATGCCGTCCATGCGCGGCATTTCGACATCGAGAACGATGACGTCCGGCCACTGCTGCTTGAGCCGCTCGATGGCCAGCAGCGGGTCGGCCACTGCGACGGTGACCTGGATGCCCGGTGCGGCACCGAGCAGGCCGGCCACGACCTGGCGGACGACGGCGGAGTCGTCGACGACCATGACCTTGATGGGATTCATGTGGGGAGCCTTGGTGCCGCTCAGGAAGAAGCGGGCGGTTGGGAAGGATCGTTGCCGATGCCGATCTGGCGTGACCAGACATCGCCGCTGCGCACGTCGAAGATGATCTGCCGGTGGCCGGTGCCGAACAGGCTCTCCGACACGACCTCGATGCCTTGAGAAAGCAGCAGCTCGCGCGCGGCCTCGCCGTTGCGGCGGCCGATGCTCATGGCGCTGCGGGCGACCTGGCGGGGGAACATCTCGCCGCCGCCGAAGATCTTGGCCTGGCATTGCGCCGGCAGCACGTCGGAGCGCGCAAGTTCGTCCAGCATCAGGCGCAGGGCCTCGTCGCCGTAACGCCCGTCCAGGCCAGCAGGCATGCGCGCCGCGCGCCCACGCCGGGCGAGCAGGAAGTGCGACATCGCCCCGACCCGACGCAGCGGGCACCACAGCGTGACCGACACGCAAGACCCCAGCAGGGTGCGGATGCGGTGCGTGTCATCGCCGACGAAGTACTCGCCCGGCTTGAGGAATACGTCGATCTGGGGCTGCGCTTCAGGCGCTGGTGATCGTTTGTCCATGGAAGCACTGCAGAACTCGTGGCGGCTCTCGAAACGCGGTCGGGCGGCGCGCACCCGCCGGGCTCGCGTGCCGGGGCCTGCGCGCGCGGGGCGGTCATGGCTTGCGATAGATCGAGGGCGCGATCTGCTCGACGGCCGTGCTGATGTCGTTGAGGCTCTCCGAATGGCCGATGCAGAAATAACCACCCGGCTTGAGCATCGAGAGCACGCGAGCGACGACCTGGCGCTTGGTGTCGCCGTTGAAATAGATCATCACGTTGCGCAGGAAGATCACGTCGAAGCTGCCCAGCCGCGGCAGCTCCGCATTGAGGTTCACGTGGGAGAAGGTGACGCGGCTGCGCAGCTCCCGCTCGACCAGCAGCGTGCCCTCCTGTTCGCCGTGGCCGCGCAGGCAGAAGCGCTTGAGGTAGGCCGGCGGGATCAGCCGCGTGCGCTCCAGCGGGTAGTGCCCGGCACGCGCGCGCTGCAACACGCGGCTGCTGATGTCGGAGCCGAGCACGTCCCAGGGAGAGGCGCCCAGGCAGTCGGCCAGCACCATGGCGATGCTGTAGCACTCCTCCCCGGTCGAGCTGGCGGCGCTCCAGACGCGAAACGGCTGCGGCGGACGGCGCGCACCGGCAGCGGTGGCGACTTCGCGCAGCAGTTCGAAGTGCTTGGGCTCGCGGAAGAAATAGGTCTCGTTGGTGGTCAGCAGGTCGACGGCGGTCTGCACTTCGGCCGGCGCCTTGCCGCTGGTCAGCAGCTTGAAGTAGGCCGTGTAGCTGCTGAGCTGGTTGGCGTTCAACCGCTTGGACAGGCGCCCGCAGACCAGCGCCTTCTTGGCCGGCGACAGGCTGATGCCGGCAGCCTCGTAGATGAAGCGCTGGAAGTGACCGAACTCGGTATCGGTGATGGAATTCATCGGGACTCGGTAGGGGGCAGGCCTTGCATTGAGGTTGCGGGTGGGGCGTGCTGGCGCAGCTCCGTGAGCCGGGGCTGGTGGCGCTTGATCCACGGCAGCATCTCGCTGGCCGGCATGGGCTTGGCGATGAGGTAGCCCTGGCCCAGGCTGCAGCCTGCGTCCTGCAGCAGGCGCCAGTCCTCGATCAGCTCTATCCCTTCGGCCACGGTGACCAGTTCGAGCCGGCGCGCCATCTCCAGCGCCGACTGCAGGATCACCCGAAGATTGGTGTGCCGGTGCGCGCCGTGCACGAAGGATCGGTCGATCTTCAGCTCGGTGAACGGGATGCGCGCGAGCTGCTGCATCGAAGAGAAGCCGGTGCCGTAGTCGTCGATCGACAGCCTGAAGCCCTTCAGGCGCAGCCGCGCGAGCAGGCCGAGCGCCGTGCCCGTGCGCTCGGCCAGCGTGCTCTCGGTGATCTCCAGGACGATCTGCTCCGCCTTCAGGCCATGCCCGCCCACCATGGCCGCGATCTCCTCGACCAGCGAGGGCCGGTCGAGCAGGCGCTGGGACAGGTTGACGGCCATGGACAGCTTCAGGCCGCGCCGGCCCCATTCCGCCGCCTGGGCCAGCGCCCGGTTCATCACCGACGCCGTCAGCGCGTGGATCAGCCCCTCTTGCTCGGCCAGCGCAACGAAGTGGTCCGGCCGCACGAAGCCGATGCCATGACGGTGCCAGCGCGCCAGGGCCTCCACGCCGCGGACGAAGCCGGTGCGCATGTCGACCTTGGGCTGGTAGTGCACGTCGATCTCACCGCAGGCAATCGCTGCGGCGAGATCGGCGCGGGTGAAGCCCGGCGGGGGTGCCGCCGCTGCAGGCCGCGCCGCAGTGGGCGTGCCCGGCGGCCTGAAGCGCTGCAGCGCCGCCCTGAGCGACGCGGCGCGCAGCGGCTTCTGCAAGCCTGCGAGCACCGTCAGGCCGAGCTTGCGCGCCATGATCTCGACCGAATGGATGAGCACGCCCTCGCGCCCCGAGGCCACGATGAGCGGGATGTGGATCTGACGCTGGTGCAACTGCTGGATCAACTCCACGCCGTCCATGTCGGGCATTTCCAGGTCGAGGATCAGGACGTCGGGCGGCGCCGCCGATGCCTGCAGCAACGCCAGTGCCTCGCTGCCGCTGGCCGCTTCATGGACCCGCTCGACACCTTGCGCCCGGCTCACGGCCACAGCATGGGCGCGCTGCACCGTGCTGTCGTCCACGATGAGCAGCGACCCGACCGGGCAGGTCTGTTCGTCGGTCATCGCTCGGTTGGGTATCACAAGGGCGTGGGACATGCTTGTGCGGGCGCGCGCGCGGCGCGCAGGGCAGGGCGCGTCTCGGGTTCGAGGCGGTGGAGCCTGTTCATGGCGCAGCCCGGCCCCATGCGTCAGTGCACGTTGGCCATGCCGTCGGCGGCAGCGGCCGCCCCCGCGCTGGTCAGGTCGTCGATGGCGAGGACATGGTTGACGTCGAGCAGGATGACGAACTTCCCCTTGACCTTGCCCATGCCGTGGATGAAGTCGCTGCGGATGCGCGCGCCGAAGCTGGGTGCGGGTTCGATGTCGGCCGGCGCGATGTCGAGCACCTCGCTGACCGCATCGACGATCACGCCGATGACCTGGGACTCGACGCGCTCGCCGTCGCGCGCCTGCACCTCGACGATGACGATGCAGCTGCGCTTGGTGATCTCGCTGGGCGGCCGGCCGAAGCGGGCCAGCAGGTCCATCACCGGCACCACGGCGCCGCGCAAATTGATCACGCCGCGCACCGAGGGCGGCATCATCGGCACCTCGGTCAGGCCGTGGTACTCGATGATTTCCTTGATCGCCAGGATGCCGATGGCAAACATCTCGCCGGCCAGCATGAAGGTCAGGAACTGTGCCGGGTCACTGACCTTGACCGGGCTCGCCACGAGCGCTTGCTGAGAGACGTTGGGAACCAATGCGTTCATGGCTCGGGCCTCAGTAGCGCGCGAACTGCGATTCGTCGGGCATCTCCGCCAGGGCCTGGGCGAAGCCCAGGCTTGCCGCTGCGGTCAGGTTCTTGCCTGTGCGCAGCGGGGCGGATGCCTTCTTCGTCGACGGCCGGGCGGCCTGGCGGCCACGCACGGCAGTGCTGCCACCGCTGAGCTTGAAGAAGGCCATCGTCTGCTGCAACTGCTCGGCCTGGCCGCTCATCTCTTCGGCCGTGGCGGCCAGCTCTTCGGAGCTCGACGCGTTCTGCTGCGTGGTCTGGCTCAGCTGCGTGACGGCCGCATTGATTTGACCCACGCCGCTGGACTGCTCCTCGGACGCCGCCGTGATCTCCTGCACCAGGTCCGAGGTCTTGCGGATGTTGGGCACCATCTGGTCCAGCAGCCTGCCGGCGCGCTCGGCCAGCTCCACGCTGGAGCTCGCCACGGTGCCGATCTCCTGGGCTGCGACCTGGCTGCGCTCGGCCAGCTTGCGCACTTCCGCCGCCACCACCGCGAAGCCCTTGCCGTGGTCGCCCGCGCGCGCCGCCTCGATGGCCGCATTCAGCGCCAGCAGGTTGGTCTGGTAGGCGATGTCGTCGATGATGCCGATCTTCTGCGCGATCTGCTTCATCGCCGCGACCGTCGCCTTCACGGCTTCGCCGCCTTCAGCCGCTTCACCCGAGGCCTTGGTGGCCATGCCGTCCGTCACCTTGGCGTTCTCGGTGTTCTGCGAGATCGACGCCGTCATCTGCTCCATCGACGCGCTGGTCTCCTCCACGCCGGCCGCCTGCTCGCTGGCTGCCTGCGACAGGGACTGCGCCGTGGCGCTGACTTCCTCGGACGCACCTGCCAGGGATTCGGCACTGGCGTTCACCTCAGCCACGACCTCGGCCATCTTGACTACGGTGGCATTCACATAGCGCGTCAACTCGGCGTAGAGGCCGGCGTATTCGGCCTCGATTTGCTGGGTCAGATCTCCCTGAGCCATTGCACCCATCACGCGCACCACGTCCTGGATGCTGTCGCCCGCAGCCGTGACGGTCTGCTTGACGGTGTGCAGCAGGCTGCTGGTGTCACCTTGGCGCACGGCCACCTGGACAGTGAAGTCACCTGCGGCAACGCACTTCATGACATCGGCCACATAGGCCGGTTCGCCACCAAGCGCACCCGTCAGATTGCGCGCGAGCAGGAAGCCAATGCTTGCTGCCAGCAGGATCGCCAGCAGGCTGCCTCCTACCAACACAGCGGTGGTCCGCGCTTGCAGCGCTTCGGCCTCTTTGGAGCGCAAGGCCAGCAGTTCCCGTTCTCCGTCGGTGATCTGCGCAACCTGGGCCCGCATGCGGTCCATCCCGTCCTTGCCCTTGGCAGCACGGACGCTGGCGAGGACCGCTTCGATCTTCTCGCGCCCATCGGACACCTGGCGGCGCAGCGCGATCTCGGGCTCCAGCGCCTTGCTGACCCACTGTTCGTAGGTTGTGAGCAGAGCGTCCAGGCGTTCCTGCTGCTTGGGATTGTCAGAGGTCAGCGCCTTTGCCGCAGCAATGTGCTTCTTGAATGCCACCATGCCGTTGTTGTAGGGCTCGAGGAAGTTCTCCTCGCCTGCCAGGGCGAAGCCGCGTTCACCGGTTTCCATGTCGATCAGGCGGGACAGCGCGCTTTCCACTTCGCCGATCACCTGATAGGTGTGGATGTTCCAGCGGTTGGCTTCGCTCATGCTGCTGACGCTGGAATAGGAGGATGCCGCCAGCGCCAGCAGGATCAGCACGACACTGGCAAATCCCAGGTAGAGCTTTGTAGCTACTTTCATATCCTTGAACATTGCATTCCTTCGGTCTTTCGATGCTGCCGTGCAGCTTTGTAGGTTGTTGAGGCGGTGGTTCGGTGTGCGCATCAGCAGCGCCAGAGCCACGCCTTGTTCGCGGGTTCAACAGCACTCATCGTGGCGTCGCGCTGCCGCGAGACGTTGCGAATCAGGGCGCTCATGGCGCAGGCTTCAGAAGCGAGCGAACTGCGCTTCGTCGGGCGCGTCCGCCGAGGCGAAGCTCGTCGCCCCCGACAGCGCGAAGCCCTTGCTAGAGCGGCCCTGGGTCGCTTTCTTCGACGCAGACTTGCTGCTCGGGCGAGCGCGATGGGCGGCGCCGGCCACACCGCCGCTGAGCTTGAAGA